>Ga0307989_1000485_pt1 | contig 26078 bp, 20 predicted proteins | sample EllFjometagen185_FD_203164 | JGI IMG/M metagenome (GOLD analysis project Ga0307989, IMG submission 203164) | Marine microbial communities from Ellis Fjord, Antarctic Ocean - #185 | ecosystem: Environmental > Aquatic > Marine > Unclassified | place: Southern Ocean | collected 2014-10-08 | reverse complement strand
AAAGACTTAAGAAGAGAAGTAAAATTAAATGATTCAAAAATTGATCCCTAAAAATTTTAAAAATGGGTTTTTTGAGGATGGATGGGCTCTATGGAAAATTTGATGGATGATTTGAGTCGCCAATATCCATTGTTTAAACAGCCGCATTATTGTATGTTACCACACAGATGTTTATCAAATACTGAATACCATTGACAGTATACCACCATAAATAAAAACCAGTTTATCAAACCAACACTGATATTATCGTTTGAATCAGTGATGATTTATCATAAATTGAAATAGTCTTAATTGTTTTAGGAAAATAACAAAAGGAAAATAAAATGGGAATGATCATATTAGCCGCATTTCTTGCACTTATTTTGATATTGTGTGTTCGTGCCGCAGCCACAAAACCGGTTCAGATCCCTCAGAATCAGGATAAAAGCAGTGTTCCGCTCGAAGTAGAAAGAACAACTGAGGTTTTGTCAGCAGCGGTAAAAAAAGCCACCATCTCGTATCCGGATCTATCCAGAATTGACCGGAGTACCTTTCAGGAATTTATTACCTTTCTGGAAGACAGCTATCCGTTGGTTCATCAACATACCGAACGAGAACTGGTGAATGATTTCAGTTCAATCTACAAGTGGAAAGGATCAGATCCAAAACTGAAGCCGGTGCTGCTGACCGCTCATATTGACGTTGTTCCGGTTGAGAAAACCACAGAAGAGGATTGGACCCATCCTGCCTTCAGCGGAAAAGTTGCGGATGGATTTGTCTGGGGCCGGGGTACCATGGACATGAAGCTTCACCTGATCTCCATCTTGCAAACAGCAGAGTCTTTGCTGAAAGATGGTTATACGCCACAGCGAGACATTTACTTTGCCTTTGGTCATGATGAGGAAACAAGGGGAGAAGAGGGAGCCATTGCCATGGCAGAGATCTTTGTCAAAAGGGGAATTGAGTTTGAATTCGTCCTGGATGAAGGTGGAGTCATTGCTGAAGGCGCTTTTCCATCCATCAAAAAACCTCTGGCCATGGTTGGTATCGCTGAAAAGGGCGTCGCCAGCATCGAGTTAACGGTGAATGGCACAGGCGGTCATTCCTCCATGCCGCCAAAGCATACTGCTGTTGGTCTATTGTCCCGCCTAATTACCGATCTTGAGAACAATCAGATGAAAGCCCAGGTATGTGATCCGGTTAAAAAGCAGTTTGAGCGGATTGGAACCGAACTGCCTTTTGTTTTTAGAATATTAACAGCAAACCTGTGGCTATTCGGCCCCCTGTTAAAAAGGCTTGTGGCATCGAATTCCATGCTGAACAGTATGTTTAGAACCACCACAGCCGCAACAATGATTGAGGGCAGTAAGGCTCATAACGTACTTCCGCCAAAAGCCAAAGCCATAGTCAATTTTCGTCTTTTACCGGGAGATACCATGAATGATCTGACTGCTCATATTAAAAAGGTCAGTAAACTTAGTGATCTTAAAATCGACCCCATCATAGCGGACAATCCATCAAAGGTATCACCCACTGAGAATGACGCGTTTGCGACGGTTGAAGAGACAATTTACCAGAGTTTTCCGGATGTGTTGGTGGTTCCCTATCTGGTAATGGGCGGTACAGACTCCAGACGATATGAGAATTCTTGCGACAACATTTACCGGTTTTCACCCATGCAGATAGAAAACAGTGACCGGGACCGAATCCATAATGTCAATGAACGTATCTCCCTGGAAAATATTGAGCGCTCACTGAGGTTCTTCCGGAACCTGATGTCCAAGTTGTAAGAGCTCATATTGAAAAAGAGAAATCGATCGGCAAACAGAAAATTTCAGCAGAATATCTTGATAAGCCTCAAGTAATCCGTTCTAGGGGCTTATCTTACAAAGCAAAAATCTGATTTCATGAGAACACTGCCATATCATCACCTGTGCCTCCTCATAATTACATCCCCCCCTCTTTTCCTCCTTTATTTTATTAAATTCAATAATTGAATAGCCAAAAGCTATCCGCCCGAATCTTGCTCCAAATTATAGCAAGATTCGGGTCGCCAACTTAAACCCGGAGCATCCATAAATGAAAGTACAAAAGGTTAAAAACAAAGAAAAATAAAAACCAACTGGAGAAACAGCATGAAAACAATGGTATCGAATAATTCAGAAAAACAAAATCAAGGTCAAGTGAATCACCAGATGAACATCAAAGAGTGGGGATTGCTTCTTTTTTTATCACTTATATGGGGCGGATCTTTTTTCTTTATTGAGGTAGCAGTAAAAGAATTGACCCCGCTCACCATCGTTTTAGGTCGAGTGGGTTTGGCTTCAATATTTCTACTCTTCTTTGTTTATGCCAGGGGACTTAGAATGCCGGGTATTTCAAAAATCTGGGGCAGCTTTTTATTAATGGGGATATTGAATAATGTCATTCCTTTTAGTTTGATTGTCTGGGGACAAACACACATTCAGAGCAGTTTAACTTGCATTTAGTTTGAACACAGATTATATTGATATGCATACAGACTATCTCCATGCATATCAATATAATCTACAGTTTTCTCACCGAGGGGAACTTTTACCATTATACAAAATTATCATTAGGAAGAACACATGACTGAAAAATGAACCCGCTTTTATCCCACCCAAATAGTCTCATTATCGATTCTTTCATTGTCAGTGAAGAATCTTTATGATTTCTGGTAGATTCTGCATTCATCTCAGAGTAACACAATTCAGCGTTCAGGATGACATAGCGTTGAAACAGGAACCTTTTTAAAACGGTATGACAATATTATATCATGAACCTTCCAAATGGATCATCTATGACTTATGAAAATAATGAATATTTCCAGCAGACATTTTCCAATGTTAATTTTAGTGAACAATCCTTTTCCAACTCTATTTTTACAGATTGTGTTTTTGAAAATTGCAATCTATCCTTGGTGAAAATGAGAGACACAAGTATACAAAATGCTAAACTGATTAACTGTAAAATCATGGGCGTTAATTTTACGGGCTGTAACACCTTAACTTTCAGTTTGAGTTTCCAAGATTGCTTAATATCAAACTCCATTTTTGCCGATCTAGATTTAAAAAATACAAGTTTTAAAAACAACCAGATACTGGACTGTGACTTTGTTAATGCAAATTTATCGCATTGTAGCTTTGAGGGGGCTGATCTAGCAGGAACCTTATTTGACAAAGCTAATCTTAGTTTTGCTTCATTCCGGAATGCCCGAAATTATCAAATTAACCCCAATAATGTCTTTTTAAAAAAAACCTGCTTTTCAGAGCCGGAAGCGATATCATTAATCAAGTATTTTGATATCATCCTAAAGTAAAACAGATTTCTAATAACATTTTGGATAAAAGGACTAGAAGCGATATCTGATAAAACAACCATCTACTCCAAAAACAAAGTGAAACGGAAAGAAAATACCTTTGGGGATGAGAAACCAGAAGATAGTTTGGGTTACTTAGTTTGGCAAATTTCTCATATCAGACAACGTAAGATTAACCTGGCTTTAGGTGAGATAGATTTAACTTATCCTCAATTTGTCCTACTGTTGGGGATACACTGGCTAAAGCAGAATGATGAAAATGTAAATCAGGTTCAACTCATTAGATTTACTAAAATGGATAAATCCGTAGTATCAAGCATTCTAATGCTACTGGAAAAAAAAAGGATTATATTTCGAGAAATTGATAAAAAAGATACCAGAGCTAAGGTTTTAGAGTTGGGTAAAAAGGGAACCGATAGCAAGTCTGTATATATCGAACAAAGTATCTCGTTAACTAACCGGCTTAAAAATAAAATGGGCTTTTTAGAGGAAGTCCCCGAAGAATTTCAAGGCTATCTAAAAGATATTCAGGATTACCTGACATCCCAAAAACCCAACCCAGAGAATAGTGAGTAAGCGAGTCAAAACCCAATAGACCAATTATGGTTCCGAGATATCATCCATTCCCGGTATGTTGTCCACCCTGGTTTTTAGGTCTTCTTTTTGTAACTGAAGCCATAAATCCACCCGTTCATCTCCATAGACTTTTTGGTAGGCTGGAATAATCTCTTCCAGGGGTAAATCAGCATATGATCCATGATATTTGAGATATTCCACATATAGATTTCCCTCCAGGTCATGGGAAGGAAAGACCGCATCCTGATAGCCGTCAAAGGTTACAAGGGCAATATTATGTTTATCGCAGACAGATGCGTCAAACGCTGGAGTAGCCTTTATCCACTTGCCTTGCAGGAAAAACTCAACAAATCCGTGATAGACGAAAATATTGCTTCCCATCATGTCGACGACGTCGCTTACGGCACCATGATTCTGAATATCCGCCAAGCCAAGTCGTGAAGGAATGCCTGCGGCCCTTCCCAGGGCGCACAGGAGGCACGCTTTGGATACACAGTAGCCTTTTTTCCGGCGCAACGTATTACTGGCACTGTAATGGAACCGGTAAAAAATGTGAGCGTACAGATCATATACGATTCCATCACGAACCGCATTAAACAACTTGACGGCCACAGCCCTTTTATTTTTTTCGTTGCCAGCAGTTTTTTGCATGAATGAAACAACTGCCGGGTGATCGCTGTCGATCGTTATCGTCGGTGATAGAAACCGCATTAAGTCTGTCATTATTTTTTCCTTATCTAAACCGAGAAAACAGATTCTACCTTTATGTAATCAGAGAATACTGCGCGTCCTGGGACTGAATAATAGGGGAATTAACAACTGTACTTAATATTAAGAACTACATTGAACAGCATTTGTCAAAACTTACTTCATGTCAACCCCCAGCTCTTTAAAAAGATAATCACATCTTAAGATTTGATTATCGCCTGGGTCTGTATTGTTCGACTCACCAGTTTTCCTTTATCGTTGGTTATATCAGTCTGCACCACAATGGTCGTTCGGCCGATATGCACAGGTATTGCTGTAGCTATAATTACCCCTGAAGCAACTCCTCGGAAAAAGTTTGTTTTTGACTCAATGGTCGTCATCATTGCCCCTTGGGGAAGACTCATCCCGGCACAGGCAGCCCCGGTTGTATCAGCGATTGCCATATAATACCCACCATGCAAAATTCCACCCGCTGTACAATGATCTGCGTCCCATAAAGCTCTCGTAACTGCCTTTTCAGGACTTCCTTCAAGCACTTCAAGTCCAAGCTTTTTAGCCAACGGCATAAAAGTATGAATCATTTCAGTTAATTCAGTGTTTAATTGCTGCTCTTCGGTCATTTTTTTTCTCCAGATATATGTCTTTTTTAATGAATCAATTGAAGTTTACCTTCCCCTCACAGATTACCCCAAAACACCCGTCGCCGGGAAATAGTTAACAGGTAATTCGTTTTAAGAACAAAGTGCCGATTAGACTCAATAGTCCCGGCATTTAACGAAACCTACCGGTCAGAGAAATCATCCTCAATCCCAGTGCAAAAATTAAAATCGCCATAAAAGGGAAGTAAAATAGAGGCCCTGCAGGGGGTGGCGTCACCAGATAGTATTTTTCAAACTGATCAAAAATAAATATTCCCCATACGTAAATAAGTCCAAACAAGTGTATTTTTTGCCAGGTTTTGGGAGCAAGGTTAGCAGAGAATTGCTTAAAAGAGGTCAGCAACATTACCAAAATCAAAACCAGCCCCAGGCCACCGCCGACGATATCCGTTATTTTAATCCTATCCCAGATCCGATTGGAATTCAGTGCAAATAGTAATCCTATCAATCCGATATGCGAGGTAAGAAAAGTCATTCCAAAACTGATCCCAAGCTCTCTTCGATAACGCATTAACCATCGGCTGACTCTTGAGTTCCATAGCTTCCGAAGAGGCGATGATATGAATATAATCGCAAAAAGAACCAGGGAAACCTTCGAGGTTAATCGAATGGTATAGCTAATATTATCATATGAAAAGCCATTTCCCAGAATCAGAATTATGGTGAAAAGGGCATATAGTATTATTGATGCCCACAATACCAAACGTTTATTTCTCGTCATATAACGTACCCGACTGCTGAATGATTCATAGTTCCTTTTATACTGTTTTTTCTGAAGTATTTGAAGATACCCGTACTTATTATTTTTAACATACTAAAAGTATGTTAACAGACTTAAGGTTTTTGTCAACCCGATCTTATATCTTTAGTTGACATTTTCTTTTCAATACCTTTATTAATAGTATACAGATAGCATATTTTTTTAAAAAATTGACATACTGAAACCAGAAAACAATGAAATCAAGACGGGAAGAATATGCAGAGCAGACAAAAAATGCATTAATAGAAGAAGCCTGTTTGCTCTTTGCAGAAAAAGGCTACAATAAAACATCCATAGATGAAGTAGCTAAAAACGCCAGGGTGACAAAAGGAGCTCTCTATCATCATTTTGCAAAAAAAGAGGTTTTGTTTGAAGCTGCTTATCAAAAGCAAATTGAAGAGCTGAAGAAATTTGTTTTGGCAACAATCAAGGATATTTCAGATCCCTGGGAGAGAACAATTGTTGGTTGTGAAGCATTTATAAAATTTGGCATTGACTCAAAACAAAAACGAATCAGCTTGCAAGATGCTATCTCCACTTTAGGCTGGAATGCATGGCGGCAGCTTGATTCGAACTATACAATGGGACTGGTTGAAGAGATAGTGTCTGACTTGATAAAGAACCAGGAAATCAAACCTTACTCAGCAAGTATTGCCGCAGATCTGATTTACAGCTTGCTGGTTGAAGCAGCGATGACTATTTCCAGGGCCAAGGGGAAGAAAAAAGTTCGAGAAGAAACCCTGAGTATCATCATTGATATGATGAAGGGATTAAGGATGTAACCCTTTTATTAAAATGCAAAAGTACTATATTTACCCCAGAAGAAAGAATAGGGGGCAGGTCATTAATTTTAACATTTCCATTCTTTTTTACCTTCTGGACTAACCACCGACCATCCCACCCGGCAACCCAATAATAATCAGTAATGTCCGGTTAGGTTTTTGCAGAACATTCACTGAAATGGAATCCCTGATTCTTAGCATAAGAATTAAAAGAGTTTCTATTTTCGTTGTGTTTCACTAAGAAGCTCTATTTTAATTCTTATAAGCACGATTCAGGTATCCCCTTTCAACTGTTGCATTAACCTAACCGGACATTATTGAATAATAATAACAATTTTAGGATTTCTACCATTTTTCGCCCAGTACCTTCTATATTAGTTGCTACAAATTTCGTAACTCTATCAAATCATATCTATTCATTTGTTTCTTAAGAATCAAGTGCTGAGAAACCAGACCTCGATGAAAGAGCAATAAAGCTCCTATCACCCTCTTCTTGCTTTTTCTGCACATACAAAAATAATCATTCAAGGTTGCTTACGAAACCGGAACACAGAGTAGGTTTACTTCTGTTACGTTTCCAGACATACATTTACTATTAGTTTCAGATTAGGCATTTCATAGAATTATATTGATTTTGAGTTTTCGATAAATTTATAGAAGAAAATTTATATTTTTACTAGACAAAATCTTGCGTTAAAATGTATATGTACTCCTCTAAATTCTGTGTTTATTCATCTTTCATAATAGCTTGAAATGGCATAAAACTTGGCAATCTTGTTAATTGATTTTCAGCAACAGCGAGAAGATAAAAGCCCATTGTTTTTGTTCATTAAATAATTTCAAATGGGACTACAGAATTCGGAATACCTCTATCGGCAAAACAAGTACTGAAAAAACTCGAATCTATCTGGACTAGGGGAAAGAGCGAGTGGGAGAGTACAATAACAAAATAACAACTAACAGGGGGCAACAGTGGCAAAAAAAATCCTAATATCGTTTATGGGTCTATTGATTCTCGTTATTCTCGCAATGTGGGTGAGCTACACAATCTCAGTAAACAAGCTGGAAGAGCTTACTCCAGAAGTCCGGAAAAACCTACCAGGTGATTTTATTACATTGGAAGATGGTGTGATTAGCTATTATTGGAAAGGTCCTAAAAATGGCGATATTGTTGTGCTCGTCCATGGGCTTTCGACACCCAAATTTGTCTGGGACGGAAACATTGACGCTTTAACAAATGAGGGTTATCGGGTGTTAGCTTTTGATCATTTCGGCAGAGGTTTTTCTGATCGGCCAAATATCAATTATGATCAAGCGCTTTACATTCGAGAACTATTAGGTTTGTTAGAATCCTTTGGAATCAATAAGCCTGTAAGTCTGGTTGGCTACTCCATGGGGGGCGGTATCGTTGTCAGCTTTGCCGCACACCACCCCGAAAGAGTAAAACAATTGATTTTAATAGCACCAGCAGGTTATGTTCCTCAATACTCCGGGTTGGCATCTCTGGTTCTCATTCCTGGTTTGGGAGATTGGTTGATGACTATGGTTGGCAAAAAAACAGTGATGGAAGCAATTCGTAAAGAAGTCAAAGATGGTACTGCAATGCCAAATATGGTTGAGAAATTCGAGGAGCAATTCAAATATAAAGGATACTTGCATTCTATTCTATCAACAATGAGACACTACCCAATGAATGACCTTTCTGAAGTCTATGAAAAAGTAGGGAAGTTGGGCATTCCAACAACAGCAATTTGGGGAACTAAAGATTCTACTGTTCCATTTGAAGGAGCATCCAAAGTTAAAGCAGCTATTCCTCAGGTAAAAATTTACCCAATTGAGGGTGCAGAACATTCGGTAACATACGCGAGAACTTCTGCCGTTAATAAAATATTAGTTGAAGTATTAAAAAAGTAAATCATAAAACAAAAAGCTCCTTTCGAATACCCAAGGTGTTAAAAAACAAATTCAAGTTAATTAACACCTACTCCTACCTGCATAAAGTTGTACTTTTCAAGGACGTCCCCGTGTCTTATGGGAATAGATTTTCAGAAACAGTTTTTCGTTTTGTTAATACAATACATCTTTAGCAGCTTCATATAGCCGTTCAATCAGGTTCGAATCTTCCAATCCCTCTCTGGTCAACGCTTCACAAAACTGCAGTTACAGTGATGTATCAATGGGAATGACCACAACCACAATCTTTCTTCTCATCATCATTGCACCCACAAACATGTTCTTCATGAGAATCACCACATCCACAGCCGCTGGTTTGAATATGGCCGTTCTCAATCTCTTCAGCGGTTGCTTCACGTATTGCTGCTACTTCCATATTAAAACGTAGAATTTGTCCTGCCAGGGGATGGTTCATATCGAGAATAAATGCATCATCATCCACCTTTGTGATAATGGCGATCTTTGGTCCATCCGGAGTATCCAACTCAAATTCAGCACCGACCTTCACCATGTCAGCATTGGGAAATCCAGACAGGGGAATGGTCTGGACCATCTCTTCGATATACTTACCGTATCCTTTTTTGGGTGAGACGATAGTGCGAGTCCTTGAATTGACAGATTTGCCTTCTAGCGCTTCCTCTAGTATCGGCAGGATATTATTCGCCCCATGGAGATATATCATAGGGCCTTGATGTTGTGTGCTTTCGATAATATCACCGGTATCATTGCTCAAAATATAATTGATTGATACAACCTTGTTTTTTTCTATAATCATTTTTACCTTTTTCCTGTCTTCTGAATACCCTGTCAACTGTCAGAGATGTGTCCCTCAAAATACTCATATATGATGTCTATTTTATCAAAGAACTTCTGATAAAGATACCGTATAGGTAACTAAATATGGATATTTTTATTCTTTCAGTTAAGTAAAATAAAGGGTTTACAAAAATCAAGTTTTTATCCCTTTGCAGATCCTACCAGGTATAAACTGATCTAAGGAGTGGATAGACCTTTGGAAATGGCTCGAAAAGCTTCAATGGTTTCAAATTCCATTTCATCACCACTATTGTTGTAGTCCACGTAGGCCGATGTTTTAGCAATTACTACGTTGTAAGTGGGATGAACATAGATAAATTGCCCATAGATTCCAATTGCGGAATAGTCTCCTTCAGGATTTTCAGGTATCCACCACTGGTAACCGTATCCCATGGGCCAACCTGAATTTGGATTATCACGGCCTGGCATTAAGTGAGGTGCATCAGGTGTAACAGATGCTTTTACCCAATCCGCAGAAACCAGCATCTCATTCTTGAAATTATAACCCTGGTTTAAATACAACAGACCAAACCGTGCGTAATCCCGAAGCGTTGCATTCAAGCCGGCAAATGCCATTTCCATACCTGAGGCATCGTTTGACCATTTAGCATCATACTCTGCGCCTAACTTGGACCAGAGTTTTTCCTGCATGTAGGCTGTCAGCGTTTTTCCAGTTGCACCAGCGAGTACCATGCCCAGAACCTGGGTGTCGGCACTAACATACTTATTAAAGGTTCCTGGTTTTTTTTCATTCGGTAAACGACTGACAAATTCGTTCAATGATCCGGAGATAAAGGCAACGGCCAGCTGGACAATATCAGACTTCAGATCACCATAATCTTCAACAAAACGGACCCCTGAGGACATCTGCAGAACATTCTTCAATGAGACTCCCTCATAACCACCCCCTTTTAAGGCAGGTGCATACTTATCAACCGGATCCTGCAGACTTGAAATTTTTCCTTCCTCTAGGGCAACACCAATTAAAAACGAAACAAAAGATTTCGCTACTGACATGGAGATGGCATGGGTCGATTTTTGATTGCCCTTATAGTAGTCTTCAAAAACAATGATTCCGTTTTTGATCACTATCAGACCGGTGGTATCGGTTTTCTTTATCCAGGCATCAATTTTTTTTGTTTTTCCATCATACGTATAAGTTTCTGGTAGGTCTTGATCTCGCTTCTGTAACTCATAAACGGGACCACTTCGTTGGACTGTTGAACTGGGGTACTGTTTGTATAACGATCTAAAATTTTCATCAATCACATCCGCCTCAAACAGCCCTGCATATTTCATAACGCCTCGAATTTCCTGGATATCCTTCCAGAAAACAGCAACAGCAATTAATCCAAGAACAACAATAGTACCAGCAATACGTAAAGACCATCGTTTCACTTGACTCATTTTACACCCTTATATTTATTTGATGAAGGAATAAAACTCCCCAATAAAAACCCTTGAAACTTAAGAAGTTTTTAAGATTAAGAATAGAATTTTTTATTATAAGTAAATACTCACATTCAGAATTTACCCCTATTTGCTTTTAGCTGTCAATAAAAAAGTAAATGATTACTTACATATTCCCTGTAATACTGTATTATTTAGTACAACACATTGTTAAAATGAGGAAAAACATACGGGTTTTACTTCGATTCAGGAGTTTAAATTCATAAAGTCAGTTTGAATTCCATTTATCAAATAACTTCATAAACAATTCCTGAACGATCTTATTATAATAGATTTCTAAAATTCTCAATGACTGATAAAAGACTACAACCAAGGAAAACACCATCACAACAGCGGTCAAAGGAAAAAATACAGCGCATTCTGGATGCAACTATTCGACTTCTTGAAAACCCCGGAACGGAAAACTTGACCACGAACCACATTGCAAAAGAGGCAAAGATCTCCGTTGCATCATTGTACCAATATTTCCCAAACAAACAGGCGGTACTGTATGCCATTTTCCAACGGTGGTTGAACTGGGTTATTCAAAAGTTTGATGATGTTGAGAATAATTACTTTATGGTTCTCGGTTGGTCTGAATTTTTTGATAAATTAATCGAATCTTGTTTAGAAAATACACTATACAGCTACCGGGCAGAGTCTCAACTTAGTAAAGCCATGCAAAACGACAAAGACCTTGTAGAACTGGATATGAAGCATGGGAATGAACTGGTGAATCGATTGGTAATTTATTTAAAAGGCTACGGGTCTAAGTGGGAGGAAAACAAGTTGAGAAAATTAGGAGAATTATTTTATAGAATGCTCGAATTAGTATACAATACACCAAACACATCGACTGATGAGGATAGAAAAATGTTAACGGAGTGGACTCTAAAAATGGCGAAAACGCTTATCAAAGAATGTTTGGAGGATGAGAATATTTTTTAAATTAACCTGCAACCCGAAGGTCCTCGCTTCTCCCAAGTCGATTAGTTCATTGGCTATATGATAAACGTATTCACCTCTAACTTCCCATTCATACTGAAAATACCGAGCGTATAGCGTACTGAGCCTGACCCATTTTTGAAAAACTTCCCCATGACGGGTCGTTTGAGGATGAAATCGTTCCTATCGAGGTCCCCCAGCGTAAAAAGGATCCGATCATTTTTGACAAGGATGAGCATTTCAGGCCTGGATTGACAATGGATGATCTGGTCAGTCTGCCACCTGCATTTGTACCGAAAGTTGGCAAGGTGACTGCTGGTAACTCCAGTTGGCTGAACGACATATGATGAAATTGGTTCTTTTTACAGGTCTTCGCCGGGGAGAACTATTCAAATTAAGGTGGGGCCATATCGATTTTGAAAACGGTTTTATAAATCTCGTAAATCCAAAAGGAGAGATAAACCAAAAAATCCCACTTAACGAAATGCCCAGAGAGCTATTAATTAATCATGAAAGACCATTCCCAGCTAGTCCATTTGTGTTTCCAGGAAAAGAGGGACAACAGAGAACAACCATTAAGAAACCAGTAAACCGAATCAGAGATAAGGCAGGACTTGCTAAAGATTTTAGGCCATTGCACGGGTTAAGACATTCCTATGCATCTTTGCTAGCCAGTTCCGGTAGAGTTGATATATATACACTTCAAAAATTATTAACCCATAAGTATCCACGGATCACCCAGAGATATGCTCATTTAGTGGACAAAGCTTTGAGACGTGGTGCGGATGTTAATGTGGACCTAATAAGTGACCTGATATCTCAATCAAAAAATGGAAATAAACAAAAGTTAAAAGTTTAAGGAACGAATGTTTTAAAGTTTCCCTCCAAAATTAAAACCAGCTTATGAATATTATTTTTAGTTGGTTTTCTACTTTCCAATATAAGAATTCCCCCAATTTCACTACAGTTTATTGTTTCTGTTTCCTTTAATATGACAAATCCGCGTCCGGTATAATTATTATTATCTTCTGAACTCCCAGATTTGAAGTTCTTTCCTGTTAGAATTTGACTATTTTCTTATGGAAGATTGTTAATTGTTTCTCTCTCATAATTGAAACCAATAAATCGAATAGACAGAATTAAATGTCGGACACGCTTGGGAGACAGGTTGAAAGAAGACTATAGAGAGGCTGTTCACAAGGCTGCTTAACAATGGATAAAAAAATAAGTTTTTTTAGAGGGAGGAGGTGCCTCGCCAACAAGCAAAACTGAAATTTGATCGGGTCTGTATTTTTCGGATTCAAATAGATAGTCTATTTCCATATTTCATATGAATAATATTAACGTTTGAAAATGACCAAAATCCTTATAAAGATGCATAAGTCGTTAAATCGTTCTATTCTACTATAGCCTTCAACAGAGCATCACGAGCATCTGAGTAAAATTGGATGTCAATTTTTGTTGCCATTTCGTCTGAGAGATCGAAGAGTTGTTTTCGGCAAGTAACTGGCATAAGTAGTACAGTTGCACCTTTTTCAACGGCTATTTCTGCGATATTGACAGCATTATGAACCGGTTCTATGGAGCCTCCCAGATTGATCTCACCTACTGTAATTAGCCCACCTCTAACGCTTTTTTTGAGTAAGGCTGTACAAAGAGCGACGATAGCAGCAACACCTAATTTTGCCCCTGATTTTGCTGCATCAAAGGCCCTTAATTGGACAGTAAACTCATGTTGTCTTGGTTCCTTATCACCAACAAGCTGTTTGGCTCTCGAATACAGGTTCTGTTCTGCAAAGCCAATACTTTCTTTGAATGCTGCTGGTACGGGTTTATTGAGTATCTTTATATGTGTTCCAGGGCCTTCATTAATCTCTATCCTGAACAAACCTGGATTTTCATCCTTTCCTCCAGGACTTATTGACCAAACCTGACCGGGTTCTAAAGGATCTGATCCAATACTATTTTCACTTTGAAGTTCAGGTGTTGCTACAAATTTTTCAACACCTTCCTCGCCTAAAACATAGCTAAAATGCGTGTTTCTGAATTCAGCAGCTCCAATTCTTTTTTGTTGTTCCTTTACACGTCTCCGGGATTCCAAAGCGATTCTCACCGCCCATTCCAGGTCTTTGTCGGAAACGGATTGATCCTGTCCAGGATACAACAGCTTTAATAATCCACTGACTGTTTTATTTACCGCATTAATATCTCTTCCACTCAAAGCCCCACCAAAATGCACTCTGTTTTGTAGAGCTGATACTCTACTTTCATTCCGAAGTTGACTCATACACTCTGACCAGAAATCACTTACGAGTCCAAAATGATCTGATAAAATTTCTTTACCAATTTTTGGTACATCCCAACCTGGCAGATAGGCATGAATTCGGTCCATGAATGCAGTATCATCCATCATTTCATCTGGAAGTGGACCAAATAAATGTCCTATTCGTTGCTGATGTTCAACATCGACATCAAAGTTACCAACCATCACAATACTGCCATCAGCTCGAATGCTTTCTTTACCTCTACTGAATTCACCGGATTCCATGTAGCCCTTCATGATGTTAATACCATCCTTATTATCAAAAGAAATCCCTGATATTTCATCAAAACAGACAACATCATATTGGCATACTAATCCTCGTTGACCATTGGCATTGTTAACAAACATTTTTGCTACAGTCGCTTTACCACCGGAAACCAGATGTGCATATGGTGATATCTGTTGAAAGAGATGGCTTTTACCCGTGCCTCTCGGTCCAAGTTCTACAATATTGTAATTACGCTCCACAAATGGAATCATCCTCAGAAAAAAGGCGTCTTGCTGTCTTTTTGAGAGATTATCTGGATCAATACCGATACTTCTCAATAAAAAGACTTTCCACTCCTCACTAGAAAAGGAAGATCTTGCCTGAGCAAGTATCTCTAACACATCACGTTGTGAGAGCTGTATCTCTCTTAACGATTGGATTCCAAATGGACGTCCGTTTTTCTCTTGTGCGATGGAAGCATCATAACCCAGAGCAATCTCTGCATAGAATCCTCCCGTTAACATTCGTTCATGTTGGTTTACTAGCTCTGGACTTATACGAACATCTTTTAATCTTAAACTTGGCAAAGTAACCAGATATGAATCTGTTTTTGCGTCAAGCCTGGCACTAATCAGCTCAATTATTTTTACTTCCCCTTTTTCTCTCGCTCTGGCTTTGAAGAGTTCTTCTTCACCCGCTTTCACCGTTCTGGACTTTAACTGACGTTGGACAATCTCCAGACCTTCTTCAATCTCTTCCATATCGGTGCTAGCACAGTACCGACCGAGTAAGAATTCCACGACATAAGTTGGAACCGGAAACTGTCTACTAAACGTTCGTACCAAATCTTTACGAACCAAGTAGCCATCTAGAACTGATGCTGCAAGTTGATCAATATGATCCATTTCCATTATTTACTCCCTTTTCCAATCACGGTCTCATGTTGAGCCAGTAATTGTCCCTTTTCATCTGTAACAACAATTATCGCTTGTTCACCTTCTAAATCTTCATCTTCAATAACAACTGATCCAATTCCTGTATCTTTGATTGGTTTTGGACTCATAACAATACTGGATTTTTTATCACCAGCATGAGTTCTAATATCCAAAGTTAGCCCGATAAAGTCACCATCAACAGCAACTTTACATCTCAATCCCTTCCAAACGATATCTGTAATAACAGTGGTGCCTTCCGAAATTTCGTCTTCAATGTTGCTCTGAACCCTGATATCAAGTAGCAAACACTCCTGTAGGCTAAGCCCACCATGAGAAAACTCTTGATTTTTTTTATAGCAACTAACGCCTTCAGCAAGAGCAAAGTGGTGCCTATTATTCCAGAACCAAGGGTAAAGTTTTTCTTTACTTTCAGCCCCTAGTTTTATTGAAGCACATCGCCCCCACTTGTTCTCAGTTAATGCACTGGACAGATCTGTTTTTGGCAATCCACCCGGTAATAATAACCAGCCATGGTCAGTAACAATACGGATTGTTTTCCAGCCGTTTGACATCAACTCAATTACTTTTTCTTTTATTTCAATTAACATTGACTCCAGATGTTTTGCCAGCTTCCACCCTCTATCATGACCTTCATGATCAATGTTGCCATATTCAACCCATAATTTAAATTGCTCTTGTGATGCCCTCTTAGGACTGGGACAATTTTTTTCGCCTATTGTCCACCCCGCTTCTTTGAGCGCTTTTTTAAACTTGTAGTTGGATATGGGTTCAAAGTTATAAGGATCTGGATCTTCCTTTACCGTATCCGATTCATGAATAGGAGCGACAACATATTTTCCTGTGCCTGTTAGACTTGGTAAAGCAGCCCATCTTGCCTGCTCTTCTATTGATAAACCAGGAGAATCAATCAATTCTATGAGTCTTCGTGCACAATCAAATCGCAAACCATCAACAAACAATATGCATTCGTCATTTGAGTTTACTTCGAACAGGGTTGGATTCAATTCCCAGGTCTTCTGCAAATAAAGAGCCGATTCCTCAATCCAAGGTAAGTAAATAGAATTGATTACCATTGATATAGCACTCAAATCATCCGCTTTTGATAAAGGACCCAATGATTTCATCACAGCATAATCAGCTTTCCATCCCCAACCTTTGTATTCATTAGCTAAGTCTGCTGCTGTTCCGGCTGAAAGATTATTGGAAGTTATTTGAGCGAGCTCAACTAGATACTCTACAGCAATTGCCAACGGGGCAAAACCTAATTCAGACCATATTAAAGAACTTCGTCGGACATGATCCTTTGCAATCTTAATTATTTTTTTACGACCTTCATGAGCTGGAAGCTCACCAGTTTTTAAAAGCTCAGAGCGTAATGTATTTTCTCTATCTTCATTCCATTGTGGCCAACCGTCGAACTCTCCATTATCCATTTGCCAAAAAAATGTATCCGTAGGAGGTTGAACCTTACGGATTTGGTTCGGGATATTTGGATAACGATTAGGTGCTTCACAATAGCGGTCCCAAATTGGTTTCCAGGGACCTGTATGTTCAGCTAATTTTTTTGCACCGACAAGTAACCCTTCTTTGTCAGGATCAAAGGCTAATTGCGATTTGCAGACCTCTGCAAAAGCATTCCATTCATTCTTCCCGTGTGATTCTCGGAAAACATCATCCTGATCTAACCAGGTTAACAAGTCACGAATGGGATCTCCCCCTGTTAGAAGCGTATTAAAGAAGTCTTTATCCAGTCGTTTACCCGTTAAAAGATCTACTTTCTCATCCAGGAGCCGGTAGAGTGATAATTGCATCGCACTCTTTGCTTTTTCATCCTGAGCCACATCTAGTCCAAGTCCACCTTGATCTGATTTTAGAAAGGCAAGGATGGTCCAATCTTTCGAGTTTACCTGAGACCAAATAGTGCCACGATACTGCAACTCAGCTATGGGTTTAAGGTGCTCTTGACATGTTTCAACTGCCCTTAAATCTTGTCGGCTAATTCCAGGCAAGTAAAGAATGGGTGTCTTTCCAGTAGGAACATCACTGTTTTCGATTTTACCTGCGATAACACAACGTAACCAAATGGCGGGTCCCGTTTTCTTTTCCGGGTTGTAATCACCTAAAGCAAACAGCTCCGGTATCTCTTGTTGAAGTCTGGGGACAATGACCTCCCACTGTCGGTCTCGGTCCGGCCATAAAATGCAGTCAGGAGCTACTTGAACATCTTGATTATAGACCGATGCTTGCTGAACGGAATTAATTAACCTATCAACTATCTTCATGATTTTTCACTCCCCAAATTCTCAAGTTGAGTAAGCCAGGAGTTGAACAATTCACATTCATCCCTCATCGTTTTCAAGCTAATTCCAAGAGCTGCAATACATCCCATTATCGGTTTCTCATAATCTTCAACTCTTTTTAGAATTCTTTTACTTGGCGCGGTTGTAGGGTTGTCGTTGATTGATTCAGGAGATTGAAACTCATCCCTGATAGAACGAAAATACGATTTTAAATCAGTTCGTTCGATGCTGTTTGCAAATGACTCTGGATCACTGAACAGAAGCGCTTCAAATTCGTGCATCTGCACATATGGAATAAATCTGTAAGCTGCATCACCGATTTTTTGTTTTATTTTTCGTTTAACTGTTTTATTGAGCTCTTTTGATTTTTTTTCGATATCAACAAATCCTTTAGAAGCTTCTTTTCCCGGAAAATCAGGTGGAAGACCATAATAGTCAAAGAAAGTAGTGCAGAAAGCCGAAGAATCGGAAAGTAAGCGATTTCTGATATCAAGGAACAATCGTTCGAAACGAACATTTCCCCCTTTATGTCCTGGCCTGCCAATCAATGACGGTTTTAAATCAATTCCTTTGGGAATAAATGATGGTTGCAATAGCTCTTTAACAAACATCTCTTCCGTTTGGCCTTCACAGATGATATGTATTCGAATCATCTTCTTGGCCTCCCACCGAGCAGGTTTTTCTCCCACAGCTCGCCAATACTATAATCTTCAAGCCAGGTTTTAAAATCATCTTCGTAATGACGCTTAAAAACAGTTTCTCCATTTTCCCTTTCAACCACTATTAAATCATCAATTGTAAATTCATTTAGTAACGGTACGGATTGGGTTGAGATGATTACCTGCATTCGTTTTGAGGCTGATCGGATCAAAGCCCCGATCAAAGTAATTGCATAGGGATGTAAACCTAGTTCAGGTTCATCAATAATAATTGTGGAAGGTGGATTTATTTGCATTAAGGCAACAGTTAGACACATAAACCGAATGGAACCATCTGAAAGCTGACTTGGCCATAAAGCATAATCACTATCCTTCTGCTTCCAGAGTAATCTAATTAGCTCTTCTCCAGATGGAAGTGTTTGTGGTTTTAGAACAAAGTCATCGAAAAATGGTATGGCTAAAGCAATAGTTTTACGGACTTTGCTGTACGTCTTTTTATGCTTGTTTTTTAGGTAATATAGGTAAGCAGCCAAGTTCGAAGCATCCGAGCGAAGATATTCATTATCATGAACAGAAGATAAACGTTTAACACCCGCTGTATCGCTGGTATCGTGGAAATGAAACACTTTCCAGTTAGAAATGGAAGTATATACGTACGATGCAATATCATTACTACTTTCAAAGGCTTCTTTAAGTTTCGCTTCTTTCTTTCCAGAACCTAAATCTTCCCATTTATCACCGTAATAAGGACCTTTAAATAAAAGTAATTCATCAGAAAAAACAAAATTTATATCTGCGGTTGGTTCAAGCACAAAGCGATATCCATTAAGCGCAAATGTAATAAACGATTCTAGTTTCGCTGTCTCCTTAACTCCAAATGAGAGAATTCGATCCGCTCCACCCTGTTTAGTAGTCCACGCTTGAAGACGTTGTTCAACTAGCTCGCTTAACATCCGGAAGTAGGATACAAAGTTACTTTTTCCCGCCCCGTTAGGCCCAATTAATACATTCAAATTATAAAGGTTTAAACCGCTTAGGTTTTTAATTGACTTAAAACCTTTAATTGTTATTTTGTCGATCGGATTCTTTTTGCTTGCCATTGTTATTACATCCTTTAATATTCACCAAGTAAAAAACTATTTAAGTTCTAAGGTGTGTTTTTTGGCATTCTTTTTTTCATCTAGAGTTAAGTGATGATCATTAATACGGTCGCCTTTAAACAGTTGATACCAGGGTGAAGATTCAACATCTTTTCCTCTGTCTTTACCCCACTTAACGTTGGGTTTGTCTCTGAGGATACCGGCACCTTTCTTTTTGACATCGGGTATTGATATAAATGGTCTGATGTTCAAGCGAACGCCATCATTCAGATCTGGGTCCCAACCGATAGGCTGCTTTTCGATCGGTTTCCAACGGACAAAAATATCATAAGGTGCTTCACCTTCTAATATAAGTTCCAGTTTTCTTTTTAGGTTTTCGGCTGCTGCAAGTTTCTCAGCAGCTCCATCCACATTGTTTTCCTGATCATCTTTCTGTCGGATAATCCAATCACCTAAATATGTATAAATTAGTGTTTCAAGCAGTTTTTTGTCCAACTTATGATAGTTGATCAAGGCAGAAAATCCATCATTTAATCCATCCCAGACTTGCCAGATAAAGGGACGATGATGAAAGAGTTTACAGTGCTGAATAAAAAACTTATCTCTCAACCATGATTCCATGGACTTTCCAGCATGATCGACTTGGGCAAGAAGCTCTGATTTTTTGTTTGATGACCACTGATCTCCAAAAGCAGCAGCTAGCAAGGTATCCAGTCTTTGCTCAGCGCTCATTTCTCCGCGAACAGCAGGTATGCAGACAATTCCATCTTTGTCTGAGTAATGGAGAAGCTCATTGCACTTGGAAACCCAATCACGAGCTTCTTCAGAAAGTTCCATTTCGGTGTCTAGCTCGGCTGGCCAACAATATCCAAGGAGGCGTGCAACAAGAACCAGTAAAGCTTCATCCCCTTTTGACGGATATCCATGAAAAATCCATTGTGTTGGGTCGATGGAATGAGGCTTTGGTAAACTGTTTGGAAACTCTTCCTTTGAAATTTTACTCCAGTGATCAATATCAAATGGAATCTTTGAAAAATTACCAGGAGTTACCAGGTTTTTTTGATCTATAATTCTTATTTGTCTTTCAAATTCACCGGACTCTAAATATGCAAAAATTGCCGGTAAATCCCTATTTTCTTTTGGCCTGCAACTGGCAAGAACTTTTGAATAATAAAGTCCATCATAAAAACTATGCGTAATTCGCTGAGATCCAGATATAATAAAGCCTGGCTTTCCGAGAGCATCTAGTCCCTGTACTCTCGCTCCACTGAATTTAGATAATTCGCAATCATCATTTGGCCAATCCCAAACGTGATTTCTTCCGGAAAAAAGCCCCTCATCAGGTGCAGTTTGAAAAAACATCCACCGCTTAGTTTTAGAAAACTCCCAAAAGCACCGAACATATTTAAAATCATCCCCTGTTGAGCTTCCTTGTAAAACTGTTACATAATTACCAAATTTAGACGTTTCAACATCATAATTTCCAAAGATAATTCTATACTCAGGATTCGCAAATTGGTGTTTTTGAAGTGTTCGAATTGGATATTCCTTGGTTAAGTGTAATGACTTTTTACTCGGATTTTTAAAGGCTGAAACATCTAATCCAAAAAAAACATCATCTTTAGCATTGCAATTATCAGCTTTTGTGATTGTAAAAAGGGCAACGTTGACTACTTCTCCAGAAATTGTTTCAAAAGCTCTCGGTCCCAGTCGTGTTATTAGGTTTATCTTAGATTTAGATAATATCTTTTTGCGTAGGTCAGTATATGATTGAAGAAATAACCAGTATTGTGAGCAGACTATGGACAGACTTCCATTAGTTTTACAAAAGTCCAAGCATCTTAACAAAAAAGCTGTCGCTAAATCTGAGCTTCCTTCCGAATAAAACCTATCAATATAGTTTCTAAGCGCCCTTGATTGTCCCCCGCGACCTAAATACGGGACATTGGTTATTACTAAATGATATTCTCCTGAAAGCAAATTAACTGATTTAACCATACCATGTGCAACTACTCCAGCTTCAAGTTCAACATCTGTTTGCCATTGTTTTCCTTTTATTTTTCCAACGACTTGGTCCCAATTACCAAGCATTTGTTGTGATGAATCTTTAAGAGGATTAATAAGACTTCCCAATATTGGAGCATTTTGAAAATCTTCATGAAGCCATTGCATTGCTATTTTTAAATTTTGATCTTCTCCTGCCAATTCTATCCATTCTTTTTCCGGTAAACTTACAGAGAGTCCTGAACAAGCTATATTCATGTCAGGTAAAGATCTAAACCCACTTGAGTTGGGATATCGCCAGGCACTTATTGCTAGTGCAAAAGCAGCTAATTCTACACATCGTTGGTCGATTTCTAAACCGTTGATATTTTCTTTTAGCACAACATCAACTGCTTCTTTTGCCGATAATTGCTCTAACTCCATTCTTATGGGAACTAACATCAAAAAGGTAGCCACAAGAAAATGTCCAGATCCACAACAAGGATCAAGTGCTTTAAATTCACTCAGATTCTCCGGCCAGTTTTCAAATATTCCAGCAGCAGGTGTCCAAACCTTATCATCAGTTTGAACAAAACGAAGATACTCCAAGGGAACACCTGGAATTGAAGCTTTTTTTCTCAATTCTTCTTCAGAGGAGGCTGATTTTAAATCTTCTAAAGATAATCGTTTTCCCGCCCACCAAGCCCCTAATGAATTATCCAGTAAAAAACTAACCATATAGGGCTCTGTGAAAAGCTGAGTAACAGAAGGTAATTCCTTTGACCCTATCTTCACTCCAGAAGCATTCACCTCGTCTTTCCGTTTTGATTGCCAGAATTGGTAAACCCAGCCCAATGAATCTGATGCTTCAAAGGCTTCCTGGTCAATTCCCGTGATTAAGGCTTCCAGATTTTGTTGGTGTTCCGGTGGTAATTCAAGAGCAAATACCGGAGAATCAACCCTAAATATCTGGGGAAGCATGCGAGTCGCAAAACGGGCAGCTAATTCCCACCCATTCTTGGCTCCTTCATCAGCAGCCAAATCTTCACACTCCTCTAACGAGACTGCGACTGGATCAACCGGATCGGGGTACATCAACAGGTTGTTTTCTGCCAGAAACCGGGCAAACAACATGCGATGCCAATGTTCATAGGCAACTTCTTCAATCAGGAGATCAATCTCTTGAATGTCGGTTTTTGGATCTCTTTTATCCCCAAGTTGCCTTCCATGTGCACGTAAACGTCTCCTTAAAATCCTTTCCTCCTCAGACAAATAATCAAAAGGCTTCGCTTCTCCGATACCAAGCTGTTTTAAAGCCGATTTTGCTCCAATTTCAGCAATATCTCTTGCCTCTTTGACCGTACGTTCTAGCTTGCTTCGCAGGTTTTTTTCTAAAGGTTGCATTATTGATGATCTCCTTCAGGTATGATTTGTTCTTCCATAAACCGTTGCATCTCTTCTTTTTTGGGCAGTTCCAGTTGGTATTTGGATACAAACAGGTGGTTATCCATCCCTGCTATGGCATATTCCACCAGGGCATGATCCTTTTTAGTGCAGAGCAGAATCCCAATCGGTGGATTATCTCCGTCTGTTTTAACATTTTGATCGAACCAACTAACATAGGTATTCAATTGACCGATGTTGCTGTGGTTAAACTCCTCCAGCTTGAGTTCAACCAGGACATGGCATTTAAGGATGCGATGGTAGAACACCAAGTCAACAAAGTAATGGGAATCACCGATCAGAACTCGTTTTTGCCGGGCTTCAAAACAGAATCCGTGTCCCAGCTCCAACAGAAAATCCTGGAGTCTGTCCAATAGTTGATCCTCCAGGTGGGATTCGCTCATTAATTCTTTAGATTTCAAACCAAGGAATTCAAATACATAAGGATCACGTATTAGAATTTGAGAATCCTGAATTTCCGCCTTTCGATTGAGATCTTTCGATAGTTTGTTTTTATTAGCTGAAAGACCGCTTCGTTCGTAATAGAGGCTATTAATCTGTCTAGTTAATTCCCTTACTGACCAATTCCCCTTGATACATTCCATTTCATAGAAATGACGTTTAGTTTCATCATCGATATCAACCAACAGTTTAAACATGCTGTATGATAAGCGTGTTATCCGATTTTCCGGTACCAGAGTTGATTGTGCCGACGGTGTCGGCACTTTTTCAGAATAGTGATTGATACTTTCAGGAAGTAAAAATTTGAATTGTGCCGACACTGTCCGCACAATTTGTGGGTAAATACGGTAAAACCTTAGATAATCATATAATTGACGGCGGTTGCAATTACTTATCTTTAAAGGTTTTAAACGGATGGCTAACTCTTTGACGATCTCTTTTCCATATTCTGCCCGGTCAGCTCCTTTCAACTCATATTCAGCAATGTGACAACCGATAAGCCAGTTTCTTAAGGTAAGACTCATGTTAATCGCTTTTCCCGTTTGTGCTTTTAATTCTTCATGTACCTGTTGGATAGCGATCACTAATTTTTGAAAATCTTTTTCCATTTTTTCCGTTTATTAATCTAATGGGATTATCGTGGAATTACCGGACCGTTACTTAAACTATCCATAAGCAATTGACGAACTTTTTGTAACCATGCGTCAACATCATCTTCGGTTTTAAGCGTATTGCTGGGCAATGATATCTGCTGAATTTCTGGTTCCATAAGCTTGGCTGCTTCTAGAGCAATCCGGTCAAACCTTGTCGGCATAGCAATCACTCGATCTTTAAATGCGGATAGTGAAAGCTCATTTAAGGTCGTGACGACATCATCTGTTGTTTCCACATTAACTTTCGGTTTTGTCGCTTCAACCAACTCCTGATCTTTTCGAAGTTCGTTCTTTTGCTCTGAATCTAGCTTATACCAGTTCTCATCACTATCCAGTCGCTTACCACCGACATCCCAGTTTATTTTATAGGTGCTCTGTAACTTGTTTATTTCATCTCTAAGTGACTGTGTAAGATTCGAAAGCAATGGAGTGACAAGATCAGTTGGTTCTAAAAGTTGTCGATTATTCTCGATATGATCGACTTGGGTAATGATGACTTCTGAATCCGTTAACCCTTTTGCATGGAAGCAAAGGCGCTTTAGTTTATCCCACACAAGCAATCGTTCAGTTATCTCTTTTGCTGAATCAGTCCAATTATCAATTGCTTCCTGAATTTTTTCTCTCTGATTATAGATGGCTAGTAACTGTTCATTTCCACTTGTTAGTCGGATCTCCTCTAAAAACTCGGTATTTGGTCTTTCAGGTTTAGGGGGTTCCCCTCCAGCTCGATCAGCCAATTCATTCAGTTTATTTAGAAATGTTGAGATAGCGACCAGTTCTTCACCCTGTTTTATCTGGATAGAGACTTTTTGCAGCAGTTTACGGATCTGGATTCTCTGGGCTGTTGAAACAGTAGCCGATTCAATTTTAAACTCTGTTTTCCCGATCAACTTACGTTCCAACTCAGTGGATGCGGGTAAACTGTTGGCACTCCCATTAACTTTGCTGATCTTCAGCAGACCGGCTATTAAAAGTGTTTGAAGCCCCCCATCAACTGCATCCCGTGACCAGCCATAGGTGGGTCCCTCAAATTGATTTCTGATATCGCTGCCGTTTTTACCCCCAGCTATCATCCCTAAAATCATTTTGCAAACACCATTCTTTGCCGGGTCACCTTCATCACCAACAGCTTTAAGGGCATCAGGAGCCCCCTGTTTCGCCTTCAAATAGACCTTGTCCCATCCCGCATGATCGGCCACGTGAAATTGAGGATATAATCGTTGAAGGGAGTTATTTGCAGCTTCTAGAATAATGTCTTGAAGACCATTTCCCAGTACTTCGTTGCCACCACTTTGAAACACACGAGCCCCGGAGAAAGCGTCTCCCAACAACTCGTTGATTTTTCCTTCAGACGTTTGTTTAGTGGTTTCCATCGCTGATCGGGCTTCAATACCTTCTGGAGTATTCGGAACACCCCGTTTATCAAGCGTTGCGCTTGCTGCTTTGTAATCAATCAAATAATGTCTCAAATCATCAGCAGAACGTTTTGGAATAAAAACGTAGATAGTAGATGATTGATTCCCCGCCTGTCTGGCATCAGCACGGATTGAATTTTCATCGATAATCCAACCATCTCGGACCCAAATATAGATTTTTTTATCGTAGTCGTTAGGTAATTCATTATCGAAAATCGCGTATAAATCTCTTTTAACCTTGGACTTTCCTTGTGTGAGGGATAATTTCTTGACCAGTTCTCCGAACTTTTTTCTGATCCGTTCGTCTCTTTCGGTCTCGATACGGTGGGCCTCATTGTTTAATGCACTTCTTTGACTAAGGAATTCATCATTCCATGCTGAACTTTCCTCGGTCTGGATTCGGTATTCATCCCCGATTTTCATTAATAGTTCACAGCTATCAAGAATTCCCGGAAGCATTCCACGTAGAGATGAACTTCCCTGGGATAAGTCCTCAACCATTAGATCGGCAATGGTATCGATGGAGGCTTTAATGCCTATTTCATTATTTTCACCTGCTAATTTATTGATTAGAAATATCAAACCACAAGCACGAGCAAGGATCTTCTG
>Ga0307989_1000483_pt1 | contig 26175 bp, 15 predicted proteins | sample EllFjometagen185_FD_203164 | JGI IMG/M metagenome (GOLD analysis project Ga0307989, IMG submission 203164) | Marine microbial communities from Ellis Fjord, Antarctic Ocean - #185 | ecosystem: Environmental > Aquatic > Marine > Unclassified | place: Southern Ocean | collected 2014-10-08 | reverse complement strand
CCGCCCGAGCCGGAGAACATGGCAAGGGGTTTGCTGTGGTAGCCGCAGAAGTCAGAAAACTGGCAGAAAGAAGTCAAACTGCAGCCGGAGAAATCTCGGAACTTTCTTCAACCAGTGTTAATGTGGCAAGTAAAGCGGGAGAAATGCTAAACAAACTGGTGCCAGACATCCAGAAAACGTCGGAACTAGTACAGGAAATCAGCGCTTCCAGTAGTGAACAGACTGCCGGTGTAGTCCAGATCAACAAGGCTCTCCAGCAACTAGACCAGGTGATTCAACAGAATGCTAGCGCCACCGAAGAGATGGCCTCTACTTCAGAGGAACTATCCTCCCAGGCACTGCAACTACAGGACACCATCAGCTTCTTTAAAATAAACGGAAATAACCGATCAACGGAAACACATGTTATTCGCCAAACCGCAAAGGTACAACGGGCTACCCCAACGCCTCATTCAGCCCCTAAACGAATGATAGGAAAAAAAACGCAACAACCTGCCTTAGCAGACCAAAGTAAAACAGGTTCCGGTGTTGATTTTCAACTAGGTGGAGATATAATGGATGACGATGGATTCGAACGATATTGATTTTTGAAAATTATACAAGAAAAGAGTTAAAAGCAGGTGACGGTTCTGTACTACAACCTGCTACAAGTTCGTCATACAAAAAAAAGTATTAACAAAAATCAATTAGCGGAGCATCTAATGGAAGCAACTGAATTACTAGAAACTAACCAGTATTTAGCATTTAAGCTGGAAGAGGAAATTTTTGCTTTTGATATTTCAAAGGTAAGAGAAGTTTTAGAGTACACAACCATGACCAAGGTCCCCCAGACACCAGATATGATGAAAGGTGTCATCAATCTTCGTGGAAGTGTGGTACCTGTGGTCGATATGCGGATCAAATTTGGAATGGGGGAGACTGAAAAAACCGTGAATACGGTTATCATCATTATCGAGATTGATTTAGATGATGAATCCGTAATGATTGGCGCCCTGGTGGATTCAGTCCAGGAAGTAATGGACCTGGATTCAGACCATATGGAACCCCCACCGAGTATTGGAACACAGTTGAATACGGATTTTATCAGAGGTATGGGAAAACTGGATGAACGCTTTATCATTATCTTGGATATTGAGAAGATTTTTTCTTCCGAAGAACTGGATTTGGTGCAAAATACCAGTCAAAAGAAATCTTCAGAGACAGCTGGCTAAAATTTATCCATAACTTTAGATATAAAATAGAGGACACTATTGATTTTCAGTAGTGTCCAGTTAGATATTTGCAACTTAGTCGTTCCCATCTAAGGCCTTACGAATGGATACAGCAAACTGATTATAGGTCCTCTCCAGCTTGACCGGCTGTGTAAAATATTTCCTTCAGGATCACGAAAGGCTGAAACACTTAAACTGACATCAATAACACTTCCATCTTTACGTTGCAATTGAAGTTCTTCTTTATCCACTATCCCGGTTTTAACGAACTCTGGAAAGATATTTGCCTTAGCAAAACTGGCACTTTTAGGGGTATACAGATTGAAAACATCCTTCCCGATAATTTCGTTCTTCGTGTAGCCCGTTGTATTTATCAACGTCTGATTGCATTCGATAACGGAAGAAGTTTTTGCATCAACAGACACATACATATCCGGGGCATTATCATATAAATCCTGATACTTTCTTCCCGACTCCAAGACAGCAATTTCCGCTTGTTCATGATCAGTGATATCTCTGGTAATTCCCAAAGTATGCTCAATCTCCCCTTCTCTATCATATTCAGGAATTAGACGCCAATTCAGGTAACGAAGACCTTGTACACTATTTAGAAAAAAATTCAGTTCTTGTGGATGGCCTGTTTTAAACAGTTTTTGAATCTGCTCGTCCAGCTGTTTGGCTTGATTTTCAGAGTATCCAAGTTCACTATGAGTTTTGCCAATAAAATCATTTGCTTTTTTGCCTGATAAATGTGTGATATTTTCGCTAACATAGACATGACATCCTTTTCGGTCATACCTGGAAATGATGTCAGGCAGATTTTCAGCTAGCGTCCGATATTTTTTTTCACTTTGTTGAAGTGCAACCTCTACTTGCTCACGATCAGACTCGATTTTTGCTGCGTACAAAGCCATTTCTATTGCGACCTTCAGATCGTTCGTTTGAACAGGTTTGAGCAAATAGCTAAACGGTAAAGTCAACTGGGCCCTTTTCAGCCTTTCATCGTCTGAGTAGCCGGTAAGATATATTATCGGGATGTTAAAGCGCGAACGGATGATACCCGCAGTTTCAATTCCATTCAGTTTTCCATTTATACTTATATCAGTCAGAATAATATCTGGTTTATCTGCCTCAGCTTTCTCAATCGCTTTCTCACTGGTGTCGACAATGGATGTGACTTTATATTCCAAGTTCTGCAACTGGTTTTCAATCTCCATTGCAATAATAGCCTCATCTTCTACGATAAGTATTCTAACTTTTTTCATGTTGAAGTTTCAATGTAGAATTTAATAGTGAATTTAGTGCCGCTTTTATTTTCCATGTCAAGAGATCCGTCGAGCTGGTTTTCAACTAAGGTGCGAACCAGTTTAAGTCCTAAAGATTTTGAGTTTTTCCAATCAAAACCATTTGGCATTCCAACACCGTCATCCCTCAGAGTTAGTAAAATTTCGTTTTTATTTGGTTGTTCTAGCTTGATGCCAATCTTTCCTTTGGTATTATCCGGAAAGGCGTACTTTAAAGAGTTGGAAATCAACTCATTTAGCACTAATCCCAAAGGGTTTGCCTTATTAATGTTGAGTTTTAGATCGGGTGATTCTATTTCAAATAAAACCCTGTCCTGGCTGACTGAAAAGGTCTGCAACAGCATCTGTGATAATTTTTTAATGTAGCATTTAAGATCTATTTCTGACAGTTGCTCCGATTGATACAGGCTTTCATGTATGGCTGCTATGGCTTGTACGCGCCCGATATTTTCATTTAAAATGTCTTTTATTTCCGGAATTGTTTGTTTGTTTACCTGAAGTCCTAACAAGCTAGCAATAATTTGCATGTTGTTTTTAACTCGGTGGTGTATTTCCTGGAGGAGGGTTTCTTTTTCCTTGAGGGAGGCTTTGATTTGCTCTTTGGCCTGTATCCGAATAATTGATAATCCTAACCTATCAGATATTTCATTGATTAGATTTCTTTCCCCTTTTAAAAATGGCCCTTCGTCAGTTGCGGGTTTTTTTTCCAGGTAGCATACCTCAATCATTCCACGTTTTTTTCCATGGGTAAATATTTCGGTAGTTTGCTTCCAATGGGTTAATCTGAAATTTTCTGTTTTGTATTCCTGTTCATCAAAAAATATGCGCGAGCAAGTAATATCTGGATACTGATAGCCAGGTGGGATGAGATTAACAATCTCTTGAAATATCTTATCCAAAGAAACACCTGGTTTTTCAAAAAGCCTTGAAATACTATAGAGGCAGTTCAAGACTTTTGTTCTTTCCAAAACCAGTTGATCTAAAATATCCTTTTCTCTGCGCAGAGCGTCTTCCGCCGTTTTTATCCTCAACATCACTTTGATTTGGGCAATAAGTTCCGTTGAATCAATGGGTTTCGGTAAAAAGACATCGGCCCCTATATCCAAACCTTTTACCTTGCTACCGGTGTCGGTATATATAGCGGTAAGCATGATAACCGGTATGTGTTTGGTTAAGTCTTCAGATTTAAGTCTACTGCAGACTTCATACCCGTCCATATCAGGCATTTTGATGTCCAGCAGAATCGTATCCGGCGATTCAATCTTAGCCTTTTCAATACCTTCTGGCCCAGACAAGGCCGTTATCACAACGCAGTCCGGAATGAGACTCTTTAAGGTAGCCGATATGCTAATTAAATTGTCTTGTTTGTCGTCAATTGCTAATATTTTTATCATCGGTGGTTCCATTGATATCTCTCTAATTAAAAATCAGCTTGATTTCCCTAACCAGTTCTCAATTTTCCCCATTACGTCATCAGGATCAATGGGTTTGGATATATAGTCATCACAACCAGCCTCAAGAATCTTTTCCCGGTCACCTTTCATGGCTCTGGCGGTCATCGCGACCACAGGAATATGGCGGGTTTTGTTTTCTGCTTTGATCTTACCAACCACGGTAAAACCATCCATTTTAGGCAGGGACATATCGAGCAGCACCAGGTCAAGCTGTTCTGTTAAAGCCATATTCAAGCCTATTTCTCCATCTGTGGCTTCTAGAATGTTATAACGGTTTTGCAAAACTGCTTTCACGGTAAGCATGTTGTCAGAATTGTCTTCAACCACCAATATGGTCGGTTTTCCTTCTGTTCGGACTTTTTTCGGTGGGGGTCTAATCGGTATTTCTGTTGGCACAATTTTTTCCTGGGGTTTTACCAGAGGTGGTTCGCCGAGCATCAAGCGGGTTTTTTGCAGTAGGGTATCTCGTTGCACGTCTCCTTTTTGAACCAGCTGTTGGATATTATTGCCGTTCAGTTCCTTCAGGTCTTCCGACGTCAAATCCTTTGCTGTGAGGATCAAGACTGGAATATTTTCTGTGGTTTTGTCAGCTCGAATATTGTTCAGTACAGAAAAACCGTCTACTTCCGGCATCATTAGATCTAGAATGATGCCATCGGGAATTGTGTCCTTGACATAATCAAGAGCCTCTTGACCGCCACCGGCGGTATCCACCCGATACCCCTCACTTTCCAACACTGTCCTGACTTGAAGCATCGCGACCGGATTGTCTTCAACCACCAGAACGCTCTTAGCTGTTTTTAGCTCTCTGGATACTTGGTCTTCATGTGACATTCCAATTTCATCAATAATTTTCGTAATTTCTTTTAATAAAGTTCTTGAAGTAGTGTCACTCTTTGTGAGAACAGAGGTGGCATTTCCTGCTAATTTATCTCTGTCTTCAACAGTAAGCTCTTTTGCGGTAACAACGATAACCGGCAGGTCTTTGGTCGCGAGATCATCGCGAACTCTTTCCAAAACCTCAAAGCCGTCCATGTCAGGCATCATTAAATCCAGTACCAGAACATCCGGCAGCGATTTTTTGATGATCTGCATACATTGAGTGCCACCATCCGCTACAATCGCCCGCATACCCTCTTGGTTAATGATTTTCGACATTTCCTCGCGCTCAAACTTATTGTCATCCACAACCATTATTGTGTGAGGGGATTTGCCGCCAATCTTTTTTATTTCCGCAATCAGCGTGTCTTTATTTACCGGCTTGGTTATATAACCTACGGCACCCAACGCGAATCCAGTCTCTCTATCATCGGCTATTGAAATAATAATCGTGGGAATACTTCGGGTGGTAGGAGATTCCTTTAAACGCTGAAGTACTTCAAAGCCGTCCATATCGGGCATGATAATATCCAGGGTGATAGCAAAAGGTCGATACTTTTCGGCTAATTCGAGGGCTTGCGCCCCATAGGTAGCTGTTATGGTGTTATATCCCGCCTGAGAAAGATAATCAGCGATCATGGTAACAACCTCAGGTTGATCGTCCACAACCAGAACGGTTTTTTGTGAAGATAATTTTTTAGCAGTTGGCTTTGGGACAAAAGACTCAGATCCAGGAACTATCCTCTGCCACCTTATCGGTAAAGTTAAGCTAAATTTTGACCCCTTTCCTAAAGTACTTTCAACCGCCAGGTCTCCACCGAGTGCACTAACAGCCTTATAAGCGATGCTTAAACCAAGACCGGTACCTTCGTATTGTCTCGCGGTTGTTCCGTCAACCTGCCTGAATTCTTCAAATATGAGGGGAAGGTTTTTTTCTGAAATGCCGATACCGGTATCAGAAATCTCGATATGAACATTTTCAGCGTCACTCCGCGCGGTAACCGTCACATTTCCCGCGCTGGTAAACTTGACCGCGTTGCCGATCAGATTCTGAAGAATCTGATGCACCCGTTTTTCATCGCTTTCAAGCTGCGGGAGGTCGTCCGCTATTTTTAGACTTAGCTCAATCCCCTTGTCTTCAGCCACTGGTTCGAGTCTTTCTATTATCACTTCAACGGCAGAACTGAGGGAGAATAGTTTTGCCCTGAAATCCATTTTTCCAGACTCTATTTTGGCCAGATCAAGGATGTCATTGATCAGCGCGAGAAGGTTTTTTCCATTCCGTGCGATGACCTTGAGGTAGTTTAATTCTTCTTCAGAAAGTTTGTCTTCCGCCTGCCTGATAAGAACTTGGGACAGGGCCATGACTGAATTAAGAGGGGTCCGAAGCTCATGGCTCATGTTGGACAGAAACTCGCTTTTAAGGCGGTTGGCTTCCTCAACCTGAATTTGTTGTGTTTCCATTTCCGTATTTTGGGCTGCCATTTCATCAGATTGCCTTTTTAATTCATTCGTTTGAGATAGTAATTCTTGATTTTTCTGTTCGAGATTTTTGGTAAGGGATCTGGTTTTTTCTGACGCCAGGACATTGGAAAAAGCTGTATTAATGGGTGATTCTACTAAGTTGATAATCTCCATATGTTCTTGAGAAAAAGGGACCAGGCTTGCAAGAGAAATAACTGCCTTCACCTTACCGTTACCTCTTAGTGGAATTGTGATAATCTCATTGGGAACCGCTGTCCCGGCGATGGTTCTGATCTTAAATACCGTGTTTTCCGGAATATCCTGAATGCGTATGACTTTTTCAAAGGCAATCGCCTTACCTAACTCTCCTTCCAATACATTTGAATCATAGGGCTCAAACGATGGAGCACTTCCCCCAATAGAGTGCAAATGTTCAAAATGGTCTGTCCTTTCATTTCGGCGATAAAAAACTGCTAAATTGGCTCCTGTTATTTCCATAAAAGAGCGAACCAGCTGCTGTGAAAAGTCCTCCATATTTTCAGCAACAACCAACGTCCCTGTCAATTCTACGACTTTTTGTTGGATAAACATTTGAGACGCAATGGAATCTGCCATACGGTTAAAAGAATCGGATAAGAGTCCTAGCTCATCCCCCGTTTTTATCACGTTGCGTGCCTTTAGATCACCGTTCTCCACTTTTTTTGATACATCGGCCATTTCCAGTACAGGTTGAGCAATCGTAGCTGCCACAAAGTTTGAAACAAAATAGGCGACAATAATAGAAATTGCTAAAATAATTAAAATATTTCGAATCAATACATTAATCGCTGCATAGATTTCAACCTGATCCTGTTTGGCAACAAAGCCCCATTGGACTTTGGGGATATAGCCAAAAGCAGCCAGTACTTTTTCATCCCGGTAATCCATTGTTTCCATAATCCCGACATTCCCCTTGGAAGCCAATACTGCTGGCTTAGCATATATTTTTAGCTGTAGCGGGGCATGTTGGTACCACCTTAACTCATTCAGCGCTATACTTTCGTTGTTAATAAGTAATGTCTCACCCGTTCTACCCATTCCGAATCGGTCCAATAGCAGATTATACAAGGAGTTTTTCAGATCAACCCGGGCAACGACAATACCTTTAAGTTTTTGAGAATCGATCTTATCCATCACAGGATAGGCAAATACCATGGCCGGCTGGTGTAATGAGGTAGAATAATATATGTTTGAAATATAGATCCCTTTCCTTAATAGTGTTTCTTTATAATATTCTTCTCCCGACTTATCCTGACCCATTGACAGTTTGTTTGACGAAACAATTACTGTACCGGATATTGCGTCAACATAAAAAATTTCATCCCAGGCATTGTAATTCTGAGTATAGCGATCTAAAAGCTGTTTTACATTTTGTTCGGTTTCTAACACATTTTTTTTAGGGGAATTGGAAAATTCAGAAATATTAATTAAATTTGAGTCCTTGGCAATCACCTTAATATCACCTGTTCTCTCATTTAACCAGTCATTGATTTGAGTAATTTTCAGTTCCCGGATTGCTGTCAGTTTGGTGAAAGCCTCTTGCTTTATTGAGCTGACTCGCTGTTGATATATCACTGCACTGACGATTAAAAGTGGAATGATACCTATTGCTAAAAACCAAAACTTCAACCGTGTTTTGATACTTTTTAGTGAAAATAATTTTTTCATTTACCCTCTGTTTTTTACTTAGTGCCTGAACGTAAAGTCCCCGTTTTCAATGATAGCCTGGTTTTAAAAATAGCATTCAGTATGAAAGTCAAGAAGCCGTCAGTTGTCAGCTATCAGTTTTTAGTACCTTAACAAATTACTTCCTGCTGAGCCCTTAAAAACAGGATAAGTACCTTAACTAATAATTTCCTGCTGAAAAACGCAGAAAACTATTTATAAGGTACTAAAAAACGCAGAAAACTATTTATAAGGTACTAAAAAACGCAGAAAATAATTTATAAGGTACTAAAAACTGATAGCTGATGACTGATTACTGAAAGCTCGAATCTTCAATATGGAACTAAGTCACCTAAATGAATAATAACTGAATTTTACAGGGTTTTCGTTTAGGCACTACTTATCAATTCTGTACATCGGTGTATTCTGTTTTATAAGATAATATCTTTAAAAACTGCCAAGTTAGTTTCTACTGCTGATATCATAATCAAAGTTTCGCAATCCATATTTTTGCGAGTTGCGAAGTAGCTCGCGGATTAGTTGATAATCAAAACTGCTTTGTACTTGTTTCCATTGAATATCGGCGGGTATTTTCTTCAACTTTTTAAGAAACCCAAACTCCTGGTGCAAATTGCTATTAAGCGCAGTACTCTCTGTTTTAATCATCAGTAATGTGTGCGTTCCAATAATATCCTTTAATGCCAGGGATGCAATCTCCTCGGCAGACAGAGGAAACGCCTGTCCGGTTAGTTTTTCTGCAGCCTGTTTTGCCCATTGACTCGCAGTCAGCAGGTTTTCTTTCTTGTCCTGTATCCAAATAACAGCACGTAGGATTGCTGTACATATGACCCTGATAAATTCAGGATTTTGATCATAGATGTTTTGTTGAAAATAGACATATCCGGTAGTTAGTTTTTTATGAATGGTAACAAATCCCGGATACTTTTTTGAAGCCATCGCAGGGGTTGGTTGCCAGGCAGAAAAGGCATCAATATCCTCCTTAAAAAGCGCTTCAGGCATTTGATCTACGTTAAGTGACATCAAGGTAACATCAGATTCATTAATGTTTTCCGATTTTAGAGCATTCAGCAAGGCATAGTGAGCATTAGATCCCAACGCATAACCAATTTTTTTACTCTTTAATTGACTCACCAACATGGAACGACGTGCTACAATGGAAATAAAGCCTTCCTGAATCTTCAAAGGAGATCTTACATTAGATTTAGAAGCAATCGTAATAAATGGCATGTCGCCACCGATACCGATATCTAACTCCCCGGACTGTAAGAAAAAATTAACATCAGATCCTTTTAAATAGGGGTAATATTGGATTTTAAAACCAAGCTTGAGTAGTGCCTTTTCGAAGAGACGATCTCGCTTGATCGTCTCTGTAATCAATCCCGTCGGCATATACAACGGTTGAGTTCCAAAATAAATCTGTTTCGAATTATTACTAAATTCATACCGGCTATAAATGGGATGTTTTGTCAATTTAATCGATACTTCAGGAGTTACCTTTTTTGAATCGTTTTGAACAAAATATATGAAGATTCCCATTATACCGGCAAAAAAGCCAATGGCTATCCATACCCAACGTGATTTGAAGAATGACTTTCTCTTTTTCATGATCATTTTTGTTTGTTACTCAAGTGTTTTTGTGTTTTTTACAATCATCTGACTTTCTGAAAAATCTTACAAAAATCTGTCACCTTCTTAAATTTCTTTTGATAGGTCTCAGATAACACCTCAGATTCACCCAGTACCAGAATCCCGCCAGAGGCCAGGGAACGCGTTAAATTAGACAGTATAATTTCTTGAAAATCCTTTTGAAAATAGATCAAAACATTTCGACATAAAATAATATCGAAATTTCCAAAAACGCTTTCTGTAGGCGCATGATGTTTTTTATCAATCAGGTCAAACTTCGAAAAATTTACCATGGCCTTAATCTCAGATACTACCTTATATTGACTATTCTCGTCTTTAAAAAACTCTCTTAACCACTTAATCTTTACATTTTCAATACTTTCAAACCCGTAAATTGCTTGCTTTGATTTTTCCAAAGCTTTTTGATCTATATCTGTTGCAAAAAGTTCTGTTCTTAACTCCGAATTTGATTTGAGTAGCGCCTCTCTTAAAAGAATTGCTAATGAATATGCTTCCTCACCGTATGAGCATCCTGCAGACCAAAGACGTAAAGAGGCATGACCATTGTGTCTTTTTTTCGTAATCAATTCGGGGAGAATTACACTGGCAATGAATTCAAATAATAAGGAATTGCGAAAAAATTTACTGACATTGACAGTCAGTAAATCTGCTAAACTGTTCATTTCAGTCTTTTGCCTGTTAATCAACTCCAAATAAGCAGAAAAGCTGGATTCTCCAATTGTTTGCATGTGATGCAAAATTTGTTTTTCTAAAAAAGACATGTGATAGGCTGAAAAATCAAATCCTCGTTTTTGGCTTAGTAATTCTACTACCTTTTTTATATTTTTGTTTATCATAATTTTGACTTCCATAGCGATGGTGGCTTCATCTTCGACGATAAGTATTTTTGCTTTTTCCCGGGTTAATTTTCAATGTTGAATTTGATAGTGAATTTGGTGCCGCTTTTGTTTTCCATGTCAATTGAACCATCAAGTTGAGAATATCTTCAGTTAGGGGGTACATATACACCCCCATGTTTTTTTGCCCAGAGTCTAAGTGCAACATCCTTACTAAAGCTGGTTTGTGCGTCTTTTTTGCTGTAGTGGCAGGACAAAACGAAAAGCTGATCCAACTTCTGGGTTATTTTCGGCCCAAATTTTCCCTTTGTGCGCTTGAATGATCTCTTTGCAAATGGCAAGACCCAATCCGGTCCCTGCATATTCTGATTTTGTTTTACTACTTTGCATAAATTTACCAAAGACCTTTTCAAGTTCATCTGGGGGGATGCCCATTCCTTCATCTTTGACTGTCAGGCGGAGAGCTGGAACCATTGAAATATCATTAACTCTAAGCCCATCAGGTAGCGGCTCAAAATCCAGTTGAAAAGTGATTCTTGTTTCTAAAGGAGCAAATTTTATCGCGTTAAAAAGCAAGTTACGAATCACCTGACTGACTTTATTGACATCACATTGCAGATTTGTGGGGACTTCAGGTTTGACTAACTCAACCGTTAATTTCCTCTCTTCTATGATGATACGGTGTTCATTGATAATCATCTGAACAATATCTTCCAAACGGTTCTCAGTCATGGTGTACTCAGTTTTACTGGATCTCAATTTTGATAGGTCTAAAAGGTCATTCAACAGATTCAGCAAGTTGCCACCGCTCTTTTCAATATTTTTAAAAAAGTCGATGATATTTTCGTTTGGAATATGCCCTGTTTTTTTAATACCGAACTTAGAATAACTAAGTATTTGATGTAATGGACTTCTCAGCTCATGAGAGACCATATTTAAAAATTCAGATTTCACTTTACTCGCAGTTACAGCTTTATCTTTGGCTTTTTCCAATTCAATCGTGCGTTCTTTCACTTTGTTATCGAGTTCATCATGCATCTTTTGTAATGCATCTAGTGCTTCTCTGCGGTCTGCTTCGATCTTAGCTGCGTAAAGAGCCATCTCAATGGTCACTTGCAGATCTCGTTCCTGGAAGGGTTTTAAAAGATATCCAAAGGGCAGGGTAAGTTTGGCGCGTTTAAGTGTACTTTCTTCGGCATATGCTGTCAGAAATATTATGGGGATAAATGAGCAGGAACGAATCTGCTCAGCGGCCTCAATTCCATCCATATCTCCTTTGATTTGGATATCCATTAAAATAAGATCCGGCTTATACTCCAATGCAATACTTATCGCTTTTGTACCTGAGCTAACAAAAGCAGTGATAGTATAACCTAATCTTTCCAAGGTATTTTGGATTTCCATTGCCACAATAGCTTCGTCTTCAACAATTAGAATACTTTTCGTCATTTTAGGCCTTTTTATTTGAAGAGTTGTTCCTTATTCTATTCCAATCCTTCAATATTAATGACTTGCACTGGATTTCTGTTAAATATTATTGTTCCCTGGTAGATGGGAACCCCCCTGTAAATTATAGGCAAAGAGAGGATAGATAGATTTGCATGATGAAAAATCTCATTGATGGGCAGAGATATTTTTGTATACTCGCCTTTTAAAACCATTACACTGGCAAATATATTGCTGTTAACTGTAACGTCTTAACTTTTTTCAATCAGGTTAATAGCCATTTCTGCCATTTTATTCATATCCGGTTTTGAAACCTGATAATCGGCCTTAACGGATTCCCCTTTATGTCTTAATTCATCAGTGATGATTGAAGAGTATAAAATGACGGGTAATATCTGAAGTTCGGGGTCTTGTTTGATCCTTTTGGTAAGGGTAAATCCATCCAGTAGAGGCATTTCGATATCAGAAATTACTATATCAAGATATTCGCTAATACTTCTATTTTCGGTATCTGCCTTCTGCTTTAATTTCGTTAAAAAGGTATAGGCTTCCTCACCATTATCAACCATATTGACTTCAAAGTTTGAATTTGTAAGATTTTTTTCCACCATTTTTCGAATCGTTGGGGAGTCGTCTGCGACTAGAACCCGGTAGCGTTTTGATGCTTTAACGGTGGTTTTCCAAGCGTTTTCTGTAGAATTTGGATTTAAATCCGTAACGATGTATTCTAAGTCCAGCAACTGAATAAAATACTCTTTCGCATCTACCATTCCAATAATAGATTTGGTCTTCATATGTCGGATAAATTTACCGGGTGGAATCAGATCTTTCCATGTAAGCCTATGAATCTCAATGACACCAGAGACGAGGAATCCTTGAATAGTATTGCTGAATTGAGAAACAATGATATTTTCATGAGCGTGTTTTTTTCTCTTAATACCTAGCCAGACACTCATGTCAATTACCGGTAACACTTTATCTCGCAGTGGAATGGTCCCTAAAAAACTAGGGTTAACGGCATGGTCTCTGTTTTTAAGATTGGGCGATTCTATGACCTCAACAACTTTCGCGACATTCATGCCGAAAAACAGTCTTTCAGGAGTACTTTTTCCTTCAATCGTTTCATCAATAAAAAACTCGAGCATTTCAAATTCATTGGTCCCGGTTTCTAATAGAATTTCTTGTTTGTCCATTTGCCACCTCTTTGTTTGACAGATGTAACTGACAATTATTTTACCACTCTTATTTGAACTAAATTAAAAATAGGGGAACCACTGTGTCGATCCAATTTTATTTAATATAAAATCAATGATGTCCCGTATTTTTGATATAAATCTAAAGTTATGGACAAATTTTAACCTGCTGTCTCTGAAGATCTTTTTTGACTGGCATTTTGTACCAAATCCAGTTCTTCAGAAGAAAAAATCTTCTCTATATCCAAGATAATGATAAAACGGTCATTGTGCTTACCCATACTTTTAATAAAATCTGTATTGAGTTGTGCACCAATACTGGGTGGAGGTTCCATGTGTTCTGAATCCAGATCCATGACTTCCTGAACAGAATCAACCAGAGCACCAATCATTACAGATTCATCATCCAGATCAATTTCGATAATGATGATAACGGTATTCACGGTTTTTTCAGTCTCCCCCATTCCAAACTTGATCCGCATGTCGACCACGGGTACCACGCTTCCTCTGAGATTAATTACACCTTTCATCATTGCGGGTGTTTGGGGGACTTTGGTTACTGTGTTGAATTCCAGAACCTCCCTCACCTTTGAAATATCAAAGGCAAATATTTCATCTTCTAGCTTAAAGGCTAGGTATTGACCTGTTTCCAATTGCTCAGTCTTATCCATTTGCTTCTCCATCAGTTAGTTTTGCTTGATTATTTCCCAAAGTTCAAAGAATCTTGTCGGTATGACACTTTAAAACACGTGTTTTTGTTTTCACTTTCGTTTGTAAGCTTTGGGGAAATAGCAGGTTATGCGTCCTGCTATTTGTATTTCAATATTTTTCAAACTCACTGTCACAGGTGTCATCTCGTTCGCCTAAGTTTAGGTCCACTCCAGGAAGCTCCTTAACGGAACTATTCCCCTCACTTAATCGTTCCTGCTGCTTATTAAACGTGACGTTGGATTTGGCTCTGGTATTTGACACATTGGACCTTCCAGGTAGTGTATGAACCTGGCGCGCTGAATTGGCGTTTTGTGACCCGCTTAACTTAAAGAAACTAATCACCTCTTGAAGTTGCTGCGCCTGAGAAGCCAATTCTTCGGAAGTGGACGCCATCTCTTCTGTCGCACTGGCATTTTGCTGGATGACTTGATCTAACTGCAGTATTGCCTTATTAATCTGACCTGCTCCTGAGTTTTGTTCATTACTGGAAGCGCTAATTTCCTGAATCAGCTCAGACGTTTTCTGAATTTCAGGCACCAGCTTATTTAGCATTTCACCGGCCTTTTCTGCAATATCCACACTGGATGCCGACAACTCAGAAATTTCTCCAGCTGCTGTCTGACTTCTTTCCGCCAGTTTACGCACTTCTGCGGCAACAACAGCAAATCCCTTACCGTGCTCTCCTGCTCTGGCAGCTTCAATTGCAGCATTTAGAGCCAATAGGTTTGTCTGGCGAGCAATTTCTTCAATAATAGATATCTTGCTCGCTATTTCTTTCATTGCACCCACTGCTTGAACAACTGCTTGCCCACTTTGACCTGCATCTTCGGCGACTTTAGCAGATATCTTCTCTGTCTGATTGGAATTGTCGGCATTTTGCTGGATATTCGAAGTCATCTCTTCCATCGAAGAAGTTGTTTCTTCCACTGAAGCCGCCTGTTCGGTTGCTCCCTGAGAAAGCTCCTGGGCAGTCGAACTTAGCTGTTCACTACCGGCAGCGACATTTTCAGAGCCAGAACGGACTTCGCTCACAATTTCAATTAATTTGGCCTGCATTTGCTGCATTGCCTTGCCTAACATACCAACCTCATCTTTTTGATCAACTTCCAATTTCGCATCCAGATTTCCACGGGAAAGTTCCTGAGAAAATAGTACCCCCAACTGAAGAGGCAGTGTAATGGCCCGAGTTAAAAATACAGCTATCAGGATACCTAAGATTAAGGCGATAATCAGACCCACAATCATTACGGTAGAAGCCTGCCCGAGATTCTCTACCGCTTGATCTGCAATACTTTGGGTCTGTTCAATTCCGACCTGGGCTGTCTTTTGTGCTGCCTGAAGCACTTGCATTGCAACCTCAGTTCTGTGGGAAGCGGTTTGTTGTAAATCATTCCAGTTTTTGACCAGTGAACGAATGGCGTCTTCGTAATTTTTCGCGGCTTCCCTGATTTTAGATATTTGACGTAGATTCATCTCTTGTGAACTCAAGCTTTCAGCAATATCTAAAAGTTGATTAATGCGGGGGAAATTCACCAATATCTGCTCAATAATTTTTGGATTTCGCTCTGCCTGAGATCGCCAGGCACTGATGCGTGCAGCGTTACCTAGATCAATGACATTATTAATCTGACTAATTTTGGTGAGTCGATCTTCCAATCTGGCTTTTGTCGCTCCCTGTTCAAACTCCTGACTCATCGCCTTATTTTGTGATATTAGATAATCTGACGCATTTTTCATAAAGGCTGCAGCACTGGAATCCATTTTACGGCGGTCCACATCCATTGCCTTAATCCCAGCCACAGATTGATCAACCAATGATTCATATTCCTCCACCTTTTTTTGCGCATCACGTGAATTTTCCTGCAAAACAGGTAACGTCTGCTTTTGAGCTAGATCCAAAGCCGCCACCAAGACTTTATTCAATAACAACAGCTCTTTTTTACCTTCTTCGAGAAAACGGGTCTCTTCAGTGTAACCATAACCGCGGATGGCGAACATAGTGAGTAACGAATGTCGTTCCAATTGGTTGGCAATATCGACTTCTGCGACATAAGCATTGGCCAGTCGGGTGGAGTCTTTCTCCACACTACTCATATTCCATACTGCCATCCCACCCAAAAGGCAGGAAATAAGTATTAATGCACCAAACCCAATCCCGATTTTTAGACCTAGTTTTAAATTTTTCATCACTTTTTCCTCTTTTTAATGTTTTGGTTACAAAAAATTCAAGTAACATAAAAATTAACCGACTACGATACAATTTAAAAAGCCCCGTCTGTTCACTTTGATTTTTTAGAATAGTTATATCTGCTGTTTATTTTATTGCCCTAAATTTTTCTGGATTTTTAGGATCAACTCATTCTTTGAGAGAAGCCCTGCACTTACATCGATGAGCCGTCCATTGTTAAAATACAGCAGTGTTGGAATGTCCTTTACACTATATGTTTCGGCAAAAGTTTTAACGGTTTCAAGGTTGATAATATACCAAGATATTTGCTGTGCAATCTCACGCTGTAATTCTCTAAGACTTGATTCCAATAAAAAACTGCATGCATTGTCCTCAGCTGAACATAAAATGATTACCAATCCCTTTTGATTTCGTATAATTTTACTGAAATCAGTTTCTGACAAAAGCAAATCACCTGTTTTAAAATTCATCTGATACCTCTGAAATCTGTTTCAATAGGTAAGTCAAAAAGCACGTTCAATTCCTCCTAAGATAAGTTTAATAAATTATATCATCGGCTATTGATTTTGCATTTAAGATGCCTAATGGTGATTTTCCTAAAGAATTGGCTTAACTTACTGTAATTTATAAATTATTCAGGTATGCATTTTGGATGTAGGGAGTTGTAGAAGATGAAATATGAGGTGAAATATGGTCAAGTGCTTAAATATTGGCAGTAGTCCGATGTACTTTAACCCCCAATTTTTTCATACGAAACTGCAACGTTGAGCGATTTAATCCGAGTATTTTAGCCGCACCGTTCTCACCGCCAATTTTACCATCGGTAAGCTCAAGAACATGAACAATATGTTTTTTTTGTGCGTCATCCAGCGTGAGAACAGCTGTCTGTTTATGTTTTTGAATACTCTCAGTAAACCCGTCTCCCAATTCCAAATGGCTACCTGAACTTAAAATCGCAGAACGTTCAATGATATTTTCGAGTTCCCTGATATTACCTGGCCAATAATAATCTTTTAATTTATGTAGATTAGACTTTGAAATCGATTCAATTTTTTTATTCAATTTTTTATTAAACTTATTGATGAAGTGGTTTACCAACAACGGAATATCCTCTTTTCTATCTCGAAGAGGAGGACTTTCCAGCGGAAAAACATTGAGTCGATAAAACAAATCAAGACGAAAAAGGCCTTCATCACATAACTGCATCAAGTCTCTGTTTGTTGCGGCTAAAACACGTACATTGACTTTAATTGTATTAACTCCCCCTAATCTTTCAAATTCACCTTCTTGTAAAACCCTAAGTAGTTTGGCTTGTAAATCCAATGGTAAATCTCCAATTTCATCTAAAAATATCGTACTATTTTGAGCAATTTCAAACCGTCCTTTTTTATCGGTTACAGCGCCTGTAAATGCTCCTTTTTGATACCCAAACAACTCACTCTCAATTAAGTTAGCGGGTAAAGCAGCACAGTTCACTTTAACCAGGGGCCTCTCTTTTTGAGCGCTAAGTTCGTGAATGATGCGGGCAATCATCTCTTTGCCGGTTCCTGTTTCTCCGGTAATCAAAACAGATGTTTGTGATTCAGCGACTTTCGCAGCCATCTTCAGTATGTTTAAAAATTTTCTATTTTTACTAACGATTTTATCAAAGTGATATGTCAACTTGATTTCTTCCTGAAGATAAATGTTTTCTTCTTCCAATCGATCTGACAATTGTTTTAATTTCCTATTCGCATTTTTGAGGTTTTCTTCTGCCTGATATCGTTCGATGGTCTTACCTAGCCTTTCAGCAACTGAATTAAGCAGGAGTTTTTCTTCCTTTAGAAATGGACCCTCATCAGCCTCCGCTTCTTCCCTGAGATAAAAAACATCGAGTTGGCCAAACTCTTTTTCATAAACAATCACTTTAACGGATTGCCTCCATTTGGATTCCTTAAAACCGGTTGATCGGAATATATTATCTTCACAGACAAATCTTGAACAAGCATTATTTGGAAACTGCCAGCCGGATGGAATGAGGTTTACCACCTCCTGGAAAATTTCAGAAAGTTGCAAGGTGGTTTTTTGAAACAGATTTGAAATGCTATAAATACAATTCAGCTCTTTAACACGCTCATTCAAATCCCCGTTTTTTTGTTTTAGAATTCCTTCTGCTTTTTTACGGAGAGTGATATCATCATAAATTGATATAATTTCTCCAGTCGGCAGCTTATAAACAAAGTTTTCTCTCCACATTAACAAGCGACTATCAGAATAGAGAGCTGCAGGTAAAAATTCAGATTGCCCTGTTTTCCACACACTTTGAAGCACTTTAAATAGTCCGAAATCGACTATACCCGGAAATATCTGTTGAACGCTTTTTCCAATAACCTGATCTCTATAAACTTGATCAATTTTTTCTCCGGATTTGTTAAGATCAATAAATTCAAAATCTTTCCCATCATCTATTGCCTTATAAACAGCTACTCCACTGCTCATCCCACTGAATAACTCATGATACTTCGCTTCCTTTTCCATTAGTTTTTTTTCTGCACATCGTCTATCTTTTTCTACCGATGCCGCATACAGCGCCATTCTTATTGAAACCTTCAGTTCCCCATCTCTAATTGGCTTCAACAAGTATCCAAAGGGCAGAGTCTGTTTGGCTCTTTCAACCTTTTCTTCGTCCAAATGGGCAGTGGAAAAAATAACGGGGATTTTGAAATTTGACCTGATCAATTCTGCAGTATCAATTCCATCCATCTCGCCTTTAATCCGAATATCCATCAACATGAGATCAGGTTTGTCTTCCTCTGCCTTCTCAATCGCTTTTTCACCTGTATCGACAATGGAAGTAACTTCATAACCCAAGCTTAGCAGCTGATTTTCAATCTCCATTGCAATAATGGCTTCGTCTTCGACGATGAGTATTCTAGCTTTTTCCATGATTAAGTTTCGATATTAAATTTTATAGTGAACGTTGTTCCGTTGTTCCTTTCCATGTCTATTGAACCATCGAGCTGATTTTCAACTAAGGTGCGAACAAGTTTAAGCCCCAGAGTGCTGGCGTTTTTCCAATCCAGATTTACAGGTATTCCAACACCGTCATCCATTACCGTTAATTGTAATTCTTTTTCCGAGTTCTTCACGCTTACAAAGATCTCGCCTCCCCTATCTTCAGGGAATGCATATTTCAATGAATTGGACACTAATTCATTTATCACCAAACCAAGTGGATAAGCTTGGTTTAAACTAACAACTAATCAGTAATATCCGGTTAGGTTAATGCAAGAGCTGGAATAGGATTCCTGAATCGTGCTTATAAGAATTAAAATAGAGTTCCTTAGTGAAGCGCAGCGAAAATAATCCTTGTTTGAGTAAGTGAGAAGCGAACATAGAAACTCTTTTAATTCTTATGCTAAGAATCAAGGATTCCATTTCAGTGAATGTTTTGCAAAAACCTAACCGGACATAACTACCTTAAAATATAAGTTTTTAATAGATTTTCCCTTCAGCAAATTGGCGTAAAGGAAAAAGAGTTGTTGAAATTCATAATGGTGTCACAATGCTGGAATGTGTGATTCAGCATTCGTGACACCATATTCAACGACAGGTTCCTGATCTATGATCCTGCCCCAAAAAGGCGGAAAGGACCAATTTTAAAGGCTCTGATGCGATTTGCACGATACGCACTTACTCTTTACTTTTTGGACTGAATTCTAAGCGGGTTTCGATATTGGCCTGCACATCCTTTTTGTTCAGATATTGCTGCCGAAACTCTCCACGATTATACATCTCCGCCTGATCATCATAATGGGGGTCCATAAAATTCCCTGATTGACCGGTGGGTAAAATGCCGAAGGTCATATCCGTATTTCCAAAATCGATAATACGCCGTGTGGAGGGACCGAAACTCACTTTATACGGTTCTTTATCCAGACGGATACCCAGATTATTGATAATCTCTTCTCCGGCAGGAACCGCAAACGGTCCCACGTTAAAGATTTTATCCAGAGGCTTCATATTACCCAGGGTATGGACATGTTCCAGCGACGACGCATTTTTCCACTGCCATTCCGTTATGTCAGCGCCGAATTTTGCTTGCAGATGATCAATAGCCGCTATCCAGGAAGAGATGATGATTTCGTCGGCTGTTTCTGTTTTACCGTCTGTCTTAATATTGTCCCACCATGGTGATTGAAAATTTGAAAACAGTGTCCAGAGTGTTCGATCTAAAAGAAATCCGGATTGGATCGTTTTAAATCCGCTCTCACCCAATTCATCCTGCATGATCTGTATGCACAACTCCTTTTTAAACTGGTAAAAGAGGGTGACGGCTACTTCTTCCGGGTCATGATTTCCCTGCCATTTTTCGAACACCGCCAGGGCTTGCCGGGCAATATCATGCTGTTGGACGGAAGACGCTGATTTTAGTGACGGGAGCATGGTATCCTGTAAGAATTTCACCCGGGGTGACACATTGTCCATCAGCATGGTTTTCATATCGTCCGGTGTCCAATCGCTCTTGTCCGTATACAAATACTGCTCAATTTTCTGAGCTCGGTCCCGCGGAGCATAATAACCGGGTACCAGACCGATTCCGGTATCTGCCGGCTGATTATTAGACGTATAAATCACACCGGATTTGGGATTGACATTCTGGGGGTTTTTAGCAAAGTCATAATAACCTTGGATGTCATCCTTTCCGTCTGCACCATTCAGGATCATTTTGCTGTTGACATGCTTCGGGCGGATCGGGAGTTTTCCCACTGCCCACCAGCCAATATCACCGGTTTTGTTGGCATACATGATATTCAATCCGGGAGCATAAATTTGAGATACTGCCTTCCGAGCTTCCGCTGTTGTTTTGGATCTTGCCAGGTCATCGAAAGCGCGCAGCATACCGTTTTCCATATCGTAGAACGCCCACCACATCGCCAAGGGATTCTTAATATTCGCCAGCGGATTGTTCTCAGTACCGGCAAAGGCATCAGTCACAATCGGCCCATGGCGACTCTTCCGCAACCTGAGCTCGATATCCGTTTCTCCTTTTACCTTAATCGTCTCTGTATGGACCTCAAATTCCTCCCAGTGATCAATGGCCCAGTATTGATTCGGATTATCAGGGTTTACTCGTTCCTGGTAAAAATCCATATCATCATTTTCAAACATGGTAATTCCCCAGGCAACATCATGGTTGAATCCCAAGGTAGCCGTGGGAACAAGCGCCAGAAAATGACCATAGATTTCAAATCCGGGCGCATTCAGATGGGCTTCATACCAGACCGCGGGCTGGGAGAATCCAATGTGGGGATCATTGACCAGCATCGCCTGACCGGATTGGGTCTTCTGAGGTGCCATAATCCAACTGTTGCTGCCATGAAAAAGACCCGCGGGAATCAGATCATCACTGATATGACGAACCTTATCCGCCAAAGCGACCATTATTTTGTTTTCAACCTGCACCGGGATCATGTTGGATCCTTTTTTCCAGTGAGTTCCCAAATCCTTAAGATAGTCTGGCCCCAGCCGGTTGGCAATTTCTTGAACCAGCGGATCTTCACGAAAGGCCATCACAAAGGAGTAACTCATATAACCGGCGATGGAAGCAATGTCCTCACGTTTATACTTGCGCTGGGGAATTCCCAGCACAGCAAATTCAATCGGCGCTGGACGGGTTTCCACATACTGATTGATCCCATCTAGATACGCGTCCATGTTCTTTATCAGATGCTGATTTTCCGGTCGATCCATTTGCCTCATCCATTCGGTGGTAAAACGATGAAGTTGCAGGGTCAAAAACAACTGATCCACCTCTACCAGTTTGGGACCCAGAATTTCCGCCAATCGCCCCTGGGCCAGCCGGGCCAGTAATTCCATCTGGAAAAGTCGATCCTGGGCATGCACATAACCAAAGGCGCGATTCAGATCCGTTTCATTCTGTGCGTAGATATGCGGTACTCCCCACTTGTCAAACAGCACTTCCACCGGGTCGGTTAAACCACTCAACTTCAATTCACCATCTCGAATCGGCAGTTTCTGGTTCAGGTAAAAATACCCCACTCCGATTCCCACCAGCAGTATTATAACCAGCCCTGCAGCAATTTTTTTGATTACTTTCATAATTCTCTCCGTTGACTTGATGGTCAAAAACCGCAGGGTTTCACCCTATCATATTGCGGCAGTTATAATCATGTTCTCATTGAGGGTTATCCTTTTCACAAACCTTATAGAAATCAACCGGGTTGTGGAATCGGGTGTTCCCCACTAGGCAAGATGATATGAATTTAGTTTTGGAGAGTCAAGTTGTATGGTCAAAATATTATTTCTGACCTAATCCCCTACCAACAGAGGACCTAATCCCAAAAACAAAGAAATAATCCATCGGCCTTGTTCAATATTGCCTCAAGTGTTTGGGTTTGAAGTATTTCCATTTGCAATCTGCTCAATTGGGATTACCAACCTAACCGCATCTTAATCTTGACACTGTCTTTTTAAAACTATACTTCTTTTCTCAGTTGTTCTCAAGAATATTGAATGAATGATGCAGAAAAGTCAAGATCATGATAAGTTTTAAAAGACACCGATTCCCAAAATGTATAATTCTCCAGACAGTTTACTCGTATCTAAGGTATTCATTGAGTTACTTGCCACGATGATAGATTTTGAAAGAGGATGGATGGACTCTATGGAAAGTTTGATAGTAGATTTAGGACAAATAATCGCCTTGAATTTGTTTGCAAATTAGAGTACGTTGCCTAGAGTATCGGGAATTCAGGTAGGAAACGCTATTCATCAATGAATTGATTCTTATTTCATGTAGTAGAATAGCTGCTTTTTCGAGATCCATTTATATGTTGTAATCATTTACAAATATCGGCTCAGCTCATTATACCGTTTTGAAGAGATATAAAAAAGGTCAATGTAGCTACTATATTCAATGTCAACAGGGATTGTAATGAAGAAAAGAAGTGATCTCTCTTTTAGAAGATTTACATTTATTGGATTTGGCTTGATGCTTAGCCTGTTTATTCTTATCGGGGGCATTTCCTTGAAAGAAGTCAGCTCACTCAAAGAGCTGACAACGACTATCTATAACCATCCTCTTGAAGTTTCCAACGCAGCGTTGAGAGCGAGTCTAAGTGTTGCAAAAATTCACCGAAATATGAAGGATGTTGTTCTTGCTGAACATCCAAGACAACTTGAAAAGGAAATAAATCTTGTCAATGCCGAAGAAAAGATTGTGTATCAGAACCTGGATATCATCCAGCAGAAAATACTTGGCACTGAAGGAAAACTCCTGGTGAGAGAGACAATAAAACTGTTTGCCGCATGGAAACCTATTCGTGAAGGGGTAATCAATCAAGTCAAAACAGGTAATAATATTATAGCTGCTCGTATCACCAAAGAGAAAGGGGCCGCGCACGAATTATTACTTGAGCAAAAGATGACGGACCTATCTTCATATGCCCGTAATAAAGCTGAGTTTTTTATGCTGAAGTCAATAGCTTTGCATGAACGTGTATTAATCACTATCGGCATCATAACCACCTTAGGGGCTTTGATTGCGTTTTTGATTGCTTTATTTGCGACCAAACGAATAACAAGCGCGTTTAGCCAACGAATTGAGGCAGAGGGCCAATTAAAAGAATCTAAAAGGAAATTTAAAGATTTCATGATGTCTGGTACTGAAGGTTTTATTTTCTGGGACTCAAATCTGAATCTGGTTGAAATAAACGACAAGGCCATGGAAATATTTCCACCAGCAATAAACCGGAAGGAAATACTTGGAAAAAACATCCTTGCGATTTCTCCAAGTTTAAAAAAAACCGGTAGATATGAAATGTATCTTGAAGTTAAAAAAACAGGAAAACCATTATTTTTTACAGATGTTGTTCCTGGTCCAGAATTTGGCGATAAGCACGTATCTGTCAAGGCTTTTAAAGCTGGAGAAGGATTAGGGATTATATTCTCAGACATTACTGATCGCATCAATTTTGAACAAAAATTGAGACAGGAGCTTGAAGTGACAACAGCCCTGGCAACTTTGTATAAACCCTTAATTTCTCCTTCCACATCAATAATTGAGATTGCACAAACAATTCTCAATTTTTCCACCCAGCTTACAAACAGTCAACATGGTTATGTGTCTTCAATTGATCCCAAAACTGGTGACAATATTAGCCACACCCTCACAGAAATGATGGATCAGTGTGATGTTAGTTCTCAAAATGGCTGCATTTTTGAAGTACAAGAAGATGGAACATATCCAGGACTCTGGGGGCATCCTCTAAATAATCATGAATCATTTTACACTAATAATCCGAAAAAACATCGATCAGCAAAAGGTCTTCCTGAGGGACACATTGCTATTCTGAATTTCCTTTCTGTTCCCGTTGTACTAGGAAATGAACTTGTCGGCCAGATTGCATTAGCAAATAAAAACAAGGGGGATTATTCAGAAGATGATGTGTCTATCATAAAACGTTTTGCAGAGTATTATGCCTTGGCCATTCAACGTATAAAAACTGAAGCAGACCTGAATTCAGCCAAAGAACAAGCGGAACACGCCAACCAGGCCAAAAGTGGATTTCTTGCCAACATGAGCCACGAACTGAGAACGCCTTTAAATGGCATTATCGGATTCAGTCAGGTTTTGGAAAGCCAATTGGCAAAAGATTTGAGTGAAAAACATCTGGGTTATTTCAACATCATCAAGGACAGCGGCAATCATCTGCTGGAGATGGTAAACGATATCCTGGACCTTTCTAAAATCGAAGCCGGAAAAACCGAACTCGATATTAAACCTTTGGATTTGGGAAAGATGCTTGAAAGATCGCCCAGCATTATTAAGGAAGTGGCTTTTAAAAAGAAACTCCAGATTGAAGTAAATATCCAAGAGGATCTGGGATTCTTATACGCTGATGAAACAAGATTAAAACAGGTGATCTACAACCTGCTTTCCAATGCGGTTAAATTTACCGAACCCGGTAAACGAATCGGAATTGACGCCATAGCGGAAGCGAACAGGTTTATCATTACGGTATGGGATCAGGGGATGGGTATTCCCGAAAGCTACCTGGACAAAGTTTTTGATCCATTTGAACAAGTCAAAGGAAATCATGTCTCAAAAGAAAAAGGTACCGGATTGGGACTGGCCATTTCGAAGAGACTCATCGAACTTCATCAGGGAAATATAACCGTTTCCAGCGAGATAGGAGAAGGAAGTCGATTTACAATTACACTCCCGGGAAGACTCTCTTTTGACGATCAAGATACTGGAGGAAATACGGTCCATACGAATGCCGTTTCTACAAATATTACTGAAGATACAAAAATCCTGGTAACAGAAGATAATAAAACCAATAGAGAACTGATTAAGGCTGCACTAGACGATTACCAGCTGGATTTCGCTGAAAACGGAGAAGATGCAGTAACTATGGCATCTGATAAAGAGTATGATTTGATATTGATGGATATTCAGCTACCAAAAATAGATGGGACTGAAGCCATGAAACAAATCAGGAGCAATAGCCGCAAACAAATTCCAATCATCGCCTTAACAGCATTCGCTATGAAAGGTGATGAGGAAAAATATCTAGAAGCGGGATTTAATGATTATGTTTCAAAGCCTATCGACATTTCTCTGCTAAATGAAAAAATAAGCGAATACCTGAAATTCAGTTTAAAATGAAATGTGTGATGCTTATACTATTAAACCGATTAATATTGAGTAATTGAAAGTAGAATTAAAAAACCTCACGTTGATATAACAACAAAAGGAAGTATGGTTCTCTTTCGGATAGCTATCCAGAATACTATTCCAATCATGAAGATTACTGAGGTGTATTATGAACAAGATAAAATTCGTTATTGAAGTGGTTGATACGGTGATTCGTGTTGCCCGTTGATTCGAGATGAGTTGCGAAAGAAAGATACTGAAGCGTCGTGATTAAAAAAACCAGCAGCTTTTTCGCTGGTTTTAATAGGAATAGAATCAAACTATTTTAGCAAACTTCTATTTTCCTGGGTAGGTAAGATAAATATAAATGGAAAGTCTTTGATATCTTCTGATTTTTGATACAATCGATACCTATAACCCGATATACGTTAACAAACAGTTTGGATTTTGCTGAAT
>Ga0307989_1000482_pt1 | contig 26187 bp, 22 predicted proteins | sample EllFjometagen185_FD_203164 | JGI IMG/M metagenome (GOLD analysis project Ga0307989, IMG submission 203164) | Marine microbial communities from Ellis Fjord, Antarctic Ocean - #185 | ecosystem: Environmental > Aquatic > Marine > Unclassified | place: Southern Ocean | collected 2014-10-08 | reverse complement strand
ATGATACAACGTCCCCCCCCCCCCACCTATTCCTTAACAGAGTTGAAGGAACCAAGTTGAAGGGAGAACTCTAATCCTGATTTGCCTGATGCTCCCGGCAAACATTTAAAAACCTGTTTAAGATAAGCTCGATCTGTTGAGGACTACCCACTTCATGATTCCTTCGATTGTCTATTAAAAACAGAGAGTAGCCGTGCAACATCGACCATCCGGCCAAAACAGTAATTTCTGCTTCTGCATGATCTATATCCCTTTTTTTCTGTAGTGCTTTAACATATTGAATTAACGTCTGAAATGGAGCATCGTATGCCTGGAATAAAGCAGGGTCATTCGTTTTGTTTTCAATAAGGTCACCAAACATTATCTTGTACAACTCAACATTTTCAATAGCAAACCGGATATAGGCTCTACCGAAATCATACAGATAGATTTCAACTTCATCCCCATAACTCTTTGGTTTGTTCGAATGATCTATTGAATTGCTGAGTTGATTAAAACCGTCGATTGCGATGGCTGTCAATAACGATTTTTTATTTTTGAAATGACGGTAGGGTGCTGTATGACTGACACCAATTCGTTTTGCGACATCGCGAATACTTAATTTTTGGATCCCCCTCTCATGGATAATATCAATTGCTGACTGTATCAGTGTGATCCTCAGATTACCATGATGGTACCCTGCTGTTTTTGCTGTGCTACTTGTAGATTTAACCATTCTCTTATTTTCCTTTCCCCAATTTTTGTTTTGAGACTGTAATTATCTAATTTGTGTTGTTATTCTCAGAATGACTAATGTTGACACTGACAACTTTACAGTGTAAAGTTGTCAGTGTCAACATTAACATACTGGATTATTCAAATACCTTTTCAATAACCAATTTTCACATTCCCAATAAGGAGGGAAGCCAATGGAAAAGACAACAATTGATGTTTGGATGCAGCATCCTAATCTTAAATTTATCAATCATGATATGTTCGCCTCATTACGCCGCTGGATGGGAATAAATGAAGTTAAAGACCCAATTCCCGTAAAAACCACTCTTGATATGATGGATCAGGGGGGTGTTGGGATTGGGCTAATTAGCGCCTGGCATGGCCCACAGGGCCCATTGATCACAAATGAAGAGGTTAAGGCGTTGATGGATGATTATCCTGACCGGTTTTACGGAATCGCCTCTGTTAACCTTTTTAAACCTATGGAAGCGATCCGAGAGCTTAGGAGGTGTGTGAAAGACCAGGGATTTCGCGGTTTACGAATTGTCCAGTGGTTATGGAATCTACCGGCAACTGACAGACGATACTACCCATTATTTGCTGAGTGTGTTGAGTTGGATGTGCCAATTTGTTTACAGGTAGGGCATACAGGTCCTTTGTGCCCTTCAGAACCGGGACGGCCTATTCCATATATCGACGAGGTTGCCATCGATTTTCCTGAATTGAAAATGGTCTGCGGTCACATAGGGTATCCCTGGACACAGGAGATGATTGCTGTGGCGACCAAGCACGAGAATGTAGTGATTGATACATCCGCCTATGCAGCCAATCGGTTCCCCGAAGAGCTGGTCAGGTTTATGAAAGGTAATGGACGCAAAAAGGTGTTGTTCGGTACGAATTTCCCGATGATCACACCCAGGCAATGTCTGGAAAGTCTTGACGATCTGGAATTGAGTGAAGATCAGAAAGCGTTGTTTCTTCATGAAAACGCCAAACGAATATTCAAGCTTGATTCAACCCCGTCATAAAACTATTCAACATAATTATGGTTGGGTGAAAGTAATATGCAAGAAGGGATGTTGTATCATTTCAGTATTTTAATACGAATGACTCAAATGATACAACGTCCCCCATTTTAATCTGTTTTCTTAAGTGCTAGAACAGAATTCCTACACTTAGTTCCAGGGAATCACTATTAGTCGTTGTGAAATCACTGCGGATCCTTTCGGAATTATGTTGCAGAGCTTCGACAAAGACAGAAGAGCTAACAAAAGTGTAACCGAGTCCCATAGTGGTCGTGGTAGTGGTATCTTTGGTTTCGGAAGGCCTCGTGCTCAAAGGATTGATCGTATAGTTCACCGTTTGATAGGTTGCCCTGAACTGTTCATATATGAATTCCATGGAAATGTGGAGCTCTTCCATGGCACGATGGTTATTGGCAGCTGAACTACCAGATTTCTCAGCACCATCTTCTGGAGAATTTATGGTATTGGCTTCAAGCCTGAGTTGCATTTCCGTATTCAGTTCCAAACCGAGACTGGCACCATAATAGTACTCAAACCAGTTGTTTGAAACTTTTTCCGTGGCGTCGCTAGTGACCATATTCCCACCAGTACTTAAAAAGATAATGTCATTGATCTGATAGGTTATCCCCAGGCCGATTGTCAGGTCAGTATTTTCAATTTTAAACTTTTCCACTACCTCTTTTTCCTGTGCAATCTTAATCCCCCATTTGAAATCTGGACTGTTGCTAGTACCCAGCAAAACAGACCACAGCGTTTTTTCAATGGTGTAAGTGTTCCCTGCAGTAGAAACTGAAGATCCACTATTGTTCTGGTTTTCTATCTCCACTTTATGACTCAGATCGGTAAAAGCTTCTATCCCCCAATCGTCAAAGAGAAAAATCCCAATCAAGGATTTTCGGTGTGATGTTATTTTTTCAACATCACCTGTGTCATACTCAAAACCATAATTATTTAGAACTGTCTTGGTCTCTCCTGAACCGTCAAGTTGAGCGTAGGTGAACTCTGGCTGCTCATGCAAGGCCGCAACTGCGGGGTTGTATGACGGCTGGCTATTAAATAAACTTGTTGAAGCAACCTGAGCGAAGAGCTGGTTGCCTGAAAGGATAATTAAAATTAGTGTATAAGTTAATCTGAATATTGATATTGTTTTCATGCCACACCTCCTTTCCGCCAAGTTCTTTTAAACATCAATAGAAAAGCGAATGCCATGGTTAAAAGTATAAGCTTTAGGGGATTGGACACCATATATGCTAAAGGTGTGAGAAACAGCCTGGAAAGCGATTTCAAACCTGGACTCTTTGCTATCACATTGGCAAGGGGTGGAGAGTTTTTATAGTAAAACCTCATCAACATTCGGCCGGCCGCATGAGGTTCCAGATATTGATCCCTGAAATCTCTAAAGTCCTGAACATGGGGATCCAGATAGGAACCATAGGCCGCTGTTGTGATAAAACAGCCTTTTTCAACAGCCTCAATATTGCCAATCTCTGAAGCCGACTTGGATTGACGAAAGCGGGATATTGCCAGTTTCGTGTTGAGAACTGTCAGTCTATTGTCTGCATTGACAGCATCTCCGATGATATGTCCGTTATATGTCACGCCGGATGACGGAGCAGATGAATAGTAATTGATGGATGTGCAATAGAAACCAGCCACTCCACATTGAGTGCCATAGGACATAATTGTCTTGAAACGGTTTGTTAAATCAACATAACCATGGCTGTAACTGTATGCGCCACCGGTTGCATCCTGAGCCTTTTCATGATGCATTCCCAGATTGTGTCCAACTTCGTGGGCAAATGTACCATACGTCAAAGCTTGACGAATAGTGACATGAAAAGCACGGCTTTCGTTTGGTGTTGAGCTGTTCATTTGCCCTAAACCACCCCATTTGTTCATAGTTTCGGTAACAAGAGCAACGAGGTCAGCGCCATATGTGTTTCTTAGGTCAGCAATTCCATCCATAAAACCATCACCGCTCGAACCAAGTCTATTTAGATCTGTCAATGCAATTCCTGTCTCGTTATAGTCTACCATGACTGTATGGACTAATCTGAAAGTTAAACTGACACTGCTGTTGATCATGGCTTGGTTAATATCGTCAATGGCGAGCTGAATTTCAGACTGAATATCACCCATTGATGCGGCAGCCTGTGTGTAAGCAACCATGACATCAATGGTGCTACCATCATCTGTGCTGGCGCCTGCTACACTTCCGGCTTGTATTTCTGGTGAGTTATCATTAATGGCATAGGACTCGGCCATTGCAACCGGCGGTCCGCCCACAGGCATTGCTTTCCAATCTACTTCTGCAACTGAATGAACATTGGCTCCCATCCAGCGGATGTGATAAACCTTGTCTTGATACTTAATATTTCCTGTCACCCTGTCTTGTTTCAAAACAATGATAATCTGAGAAATGGGCTCATTCTCTATTTTGCCAAAAAAGGTCAGGTTGTTGGATGTCCGCTCATCGATTCGCTCAATGATCGCTGTTAACTTTATGTTGTCAAAGAGATTTAAAATCAGTGTGCTTTCGTTACGAAGTGCCGTGCTGTCTATTTCAACATAGCGATTGGACTGCACATAAGGATTGTTCTCTTCCGACCTCATATTGTTATCTAATGTTTCTTTTTCTGTGATATTGGCTGTTTGAAACTCCGTTTCAAAAAATAGAGGTTTGATTTCGGCAGAAACCGGACCAAACAAAATCTGGATAAATAGGAGCATTATTCCAATGTTAAAAGACCTGCAAATGTATTTCATGGCTGCGTTAAGCTTAGGTTGTCATTAATCACCAAGTCACTTATAATAAAAAATGAATTTAGTTGTTATGTCTGAAGAAGAAAAGCCCCTTGCGAATACCGATTTTACCAAGGTATTGAACCCAATGCTCTGCAGTCGCGATCTGCTAGAGAATTGGCTTGGGCCTCAGGTAAGAAAAGCAAGAAAAATGCCATAGTAGAGTTCATGATCCCCCTATATCAGGGAAATGACCATTAGATTTGTCTCGATTAGAGGGTCGACATTTGTATACAGTCCAGCAAAAAGGTATTAGAGTTAAGTAAACCCGGGGGTGTTGACCGTTTATAGCAAATAATCAAGTCAGTAGCTGCGGGTATTAATTATCGAGCTAGTTTCTCTCCCAACTTTCTGGCTGCTTTTAAAACGGTGTCATTTTCTTTAATCTCACCTTTTTCTAAAGCACTGCCATATACAATACCAGCAATCTTTGCTCCCACGTATTTAAAGGAATCTTGAAAGCTGCGAATCGCATTGATGGCACCGGATGTATAGGGATCTGTGTCACCGTACGAGATAGCTATGCCAATTTTTTTCTTAAAAGGGTCTTTCCCATATTTAGGCAGGGCAAAACAGCGGTCCAGCCATAACTTAGTCTGGGTTGACATATTAAACCAGTGGACAGGCGTAGCGATCACCCAGGCATCTGCTTCAATCAGTTTAGAGAAAACATTCTGCATATCATCTTTTATCACACAACCGTCACTTTCTTTTTTTTGACATGACCAACATGCCTGACAGGGCTTAATATCCATCCCATGGATAAATAAAGATTCAACTTCAGCGCCTGAAGTTTTTGCTCCTTCTGCAATCTCACTCGCGATGATTGCGCTATTTCCTTTCTTGCGTGGACTACCTAAGAGAATTAATACTTTTTGTTTTTTATCCTGATCTGACATTTTTTCCTCAGTGTTATTTTTAAAGATTTTCATACCTATGATGCATAAACTGCAATTATGTTCTAATTTCCATGTTTACAATAGATACAGCATTATAACAAGCAATAGTTCCGTCTGCTATACCCCTTGGGGATCTTTTATTACACAGGGAATATTCTTAAAATTAGATTATTCTCTCATAGAATTAGAATATTACATTATTCATGGAGGATACAGTGGAAGCATCCATATTCTTCTAACCGCTTAATCAATTGTTTTTTTTTCCATATCCTGTTCTCGGGCACGACCATCCCTTATTGAATCAACTAATACTAATAATTCATAAAGAATCTTATCTTTTTTTGCCACTTGAGGAACTAATTTGTATATTGGAAATAATGTAACCCCGCGCATTTCCCCCTCTGGATCAGGCTAGACTGGAGGCGGCTCATTAAATGACTCCAATAATAAATCTTTCATGGGAGGTGCGGCATACCGGGTGGGTTTTCCCCTTGTTAATTCTCCTCGTTCGGCTACAAAAACATATTTTATTCCATGAATTAAAAACTCATTTAGATTTCTCATATTGGGGACAATGATATCGGACCGATTGCCACTAGTTTAAGTAAAACCATGATATTTTGCGGTTTTATTTTTAATTTTCATTCTTTGTTCTAGATTCTAGAACAATATCTTTACAGATATTGTTTTTGAAATTTATAGCAAACTTTCAGTAATTGTTATAATAGAAAATTGATATGGATATACAAGAAGAATTGTCCCTGACACGCGATAATGGGACCACAAAAAAGCCAAGAAAGGTCTGTGAGATATCAGAATTCTCGTATAACAGGAACATCTTTCAGCTTCCTCAAGATGCATGCCTTTATCAAATCGTATTTCCAGCTCTGTTGTGATTTCCCAAACTCACTCTATATATGTTAAAACCAAAAATCTTCGTTATAAAATCGGTACTACGCTTATAAAATCTCCAAAATATCGAAAAAATGAAAAGATATGTGGGGTTTGGAAGAATGACAGGACTGGACTACGAGGGATCTGATGAAAATAAAATACAAGTGTTTCCAATGATTGCAATTAACTGGAATGGCACGTTTAGTCTTGGAATGGATGGGTTGGGTATCTCCCTAATAACAAGTGATTTTTTAACGATTATGACAGGCATTGGTTACGATTTCGGCCGTAAAGAAAATGAAAATATAGCATTTGATGGATTAGTGAATAATAAAGCCGGAATTGTAAGCAACTATCTAATTGAATTGTCGTTGGGACCTCTTAGTACTTCGCGATCAGACATTCAGTATCATGCGCAAGGTAAGGGGCGGACAATTGACTATGGCCTTTCAACTCATGTTCCTATTGGTACTTTTATGGGGGGAACGTTTTGAAAAAAATCTGGCAAAAAATCGAAAACAATTTCTTTGGGTCTCATGCTCCCTTTGTGGGATGATTTGATGCTGACCATGGGAATAGAACTTTTAAAAATAGAGGGAGACGCCGCTGACAGTCCCATAGTAAAAAATACAAACCAACAATCGAATCACATTGGAATAATGTATACTTTTAAACTAGAGGGTTGCGTTGTCTAATATACTTAGTTAATTAAACTTAAACCCAAGTGTGAAACTGGAAAACACTTTTTGATACTTGTTATTCATTCCCATATATATTCCGATTGCTGGGATTGCAATTTCTTTGAAGTAATAATATGTTCCGATACCATAGGCTGTATAGTTAATGGTTTCATCAGAATTAGTAATCGACTGGATTTTTCCAGCATCGAAAAAAGGTGCTACTGTCCAGGTGCCGCTATCGTGGGTTGATAGTGGTATATTGTAGTCAATGGCCAGTGACCCATATGCTTTTGCCCAAACCCCGCTATCGTTAATTCCGCGCATTCCTGGACTACCGCCGACTTTCAAAGCAGTTTTTCGGTCAGCATGATAGGTATTGGCTAACTCAAAACCAACTTGAAGGGCGTGATCACTAAAGAGATTCATTTGCCAATCTCCAGTTAACTGGTATGTCTGCATTAACGCTTCATCGTCACTGCGGTCGATTTGTTGAGTGATATCTAGTTGCAAAGACAATCCATCCTGATAATAGAATTTGAAGTGGGTATCACTCCAGGAGAGATTTAAACCGATTGAGTTAAACTCGAAATCTTCTGGCAATTGATAATCATCCAAAATTTTATACTCATTAGCCGAGTGCATTAATGACATCGAAGCGCTTAGTTCACTATTAAATGTATAACCAATAGATGCACCATAAGCGTTGGCCTTTTCCTGAATACCATCTCCTTTTTTATCTCCGTTATATCGATAGACTTCGTTCGTTTGACTTCCTATATGTGTCCCAAACATCCAGTTGCTATTAAGCACAGCAGGGTCCTCATACATCAAAAACATCGTATCATTGGTGCCTGAAACAACACCTCCCAATACCAAAGTTTTCCCCATGCCTAAAAAGTTTGTTTCCATCAGAAACAATCCATAGCTTGCATCTTCTCCGCTTCCAATGGAAACGATCGGGATCGGTATCAGTGTCAATCTTTCTTTAACTGATACCGTAATTGTTTCCTCTCTTTTTTCTATGTTAACCTCCGAAAATAGTTTGGAATTAATAATACACGTTTTTAGAGCGTCAACATCTAACTCTCCTTCTGGATCGATACGCTGAGCCTTAACACACTTTGAAGCGAGCTTAGAAACAAATTCATTCTCCGATTTATCATTTCCTTTTATAATAATTTGATATTCTGTCGCGAATAAGGCTTTCGAAAACAGTGTGATAAAGATTGCTAAACAGCCTATTAATTTCTTTTTCGTCATAATTTTTTTCACTGTCAGTGTTTTTAATTTAACTTAAAGTATCGGTCAACAATTATATCAGTTTAAGGAAAGAGAAACGGATGTATTTTATTTCTGATCCTCGAACGACCGATGATCTTGCCAGGTTATCAGTTTCGAATCAGCGATGATTCTTTTTAATTATTTTGTGGAAAAACTCTTTGATGTTTTTTGTTTGAAAAGACTGTATTTTTTGCCATGAAGCAATAATCTGATTCTTGATGTTCTCATTGAGATAGTACAAAGTGGGCACTAAAAATAGTGTCAAAAAAGTTGCTACGCCGATACCATACACAACCGCAATATTCAGCGGTTTCCACATGGTGCCACTTTCGGATCCGAATATAACGAAAGGCCATTGATAAAAATTGATCTCCATGCCGATGGTAATCGGCAACATCCCCAACATTGTCGTTATGGCAGTTAATAACACCGGCCTTAGTCGAACCATGCCTGACAATAGGATGGCTTCTTTGATTTCGAAGCCACGATTCCGAAGTTGTTGAATATAGTCCAGTAACACAATTCCATTGTTGACTACAATTCCGGCAAGCGCTATCACACCGATTCCTCCAACCATTACGCTTAAATTAATACCATGGATACTATACCCCAAAAAGATACCGCTAAAAGAAGCAAAAACAGATGTTAACACAATAAAAGGGAGCATGAATGAATTAAATTGGGTGACCAGAACCACGAATATCAGCAAAATTGCAATCCCAAAGCTTTTTACCAAAAAGTTTTGAGATTCGGACTCCAATTCATCGGCTCCTGCATATTGTACCTTCATCCCTTCTGCCACTATTCTTTTAATAATGGGTTGGATTCGTTCTTGAGCTTCTTTTAATACTTCTGAACCGGAGCGCCGGCTTCCGGTATCCGCTTGGATGGTACCCAGTCGTTTCCGATCGATATGATAAATCGTTCCTTTAGATTGTACTTTAGATATTGTTGCCAGTTCACTTAGTTGAATTGATTCGCCGCCTGGAGTACGGATTTGGAGTTTATCAATATCTCCTTCATAGCGTAAAAACTTCTTGTCCAATTTAACAATAATATCAAAATCGTCTTTACCAATTTGGTAATCGGATACATCCGATCCTTGTAATCCGATTCTTAAAATACTTGAGACGTCCGACGTCGTTAGCCCATGTCGAGCAATTTTCTCTTTGTCGATCTGAATATTAATTTCCGAACGTTTTGAATCCATACTATTTTCCAAATTGACCAAATCATCGATCGATTGTATCGCTTTGGCGATCTCGGTTGTATAATACTTGATTCGATTCAAGTCTTCGCCGAGCACTTCAATTTGAATCTCTTTACCTGCCGACAAGCCTTCGGATGTCACCACCCTGATGTTGGCTCCTGAATAGTTCGAGGTAATTCCTCTAAGTTCCTCAATGATTTGACTGGGGCGTTTATCTTTCCATTCCTTCCACGTTGGAAAATTTAATACAACACTGCTGGCATTTTTATTGACATTGGTTAGAATGGAGTCGACGTATGGGCGGTATTTAAACACATGATCTTCGACTTCTCTGACAATTTCATCGGCATAGGCAAGACTGACACCATCGGGGGTATCGATAACGATTTCTGCCGAAGTCGCTTCGGAGGTAGGAAAGAATTCAACTTTCATTTCAGGATTTGAGAAGGTAAAATACCAAGAGGCCGTCCCAATCCAAAAAACTAAAATAGCTAAAATCGTGACGATCGGAAACCGAAGCGATAAATCCAAAATCCGCTTATATTTCATCAAAAAGCGTGACTGTTCCACTTGTTTAATCTCGTCAAGTCCACCTTTGTGCTTTGGCTTTGCCATAAACGTCGAGCAAAAAACGGGATTAATAATCAAGCCGACGATCAATGAACTGGTCAACGTTACTAAAAGTGTTTTGGGGAGATAACTAAAAATGTCCCCAATCATATTGGGCATAAAAATGATTGGAAAAAAGGCCAATAATGTTGTCAATGTCGAGGCAAAAACAGGTGCAACAACTTCACTGACCCCGTCTATTGCAGCTTGGACTTTGGATTTCCCGGTTTGCATATGGCGATAAATGTTCTCCACGACTACAATCGCGTTATCCACCAACATTCCCAGCGATACAATCAAACTAAATAGTACAATTTGATTTAAGGTAATTCCCATCCATTTTAACACCGCAAAACTTAATAACATCGATAAGGGAATTGCTGTTCCAACGAACAACGCATTTCGAAATCCGAGAAATACCAGCAGAACCAGAAAAACAAACATAATACCGGTATAGATATTATTTTCCAAATCCCGAACACTCGTATCCACATCAACAGACTGATCCCCTAATACTGCCAAGCGAACCGAAGAACCAAAACGTGTTTGCTCCTCCTTCAAAATTTCTTTAACACGTTTCGCAATGGCTCCCATATCCGTTTTTTTTCTCTTTTTAACCTCTAAAGAAATAGAGTCCTTGCCATCGAGTCGCGCGCGGTTCTCTGGATCTTGAAAGCTAAAATGAACGGATGCAACATCTCTAACATATACCGGTGCCCCATTGGCATAGGTAATAATCATTTGTGCGATTTCACGTTCGGTTTTAATTTCACCGGGAATTCGAACCATAAGTTCTGACTGCCCTGCCTTTAACGTACCTGCCGGTATGTTTTTATTTTCATTCGCAATCGTTTGGGATAACTGGTTTAAATCTATGCCGTAATAGGATAATTTTTCGGGATTTACCAGGACTTGTATTTCCTTTTCCAACCCCCCAATACGGGTGACTTCCGATACATTCGGGATGTTTGAAAACAAGTCTTTTAAATCTTCTGCAACTTTTTTCAATTGATAGGGTGCAATATCCCCTGAAATGTTCACTGTTAAAATCGGTTCGTCCGCCATATTGAAATCACTAATTACCCATTCATTTCCATCTTTCGGTAAGTCTGGTTTGACCTTTTCCAGGGCGTCTCGAATATCTGATTTTGCTTTAACTTTATCGAAGCCTTCCAAAAACTTAAGATCGATGGAGGCGATGGCATTTTCAGAGGTTGAGCGTAATTCGACAAGACTATCAATATATTTTAAATTTTTTTCTACCTTATTGGTGATCTGCCTTTCGATATCCAATGATGATGCCCCCGGATATGGGATGCTGACATATAAATGATTCCAGCTTGCCTCCGGAAAAGACTCTTTAGGCATCGTTAAATATGCTGTGGTACCGATTATCATCAATATAACCACCATCAAGTAAACCGACATTGGCTTGGAAATGGCTATTTTTGTAAGTTTAAATTCCATAGTTTTTCAGCTTTTATATCTTTTGTATGAAATAAAGTCATACCACAAGTGTAGGATGAGCTACCAGTTGCCCATCCTACGATACTGGATAGTTTTCATCCTTTGTAGTAATCGCTTGGAGCATGGCGGGAGTTTAAAAAAAAATGAATTGTCATAAAAACCGCGAGTAAACAAGGTACTATGAACAATCTATTTTACAGCCGGTTGTTTGGATTATTGGATCACCAACACCGAGTCTTTGTTGGCCAAGAATCGGTGTCCCGAAACAATTAGTTTTTCCTTTGGTAAGAGGCCTTTGATAATTTGCACACGGTCTTGAACAATGGCGCCGGTTTGAACTATTTTTTCTACCGCAAACCCATTTTCTTCAATATAAACAACTCGATTAAATTCTTTTTCAATTACCGCGTGAGAGGGAACCATAATCTGTTCTTGTAGCTGCTTAAGCTGAATTTGGATTCGACTCATCATTCCCGGTAAGAGTTTTTGATCCGAATTGGCGATTTTAACTTCAATGGGGAAACTGCGGCTTTTGAGGTCGGCTTCTAAACCGATTGTATGTACGACACCTCCAAAACTCATTTTGGGTAACGCATCAAATGAAATACGTGCTTTCTTTCCGACTTTTAGCGATTTGATTTGAGCTTCTGGAATGTTAACTTTGGCGAGAACATTGTCGATGTCCATCAATTCCAGGACTGCTTCCCCTTTTTGTACATATCCCCCTTGTTCCACATTCTTTGAACTAATAATTCCAGAAAAAGGAGCTTTAACTTTTGATTTTGCCAATTCAATTTTTGCGCTTTTCCAATGAATCCGCGCAATTTCTTTAGTATTTCGAAGTGCCTCCAAGCGGTACTGATCCGTTTTGTTGTCATAGTCTTCCAAATCAATTTGAGTTTGTTGATATTCCAATTGCCTAAGTGTTAAATTTCGATTCGCGGTTTCAAGTTGTTCTCGATCCGATTTGATCTCTCCGGTTTTAACTTCCAAAGCAACCAGAGCCATATTAATCTGTTGGGTGTCCATTCGATTTTTATATGTGTCCAGTTTGGATTGAGACGACATTTTTTTATTTAAAAGTTGGCGTTCTTTTTCAAACTCTGTTTTTGCTAAAGCAAAATTATAAGAGGCTTGTTTCTGTCTTAATGCGAGTTGCTTTTTGCCAATATCCGAATCAGCTATTTGCTGTGCGGCTACAACATCGGAGATGGCCTGGTTGAGATTGGCCTTGGCAGCTTTTACTGTGATTAGTAATTTTCGCCAAACAATTTTTTGGTTCAGCGATTTTTTTTCCGCATCATAATTGGCTTTGGCCAATTGGAAATTTAATTTTGCTTTTTGGGCATCCAATGCCAAAGTTTCAGTTGAAATATGGAGCAATATTTGACCTTTTTCTATCTGATCCCCTTTTTTAAACATAACTTTTTCAACTGTTCCCTCAGCCTGAGTGCGAATATTCACACGTTGCTCGGGTGCCAAGTAACCGGTGTAACTTATTTCGGTATTCAGGGGGCCAGGTGTAATTTTCAGAACTTTGACACTGGTAATAGACCCTGCAGAAAAAGCTACTATTGGAAATAACAGGAGGCTAAATAGCCACCCGATTCTTTTTGTATGTTCCATTTTTTCTATCCTAATATTTAGAGTTATAATTGATTTTGGCCTATTGACGGTTTAGATAGTTATCCGAGACGATTCCTGCTTTAAGCTCGATTGAGAAATGCAGTTTTTCAAGCTCAATCAACAAAATCGTTAGCTGCTCTTGAGCTTCAACATAATCTTTTTGATATTGAGTCACCTGATAGCCCATATTGTTTCCAAGGTTTAAATTTTCGATTCCTTCATCCAGCAACGCTTTAGTCAGAGAAACTTTTTTTCGGGACAATTGAATTTTCTTTTTTGTAAGTGATAATTCTCGTACCAGATTGGCTATTTCTGATTTGGTTTTTGCTTCCAAGTCCCGTATCCTAATTTCTATCAACTCCCGTTCCAATGACTTCTGAGCAAGTCGCTCTTGTGTTTGGCGACCGCCTATCGGAACGCTCCAGTTTAAACCAATTTTGTAATCATTGGTATGGTGATCACCCATCCCATCAGAGCTTGAGGAAAAACCACTGCCCACCCCTTTGAAAATATATCGAGCCGTCAAATCGATATTAGGTTTTAAATCGTTTTCGATGGCCTGGTACTCGTATGTATTTAATTTTATACTATTAGCCAACCGTGAGCGTTCTGGTGAAGATGCTATTGCTTGTTCCTGCAAAATACTTAGATTTATCGATACATCTTTAACAATTGGTTTATCAGAAGGTAAAAAGCCGAAGAGAACGCCCTCTTGTCGTAGAATAATTTTTAAATCGTCCTCAATTTTTGCAATTTTTTTATCGATTTCTACCAATGCTTGTTGATCTTTAATGAGGCGGATCTCCGCTTGAGGGGTTTCAATAGGCTTCAAGATCCCAAGCTCGACTTTTGTTTTGGTTTCCCGAAATAGTCGCTCGGAGAGAGCAATCGCCTGTTCTGCAGTACCTCTAGATTTCCATTGGCCTGCCAGTGTCCAGTATACGGCGACAACCTGTTCAATGAGGGACTCTCGGTTTTGCTGAGCACTGAATTGCTCATTGTTTACTAATACTTCATTTTGTCGAATTGAGATATCATTAAAATCACCCCAATCTTGGAAAAGAGGTACATCAATACCGACACTTAATGTTGTCGATTCCGTTGCGTCGCCAGCCTTGCCGATATTATTTGCTGAGTCGTGACGGTTTTTAACGATAATAGACTTTTTACTTTCGGTTTCTTTGGTGAGTGTCATGGAATAAACAATGCCGTTACTATCTTGTTTGCTTAATCCGGAACTGATTGTATGAGTATTGACACCTGTAAAGCTTTGATAGGGTGAGGTTGAGTTATTGTCAAAATCAGTTTCAGCTAATCCGGCGTTTTGATTTATAGAAGCATTGTTATTCCAGGTCAAATGGTCTTTTTCCTTTGCGGCTTGCAGCTTGCTCACAGCAATTTCTTTTGTAATCCGAATTCGTTCAATGACACTGGCTTCTTGCAACGCAATACGAATAACCTGATCTAATGATAGATAAACAAGTGTTCTACCTCCTTTTTCAACTGTGGGAAATTGGTTGATTTTTAGTTCTCTTACCGATGTTTTTGCGATCGCCCCTTCGATACCGAAGAAAAAATAAAAGCAGGCGAGACAAACAATGGCTTTTTTGATTTGATTTTTCATTCAAAGTTTTTATTTAAAAGCGATCTTAATCGTTAACAATATAAAATTGGTAGTGAGGAAGCTGGTCCCTATTACCTAATTATGATCTGAATCTTTCAGTGTAATATCGGGGAAAAAGCATATTGTTTTTCCTGCAAACGGTCCGCATGGGGCGAACAATACGAAAGGTGAAAAAGTCGTGCTTCGCAAATGCAACTTATTACAATTGAGAGGCGCAATGTTGATATGGAACCACTATTACCTTTTAAATTTATTTATCCGATGATTTAAATGTAGCTGGAATTTGTCGCAAGCTTATGCCAGGAATTCGAAGAAATGTATCAAAATGTCACAAGCCTTTCAGGTTTAGGGTGAATAAGCCAGTATAAATGGTTAGAGGGCAGTAAGCCGTGATATACTTTATTACAAATTATCAATTTACAAGTGCTGCCTTTTGCTAATATAGTCAGGTTAAGTACACTTGAACTCTTTTTCGAGTTAAATAAAATACAGTAAGGACGAATAAATGACGAATACTCAGCCACATATTCTGGTTGTTGATGACCATAAAGACATTCGCGAGCCACTCGGAAAATATCTAGCTCAAAATGGATTTGTCGTATCGACTGCCGCCAACGGAACTGAAATGAACACCCTTTTAAAGGCATCAACCTTTGACCTCATTATTTTAGATATTTTGATGCCAGGGGAAAACGGATTAGAGATTTGCCGGCGGGTTCGGATAACGAAAGATATCCCCATAATCCTTCTAACAGCAGTTACCGAAGATGTTGATAAAATTGTTGGGCTAGAACTAGGCGCAGATGATTATGTTTCGAAGCCCTTTAATCCCAGGGAATTGTTGGCAAGAATCAAGAATGTGCTTCGAAGGGTTAACAGTCTTCCTAAACAATTCTCAGAATTTACTTCAGGTACAATATTATTTGCAGATTGGCAGCTTGATATTTCGCAGCAAACGCTCACCAAAAAAGGGCAAAATGACGCGATTCAGCTTAGTACTGTGGAATTCAGATTACTAACAGCATTACTGGCCAATCCCAATGTGGTACTTTCGCGTGATCGATTGTTAGATCTGGTTTGCCAGCGGGAAAGTGAGGTTTTTGATCGTAGTATTGATAATCAAATCAGCCGGCTAAGAAAGAAAATCGATCCGGATATAAAAAACCCTAAAATTATAAAAACCGTTTGGGGAGACGGTTATATGCTTACTGCCGATGTGGTAAAAATATGAACAAAATATCTAAAACACTCGCTGGGCAATTAATTTTTCTATTTGTAATGGTCATCGTCACGACACAATTAATCGTTGTAATTGTCATGTATCAAAAGCTCACTTATATCTCCGATCCGTACAACGACTACAACCAGGTAAAAAGAGTTGCTGTTGTTAGTAAAACACTGCAAGGTATCCCGGCTCATGAGCGACAAAAGGTATTAGCGCTTATTAATGATGATGAAGCCTTCTATAATATCACAAAAGAGCCTGAAGTTAAAAATCCGATTTTACATAAAAAGGTTTTGGGATGGTTTGCAAGCCTTCTCGGAAAAACACCTGTATATGTGGCTGATAAAACATATGATTTGAAAAGTGTTTGGGGATTTTGGTTTACTAATTCATGGATTAATCAATTTGGATCAGAACAGCAAGTCTCCGAATATGACGAAACGCTTTCAATTGCTTACTCGGTTCTTATTGAAGAGGGAACATGGTTAAATGTAAAGCTGTTTTTAATTCCGATCTGGTTTTTTGTGATGACCCCTGTGATTTTTTCTTCATTGTTTTCAATTATTTGTGTTATATGGGTAACCACCGTCGCAATCAAGAAAATAACGGCCCCGTTAAAATTATTATCACAAGCCACTGACCGACTGGGGCGTGGTGAAATTGTAGAGCAGCTAAAAGTATCCGGTCCACAAGAGCTCGCTTCTGCGATTGAGGCGTTCAATATCATGCAAGAACGATTGACCCGTTTTGTTCAAGATCGAACTCTCATGTTGGCCGTAATCAGCCACGATCTTCGAACTCCAATCACTTCTCTTCGATTAAGAGTAGAGTTTATTGAAGATGATGAGCTGCGAAACAAAATGATTCGAACGTTGGAAGAAATGCAGACAATGGTGGAAGCATGCTTATCATTCGCAAGTCAGGAAAACAGTAAAGAAGAGAATAGCAACGTCGATTTGGTGGAGATATTAAGCGAATTTTCAGAAGAATCATCGTATATTCACTTCTCTTGTCTCATATCTCAATTCTTTTATCCCTGCCGAGTTGTCAGTTTTAAACGCGCATTGAGAAATATTCTCCAAAACGCAGTTGTATACGGAAAAGAAGCTACAGTGTCTCTGGAAATTCAAACTCAGGAAATTACAATCATCGTTAAAGACCAAGGGCCGGGAATTCCAGAGGAAGATTTTGACAAAGTTTTCAAACCGTTCGTGCGACTGAGTAAATCACGCAATACGCTAAGAGGCAGTGTGGGATTGGGACTATCCATTGCCCGTTCCATCATTCACAACCATGGTGGCACCATCTCAATCGCCAATACCGATCCGGGACTTATGGTTAGTCTAACCCTTCCCAACAAGCCCGTGCTTTAAAACGATCAATATTTTAGCTGGGTAAACTCAAATCTGAATGAATGAACCATCGCCAAATTCAATAAAAAAGATAAAAAATAAATATTCCCCATAGGTAGAAGAGTCCAAATAGATGTAGCCCTTGCCAGGTTTTGGGAGCAAGGTTAGCAGAAAATTGCTTGAAAGAAGTCAGCAACATCGCCAAAAGCAGAATTAGCCCCAGGCCACCACCAAAAATATCAATGATTTGAATTCGCTCCCAGATCCGAGGGGAATCCAATACAAACAGCAATCCTATCAATCCGATATGTGAGGTAAGAAAGGTTATTCCAAAACTGATTGCAAGTTCTCTCCGATAAGTCATTAACCATTGGCTGACAGGTGAACTCCACACCTTCTGAAGAGGTGATGATATGAATATAGTCGCAAAAAGAACCAGGGAAACCTTTGAGGTTAGCCGAATAGTATGGATAATGTGATCATATGAAATGCCGTTTTGCAGAAGCAGAATTATTGTATAAAGGGCATAAAGTATGATTGGTGTCCATAATATCATTTTTCTGTTTTTCATCGTATTTTTTCCTAAAATATTACAACGCATAAGCCGCAACCGAGGCAGTTTTCTGGAACAATATGCCCAATATCATTTTTGAAACGGATGGCGTCAAAATAACACCGACCAAGGCACTCTTCACAGCCTGTACAAGGCACTTCATCAATAGTCGCGGTAAATCTACTGGGAGCACCCATGTTTTTATGAAGCTTTTGAAAAGTTTACGTACTTTATGCCTTTAACATACTAAAAGCATGTTAAAGGCATAAAGTACTTGTCAACCTGATCTTATCTCTTTAGTTGATACTTTCTTTTCAAGACCGCCATTAATACGGTCTATAAAATAAGGGTTTTTTAAAATTTGATATACTGAAACAAAAAACGATGAAATCAAGGCGGGAAGAATATGCAGAGCAGACAAAAAATACATAGTGTCTGATCTGATAAAGAACCAGGAGATCAAACCTTACTCAGCAAGTATTGCAGCCGATCTGATTTACAGCGTGTTGGTTGAAGCCTCAATGGCTATTTTTCAGGGCCAAGGAGAAGGAAAAAGTTCGAGAGGAAACCCTGAATATCATTATGGATATGATGAGGGGATTAAGATGGATACCCGGAATTTAATATTGAAACGCTGTCGTTTGCGCCGGGGAAATTCATTTTTGGTTTAAGAATACAGAACAAGAATTTCATATGATTGTCTAGTTTCTTTAGACCCAGCTTATTTACAACAATATGTTTAAGCTGTACTATCAAAAAATTGGCTGAAAATTGAAGGCATATTTATTCAAATATTTCCTGCAAGCAGCAATAAACAGTATTAACTACTATTGATAGCGGCTTTAGATTTCCAACAACAGAGAAGACACTATCTTCCATCAGCAGTATTCAAGACACCTTCAAACAATGAGAGTTTCTACATGAGTATACCCACGTATCAATCCTTTGTTCATGGCCGATTTGTAAGCAATGGAACCGGTGATTCTTTTCCAGTGGTGAACCCTGCAACGGGAGAATGTATTTATCGGGTTGAGCAGGCGACAAAGGAATTGGTTGAGCAAGCGGTTCAAAGCTCTTTAGACGCATTTCTTGTCTGGTCATCACTGAGCGGGATGGAAAGAATGCGTATCTTGAACAAATTGGTCGCATTGCTCAGAGAACGCAATGATGAGCTTGCGCGGATTGAAGTGCTGGATACCGGAAAACCCTGGCAGGAAGCTAGCGTGGTCGATGTTGTTACTGGAGCGGATAGTATTGAGTTTTTTGCCGGCTTGGCACCAAGCATCAATGGCGAGTATCAAGACTTGGGGAACGATTTTTACTATACTCGACGAGAACCGCTGGGAATCTGCGCAGGAATAGGCGCGTGGAACTATCCCTTACAGATCGCTTGCTGGAAAGCCGCTCCAGCATTGGCTTGTGGAAATACAATGATATTTAAGCCTTCAGAAGAAACGCCAATGGGAGCTCTTAAACTGGCAGAAATCATGATTGAGGCAGGTGTTCCGGCAGGTGTTTTTAATGTTGTTCAGGGAGATCACCGGGCGGGTCAGGCACTAACCCGTCATCCGCAAATAGCAAAAATTTCGTTTACCGGCGAAGTTGAGACGGGAAAAAAAGTGATGGCAGACGCCGCGTCTTCTCTCAAAAATATCACGATGGAATTGGGTGGAAAATCACCTATGATAATTTTTCCGGACTCAGATCTGGAAAATTCAGTTAGCGCTGCTTTACTCGCGAATTTTTATACCCAGGGAGAAGTTTGCACCAACGGCACACGGGTATTTGTCCATGAAGATATTTACGATGGATTTCTGGAACGTGTCAAAGAACGAATAGAAAAAAACTGTGTGGTTGGAGATCCTTTAAAAGCGGAAACCAATTTGGGCGCATTGATTTCAGAAGAGCATCTCAAAAAGGTCATGAGATATGTTGATGAGGCTAAAAAAAGTGGAGCCCGCTTAATTTCGGGAGGAAAACAACTTCATCCCAAGGGGTGCGAAAAGGGTTTTTTTATTGAACCAACGATTTTTGCCGACTGTACAGATGATATGCTCCATGTAAAAGAAGAAATTTTTGGACCCGTTATGTCTGTTCTCAAATTCAAGGATGAAGCTGAGGTTATCCGCCGTGCCAATGACACCCCTTTTGGATTGGCCGCCGGTGTTTTTACCAACGATCTGCAGTGTGCCCATCGCGTTATCAGGCAGCTGGAAGCTGGAATTTGCTGGATAAATGCATATGGGAACTCCCCGGCGGAAATGCCGGTGGGAGGTTATAAACAATCAGGAATCGGACGTGAGAATGGAATTTTGACACTTCAGCAATATACACAGGTTAAAGCGGTTTATGTTGGAATGGATCCAATTGAAAGCCCGTTTTAGTGATAGAAATGGTGATACAATATCACAACAAATTACAGGTATGGAATGAAAAATGACTATTTGATTATTGGTGGCGGTTCAGCAGGATGTATTTTAGCGAATCGGTTGTCCGCGGCCCCTGAAAATAAGGTGTTGGTGCTGGAAGCCGGTCGAGTCGACGCATGGTGGGATATTTTTGTTCATATGCCTGCGGCTTTGACAATACCTATCGGGAACAAACATTATGACTGGATGTATGAATCTCAGCCTGAACCTTATATGAACGATCGCCGGGTTTATCACGCTCGGGGTAAAATTATGGGTGGATCAAGTTCCATCAATGGCATGATATTCCAGAGGGGCAATCCCCTGGATTATGAACGATGGTCCAAAGACGAAGGAATGAGTAACTGGGACTATGCTCACTGTCTACCCTATTTTAAGAGAATGGAAAATTGCCTGGCAGGGGGTGATACATTTCGCGGTGATCAAGGACCGCTTAAGCTGGAGCGCGGACCAGGGAGTACGCCCTTGTTTAAAGCGTTTTTTGAATCGGTTGAGCAAGCAGGTTTTCCGCTGACTCAGGATGTCAATGGGTTCCAGCAAGAGGGATTTGCTCTGTTTGATCGAAATATTCATAGAGGTCGAAGGTTAGGTAGTTCACGTGCATATTATCATCCGGTAAAACATCGAAAAAATCTACAGGTGAAATTCAAAACGATGGTAACCAAGGTGTTATTTGAAGGAAAACGAGCTGTGGGGGTCGAATATAGAAAGGGAAATGGACCTGTTCAAAAAGCGTTTGCCAATGAGGTTATCCTTTGCGGGGGGGCATTTAACACGCCACAATTACTGCAGCTTTCTGGCGTCGGAAACTCAAAAGATCTAGAATCCCTTGATATTAAGGTAATCAAGGATCTGCCGGGTGTTGGGGAAAACCTGCAGGATCATCTCGAAGTCTATATTCAGCACTCCTGTAAAAAACCGGTTTCAATGCAACCCTCACTGAAGGGGTATAAAAAACCCTGGATTGGATTTCAGTGGCTGTTTAGAAAAGGGCCTGCGGCCACAAATCATTTCGAGGCTGGGGGATTTATCTGTGGAAATAAAGAGGTTAAATATCCCAATTTAATGTTTCACTTTCTCCCTCTCGCCATTCGGTATGATGGCTCCTCTCCGTCCGGCGAACATGGCTACCAGGTTCATATTGGCCCCATGTACGCTGATACACGAGGCTCTGTTAAAATCAATTCAACCGATCCACTGCAACATCCGGATATTCGCTTCAATTATCTCTCAACCCAAAAAGATCGTAAAGAATGGGTTGAAGCGATCCGAGCTTCACGTAAAATTTTAGGGCAATCAGCATTTGCTGAATTCAATGGTGGGGAAGTTTCACCCGGTTCAAGTGTCGAGACTGACGAAGAGATACTGGATTGGGTTGCCCGCGATGCAGAGACCGCACTTCATCCATCTTGTACTTGTAAAATGGGCACAGATGCCATGTCGGTCATCGATCCTGATTCCATGAGGGTTCATGGCCTTGAAGGACTGCGCGTCGTAGATGCTTCTGTGATGCCTTATGTGCCCAATGGCAATATATACGCACCCGTGGTAATGATGGCTGAAAAAGCAGCGGATCTGATTTTAGAACAGACCCCGCTTGAACCTGAGCAGACTGCATTTTATCGCCGCTAAAAACTAAGCATACTGTTGGCCTGCCAGGATGCCGGCCAACAACTTTATCAACCAAGTAACACGTAAACGCATCAAGAGAACTGATTGAAGTTGTATGTTTCGCCTATTACCATTTGGGAAATCCTTATTTTCTGGAAAGCACAGTCTTACAGCCACCCGTTTGGATTTTTTTCTGTTTCGGATTCCCATGTCAGTAGCACTTTTTCAAGCTTTGCAGCCATTTCTGGATAGGTGTCAATGACGTTATAGCTTTCACCGGGATCGGTTTCGAGATTATAGAGAAGCGGCCAGCGTTTTCCGAGCTGATCCTTAACAAGTTTATCGGCAAAATCGCCTGCATCTAGTGGTATCGGCCAGGTATATCGGTTGATTCTACGAAAATACTTCCAGTTGCCGACTCTGACGCCCTCAAGTTGGTCATAATGATAAAAGAACAGCGCATCGTGCGGTGACTGTGTCTCTTTTCCTGTTAATAGGCCCATAATATTTCGACCATCAATGATTCTGTCTTTTGGCAGGTCAATTCCTGCTAACTGCAGGATAGTTGGATAGAAATCGATGTTCATCATCTCTTCACTACAGACTGTGCCGGTCGGAATACGACCTGGCCAGGAAGCGATCATCGGCACCCGAAATCCCCCTTCATAACTCTGACCTTTTCGACCACGGTGACCACCTGTACTGCCTTCAAACCAGGGACCATTATCACTGGTAAAGATTACCAGCGTGTCATTCTCGACTCCCATTTCAACCAGTGTTTCCATAATACGACCGACACTCCAGTCGATCTCCTCTACGGCATCTCCAAATTTACCCGCTTTGGATTTTCCGGCGAATTTTTCTGAAGCATACAGGGGCTGATGGGGGAAAGTGTGTGCGAGGTAAAGGAAAAAGGGGCTCTCTTTTGATTCTTTCAGAAATTTAACCGCTTCTTCCGTATACAAACCGGTGATTTTAGCCTGATCAGTGCCGATATTGGGTTGCAGCATCTCTTCGTTGCGGAATAGAGGGCAGGGGAGCATATCGTTACTGTGGGGTACACCAAAGTAGTAATCAAATCCATTCCGTATCGGATTAAAAGAAGGTTCAAGGCTATAGTCTCCCAGATGCCACTTACCTATCATACCGGTTCGGTAGCCTGCACTTTGCAGGACCTCTCCCAGCAGCAATTCCTTCTCCGGAATACCCGAGATTTTTTCCCCTTCCCTGACATCCATACTTCCGAAGGTATTTGCCAGACTACCCAAATAGTCCCTGGCAACAACACGTTTAAGTGGCTCATCATCCGGGTATATATTGCCAATAACACCGGAACGAAGAGGATAGCGACCGGTCAACAACCCTGCTCGTGAGGGAGCGCAAACAGCATTACACGCATAGTAGTCAGTCATGCGGACACCGTTTTGGGCCAATCGGTCAATATTTGGTGTTGCGATGGCTTTACTACCGTAACAGCTAAGATCACCATATCCCAAGTCATCACAGTAAATGATTATCACATTTGGTTTAGGTGTACTGGCAGCCAACGCAGTTGAAGACCAGGGTAAAATCCCGCCCAGATTACCCGCAGCCATCATTCCCAAGGCAGCTCCTCCAGCTGTAATACCGGTCCGCAGTAGTTCCCGCCTTGTTAGCAGATGTTTTTTTGAATCAATCGACATAATTGAATCCTCTGTTTAAAATTAAATAAAGCTCTGTGAATCCTATCAGTAAGTCATTATGATATTGTTATTCTTGGTTAACGTACCATTTTGTTGCTAACGGATATACTCTTTAAAAAACTATTTAACACGTTTTCCCATTTAAAGAAACGCTATTGGGATCAATATATTTGGGTCTGAGGTTACTTATGTAATTCAGTCGGACAAGTATCCAAAAAAACCAGCTTAAATTTATTTCGAATGCCCTTTTTTTGCCCTGATTTTTTCTAACTGTCTGCAATAAACATGGTTTTTGCCTTTTTCGTCCGTGGTCATACAACCCCGGCATGAGATACAGTCTACTCTTGTCTTTTCCTTATTTTTAAACCGTTGAACAAAATCAGGCTCTCTGATGAATGGGCGAGAAATGGAAATGCTGTCAACGATTCCACTATCAATGATCTCTTCCATTACGGGGAGACTTCTCATTCCCCCAACCAGACACAACGGTATAGACACACTACTGCGAATTGCTTTGGCAGCTTCAAGCATGTATGCTTCGTCCTCTGTTGATTTAATGTTTACTGTGCTTTTTTTAAATTTTTTATCAATTCTTCCATGGCTGATTTCAATTAACGAAATTCCCTCTGCTTCTATTTTCTTTGCGACCTCTTTGCCCTCTTCGATCGTCAACCCCTCTTTGCCTTCCAAGTAATCACAACACCCTAATTTGATTAGCACAGGAAAATCTTCCGATACACTTTTTTTGATTGCTCGAATCACTTCAATTAAAAATCGCATTCGATTTTCCAAATTACCTCCCCACTTATCTTGACGTTGATTCGTGGTAGGAGATAGAAATTCGCTTATCAAGTAACCATGAGCACCATGAATTTGTACCCCATCAAACCCTGATTTCTCGACGCGTCCAGCAGATTGGCCAAATGCTTCAATAATCTCATGAATATCAGCATCTGTTAGTTCCCTTGGTTTTCTTCTATAATCTGGAAGTGCATCTGTCAAAGAAACCGCAACATAGTCACCATTTCCATTGGCTGCAAAAGTTGAAATTGATCCACCATGGGCAATCTGCATGACAATTTTACCTTTTCGCTCATGCACTGCCTGTGTCATCTTCTGATATTTAGGAATGTGCTCATCCGTATCTATTCCGTTCATGTCGGGGAACACTTGACCGTGCTTTATGACAAATGCATAACCGGTGATAATTAGGCCAATATTCCCTTCTGCCAAGTGTTCCATCAGTTCAGTACTTTTATCATTGATAAACCCATTTTCGTCACTTAAAGCATAATAGGTTGCTGAACGAATAAAACGGTTTTGTATTTCCAATGTTCCAATTTTCAAAGGTTCAAAAAGTTTTGACATCTCTATATCCTGTCTTAAATGGGGTTATTCTGCTTTTGTCTCTTTTTTCAGGAATTCATATCTGTCAGCCATGGCAGCAAAAGCATTAATTGAATTTTCAGTTGAAAATAGCATAATATTCCGATCCAGAAATTTCACTATGGCTTCATATTTACGTCTGACAGCTTGATTCGTTGCTCTTGCTACGACCATTAGGGGGATGTTCGAAGTGGACGCGCACTCCAGGAGAAAGTCACTTAGCTGGTTCGCATCATCAAGAATTTGTTTTGAAATGGGGTCTGTTGCAGCATTGACGTCAGACGGAGCGTTGACAGGATCTAGTAAAGTGTAGACCCAACCGACCCCATTGTGAATTATGCCATCAAACTGCCCACTCTCTATCAAAATGGGTAAAATTTTGGAAGGTCCACCGTATCCCATTCCCGCAACCATATCTACCGGATTGTTGGGTTTCCACCAGGGGGGAAGAAGAGGTTTTAGTTTTTTGATTGTTGATGCTGATAGCTCCACCAGCTCAATTCCTTTGAGTGCCGCAGCATCAGCCATAATCACCCCTTGACCCCCACCGCCGGTTAAAATTCCCAGTCGTCGACCTTTGGGCAAGGGGATCTTTACATATGAGCCTGCCAGCACAATTGCTTCATCCAGTGTTTTTACCCGGTTAATCCCAGCCTGCTTGCAAGCAGCATCAAATATTTCATCCGCACCAGATAATGACGCGGTATGAGATAACGCAGCTCTTACACCTGCCTCTGTTCTACCACTTTTTACCATGACAATAGGTTTTTTAAGCGCAGCCTGTTTGGCGGATTTAAGGAACTCTCTCCCATTATCAAGGCCTTCGATATACAAAAGAATTACTTTAGTTTCGGGGTCCTGGTTGAAATAATCAAGATAGTCTGCAATGGAAAGGTCGGCGCAGTTACCGGCTGATATTACTTTTGAACAACCAAATCCATACTCTGCCAATCCTTGCGACAATTCTGTTGAAACTGCGCCACTCTGACTAACAACTCCGATTACACCTTTGTCGGGTTTAAACTTGGGTAGCCAGGGATAAAAAGCAGCCTCAGGTGAAGCGATGCCCTGACCATTGGGACCGACTAAAATCATATTTCCTGCGCGAGCTCTTCGCA
>Ga0307989_1000481_pt1 | contig 26199 bp, 35 predicted proteins | sample EllFjometagen185_FD_203164 | JGI IMG/M metagenome (GOLD analysis project Ga0307989, IMG submission 203164) | Marine microbial communities from Ellis Fjord, Antarctic Ocean - #185 | ecosystem: Environmental > Aquatic > Marine > Unclassified | place: Southern Ocean | collected 2014-10-08 | reverse complement strand
GAACGTTAATGAAAACTCATAGAGAAGAAAAATCAAAAGTCATAATCAGTAATGATCGGAGGGTTGAGCAAGTAGAGATGTATTACACCGATCATATTAATGGTACTCGCTCAACCGAACAAGACTACTCAAAGCCAGTATCAACTTTATGTGTTCCTATTGATCCTGAACCAGAATGGGATTACTCAAACGCTGGCAAGCGACACGGCAGGGTAGATTGGAATCAAACTATAGAAAGAGAAGTTCATTTTGGTGAATGCAAATTCTCCCAATCCGATCAGATTATTTTAACTGAGGTTGAGGAGTGGTACGGGGAATGGAGGCAAGTTCCTAAACCTTTTCATATCCAAAAAGTTGATGGGGTTAAGTTGATGAAAACAATAATCAATCACGGTCAGGATTTAAGAGGACACGTTATGTCTCACGGCCCTGAAAAATGGCATTGGATTTTGAGAGGAGAAAAGCAATGAACGAAGTTCGAGTATATAATTCAACCGATCCTAAAACGAGAGTGCTTCTCAAGGTTCACTCGGCGAAGGAATTGAAGGAAAAAATGTGGAAGGAAATCTTTAACAGTAATGGTCAACGTGGCGGTTACGCCGGATCGATTGTGAAGCAGAAACCGAACACGAAAAAGAAAAAGCACGTTTTCGAGCCGATCCCTTGCGCCCAATGTGAGACAATTTTCACGCCGAAGCGGGACGGTAATATCTATTGCGACACGGCTTGTAGCGTCCAAAAATTCAAAGATAAGATCGCCACGAAATTAGTTGACCATATTTGCAAGGGCTGTAAAAAACACTTCAAAGATGTTCCATCACGCCGTTGGTGTAACGAGCCATGCACGTCAAAGCTGTATGCGTTGGTAGTCAAATCAAAACCCATCCCTTGCGAAAGGTGTACTAAAATATTCAAACCTAAAAAAAAGACAGGAACACTTTGTCAATCGCCTTGTAATTGGGATTTAATGCAACGAGACATGAGGCGAGTCGATACCATCAATAAGAAATTGAAACGACTCAAATGATCCACCGAGTTTTCATGTCGGTGATCTTGATCGTGGCCGTCTTTCTCTCAAGTCAATATGATTGGGCGAGAGGCGACCATTGTTTCAGGATCAAAGATGAAATGTTCCGCAACCTCTATCCCCTGATTCAGATTGAACACTTCCGCTCGATCTATTGTTCGACCCTTTTCAGGAAATCGAACCTAAATATCCCGATCAACTATTCAAGATTTTTAACACGTCAGAAGACTTCATTGAAGGAAACCTCGGAAGGGGTCAAGCTGTATTGCGTCGATGGGTTCTGCGAAGAATATTAAAGGAACCTGTTATTTGAGGGTCTTTCCTTGGGGCAGGATTCAATCGTGAGAGCTTGAGGTATCCTTTTAAGCCACTTTTATTCAAAACGTGACCCAATGGACACCCCAAGCGATTAAAGAGGATTTAAGACTGCTTGAGCGTTGCCCCCTTCGGATCAAATTCTATGTGAAAATGCTCCCAATCTTCCCCGACCCCTTCGAGAATGACATCGAACTCGGGGCCGAGAGCTTGTTTGAGGGCTTCGACGAATTCAAGCTTGTCGTTATGGTCAAAGATGTTCCGTGACCGCATATCGAACGCCTCGCCCTCATAGTGTCTCGATCCTTCCTTGTGCTTGCCGTCGCAAATCGCCGTGATCACACAATTCGTCGAGGAGAACATCGAACTCCAAACCGAATATGTGATCTGAATTGCAAGACCACAAATCGGGGTCATGCTTCGAGAGTTGACGTTTTGTCGCTTGGGGCTTGCGCCCGGTTTAAGTTGTAATGTTCCGCTCATTGTTTTTCTCCGATGTGATCTTTGTTTTTAATTGCCTCGATCACGGCCTTGATAATTTCCTCGGTCGTGTCGGGTTCAAAGTCGGCCAAAATTTTGTCGATCTTAGCTTTCATCTTTTTCTCGTTCTGATTCATTCCATCACTTCGATCGTGACTCCCATAAAACCGCCCTTCGCAACCGGCCCTCTTTTGATCTCGAAGTGGTCAATCTGTTCGTCGTCGGGGAATATGAAACCCGAGAAGCAATCCACCAAAACTTTTTCAAAGTTTGCGACATCACGTTTCCGCTTATCCGGCGGGTGCATTTTAAAAGTTACATGAAGCCGATCGGATTTATCGAACGCCTGATAATACGATCGGATTAAAAGAGCGACTTCCTCTTTAAAGATTTTAACCTTCGGCGAAGTGTACCGTCGGCCCGTGACTTTGCAAGTCGGGTATGCGGTATTTGCCGAGGGGGGGAATGGTGTTGTGAATTTTAATCTCATTCGATCGTTCCTGTTTCTCTCGTTGTGAAGAATTTGTCATGCTTCGGAAATTCAAGCATGAACATTCTCGCATAGTGAGGGGCGTGGTTATTATTGATTTTAAAATCAGGGTCAGTCGTTTCTATGTTCGTATGCCAACGAATTCTTTCAATCAACGACCTCGCCCCGTACCCGTGACGACCTGAATTGACCACCTGAAAAGTAAACCTTTTAAAAAGTTCGTACACTTCTGGGTTCTTGTGGTGGAACTCTAAAAAAGCGATCTTGTATTTCGATTGAAATAAAACCATTTGAGCGTTCACCATAAACCTTTCATTGTTATCGGACAAGTAGCGCACCAAAGACCGCCACCGTCGGTCATTCTTATGACCATGCGAACAGCGAGAAAATATTCGGAGTCGATACCGTATTCGATTTTCATTATTCGCCCTGACATCTTTCGCTCGATGCCGTCATCATCAACCGTCAAGGTGACGACATCAAGCTCACGCAACTTTTTATTAACTTCCGTTGTGATATGAATCACCGATCACCTCTTTCCGGTCAACCAGAATCCGATATCGATATCCGTTCCGAGAAATAGTTTTTGAATTGAGTTACATGAAGGATAGCACTCGCCCCGCATCAACTCCGAGGCGACGCATTGTTTGAGCTTAGTCTTGCGAACTAGCTCGGCCTGATTGATCCCTTCCTTCTTCATCCATGCGATCAGTCTTTTCGAGATTGTTTTCTTTTCTAATTTTTTCACGGCGATTGTATTCCTTGTTAAATTTATCGATAAAAGTTTCACTCGGGTCAATCACGAAGAAACAGAAGTTGCAAACGTAAACCTCACATTGCAATTGTCGGGCTGTGAGTCCCTTTCCGATCACAAACTTTTTAACGGCTCGGAATATCACTCGACGGTTGTGTTTGCAAATTGGACAATCGGGATTTGATTTCGTCTTTCTTTTTTTCATCATTCTCCTTTTGGGTTGACAGGTTAAGCGGAGCGAGTGAGGTTGCGTTCTGAAATGATCCCCGAAAGGTTCGCCACAAATTTAGTCGCCCCACCGTCACCTATTAATCTTTTTTCGTTTTGTTCGCTTTTTCGAGTGCGGCCTTTTCTTTCTTAGGGAATGACTCCTTTGACGATCTTTATATATTTATCTACATTCATTTTCTCACCCTTTAAAAGTTTATATGGGAGGTGTTCCCGCTCGGCGACTTCTCGCTCGTTCCTTCTTTCCTTCGTTGCCTCTCGACTCGTTCCTTGTTGTCGTGGCGTTGTTGTTCAATCTGACTTTTATTGTGGTGTGGACTACCAACGAGAGCGAGAACCGGATCGCTACCGTATGAAGTCGGCTCTTTCCAATGTTCGGCGGCCCGATCGGGTTTATTCGGATCGTCGGGGATAAACTTCGACGCTCTTTTCAATTCCGCATCCCAAGAATAGACACCACCAATCCGCAAGCGTTCGGCGTACCCTCGGCCCGTCCACAAGCCGCCGTCCTTATCCCACAAAAGAGAAAGAACACTTTGGTCGTCGAGGCCGGTGTTTCTGCTCGGGGAACAATGCCGACAATTGGCGATTGACTCACCGAGCGATCGTTCATCTAATTTCCCCGAGATAAGCTTGTGATCACCGAAAACGATCAGGCCGTTATTGCAATGAGCGTTGATTCTGTTCCTAACATGACACTCAACCTCGACACCGGCGATCTCGGGGTTCCTGTTCTGTTCCTTGATCCGTTGCAAGATCAAACCATAGTTCGGGAAGCGTTCTTCATGGCGTAGGTGAAAGAGGGCTTTGAATACCGCACCTTCGTCGAAGTCTTTCACCTGCTCAAACCACCAAGATTGTCGAGCCGTGTCCATGTTTTTATTATGGGCGTTCAATAATCCCTCGAAGGCTTCGAGAAACCTTGCCATCGTAAGTCTCACCATCAAGATTCTCCGTTATCGTATTTATTAATTAAAGCTTGGCGATCTTTCTTTTCCTGTTCCGCTCGCTGTTCTACAAAGCTCAAAGTTTTCTTTGGAGTTTTTCCCAAGTCATTAAAGAGAACCTTTAAACCGGTGATCGACTGCATCTTCTCGGATTCGATATGTAAAAAGATTCTCTCTCGAACTTTTTTCTCGCCATGCTTCGCCATTAGTTGCTCGACGATCTTGTGATCTTTGACGGGTGACATTTCGGGAACATCACCATGTTTTTGAGAAAAGAGATTTGACCAAAGCTCGACATGATCGATCACATTGTGGTCAAAATTCTTCAAAGGATTTTTAGAGGGGCGGGGTGTTGGGTTTTCTCTATCCCTTTCTTTTATCTCTTTATCTTTACCTTTACCTTTACCTTTACCTTTACCTTGTTGGGCTTCGTTCAACGCTTGTTCAACCACCGTCGAACCACCGTTCAACAAGCGTTGCTTCTCAATCTTCCTTTTTTCGGCACTCTTTTTGCCTCGGTCGCTTTGTTTAGAGCGGTATGTTTGCAAGCGTTTACGGTCTTTTTCGAGTCGAAGATTCTGCAACCCGCCCTCACCGTCGTCAACGAAAAGATCGATAACGTCGGCGACATCTTCTTTCGTGAGGAATTTTTGAGGGTCTATCGCTTTTATGATCTTTCGAGGGTCTTTCGGGATCGATCCGTTGATCCATTGCTGTATTAATAACTCAAGATATAAACCTCTTGACGCACAATCCATAGCCATGACATTCGGGTCGGTTGACCATGCGACCGCATCAAACATGAAGCTCAATCTTTCTTTTTTTTCGTCTATCATTTCATCCACCGTTTAATTCTGTTTACCATAACCAGAATCCCGAGAAGCAAAAAGCACCCAGAACACCGAGGCCCAATCCTATCAAACCTGACACGATTGTCAACACAATAATTATTGTCAAAGGCATTAAAATTCGTCTAATTTTTAAATTTTTCATGCGTGATTGCAATCGCAATTAGCGACCATCGCTTCGAGTTCTCTGATCCGGTCGTTTAGATAAAAATTTTCTTCCGACATTCTATCGTTCTTCGTTTTTTCATCGTCAACCTTGGCAACAAGTCGGTGGATATCCGTTATCTGCCGATCGTAAGAAGCTTTCTTTTGTTTGAATTCTTCGTCGCTCATTGGTTCCATTTCATTTCTCCGAGTTGAAAGGCTTGGGCGATTGCTAGTCGCCCTTTCTTTTAGGATTTGTCGAGCTTGATGCAAAAACAAAGTTGAGGTTCGTTGTTCCACTCCTCGCTTTTTACCCATGCGACGGTGTAACCATTCCAAGGAAATTCAAGCCGTCTTGAAGCGTCCGACTTTTTTGGATAGCCGAGAGTTAAAACTATCTTGTCGTATTCTCGGCCCTTGAGTCGCTTCGTCCAATAGTCGTTAACGAGTCTGAATTCGCAACCCTTTTCGCCTAGCTTGACTTGATTGAACCACTTCCCTTTTAATGCGAGAGTTAAAACTTTCATCGACTGACAGGAGTCTTTTCCTCATAAAATCTAATTCCTTTCGCCTTAGCTCCCGCCTTGTTCGATTTCGCATAGGCGTTCGCCAAGTCTTGATCGAACACCAACTTCGTAAAACGTGAGTCAACGTCCTCGATGTCAACGTCGATCATTTCCGCTTTCCATTTCGACCGATAGTGAAGGCCGTCGATCTTTGGTTTTTCTTCCTGCTTGACCTTGGCAACGTTCACCGGTTCGATGGTGGTTCGGTGCGGTTGTTCGAGAACTTGATCGGCTTCCTCTTTCTTTCCTTCGGATTCAAGCTCGCTCGCCGTTTCGAGCTTTCTTTTTTCTTCCGCGACTCGTTCATCGGCTTCTCGTTTAATGCGATCTCGTTCGTCCTTGGCGGCCTGTTCCTTGCGCTCCTTTTCGAGTTTGTTATCGTAGGCAACCAGAAGGCCGGAATAAATCACCCCCGCTTTCTTCGCCGGATTGATCAATTCATTCATGTCGTCAAGTAATGAAGTTTTTAAGTCGAGGGCTTGCTTGATCCGAGGGCGACAAGATGCTTCGGTGTCTTTGACAAATTTTCGAGTAGTCTTCAAAAGATCGGCAACCTCAGCAAGCTGTTTATTATCTTCGATCGGTGCGAACTTCTCGGCGTTGCCAAGTATCACGACCGAACTCATAGAAAGCTCGGTTGCGTTTTCAAATGGTTTGATGGTGGTGTTTTCTTTTAACATTTCATTTCTCCTTTAAAGTATTTTTGAACGATTCAAAATCTGAGTCGTCCGAGTAATGTTCAAGCTCATAGGTTCCATTTTTTTTAACGTATAAGCAAAAGCGTTCCCAATCATAACGATGATCGAGGCCGTATCCTGCAAGCTGTATTTTATGCCAAGGGGCTTTCACTCCCGATTTTAAGTCGAGGACACACTTGACCCTTTTCCCTTTCCATAAAATTGTTCCGGCACGATCCCGAGTTCCACAAAAATCAAACTCCTCATTATAAAAAGATTGTTCAACTCCGTCGATGTTCCAAACAGGCCGTGAGAACTTATTAAAAAGAAGATAGGCTTTGAGGTACGGTTGAAAATCTTTTGGAACGAGAGCGACGTTCAAGGTTCCGAGATCGAGGTGTTCAAGCATTTCGTGGATGGCGTTCCCACGATCACAAGCCGCCTGATTGTAAAAGTTTTTGTTAGGATCAAGACCCGATCGCCCGATCGCTTGAGTGACCGACTCGACGATCCTTCCATCAACTCGATAAATGTGGTCGCTCGACATTGTGATCTTCATGCTTCGGCCTTATAAACGACCGTGACCTTATAAGCCGGAACCCGTTGACTCACTTGACCGTTGTGGAATACTGCGAAATATGGAACAAGGTCGCCTTGACCTTTCTCCTCATAGGCAATAATTTTTTCACACATTGGATGTCCGGCGACGAAGCAAGAACCGCGCTCGTCGTCATAATAAAGACCCTCGATTGTTCTGTGATCCGTGACGATCGTTTTAATTTCGTTTTCCATTTCCATGTTCATGTTCCTTTTAGAAATTATAAGAGTGTCGGAGCGTCGAGAAATGAGCCACAAGGCCGAGAGGGACGACGCTCCGACGGTTCGGAGGTTCCCTCTCTATTGAATTGAATCTTCGATCGCTTCTTCTATTTCCGTCCTGATAATTGCCTCAAGTTTTTCACCGAAAGTTTTCGGCTTTATGATTTCGGTTGTTTCTTCTGGTTTATATTCTGGGATTCCGTATTTTTTCAAGCAATTCAAGCACCATAGCTTTTTAATTTCATTCTGACTTGAAAAGTGTGACATCGCATTGCTAACGCTGACCTTAATCGCTCTCATCCCCTCGGGCTTGTCGTGCTCGTTCCCGCAATTGTCGCAAGTGTAAATCGTAGTTATCATTTTAAACCTCAATTAAAAGTTGACCGTCGGCCCCTGATTTATTCGGGAGCTTCGGGTTCCATTGCATTAATAAGTTGATTACATTGTTCGACTGTCAACTCTCGACCCTTATCAATTTTGAAGTGTTCCTTCATGTAAGATTTTACATCGTCGCTCGACCATTCGGCGGCGAGTCTTTTCTTGTCGAGAAGAATCAATTGTTCGTCGGTGATTTTATCGGTCGCCTTTTGAGTTGGCCTTTCTTCCTCGGGCGGTTTCTTTTCTTGCTTCTTTTTCGTGGTCTTTTTTTCTTCCTTCTTTTCTTCCTCCGGTTCTGGGTCAACCGGTTTCCCTTGGTGTGCGTCCTGATTCTGTTTTATTTCCTCGATGTCCTGAGTGAAGATGTCCGAGCAAGCCGTTCCCGTTATAACCGCATCGACCATCGCTCTTTTTTTTGCCATTTTCAAAACCGTGTTGTAATAATCGGCGGGATTGTCATGTTCGACTTTCGTTCCCTTGATTCCGATCATCCACTTTCCAGCGTCATTTTTCGTCGGTGAAAGTGGCAATCCCTTTAAAGATTCATCTTGAGCTTCGAGAATCTTAATGTCTCGGTCTTTCCAATATGCTTTGGGAAGCTCAAAATCAGTCGCCTCGCTCACGCCGACACGATAACGCCACTTTGATTCCATTGTCGAGGTTGATCCAATCCCTTGAGAAACTTCGAGGCCGGTTTGTTTATTGAGCAACCGACAAAGAACCTCAACTTCTCGGTGGCCTGTTTCGCTGTCCGTGTCCGCCTTGATTTCAAACTCGGGCCGAAGGTTAAAAGCGAAGCAAAGTTTTTCCGCACCCGGTTTTAACAATGTCGGTTTGTCACCACAACCGGGTATCTTTCCGAAGTGCTGATTCTCTTGAAGAATATTCGACATATATTCCTGTATTAAGTTTATTTGAACTTGCATATCTTGAACCGATATCGCTCCGAGGTTCGAGGTTGTTCTTAATGCTTGGTCGTTCATTTCATTTCTCCTTTGTGATTAATAAGCTAATTAAATTGTTAAGCCATTGTATAGGAATACAATTGGTGAAGCAATGGAAAAACTATAAAAAATTGGATTTAATTGGTGTTGGGCTTTGTGGGCGGGGATATGCCGAGCTTGGTTTCGACGACGATCATTCTTTTTTTGAGGTTCCAAACGTGTTTCATGCTTTCTTTGTGTTTTTTGACGTGACGACCGGCAAGAGTTCGAGTTGCCATAAAGACAAGGCCACCGAAACCAGAACGCCGACGACCGTGAGTCGGACAAAGTTCGCTCGACTGATCTTGACGTATTCGGTTTCGGTGTTTGCCTTGTCGTTCATTTTGTGAATATGTCAAATAGAATCTTCCCGACGACGGAACCGCCGACGACACGAAGCCAATTAATTGTCGATCCGTGATCTTGCCACATTCTATCCACCAAAGTTTTAATGCCGGGGGAACTCGGGCCGTCGTCCTCTAACGTATGATTGATTTTTTTAATCTCGGCCTCTCTTGCATCGATCCTTTTGTCGACCCCTTTCTTGACTTCCATTTCAAACTTTTCGTGATCGATGAACTTATCACCTATGAACTTTTCCATCGCCACCGTTTGAGTCGTCATTATTTTCGTCAATTGTTCGTGAGTTACCGGCTCAACCATGTCAGCGTTCCCCCCTTGTTTATGGCTTAAAAATGTTTGTAATTTTACGATGCCAATTTATTTCGGCAATTCAAGCTCGCTTGCCATAATCTCTTTTGCGTACTCGATAGCGTCGGCGGTTGTGAGTTGACCTTTAGTTTTACCCTTGTGCTTTGCTTTTAGTCTTGCTTTGCTAATGTGCAAGTCAACGCTTTTATCGGTCGCCGTTCGTTTTTGTGCCATTTTTCAACTCCATTGTAATGATTGACCATGAAATTTCATCTGCTTTACATTTGCCGTCTGAACGAACAGGCCCATATCCGTATCAGAAGGTTGCCCTGAAATGTCAGCCGTTCCCGATATAATGTCATAGCTTGAATAAGTTCCCTCATCCACCAAAGTCACCGCCGTGACTGCGTGAACTTGATGCGTTCCGGTTCCATCGTCTGAAAAAGTAACAGCCGCACCGCCGGAAGTCAAAGACACTTGAAAATCATCTGCGTTGGAACTGATCACAAAATAAACTATTGATGATACTAAATCTAATGGCAAGTCGGCCCCACTGCTCACAAGGATAACTCTATCGGTATCTGCAAGCCCGTGCGCCGTTGCGTTTAAAACATTCGTTGCGTTTGTGCCAGTAAAGGATTGTTTTGATCGTGAAGCCCAAGCAAACAAATCTGTATTTAGTGTGATAGCGTCAATGTCTTCTTTGAATAAAGTAACGTGTGCCGATGCGGGAACAGATAGAGCAACAACGGGTTCTGCGATTAGCATTATATTCTCTGCGGCGATATCCTCATAAAATTCAACTTCAACCAGTAATGGGTTGACCGATTGATCGTTTGACAAACTGATCCTATGGTATCTGTATTCCGTTGACCCTGCATATACAAGGGTTTCTGCTGTCGATAAGCGGTTTGCGAATGAGGCGCTCGTTGCAAGCGTGTCTTCTTCCCCTGCAAAAGCTCCGGTATTACTACCCTCAAAAACTATGGTCACCAGGTCGGCGGCATTGAAAGAAGTTGAAAGAAATCCCTCGTCAGAAGCTGGGTAGACCCTAGCTTGTACGGCCAATTTTGTAACACCAGAACCCCAATCCTGTCCAGCGTATGCGGGGCCGCCAGCCGACCCACTCTTGAAAGTTCCGGCCCCTGCCTTTGTTCCTGTGGTCGTGCCATCGAAAGGGATTGCCAGCGAGTTGAAATCGCCAATAGCGGTGACGTTCGTTATCTTTGATGTTGATGCGGCAACAGGCGCATATAAATCGTTGCTCGCATCGTATGACTCACCCGTTGAGTTAGGGTCATCAATCCCCGTTTGATCTTCAAACTGATCAATCCACCCATCCTGTAAGTTTTGGATTGACCTCGCATGGTCAATAGCATCAAGGAAAAAATTTAAAGCCATATTAGTTTTCAATGAGTCCAAGGATTCAGTAGTGCCTAGTGTTACGGCCCTCAAATCGTCTATATCCGCATTGACTATTTCAGTTTGAGAAACGACCATGTTTATTCTTGCAACAGGTATTTTCCCTGCTGGCACTGTAGGGTCAACAGGGCTTGCGTTTTCTGCCCCAGTGGTGACGGTCAAAGCTCCCGTTGTTTTATTTATCGTAACTAAATCTTTTCTAGGGTTTGCGGAAGGGGCCGATACTGCTGTGATTTTCTGCAATGCAACTGCGGTTGGTATTGCATCGGAAACAACGATCAAGCCTTTACTCAATCTCATGGTCAACCCAAGTGTCAAAGTTGCCGTGTGGATTCCGCTCCCAGTGTCGGTGATATCAATAACCGCTCCACCCTGACTAGCCGATACGCTAAAAACATCGGCGGTTAAGCCCGTGTCTATAACATGGTAATTGGTGGCAAGAGAAAGCCCAGCAGGAAGCGTCACGGTCGTTGTGAATTGAACAACATCATCTTCGAGAAGCCCATGTTCTACTTCCGTGATGGTATCATTTCCCGCCGATACTCCGGCGGGAATAAAGTCAAATACAACGGCGGCGAATGGTGCGAATATCCCACAAATCAAACCGAATATAGAGTTATTATTATCGAGAGTTGTTTTATATCTTCCGCCGCTTTGTTTGGTGTAATCTGATTCTTTTACCTGCTTTGCAGTTGTCATTTATTACGCTCCGATTGCTTGCCAGTCAACGGTTCCACCAACATCGGCCCCGCTATCATTAAAAACTTGTATTGTAAAACCCGTTCCGCTCTTTGAAGATATTACCGAAAACAAAGCCCCCGTACCTTGCGGGGTCACGTTTATAGATGGGGCCGTGCTAAATTGATCCGTAAATGTAATAACTGATCCACCGGAAGCCGCCACCACAACGCCACTAGCGGATTCTGTCCTTTCTTGTACGTCAATGGTTCTTTCAAACAACCTTATTAAACCCTTCCCCGTTCCTGTTATTATCTTCGCACGAACCTTTATATATCTAGCCGTAATTTGCCCGTTTGAAAAAACCTCAAACCCATCATAAGAACCCGCCGCCGTTTTATAATCAATCTCAAAAATGGGGGATGAAACGCCCGACTCCCCCGGCCCGATTGATGCTTTAATATCTGCCCACACTCGCACCGAATTATCAAAGCCTATGTCATATTCCGAGGCTTCAAAGTAAAAGTCTGAGACCGCATCCTCTGCATATTCGTCAAATATATCATAATTATTATCAGATGCTATTGACGTTGTATTTGGAACGATAGCGCAGGAAACATCATGTAAGTGGCATTTGTCGAAAGTCCCCGCCCATCGTGGATGATATTGCCTTGTGTTAATAATATCGTTTTCATTCGTGACTATTAGGTCAAAGGTGTCCTCCGTGTCTGATTCGTTGCCGCTAGTATCAAACGCCTTTACCGCCAACCGCCAACCAGCAGACGGGCTTGGAGGAACCGCCGCATTAGTTACAAGCGTTCCCCGTGTCACCGAAGTGATAACCAAGGCATCGGCCCACGAAAAACCGGATACAGGCCCATATCGAACTTCATAGCCTCCAAGGTCAACGTCTGACACCTGATCCCATCTAAATGTGATTAATATCCCGTTTTGCGATGCTGAAAAATTGGTGACATCTTCAGGAACGGCTGTTTTACCAATGACCGTGTGATTCGATTCCGTGAGATATGTCGAGCTTCTCAATCCGACGGTGTTGACTGTTCTGATCCGAACATCATAATCGACACCATCGTCAACCGGTGAGAGATAAGCCAACTGCAACCCCGCAGAAAAACTTGACCCGAGCTGAATCCAATCCGAATCCGCACTCTTTTTATATTGCAACTCATATCCCAAGGCGAAAGCGTCGGTCGAGTCAGTCCAAACAATTTTGATCCTAGAAATGATCGTTCCATCGGTGGGAGAAAGAAGGTCGGCGGTTCCGCTTGTCAATGTCAATCCGGTTGGGAGCGTAGGATTCCGAATACTCGGGAGCGTTGTGTTCGGCGACAAATCGGTGACGGTTTCCTCGCCACCTTCCCAATCGTAAATGGTTGAGACTGTTTCCCTCAACTTCATAGCACAAACGAGAGCGGGGTTGCCGTTGCTATCGGTTTGAGTTGTAAGCGTCCATTCAATCACGTCAAAGACTTTCGCCGACCACCCCATCCGGTCGTTGGTCAATCCGATAGTGTCACCGGCTTGAAGTCTCAAGCCCGTTAAATTTGTTACGACGCTCACGGTGATTTGCTGTCTGATTTGTTCGAGTTGTACTTTCGATATTCTTTGAGCCATTGAAGGCGAAAGGGTAAATTGAAGATCGGCATCTTTCCATAATCGTTCGCTTTGATCTTCCGCATAGTATGTCGCATTTGTGACAGCTGGGAAATCGGTCGGTTGATAGTTGTCGGCGGGTGAAATAAAAACACCCTTGACCCCATTTGCAAGTTCACGCCTCGACACTTTCGTTTGTATCTTTAGCGGTGCAACCAAATCACTTTCATCAAGTGTGATGGTCGGTGTTCTATACACGCCCGAGTAAATATTCCATTGACCATTTTGGTAAACAAGTGACCCGTGAAGTGATGTCAAAAGCTGAGTCAAGATATCCCGAGGCGTTCGGTTTGTTTCGATCGTTCCATTGCATGAATATCGAGGCTCGACCGTCCTTTCAACGGAATGAGTGTCACCCGCCTCAATGGTCGTGATATCGATTGCTGTCCCTGCGAGTGCGTTCAACCTTGTAGTGGCAAGCTTTCCGGTCGTGTCGGTTGCTCTGATATAATAATAAGTCGTGGATGCCGTGAGTGATGTTATAGGCCCGCTCGGAAGTGTACCCGTTGATGAAACTTCAACGCCGTCACCTGTCAATAAATCTTTTATCTGTTCTGATAAAGTTATCAAGTCAGAAGTTGCGGCTGTAAAGGTAACGATTGATCTGCGCTTTATAGTATTAGTTCCTGACCCGTCGTCTGAAATAGTTACCTTTGTTCCTGCGATCGCATTCGCTTTTGTGCTTGCGAGGTTTCCGGTTGAGGCCGTGATCGATATCCAATAATAATCCGTGTCGGCGACAAAGCCATTCGGCAACGCCCCGCCACTATTCGAAACCCTGCATTTGTCGCCCGTCCTAAATCCATTAGCATCACTCGAAAGGGTCACAAGTTCGGTTGCGTGTGTAGTCGTGAAGGTTCGAGTCATAACGACCGAGACATCTTCGTCACAATCATTCGCCGCCGTCACGAAAGAATCCGGGTTTATCCTTGAGGAAAGCTCGCCGACTCCGACTTCGGTGTCGGTCAAATAATCATAAATAGCCAATGCGGGGTTGTTTGAATATCTTGTTCCTGAGTCACGGGGATCGAATACCAACCGACCCTTGACAAGCGCCGTGATGTTCGGAAGGGAACCAATAAAAATATCAGGATCAAAAGCAAATTTTGAGTACATCTTTGCCCGATTCAATTGCTTGTGATTTGCAGTCCAACCAGTAGTCGCCGCCGTCAAAGAAGCGAGCAAGGCGGCATCGTTGCCGGAAGAACCATCACCCTTTAAAACAGTGACATGGCTTCCCGCAAATTCTCCAGAAGAAACTCGATGACTCCCGTCGAGAGTCACCTTTTCTTCGTTCACCCATAACTCGCCAATTTCCTCGACTTGGTGTCCGGCGACCGTGACAAGTTGATGCAGATTTTCATTTGAATTAGTTGACTCAATAAAAGTCAACGGCCCCGACACTCGACACTCGCCATAGATGATCCGATGGGCGGTGATCGGTTGTCTGAATGTGACCGTCCTGTCTTTAGCAATCGAGGCCGCTTGCCCCCCGCCCGATCCGGCCCCCGACGTATTCGGTTTTCCTTGAAGCGCGCTCGAAATTGTTCCAAGAACAAACGAAACGGCGAGAGTTTGGATCACCGTCCCGATCACACCAACGGCGGCAAGAGCGAAGGAACTGAAACCGGCGGCGAATCCCGCCGACAAAGCCGCACCACCGAGGGCGGTACTTGCTCCGATTGATATTGCGGTTGCTACTGCGCCGGGCATTGAATTTCCCCATTTATTAAGATATTAGTTTCTTGGTGAAAGATCACGCCTTGAGTCTTGCATTGAGATTTTATCTCACCTATCCACTCGGGTTTCATGTCTCGGCAAAGACCCCACGTTTCAGCTTGAACCCCGACCATTGCAATTCCGTCGAGATTGATTTCGCCCATCGGCCCAAGCAAAGGAACCATTGAGATCAATTTGAACTTGACCGCAACTTTTTTCAGGAAATTTAACCGCCATTTATATTCGCCGGTTTCGATCGAGACACCGAGAGAACAGTTTTCGGGCCACTCGATTTCTTTGGTCGCCGTGTAACATCGTTCAATCCTTTTCGTCGTTAATTCAAAAAAGTGGTGTGGACATTGGCGAATGACTTCAAAGATTGATTCAAGGTTCTCTATTGAAACGGATTCGTGGAACATATCCGACCCGAGAGCCACGACGTAGCGATGGGGTTTATTCTCTCTCAATGGCTCGACAAGCCGCTCTTTGTGAAACTTAGCCGAATAGTCTCGGTCGTCTGCTAGATATTCCCAAAAGGAAGGACACGAATCACAACCCTCGGTCAATCGCTCGCACCCCGAAACTATTTGCCAGTTTTTAACCCTCAAGCCGTTTAAACCTTCCATGCAATATGTCCTTTCTCAATGGGTAAAAATTCGAGCTTATCCTTGCCGGGTATTGCGATCATTCCGTTCATTCCCACAACTCCCAGCGTTCCCATGACACCACCCAAACAGACATCAACCTCGGAATAGACAAGGTCGCCACGTTGAGCGTAAAAAGGAGAACTTAATTGAAGCATTGAATGTTCCTTCGTTAATCTTCCCACAACTTCGATCAGGCCACCACCCGCAAATTCTTTTAATAACTTATAGGCTTCCTCTTTGGTCGAGTATTTTCCTCGGAACCATTCGGCGGGGTCGGTTCCCGTGATCACCTCGATCGAATCACAAGCAAACAAACAGCAATCATTTTTTCCCCAAGCCAAGGGCGAGTCAACACGGCTTGAGATAAAGTCGCCGAGCTTTGATTCCCACCCTGATATTCTTTCAAGTCGCATCATTAACCCCTTGAGTTTCCGAAAAGCAATTCAAGTTCTTGAAGCGACGGGACGAACTCAAAGCCGAGGTCGGTCACGTCGTCCCTTGATTGATCTTCATGAGTATAACGCCGAACCCTCACCCGCTCCAAATCAATCAAGCGATTTTCTGCCGTGATTGATATGGTCGCCGTTTCACCACCTTCGTCGATCGATGGGATATCAGTTTGACCCGTAAAGATTTCAAATTCCGAATTGATCGGTTGACGTGTGCTTGCTGTAAAAAATCCCATGAACACCCGAACAAGTCGGCCCTGCTCCAAATCTGATAACGCTTGCGAAATTCTAGCCGGTGGAACGCCCGAGAGAGACAATGTGATTCCTCTCACCGCCATGTTCTGCGTTTCCTGAATTGGCGAGAAAACTCCAAGATGTCCGGCCCCGATATAAGTTTTCGATGAACCTGACACCGAACTCGTATAATCAAAGTTTCCGCTCCACACAAGCACCTCACCATTGTTCGTATCAATCAACGCCATAAAGTAAGGAATGACATCGCTCGTTTGAACCTCGGCGATCATGTCAGCGTGTAATATTCTAGCCATTTATAAAGCCTCGACACCTGAGAAGGTTAAGCCCTGATATATGTTCGGGGCTTTGATATTGAAAGGAACTTGGTTCGTTGTCAAAACGAAAACGCCCTTACAAGCTGAAACCGTGATCGTGTCATTGTCGCTCGGGCTTTCCCGAATATCCGGCCAAATTCTGAGAGTAGCGTCACCGCTTCCGTCGCTGTTCACGTCGGCCTCGATAATCTTGTGGAGTCTTGTGGTCAATCCCGAGCCGAGCGAAATATAATCGCCGAGCTTCATGATTCCGGTCGTGCTTATTGTCCAACCATCCGTCACCAATAAGTCGCCGACTTGACCCGCTCCTTTGACGACCGGCGTTCCGGTTGCGAACCCTCTTGCGGTTTCACCATTGGGATCACCAAAAAGAAAAGTTCCCTGACCCATGTTCATTGATGCGAAAAAAGAAATCCATTGTTCAGCGTCGGCTCGAAGCATATTCGGTAAACCGGCGGTGAACTCCCATCGTTGGCCTTGTTGCTTTTGTCGTTGTTGAGAATAGTTGAAAGGTGATTCGGTTTTCGCCACGATCGCCGACATCATCATCGTAACGGGGCCGACCTTTTTGTTCGTTGGCATTGATAAAGGCCAAGAAATAGCCGCCATTTTTTAGACTCCCATTTGTTCAGAAAATCCAGAATTACGAGATCGCTCCTCGGCGATCGCCGCTTTTGCTTCCTCAATCCAGACAGGCTTTAAGGATTGCATTTCGGCCCGAACAGAAGCCGGAACACCTAATTGAAAGTATTGGTTTATGCTTACCGGTGAGCCACCACCACCGGCTTTCAAATCCTTGTTCGATGTTACTTGACCTGATTGACCCGGCGTGAATAATTCAGGCCCACGTTCCCCCACAACGATAGGAACACCCCCTTGCACTCCGCCGCCGTCGGCAAAGAATCCGCCGAATATGCTTGAGAAGTCGAACCCCTTGATAGCATCGGTGATTATTCCACCACCACCGCCACCACCACCGAAAAGAGGTTGAATGATTGACGACCTGATCATCGCTCTCGAAATATCTTCGATGGTAGACAATGCGACGTTTTTCATTCCCTCCCATAACCCGACCGCTCCGGTCGATATTTGAACAAAAGCGTCCTCGGTCGACTGCCCAATTCTCGACATGACTTCCGTGACGTTCCTTCCGTCTAGGTCATTTATTTTCTTTTGAAGATCGGTGGCGGTCTTTGATGCTTTCTCCATGTCCTCAAATCTTTTATCCTCAATTAAATCTTTAAAGTCTTGAGTTGCGAATGGGTCAATAATGCCACTTCCTGCGGCGGCGTTCAATACTTCAAGAGCTTCACCCGCACCCTTCGCCGACGACTCAACTTCTTTTAAATTCCCACTAAAACTAACGGTTGCCATCGCCCCTTGGATTGCAATCGCCATCCAACTATTCGCCGAGTCAACAAGTCTTTTAGTTTCTTCATTGTTCCCTTTTATGTTTTTCCTCAAAGACTTTACGCTATCACCTAATGTTTTAAATTGTTCCGAACCCATGCGTCCCGCATTGGCAAGGTTCCGCATCGCCGCTTCCATTTCCTCAACCTGATTCGTTTTAAAGGCGGCGATCAAATCCGACCACCTTGCTCGCAAGCTTTGAACCTTTGAGGAAACGAAACTAAAATTTGTTGATAGGGTTTTGAATGTCCCTGATAAAACATTGAAGGCGATTTGAACCCCGCCGACAATGTCCCTCGCTAAAGCTTGAAGGAACTTTCGATTATTCTTGATTGATGTCGTCCACCCCTCAAGAGCGGATTTCATTTGACCCGCAAGCCCGAGAAAAATTTCACTCTTTGTGATCACAAATCCAATTTCCTCAAGCATATCGCCGAAGGCGTTTCCAACCTGTTTCATTTGACCACCGAATGTCTCGGCTTGGGCTTGGGCTTGGCCTCCGAATTTCTGCTGAACCTGAGTCAATGCCGCCGCTAGTTTTGCGCTTTTACCCTCAACGTCACCGACAAGGATTCCATACCGAGAAAGGGTTCCGAAGTCTCCCGACAAGGCTTTTCCGAAAAGTAGTGCCGCCGCTCTTGCATCGACTCCCATTCCTGCAGAAAGGTCGAGCGTTGCTTGAAGCACTCTTTTTATATTTGTTTCAGTCGCCCCCATCGCAAAAAGGAGGGCTTGCAATTCGAGAACAGTTTCGTCACCGGTTGTCGAGACTTGCTGAAACGCCGAGGCCATTGCTTGCATATCCCGAGAAAGTTCCCTTGTAAATTTTCCGGTCGCCCTCAATGCCCCTTCGAGTTTTGCGATCGCCAACTCTTGCTTATTTGCCAACGAAATAGATTTCGCCATAGCAACGCCAAAAGCGGCGATCGCTATGACCGCCGCTTTCATTGCCGTTTGTGCTGTTTTCTTAAACTTCGCAAAGGCTTTCTGTGATTTATTAGTGAGTTCGTCCTTGAACTTTGCGAACAATGTGACTTCGGCTTTCCCTGCGTTAATTGCCATTAGTTTTAGCCTTGTTGTAGTTTGAAATTATTCCCATTGATCGCCACTCACATTCGGTCAAGTCGTCCTTTGAAAACGGATATCCACCCGCTTGTAAAAACATTGATTCGCTTATATAAGAGTACCACCTTTGGAAGCCTTCGCCGAACCGATCCGCAACTTTTGCGTAATTATGATTTTCTGCGATGTAGTCGAGATCAAGTTCGTCGAGTTCGGCTTGTCTCAAGGTTTTCTCAAAGTCTATCTTCAATGAGGGAATGTCCTCTTTGAGATAGACAATCAGTTTTTTATAAGCTCCTCACCTATTTCGGCATTGACTGAAAAGAATTCCCGCCCGGCGGCGAGCTTGATGTTTTCCGAGATTTTATCTTTCCAATTTTCGACCGTGTTCCCGAGAGGCTTTTCTTCTCCGAGGTCGTCGGTATAGGTGAGATCAATTTGATTCTCGTTCACGTCCATCGCTCCGACATCAATGAGAATTTCATCGACCACTTGAAGGATCACTTCGTTTGAGTCGTCTTTCCACTCAAGTTTGTTTCTTCTCATTTCGGCGGTTCCGCTTGCCTTTCTGATCCGGCGTGATTGATCGACGCTCGCACTTGCCACGATTAGAATGACGAACCCGCCATTGACTGCAACTCGGATTTTAGTTTCCTTGGGGTTGATACATAAAGACATTGATATTCTCCTTTTTAAAGTTTTGTGATTTATGTCCTGACTTGATCTTGAACTATTAATAATAAAATAAACGAGAAGGGCGGTCAACTAATGTCAACCGCCCCCTTTCGATTAAGTTAAATATCCTGAAACTTTGTTCGCTGTTTCGACGATGATCGATCCGTGAGTCGCATCTTCCTCGATCTGAAAAACCACATCAACGACAAGTTTATCACCGTCACGGGTTTTTGTAGACTCTTTATATCTCGCCCGAGGGAACCACAACACCGCTTGATAGAACAGTGTTGAAACGGCATCGCCCACAATCGGAATAGAAAGAGCCATCGGATCAGGTTGACCCAATGTGGTCAAGAGTTTGTCGTGATGTTCTTGATCTTCAAGCTCGAAGCGAACCGATAAAGTATGTTCAAACCGACCCGCCCTTTCAAATCTTGCGGCGAATCTCGTTTGATCACCAAGCTCATAAACGGGGGCCATTCCATTATCAACTTTATAATCAAATGAAATAGTTTTCGCACTCATATCGGTTTTCGTTCCAACGATCGCAACCGTCCAAGCGTCCCCGATAGAGTGTCCCGTTGTAGCGGCGAAAGTGATCTCGACACCATCGAACAAAGTTTGCGCCGATCCGGTGATCGCAACTCCCGTCGTCCATGCACCATTTCCACGTTTCCATTGAAAGGTGTCCGGTGTGTCTGCCGCGTCAATCTCGATCGTGACCGTTTCAGTTTCCTCGCCGGTGTAGGTTCCTCCGCTTGTCGCATCGTCCAATCCTGAGCCACCAAAGGCGACTGAGGCGACCGAGGCGGAAGCGTAACCAATTGAACCCGCTCCGACTGTTCCGGTCAATCCACCGCCACGATAAAGAGTGACATCACCGTAACGAAGATAATTCTCGGCGGCCTGTGATGGCTTGGTTTCCGATGTTACCGTTTCACTTCCTCGCCCGACCAACTCTGCATCGACACGACAAAAGCCGGAACGCTCGCCAACTATTTGAACGCTTTTACAAGCGACCGCATGAAAAACTTTCTGAGCAAGCCCGTCAAATTCCCACATCGTCACGGCCTTTAGAACGAGAGTCGTCAAGTCGCGCTCGATATAATGCCGATACATTCCGGCGGCGGCCCCGTTAGTGTCCTGATCGGTCGTGATCTTCCCGAGACACATTGCCATAAATAAAGAAATATTATGAGCCATCGCCCTTTGTGAGTGAACAGTCTCGACCGTCTGGGTGAGAACGTCCAAAGAAGTCATTTCATTAGAGCCGGTGATTTCGTCGGCGTTGTCAAACATTTCAAGAGGCTTCGCTTCCGACGGTTCACCCTCGAAATTCAATCGCCCGATCGATGCGCTTATCGCCTCGGGTGTTCCAAAAGTTGATTCTTCGGTCGCCGAAAATGCTCGCCAACCCTGAGTTATTCTTTTTGTCGTCATTGGTGAAAGCTCCTTTAATAAGTTTCGATTATTTCAACGGTGCAAAAGGTTAAGGTTTTGTATACATAATAATTTCCATCTTTTTCTATATCTTCGTGTTCCGTGTTCACGTCGGTGACGAACGCATTGATCCCGAGATCATCCGCCGAGGTCAATTGCTTTCTCAAGACACGCTCGATCTCTTTGACTTTCCCGAGGTGAGTATCCATTCCGCTTTGTTCGTCCCTCGACCGTGAGATCAATCGGCATTGAACGAGAAACTCCTCTCGAATTTCTCGGGTCGTGTTCAAGTCTGACTCTTTGCCAACGGCCTTGATGGTCAAGGTCGGAAGCTCCGAATATAAAAACCCGAGATATTGAGGTTTGTGACGAAGCTCGATTTGTCGTTCGTTGACCTCGATCGTTTCCACCGACGCACTCGTTCCGTCAAAATAAGAATCGGCATCGAGGGTCGTCTTTATTGCGTCTTGTATTTCTTTATATGAATTACTCATGGGAATGATACCCAACTAGCATACTAACTGTATACGCTCCGTCGGTGTGTGTGACTCTCATCACCATATCACCACTTCCAGAAGGTGTTGCCACCGTTCCCGTTGGGTCAAGAGTTGATCTTAAATTTACATCGGTTTGGAAAGCAGTATCATTTAATGAAATTGGGCCAACGAAGCTAGAAGCCCGCAATCTAGGGGATTCCGGCGATGCAGATACTACAATGCTATGACTATTTCCAGCTTTCCTTGAACCGTCAACCTCAAATATTTCATAAAAGTCGCCATTGGTAGCATCAACATTTTCCAAGAATCCCAACTTTACAACATAATCCGCATCAGCAGAGCCAGCGATGTCTATTTTAACGTTGCCCGTGTGAACCCACGTTGTGAAATCGTGCGGATATGATGTCGTGTCGGATACATCAATTAATATGACATCTTCTGTGGCGATGAAAGTTTTCCTAAATAGTGCATGCCCACTCTCGGGGTGTGCGTGAGCCACTACTCCCAAATGACCATCTCTGTCAACCTCAACATTTCTATAAACACCATCGGTGTTATCTTGCCCCGAAACCACCGAACGTGTGACCAATGCTTCCGTTTCGTTAATCAAGGTTTCATCTAACTGGTGACCTAGAATGATACCAGCATTGCTTGAATACTGCGTTTGAATAGACAGGTTTTGTGCTTCTGTGGAACCATTGGTGTATTTAATGCGAAAATATTTTTCCACAATATTCCACATATGGGGTTGACTTGTGCTTGTGTTTGCCCACGCTCTAGTTTTCTCACCCCAAGTGACACCATCATGCGAGATTTCTATGGTCAACACGCCATCGGTGGCGTTATCAGAATTAACAGAAACCCCCGCCCGACCATGCTTGCTGACATCTTCAACAGTCCCTTGAAAGACCGCCGCCGCCGCTAAGGTTGCCGCCGCCCTACTGTTTGACGTTGAAATTAGATTATCAGGGGAACCAGTTGTGGGAAAAGGGTTGTCTGCCGTGATTTCATTTGCCGCCCCATCAGCACCATGAACAATCTTTGAACGGGGATATTCAACGCCACCGATTGAATCAGTGGCAAAGGTTTTCGGGTGCGGCCCGTTGCCGGGTTGATAGTTGTCGGCATATAATCCGACGGGAACAGAAAGAAATATTAAAGCGATTATTGACCTGATAAAGTTTTTCATCCGACACCTCTTTGACTTGTTTGTAATGATATTAATTTACCCGATCCGCTTCGACCCACCTTTCCCGCTTGATCGATTGCGCCGCATTTCTTTTTCGTAGTTCTTTTTCATGTGCTTCGAGAATCTTCCCATCGCTTCGTCGGCACTTATTTTGAGATTATTATATTCTGTTTCGAGTCTCTTGGAATACTTCGCTCCCGCCGTGATCTTTCCTGAAAGCTTTCGGCTTGCAATACTGAATTTTATTGATCGCCTATAATTTCCGGTACGATGAAAAGGTCGAAGGTTATTTCGTGCGCCCGGCGTTGGGTCAAAGTGACCCCTACTTGGTGCGGGGTTCTTGGTCAAGACAACTCGATTCGCTCTTTTGACGGCTGTTTCGTGAGCGTCGAGAACAGTATCTTCCATTGATAGCTCGGTGGCTTTCCGAGATTGCTTTATTGCGCTTTTAAAAAGCTTCTCGGCCTCTTTAGTGCCTAGCAATTTAAGTTTGATTGTCATAGTCTCATTAGCCTATACGGCATCAATAATTTTTCAACGAAATCAGTCAACCCCGACTTTGTTTGATCGGATTGGAACATCGGTGTCTCGCCTTGCTCATATCCACCGGACATCACACGATAGTTGAACTTGGTCATTTGTTTCATAGCGAGAAGGATCGCCGGCGGAACATTGGTCGTCGCTGTTCCATATCCCGCCGTGAACTCGATGTCGATTCCGTTCATCGGTCGGAGCAAACCAGTAGGCCAAGAACCCGAATCGTTCAAAGAGATTCGACCGGGTGAGCTTTTGGTGTCAACGAAATAATTTGAAGATGCGAACACGACACCCACGTCGTCGGCTCCGTAATAAGTGATTGAAGCGACCGAGACAAGCGGTGGCCTTGGGATATCAATATAATTTAAAGCGTTATCAAAAGCATTAATGGGAAGGGTGAACACGCCCTCGGGAATGTCACCCTTACCATTAGAAGGCCAAGCATCGAGCCATAAATTCCAAACCGTATTGATAAGCGACCGGCCCGTGTAGTTTTCGATCGCTTGACGTGAAGCAATAATCGCCTCGACGATCAACGCATCTTCGGTCGCATCGTCGATTTGCAAGTAAAGTTTCATATCAGCAGTCGAAACGATTTGAGTTGCCGGTTCGGTTTTTAATTTAAGGCTTCGATGGTTCATGGGTTATTTCCCTTTTGAAAGTTTTTTCGCTTCGGCTTTTTCCTTACGAACTCTCGCTTTGCGTTGCTTTGCCGTTTCCGGTTTTAGAGCTTTCGGTGTTTCAACTTCCTCGGTTTCTAGCGAGGGCGGGTCAACTTCGTCAAGAGCGGGTTCATCTGATCCGTCCCCTTGATTCACTTCCTGTTTTAATTCTGACAAAGATTTGTTCTCGGGAGCGGCCTCGACCATCTTCTTTTCTTCCCCGCCTATCTGATCGGCATATCCGCCATTGATAAAAATCTTCGCTTGGTCGGGATCGATACGAACCTCTTGACCTATTTTATAATGTCCATGATCTTTCTTGAATTTGAGTCGAAACATTGATTTTCTCCTTTGAGTGATGCGAAAGAGGTGAGTAAACATGAACCCTCAAAAGAGGGGAGGAGAATCGCTCGCCCCTTCCGCACCGTAGGCGTTAAGCCCGAGTTAAAAGCGCAAGAACAAGACCGCGATCGGAACAAGTGAACTCGCCACGACCGTGATCAATATTCTCACCTAGTTAAAAGTCCAATCGGCGATCGTGGGAATCGGGCTTGAACATTGCCAAATCGAGCCGTCGATCGCTTCAAGAATTATTGAATCAGAAGCGGTCGGGGCCGAGATACTCACGCCCGAGGACGAAGCACCGCAAGAGATAGTGTCGCCACCACTCTCGACGATCGTTATATCACCGCCACCACTTCCGACCGTGAATTTGTACCACAAGCCACTTTTTGCAGTCGGCAACGTGTAAGAAACAGCACCCGCCGCCGTGATGAAATGCTTTCCGCTATCAGTCGCCACGATCGAGTAAACAGTATCTTGAAGCTCGACCCGTGTTCGATTAAATTTCACATAAGTCGAACCCGCATCGTCGGTCACTTTCAAACCGAGAAAAGCATTGTTTGACGTAACGGACGAATTAAAGAAATTTATATCGTCGTCGTTTTGGACGTTGAAAAGGTTCGCCCCTTGTGCGTCAAAGACTTTAAAAGGGTTTACCGATTTTACTTTGAACTTCCAAGTGTTCGTCGCCGTGTGTCCGGTGGCAACGTCCCAAGAAAGAAAGATTCCTTTCTCGATCTCGACCGCCGAGGTGGTCATTGACACGCCGGTCGTGTAATCCCCGAGAGAACAACTCGCTCGCCACTTGATCGTCGAGGTTGCCGTGACGTTCACTTCATAACAAAGATCGTTGTCACCGGTATAGTTGCCGGTCACATTGATATCGTTTTGACCCGAACCCGAGAACCCGATCGACTCTTGATCGATGCTCGTTCCGCCCCTGTGTTGAATCGTATAATCACCCGCAAAAGCGGAAGCGACAAGCGACAAAAACAGAAAGGGAATCATTAAAAGTTTGTTAAGTTTCATGTTATTTCTTTCTTGAAAGTTTGAGTAAGTGGGCCGCCTTTCGGAAGCCCACCGACTAAAGTTGATTAAGAAGTGGGAGCCGCTTTCGGCAACCCTGCGATGACAGTCGCCATCAAGATTCCACCCGAGCTTGTATTTGTGGAAGTGATCACGGGTCGGATATAACGCTTATTGCCTTTATAGCCGATCTGCTGACTGCCTTCGTTTGTGGAAGTGAAGTCAACGAGTGACCCTTCCTGTTCGGTGGAATCGACCGCCGTGTAACCGGAACCGAGAGAATCGGATTCCTCAAGGCTCAAGGCGAAATCCCCGTCGGTGATTGCATCGTTTGATTGATACACGACCATCGCCCCATCGTATCCCCGAACATCAACGCCGACACCATTTGTGGTGGTATCGGTTGCGATGGTTTGAGGGTCGATAGAAATGACCGCTAAAAGGTTCTTCGAGATATCTTTCATGGTTTAAGCTCCAATTTAAAAGTGTTTTAAGTTTGTGATCAATTCACATTTTCGATGTTACCGAAAAGGTTTATTGAACTTCGATCATTTTGATAGCTTCAAAGTTCGTCACGTCGCCACCGGTTCGTTTTACAGAATAAAACAAGACATTCGGTTTTGAGGAAAACGGATCACGAAGGGTTGTAATTCCTTTTCGGTCGACAACCGTATAGGCCGCCTTCCAATCAGCAAGAGCAACCGGAAGCGTTCCGTCGCCAACATCCGCCATGTCATTGAACTCGATCATCGGACGACCTAGCAATCCCGATGGTGCGCCCAACTGCAAGCCCGGTTGAAATACAAAACGGCCTTGACCATCTTGAATCTTAGAGATCACGGCGAGGGTTGAGCGATTGAAAGCCCAAGTGGAATTTTTTCGGTATTCGCCTTT
>Ga0307989_1000480_pt1 | contig 26249 bp, 23 predicted proteins | sample EllFjometagen185_FD_203164 | JGI IMG/M metagenome (GOLD analysis project Ga0307989, IMG submission 203164) | Marine microbial communities from Ellis Fjord, Antarctic Ocean - #185 | ecosystem: Environmental > Aquatic > Marine > Unclassified | place: Southern Ocean | collected 2014-10-08 | reverse complement strand
ATTACCGAAAACACTCAGGATTAGGCATGAACAAGCTCTCTCCTGCACAAAAAATTGCTTATGCTATAATTCACAATTCCTTTTCTCAAAATGTAAACTTGATTCCGCAACAGAACAGAATTTGACAATTTACGCACATTGTCCTAAAAACTATTCGTATCCAATACTTCTGCAAAGAGTGTCTTGGATTGATCTTTTTCATCACGATGCACTCTTTGGTTCATAGTTTTCGGCGTTATTCGCACCGAGGACTATGAACCAATAAACTTAAAATTATGACAGAAAAATTCGCCATTGAGGCAAAAAGAGCTCAGTTAAAATCCATCCTCATTGAACTTGAAAAAAGAGGATATTTATTACATGAGGAAAAGCTTACAAAAGCTGCCAAACGTGACCTAGTAAGCAACTTCATGACTCCTTCGGAGGCAATACGTAAATCTTATCGAGAACAATCCGAAAGTTCATTTAATAGACAAAAAATAAGGTCTGATAGTTCTGTATGGCTTATAGTAGATCCCTTTTATTCAAATGAAGAGCTTCCAAAGAAATTTCAAAAAAAATTTTGGCCAGATTACGAAAAAGAAAAGAGAGAAGGACTAGAAGAATTTAAATTTTAAATTGTGCATCTGATTAAAAACAAAACCTCATCTACTCTCTAGTAGATGAGGTTTTTTATATTTCTAAAATTATTGCCCTATATATTCTTTACCGTTGATTGAACTGAACGCATGGCATCCCGGGTTGATTCTGGTCCATGGAGTCTGAAAAACGAAGAATCATCTCTCGCCCATTCAATGTACAGTTTCCCATCATTTTTCCGCTCACGTGCTGTCGTTACTGGTCTTTCACTTGGTACAATCTCAAGAATAAAATCACTATCAGCTATTCCTGAAATCTCGTGTTTTGCAAAACCGAATTGTAATAATAGTGGCTCAGTTGGTCCTACGTTTTTAAACCAATATCCCCATGGCGCTTTCATAGAAAACTTTAAATATGAGCTGGTATAAGGAAAGGCTTTTCCATCAATTAAATTGGTAAAATCATCCTTTAATGGCATATCGGCCGCTGCCTGTGCTGCTTTTTCTAGTGCTGCATCCGTATCTATGTTCTCTTTTGATCCAAAAATACGAGAAAGCACACCTTCTTTTTCCTCTTTCTCAATAGTTTCTTCTGCAGAACCTGGTTCTGATTCCTCAACAACTTCGGTCTCTGCAGGTTTTGTTAATGCTCTTACTTTTTCTGCTTCATGTTCTGCCTGAATTCTTCGGTCTTCATCTTGTGCTGCACGAACAACAGATTCTCCTTCGATAAAAGAATTCAGCAATTGGAAAAATGCCTTTTTCTTATCGAACTCTTCAAAATTTGCTGTAAAAGAAAATGTATACTTGTTATTTGAGTTATTAGACCATAACACTATTTTTTGATGTTCACGTCCTAACGCATCCCCCATTACGCTTTTTGTTCCTTTGAATTCCCCAATTGAAACTGACGGTATCATTTTCTTGTCACGACGCTCTTTTGGTTCAACAGAAAATTGAAGAAATACTCGTCCTTGATCATCTGTTTTCTCCGTAAAATGCATTGTTCCATCTGGAGCCGTTGAATACTGCCAATCAAGAGGGAAAACAAAAGAAAAATTCTTTGTAGAAAATCGTTTTGGTAAAGCATTCGGATCATCTGCCAACTCTTCTGAAAGTAAATGTAATTCATCTACTATAAAAAGTTCTCTCATTTTTTCTGTACGACGAATTCCTGTCACAGAAACTTCTTGTCCTTCAAATTCAACTAAGGAAACTATTTCTGAAGCCAGTAGTGCCACTAGTTTTTCGTCTCGCTCTAGTCTATGTGTTGCTCGAGTAGCAACAGAAAGATCAAAAGGAAGGATTTCTCCCACAAGTGTTTCACGTGGTTCTTCCGGTAGTGGAGCAAACGGGTCATCGGGAGTACATCCTACAAATGCTAACGCACATCCGAATACTATAAGTAATTTTTTCATCAAATTTTATATCCAAATTCTTCGCGGCGAATTCTGACATTTACGATGAAAAAAGCAACTTCTTTATTGCAACGATAAGGCTCTTTTATTATTCAATTCCATTCCTGAGAACGAATTGTTATCCGCGCAAAATAACTTCTGCTAACTTTGCTCGAGTTCCTGGACCAAACACTCCTGCTCCAACACTTCCTGATGTAGAAATAACACCAGAATCAACTTGAAATCGTTTCAATGAGGCTCGAGTCAGCGGACCCATTTTCCCTGTCGGGATGTGATCCAGATACCCAAGTTTTTCTAAAACAATTTGTAAGGTTTCTACTGAAGAATCTTTATCCACAATCTGTGCGGCTAACTGAAAATATGCATTTTCTTTTGCAAGAAGCGCAAAACGAGAAGCTTCTCTCTTTGCGAGAGATATATCACTTCTCTCAATGTCTCTCTCTGCTCGCTCTCTTTCCAAGATTTTATTCAAATGTAACTGTGTTATTTCTCCTACTCGTCCAGCGCCAAGTGAAAATTTTGTATCAATGATTCCTTCTTCTAATTGAAATTTTGTTAATGCCGCTTCTGTTAATGGTCCAAAAAATCCTGTTGGTGTTACTTCTAATAGTTCCCGTTGAATCAATACTTGCTGCAGTTTCACAACTTCCGCACTTCGATGACCACGGCTCATTCCTGCCTCAAATTCAAAGGACTCCCAGAGTTCTCTAATTTTCTTCTGTGTATCAATTTTTGCTAATTCTGATGTTAATTTTGCTCGAGTTTTGGGTCCAAATCGTCCTGCTCCCAGCTCTTCTTCAGAATGAAGAACAAAGAATTTTATTTGAAAATCAATCACTGATTTCTCGGTAAGAGAATCATATTCTGATGTAATATTTCCTGAATAAAGTCCTAACCGACGCAATGCAATCTGAAGTTTTTCCACATTTTTTCCCCTATCTCCTATTGAAAGGTTTTCAAAGAATGTTGTTGCTTTTGGAAGTTGTAAAATTTGAGTCAATGGTAATGGAACTGAAAAATTCACAGAATCGGAAAGAACTGTTCCTGCTGGCAACATATCACTCTCTACGTGTTGTACGCCCCATGACAATGCTCGACGCATTCCTTCCATTCCATATCCCATCCAAAGATCTAATCGATCGTGCCGCGCTAAATTACGTTCTCCCTGTTTTACAATTGCTCCACCACGATCGTGCACGGTTCCACAACCGAATCCCGGAATACATACTTTTGTTCCAAATTTATAGGTTTGTGGTGCCGCAATCATCCCCGGATAAACAGGTGTTCCATCCGCTCCATGTGTACCATTTCCATTCAAACGAATTTCTGATTGATATGAACCAGTTAAAAAATAATCCTGATCTGGCAGCGGAGAATAATATCCCGTAATAGTGAACGTACGAGCCTGTGCCATAACTAATGACGGCAATAGTAAAACAAGCGCTAAGAGAATTTTTTTCATTTTTTGTATGCAATTTTAACTGTTGTCGGAAGAGCAAATTCAATTTTTTCTTTCTCAAATTCCTTAATAATAATCCAATTAATTGCTTCTTGAGCCTTCGCATAATCAAGATATTCATCAGAATTTACGTAATATACAGTTTCAAAATCATAGCTACCGATATTAATTTTCTTAAACCAAACGCGATCAAGTTCACATATTTCTGAAGCAGTAATTGCTTTTCCTAAAATATTATCAACTAATTGTAGTTTTTTTAATGGAGTATCAAACGCAATCGTTGTCATAAAACTAACACGTCTGCGCTTCAACTCTCCATAATTATGAATGCGAGATTCTGTAAGTTCTTTATTAGACATTACTATTTCCTCTCCCCCAAGAGCGGTAATACGTGTTGTCTTGAGACCAATTTGTTTTATTTCTCCTTCATCATCGCCTACAACAATATAATCCCCTTCAGCAAATGGTTTATCGAAGAAAATAGAAAAAGAGGAAAATACATCTCCCAAAATATGCTGAATAGCAAAAGCAATTGCAATTCCTCCAATTCCAAGTGAGGCAACTAATGTTGTTACGTTTACTCCGAGATTTGAAAGCACCATCAAAAGTCCAATAGACCAAACTATAATTCCAAAAATTCGCTGTGTTCCGTGAAGTGTTGTTTTGTTTTTATTCAATGGTGTAGAAGAAAGCCCAAAATTTATTGCTTTTTGAATAAGTCTCATTGCTTCAAACATTAACAAGATCACAAATCCTCCTTTAATAAGAACTCCAAATGCGTCTGGGAGAACCAGAAAAAGTTTTAACGCTATTACGAGTGATAGATATGCGAAAAATAAAGCTGAAATTTCTGCACTCCACTGTAAAATTTTATCATCAAATTTTCGAGGAGTATTTTCTGCCCATTTACGTAATTGACGCAAACCAACTAACCGAAAAGATCGAATAACTGCCCATATGAGCGCAAAAAACACAAGAGCCATAGAATATTCTCCTATTGTGTTCTCACCGAGCGAATATTTCATCACTTCCTGTATTCCCGAAGTATTGAGTACCGTTGTAAAAATTTCAAACATAAATTGGTGTCAAAAAATCTATAAATTATACCCTAAAACACTGAAAAAATCAAGGTATAGAGGATAAAAACTTTATCTCATTTATAAAAAAGTTGTATCATTCTAAGGATGAAAATTTTTGTGCGATTTGCCCTTCTTGTATTGACTTTCTGGAGCATAGAAAACACCCTTGCTTTTAATGATATTTCCGCTGATGATACCCATGCACACGTGTTCCAACACCTTTCAGAGGTAGGCGTTATGCAGGGATTTGAGGATGGATCCTTTCATCCTGAAAAAATTGTTACTCGAGCAGAAGCCATTGTTATTGCTCTTCGAGCTGGGGATATCTCTATTCCAAAAACTTTTGAGTTCAAAAACATTCCCTTTTCCGATGTTGATCCAAATGCCTGGTATGCTCCGGCAATTGCAAGAGCCATTACTCTTGAATTTGTTGGGAAAACTAAAAGTTTCCGTCCAAATGCCCCTGTATCAAAAGCTGAGTTTCTTGCCTTTCTTTTTCGTACAACAAAAGTAAATTATAGACCTTTTCTCAATGCGAAAATTGGAATTTCTGATGATATAGATGAAGAAGATTGGTTTGCTCTTGCTTTTGCGTATGCAAAAAAATATCAAATAGCATCCTTACCAGCTGATAATCTTTATCGTCCCTATAAATCTCTTTCCCGATTAGAAGTGGCTCTCATGACATTCCGACAACTTCGAATTTTTCATGGAGATGCTGCAACTCGTGATTTCTTGGAATTGCAGGCTGAAATTCAGCAATTTATGATACTTTTCCGTGCAGGAAAATCGGAAGAGGCACAAACACATCTTCCTCAAATATTGACGCTTACCGATACGCTCACATTAAAACGAAATAATGAAAATGCTGTAGCAGCACAGGCTCTTTCTAAATCTATCAAACATTTGGTAATGAGTATTCGTGCATTTAAGTTTGGACAGGAATTAAAAGGCCTTGAAGAACTCTTTCTTTCGAGTAGATATGCTGGACGTGTTGCAGAAAAATCTGAGAAACTAGCTTTATTTGCACGTGATATACAAGATGTTATTTCCGAAACACTTGAAACAAGAAGTGTACAAATGCTTTGACATTAATTCGCAAATGTTGTATAATAGATTATAGCGTTTTCAAAAAACGAACGAATGCACAAACAATTTATCAAAACTACAGAAATCGAAAAACTCAATAAGTGGATTGAAACAAATCCGCGTGTTGTAATTATTGCGCACTCAAATCCAGATGGTGATACTATCGGATGTTCCGCTGCTCTTGCCCTCGGGCTCAGACAGCTTGGTGTAACTGTACAATGTGCCTGTGTAGACACCGTTCCTGAGGGATTTCGATTTGTTTCTGGAACAGATGAATATGTACAAGATTTTGATGTAAAAGATTTTGATACGGCATGGCTTTGTGATTGTGGAGATAAAGTAATGACTCGATTTCATGAAGCAAAACCTGAAATCTTATCTGATGGGATGACCACGATAAATCTCGATCATCACCCTACAAATGATAGTTTTGGTGATATTAATTTTGTTGATTCTCGTGCCAGTTCTAGTTGTGAAATGACGCTTGAACTCTTACAAAAATTAAATATCGAAATTACACCAGAAATTGCGACGGCGCTCCTTCTCGGTCTCTATACTGACACGGGAGGATTCCAACATCAAAACACCACTCCTGAAACATATAAAGCCGCCGCAACACTCGTTCGTGCTGGAGGAAGTATCTCAAAAATTGCAAAAAACATATTTCACAGTAATGAATTTCGAAAATTTAAACTCTGGGGAAAAGTGTTAAAAAACTTGCATCTTACGGAAGATGGCGCCGCTATTATTGGTGCTCACGTAGATGATTACCAAAAACTAGGTGCCACCCGTGGAGACCTCAATGGAGTAATTGACTGGGTAAGTTCAATGCCTGAAGCACAATATTCTGTACTTCTTTCTGAAGACGAAAAAGGAAATGTAAAAGCTTCCTTGCGTACTCGAAAACCAGATGTTGATGTAAAAGCATTAGCAGAAAAATTTGGTGGAGGAGGACATGTAAAAGCTGCCGGATTTACGGTTCGTGGTGGTCATCTCCAAAAAGAAGTAAAATGGAAAATCGTAACAGACTAATCTCTCACACAAACAAACATGCCAACTATGCACGGAACCGGAATGCATCATCATATACACCGCAAACATGAGTGGAAGTTTACTACGTATGTTAAGCATTTAATTGCTCTCATTACTGGATATTCTGAACAAGAGAAATTGAAAAAAACATTTGATAAATTTATTGCTGTTGTGGGACTTATTGGACCAATTATGACCACTCCTCAAATTATGAATGTATGGGTGTACCATCAAGTAGAAGGTCTTTCTCTTGTTACATGGAGTACCTATGTTATAACATCTAGTTTTTGGCTCATCTATGGAATTATTCACAAAGAACGAGCTATTATACTCGTAAATATTGCGTGGATTCTTTCGAATGTATCACTAGTAGTTGGAATTATTATATTTGGATAAGAACACTATTTGTGTTCAGTTTTTTTTCTCCGAATCAATCCAATATCGTGTAGCATCTTGCAAGTGACGGAACCGATCTGCTTGTAATTTTGTTCCTCCAAACCACCTCGTCACCACTACAATGACATCTATGATCTGTTTTTTTCGTAATTGATGTAATATTACTTGCCCCGCACCTGTTTCACCATCGTCTGATTTTGTTTCAAACACGGCACCATTATGTGAAATTCGCGCGGCCCATGAGTTATGCGTCGCTGCTGCATATTTTTTATCCTTTTTCACTTTTTTCAAAAACTCTTTCACCTCTTCACGAGACAAAACCTTTCCCCCTGTCACAGAATAATGAGAGCCCCTGTCCAAAATAATTTTATGACATTGTAACCACTCGATAAAACAATGATGTTCATCTGAAAATAAAATTGGAATTTGGTCTGCTGATTTTCGAGACATAATTTATTAAAATAACCCAAACACTATATAGACTTTAAAAAATATTTGCACTCTCAACTGAAATTCGTAAACTCCGTCTGTTCTTTGAGACATATGCCGGGGTGGCGGAATTGGTAGACGCGCATGACTCAAAATCATGTTCCGCAAGGAGTGAGGGTTCGATTCCCTCCCTCGGCACCAGATGAAAATAATATGGGGTTTACCTCCATATTTTTTTTATCTTTTGTTTTGGGAAAAGAGCCCGCAAGGAATGAGGGTTCGACGCAGCTGAAGAGCGAAACGATGAAAATTACCTCCCTCTGCACAAGGCACAAAAAAAAGTTACCCTTTCGAGGAAACTCTTTTCTTTTTTAAATTACAAAATCCTAAGCTTCTTTCACTTCCTCAAGCACCGGTTCTTTTGCTACTGGTGGTTGAACCTGAGGTTGTGTCGTCTGCGGAATAACAATCTGTTTTTTTGTTTTTTGTGGTAAATGCATTGCTTGCATTAAATTGGTATCATTATCGTCCAAAGTAAGTGTTGTAATTGGATATGGAATTTCAATATCAGCGGCATCAAAATCCAGTTTCAACTGCTGAATAATTTCCGAACGAATCTGAATCCATGGCGCATCTGATTCTACCCAAAACTGCACTTGTAGGTTAATAGCGGAATCTCCAAATTCTGTCGCTACAACATTTGTATGGGGCTCTGGCATAACTTGTTTATGTTTTTTAACTGACGCAATTGCCAACTGAATAGACTCTTGTAATGGTGTTGCGTAATGTACGCCAACGTCAAATTTAATTCGACGAAATTCATTTGCAGAAAAACTTTCAATAACAGCTGTCATCATTTGTGCATTGGGAATGATTAACAGTGTTCCATCAAAACTCAGAATTTGCGTGGTACGTGTCTCAATTTCTGTAATTTTACCCATTATTTCTCCCACCTTCACATTATCTCCGATTTTAAATTTCTTCTGTGTCAAAATAATAATTCCTGCAATAAAATTGGAAAGAATGTCCTTCAATGCAAAACCAATTCCCACTCCAAGAAAAGCAATAAGCGTTCCCAAATTTAAACCCACTATTTCTGTCGCAGAGATAATTCCCAAAAACACTATCCCATAGGTAATCATACGCCCCATCAAAATCAAAACTTCACGATTCAAATCCCGTTTACTTAAACGAAATAACACAATTTTTGTTATAAATTTAGCAAGTATAATAGAAGCTATTAATACAATAAGCGCCGAAATAACGAGTGGAATCATACCAAGAATGGTAGAAAACAATCCTGTTGTTTCATCCGCTGTTGATTGTGCTGTTGCAGAAGCCGCCGATACTGTTTCTATAAACCACATATTTTTTGAAAAAATCCTATAAGTATACCCTATATCCTTGATTTCTTCAAGTGTTTTTTGACTCCAGCAAAGAGTTTTGCCAAACTTAAAGTAATGAAAAAAATAACTCGTCCATGGCAGGCTACAATTCTCGCTGTACTTGCGGGTTTAAAAATGGCCTCAAATTCTATTATTCTTCTCCTCCTCTTGTTTGTGCGCGACTGGTTTGGGAACTGGTTAAGCCAATTTGATCCAGAACTTATTGTAATAACTGCCGTAAAACCAATTATTTTTATTCCCTTAATAGCATCAATCCTTATTTCTTTTTTCTTTATGCGTGGTCTCTGGAAAGGACAACGATGGGCCCCCATCCTCCTTGCAGTTCTTCATGGATTAGCCCTTCTCCTTATGGGACTCTGGACTCTTTCTGATACTCGTTGGGCTATTCCTTTTGCAATAATGCTCTTTATTGTTGCTTTAGAAATTGAATGCTGGGTGCACCCATTTTTCAAACGAAAAAAATAATAAATCGGTCTGTTTTCACTTTGTATACAACCCCTTAGTATAGGGCTTCACTGGTAAAGAATCTGTTGTTGGAAACTTTAAAAGTGTCTGCGCTAACAATTTTGCTAATTGTAAATTAATTATCAATGGAACATTTGCGTCAATAGCTGCGCGACGAATTCCATATCCATCTGTTATTTCTTCATGTGAAAACTTATTTGGGGTATTAATTACGAGTCCAACTTCTCCTGACTCAATCAATTCTGCTACATTGGGATGCTCTTTGGAAGAAATCTTTGCCACGGTATCACATGCAATTCCGTGTTCGTTAAACAATTCTGCAGTAGCCTCTGTTGCCACTAAAGAAAATCCTAATTTTAAAAACTCTCCTGCAATTGGACGAAACGCTACTTTATCTCGTAATTTCCCAAGAGTAACTAATATTTTTGATCCCTTTTCTGGCAATCGAAATCCTGTTGCAATTAATGATTTTAAAAATGCTTCCTCAATAGTATCTCCAAAACAGGCCACTTCTCCAGTAGAGCTCATTTCTACTCCCAGTGCAGGATCTGCACCTTTGAGACGAGAAAAGGAAAATTGTGCCGCCTTTACTCCTACATTCAAGATTTCAAGTGGATTTACTTCCTGAGATTCAACTTCTTCTCCGAGTAAAACACGTGTTGCGAGTTCGATGAAATTTTGTCCCAAAACTTTGGAAGCAAACGGGAAACTACGACTTGCTCGCAGATTACACTCAATTACCTTGATTTCATTATGACGCGCTAAAAATTGAATATTAAATGGTCCTGAAATATCTAGTTCTTTTGCTAACTCTTCTGCAATACGACGCACTCGACGTACTGTTTCAAGATATAGATTCTGAGGAGGCAAAACAATAGTTGCATCTCCAGAATGAACTCCTGCATTTTCAATATGTTCCGCAATAGCCGAACAAATAATCCTTCCATTTTGTGCGACCCCATCAAATTCAACTTCTTTTGCATTCTCTTCAAATTTTGAAATAACTACTGATGCTTTTGATGTTCCAACAGCTGTTTCTAAAAAATCTTTTAAATTCGTTTCATCTGTAGCCACCGCCATTGCTGCTCCCGATAACACGAACGATGGTCGAACTAATACTGGATATTCTACCTCTTTTGCAAAAGCAAACGCATCTTTCATTTTTGAAAAACTTTCCCAGCGTGGCTGATCAATATGTAAATCATCACAAAGTTGAGAAAACTTCCCTCTATCTTCACAACGATCAATTGATTCTACTGACGTTCCCAGTAAATGGAGGCCTTCTTCTTGAAGTTGCTCTGCCATGTTTTGAGCAATTTGACCTCCTGTAGAAAAAATAACTCCGTCTGGTTTCTCCTTATCGCAAATATCAAGTACTCGCTCCACGGTAAGTTCTTCAAAATACAAACGATCACATTCATCAAAATCCGTCGACACTGTCTCCGGATTAGAATTTATAAATACTGTTTCATGCCCTAATCGTCGTAACGTCCGCAATACCTGCACACCACACCAATCAAACTCAACCGAACTTCCTATTGAATATGGTCCTGATCCAATAATTAAATACTTTTTTGCGTTCTTTTTCATCTGTAGCAGTGTACCTATTGAAGGATTTTTTTCAAAATAAAGTTTTTACCACTTCTTCGTTCGTGTCACAGAAGCAACTCGTCGACTATACTCACGATGAATTTTGAAAGCCATAAAAATCCCTAATACGATTATTCCAACCAGAATAATGTATAAAAACATTCGCATTGAAAACCCTGGAACACCACTAAATCGTGATAATATAGCAATAATTCCCAAAACCCCCAGGAACGGAAATGCCCAAAACTTTTTCTTCATAGATTTACGCAAATATTTATTTCCATGAGCTGTTTTTCGAGCAATACGCCCCGTAAACATTACCAGAACAAAAAAGGCTAAAAGCGCGAATCCAATAAGGAAGTCACCTCCTGGATTTGCATCTAAGTAATAATGTGAAGTCAGTAGTAAAGAAAAATCCATTTTTATAAATTATCAATCGTGCACTTTTTAACATATCATCGCCGCCGAAGCAAACCAACTACACTGGCGATTATTACTGCTAATGAGATTACTTGTCCTAATCGCAGTGCATCACCAAGCATAATCGATTCATTTCCATATAAAAATTCAAGAAAAAACTGAAACACAAAAATCCATATTCCAGCCACTAATGATAAACGTCCTGGTTGTCTTTCCCAAAGAGTTTGTTTTTTGAGTACCCAGTTTAATAAAATAATATGAGGCAATACGGCATACAGCGTCACTGGATGCACTCCTGCTAATGTTTCTACTCCAAAAGTTTCATATTGAACCCCCCATGGCAAAGAAGTTTCTGTTCCATAAATTGCGCCAGTAAAAAATTGAATAAAATCGCTTAACACAATCCCTAACATAAATGATGGAATTGCCAGATCTAGCCAACGCCAAAATGACAATTGATGTTTTCGTAAATCCCATGCCATAAGTGATATTGCTCCTGCGAAGAGACCAAAAAAATCAATCTCACCATCCCAAAAAACTGCTGGCGCCCACATTCCATGTCGTGCAAAAATTTCTGGTTCTATTGCTAATGCAACGATACGTCCCAAAACAACTCCTGCCAATACCCATCTCCAAAAATGATGTACAAAAAAATCTACAGGAAAATTTTTTCGCTCTATTTGACGAAAATAATGCCAGGCTGCAATAAAAAATGTAATTGCCAATAATAACCCATTAATTTTTAAAACAAAAAACCCGAAACCTAACTGCGAAAAATTCATTACACTGAGTGTACTGTGCCCTCAAATTTTCGCAAGCCTACCTCGTCCACCAAAACAGCATTGGAGAAGCCCAGAGAAATACGATAACTGCTACAAGAGAAATACCAATAATAATGGCCTTTTTCTGAATAGATAATTGTTCCCAGCCATATACAACTGGAAATAATCCAAACGTAAAAATCAAAGATACCCCTGTTACCAACCATAATATGGGAGAGGAAAACGAGAATAAGATTGAGTTCTGAGAAAAATTCGCCAAAAGCCGCACTGTATTTACACCCCAAAAGACGAGCATTAACCCCAATAATGCAACAATTGCTATATAAAATGTTTGAATGAATTTTTTTAACGGAGCTGACTCGATAATCTGTGCTTTTACTTTGTCAGTATCAATAGAGGCAATACCTACTGAAATTGCAGCTACTCCTGAAACAATTGTTTTATTTAATTTTTTTGACAACTCACCAACCTGTTCTTTTTTTTCTAATAACTCTCGTTGTTTCTCTTCTGAAAGTGATGCTGATTCAATGAAAAGTTTATCATCAGCGAGCTGTGTTAATATTTTCTTTGTTAATTCCCGCAAATGATCTATTGCATTTGAACGGCGCAATCTTGATAACAATCCAATTCGATCCAATATTGCACGTCGAGCAGTCGCATTAAGAAATTCTTCATTCTCTTCTAGAGAAGTTAATACTTCTGTTGTAAGCCTTCCTATTTCTTCTTGATAAAATTGAAGTTCTGCCTGATCTTGTTCAGATAATAATGGTCCATCTTTTGTCTTTTTTTTCTCGACTTTCTTATCCGCTATATGCTCCTTATTACTTAAATTAAACTGCTCAACCCATTCAGCTGGAATTCCTTGTTGTTTGTACTGTTCACGCTCTTCTGGTGTGGAATCAAGCGTAATTACGTTTTTTAGCTCAAAATCATACTCTTTCCTTAATTTTTGGTATGCTTCATATCCGTCTATTGCTTCAATCGTTCCATGAACTATTTTTCCATCTGCCCCGACTCCTTCAAATTCAAATTGTGTAAATCCTTCGGTAATAGCCGAATGCTCTGCAGAAAATTCTTCAATAGAGAATAATGCTAATCCCCTCTCAAAAATTATTGCACGCGCAGCAGCTTCTGACTCAGCCCAAAGAGTTCCAGAAAACTTTTTTCCATCTGGACTCACTGCAACGAAATGATATCTTTGTTTTTGTCCCTCCATCATCTAAATTCTCGCAGAAAACAAAACTCTCTGCAATATTTATTTTTTAATTACCGCTCCCATAAAATCTCGGAACAATGGATGTGGTCTCAGTGGACGAGACAAAAACTCAGGATGGAATTGCGAAGCAATCATAAACGGATGATTTTCTAATTCAACAACTTCTACCAACTCATTGTCCGGTGAAATTCCTGCAATACAAAATCCGTTCTCTTCAAATTTTTCTCTATATATATTATTGAATTCGAAACGATGACGATGTCGCTCGGAAATTTCATTCTTTCCATAAATAGCTCGTGTTTTTGTTCCCTTTTTCAAAATTGCTGGATATGCACCAAGTCGCATTGTTCCTCCTTTTTTTCTAATAGTTCGTTGTTCAGGAATAAAATGAATCACATGATGTTTTGATTTATTTTCTTCATCAAATTCCTCACTGGTAGCATCTTTAATTTTCAAAACATTTCGTGCAAACTCAATCGCCATAATCTGTGATCCTAGACAAAGCCCTAAGTATGGTTTTCCATTTTCACGACAATACTGTGCTACTCGAATTTTCCCTTCAATTCCTCGATTTCCAAATCCGCCTGGAACGATTACTCCATCAACTGCCTCTAATTTTGCTAATTCATCCTTATCTTTTTCTTCTATTTTTTCTGTATCAATCCACTTAATTTCTGTTTTCCATCCATGATGAAATCCGGCCGATTTTACGGCTTCTATAACTGAGAGATAGGCATCATCCAATTCATTATATTTTCCTGCCAATCCGATGGATACTGTCTTTTTTGTTCGCTTAATTTTATCTACTAAGTCTGACCAATCAGAAAGCTTGCATTTCAGTTTTTTGATATTCAACTTCCGTGCCAAAGTTTCGGCAAGACCAAATTTCTCATATCGCAATGGTACTTCATAAATTGAAGAAACTGTCTCAGATGGAATCACACAATCCTCTTCTACGTCGCAAAAGAATGCTATTTTTTTCAAAATTTTCTTAGAGATTTTCACATCTGCACGAGCAAAAATAAAATCAGGCTGAATTCCTGCCATTCGTAAAGTTCGCACAGAAATTTGTGTTGGTTTTGTTTTTAGTTCTCCAGATGCTTGTAACCAAGGCAAAAGCGTCAAATGCATAGACACTAAGTTTTCACCATGCTTTCGTTTCATTTGTCGTAAAACTTCCAAAAAGGGCTCTCCTTCGATATCCCCCACTGTTCCACCAATTTCCACAACCAAAACATCTACCTCCATTTTCTTCGCAGCTAACTCAATTTTTTCCTGAATCTTCCGTGTAATATGTGGAACTACCTGAATCGTTCCTCCTAAGTATTTCCCCTCTCGTTCTTCTGCCAAAACTTCTGAATAAATTTGTCCCGTCGAAACAGAACAAAATTTCTGAAGCGGCGTATCAATAAAACGCTCGTAATGTCCTAAATCTAAATCTGTTTCTGCTCCATCATCAAGAACAAAAACTTCTCCATGTTGAAACGGGCTCATCGTCCCTGGATCAACATTCAAATACGGATCCAATTTCATAATCGCAACTTTTACCCCAGCAGATTTCAATATGGCCGCAGTAGAACTAGCAACAATACCTTTCCCTAAGCTGGAACAAACTCCCCCTGTTACGAATACGAACTTTGTTTCTTTCATCGCAAGAAATTGTAAGGGGAATTCCCCTGTCGCGCAATAACTTTAGAAAGAAAATTTATAGATTCTCCTTTCTATATTTTTCTACCATACGCTCTGCATGCATTCTAACATTATACATTTCCTTTACTTTTTTTGTGGCAGAATTTCTACCAAGTTCTTTCCATATATGACGTTGAAGCCATACCTCTATTGTGCCAGGGAAAGAAGCTTGTCTTAAGTTAGCTGAAAGTTCGGCTAACATGCTTAACTCCTTTGCATCAGTATTGGGACTCTTGTTATCCACAATAATAATTCCTTCCCGTATCAGTCCGAGCCATTCCTGCACTTCTAATTTCAAATACTCTATATTATTTGCTATCAAGCTTGCCTTTATACCTCCGCCCAAAACCGTTCCTGTCTTTTTTAATACTATTTTTAATTTTTCAATATCATCTCTCTCCAGTGAAACAATCTTTTCCTTTGTCTGTTCAGGAAAAGCAAAAATTCTTTTTTTTATATTTCTCACATCTTCTATCGAAGTATCTGCCGCACCTCCATTTCTCATATGTTTAATTTCCTCTATCAATTGATTTACTTCTACGTTTGTAGATTCCAATGCCTCTTGAAAAGGTGTTAGATCTTTTACATGATCACTCCCCCCTTCTATTGATTTTTTTACTTCTATCATCGATAAATGTATAGCATTTTTCTTTCTTTTGTCAACAATTGTTTAACAACTGATTATGTTCCAAAACATCATGAACACGCAAATATCGAGCCCCTGAATTAATAGCAATTTCCGCTGCTTTCACGTTTGGTTCCACTTCAAAACGATGCTCTCCCAAAAAGCGTTTCCGTGAATGTCCTATCATTACCTGATGCTCAGGAACAAGCTCTGCAAATTTCAATAATTCCCGATTACACTCCATTGTTTTTCCAAATCCAATAGTTGGATCGAGTACGATTCTATCTGGGGAAACTCCCATGTGTAAAAGTTCTGTAAAACGCACTAATAATTCATCTCGCACTTGAAAAACTGAATCAATTTCTTGTTCATGAACTTCGTTAACCTTCTCACCAGACCAATGCCCAATAATTATTGTTTTTGCACATTGCGCAACCAGTTCTTTCATTTTTTTATTACAAAGTCCTGATACATCATTTAATATCTCTCCCCCGAGATCAAAAAACTTCCTCGCAACTTCTGGATTTCGGGTATCGAGAGAAATTTTTGGACGGAGTTCTGGATTTTGTAAAAACTCAATTAAAACAGGTTCCACTCTCCCCCACTCTTCTTCTGTGGAAACTTCTTCTGCATTTGGACGAGTGGATTCACCTCCAATATCTATAAAATCTGCACCATCACGAAATAATGAGTAGGCATGCTCAATGGATTTTTTTGGAGTGAAAAAATTCCCGCCGTCTGAAAAACTATCCGGCGTTACATTTACAATGCCGAAAATTTCACAAGTCATCGTCAGAATGGTACACTTTGCCCGAAAAAATGAAATCACCAATTATTGTTCTCGAAGGACTTGATGCTTGTGGAAAATCAACACAGACAGAAATTTTGATGCAAAGTCTTAAATCACGTGGAATTAGCGTAGGATTTGTACGATTTCCAGGATACGAAAAAACTGCCGCAGGACGCAGAATTGCGGCATATCTCCGTGGAGAATTTGGAGAAATGAGAAGTATTGACCCACGGATTGTTGCCTCAATGTTTGCCGCTGATCGATTAGAACAGCTTGAAGAAGTTGAAAAACTACGCGCAAAGCATGATATCTTGATTTGTGATCGCGGTGTCACTTCAAATCTAATTTATAGTCCGGCTCGAGGAGAAAAAAAATCAGAAATAAAAATGCTCGAAGAGTTTGTTGAAAAACTTGAATACGATATCAACGGGTTTCCTCGAGAAAGTCTTGTTATTTTTCTTGATGCAAGTGATGAAGCTCGTGCAAAAATTCATTCAGCAAAAAATCGTCTCGCCGATCTCCATGAAGCCGATGAAGCATATTTACAACAAGTGCGAGAAGTAGCCTTGGCACGATGTAAAAAAGATTTCAGATGGGTGAATATCCCGGTTGATAAAGGCGGAGAACTCCGACGACGAGATGATATTGGAAACGAAATACTTGCGCTTGTGCTAGAGAAATTACAAAAAAAAGATGTAGCTTCTGAACAACAAAGACCCCTTTTCTAATGAAATTATCCGAGCACTGGTCTCGGGCTCTCTTTGTAGAAATACTTCTTATCTGCGCCTGTTTATTTATTGTGAATCTTTTCGTTGATTTTCTTGATTTCTCAAGTCATCCTGCTGTACATACTCCTACCCCCTACTTTCCTCATGTATTTGAAGGAGATTCCCTTACTAATACGATATTTGTAAAAAAATTCTGGGCAGAAATTCTCTTTTTTTTACTGGTATTTTTCGGGCAAATTGCTATTTTTCGCTTGCGTAAAAAAATCTTTCCTATTGATCCCTCTCAAAATGGCTGAAATAATCTCCGGACGCGATATTGCTAGTAACATTATTGAAACGGATCTCATTCCGCGAGTTGAGGCATTGAAAACAAAAGGAATTATTCCTAAGCTTGTTGTTATCCTCGTTGGAGAACACCCTGCAAGCGCGTCATATGTAAAACAAAAGGAGAAATCTGCTGAACGAGCGGGAATTGATTCTGAGATTCGCCGTTTTTCTGACTCTATCAGTGAAGAAGCTATTTTGAACGAATTAGATGCTATTGAAGCGGATGCAAAAGTTCACGGAGTTATCGTACAGACACCACTCCCTGATCATATTTCTATTGAGAAGGTATTAGAAAAAATTTCTCCAAAAAAAGATGTAGATGGATGGACTGCTGAGAACATGGGGCTCTTGGCTCGTGGAGAAAAAACACTTCAAAGCTGCACTCCAAAAGGAATTATTCGACTCATTGATGAATCAGGAACGAAAATAAAAGGATCAAACGCTGTTGTCGTTGGACGGAGTAATATTGTAGGAAAGCCTGTAAGCCTTTTATTGCTCAATCGTGGAGCAACTGTTACCACCTGTCACCGTGGCACCAAAGACATAGATTCATTCCTCAAACAAGCAGATATTGTTATTGTAGCTGTAGGAAAAATTGGTCTGGTCACAGGAGAACAATTAAAACCTGGTTGTACTGTTATTGACGTGGGAATTAATAGAAACGATGAAGGGAAACTTGTTGGAGATGTAGATTTCCCAAGTGCTGAAAAAGTTGCAGGAAAAATCACTCCTGTTCCTGGCGGAGTTGGTCCTATGACAGTAGTCAGTTTGATTGCCAATACTATTGAGGCCGCTGAAGCAACTGTTTAATTAGTAAGTCCAAAGTGCGCTTACTTCTTCGCTACCACACTATGATCATGATGTGGCGCTACTATTGCTGCCTCTTGTAGTTTTTTTACGTCTAATTGATTTCCACAGTTTTTACAAAATTTTGAATCGTGATCGTGATGTGGAAAATGACAAAATTCACATGTATGCAGGCGTTTCCCAAAGAAATGATCGAGGAACACACGTGTAATAATCGCCGTCAAAACAGACATTGTCGCCACTCCCAAGATAATAACTACTCCTGCAAGAGCCTTTCCTCCCATTGTAATGGGAACCACATCTCCATATCCCACCGTAGCCATCGTTACGAGTGACCACCAAAGAGAATCCGCAAGTGAAAGAATCTCTGGATTAAACCCGTGTTCTAATAAATAGGCTCCTAACCCACTCATCATCCATACAACAAGAAACGATGTTCCTAGGATTCGAAATTCGTGTTTGTAATGTACAAATGAACGTAAGAAATTAAGCAAAAAGTCTGAATATCGAAGTATTTTTAAGAGCTGTAAAATACGGAGTAATCGTAATCCTCGCAAAAACGAAATATTCAGATGTGATAATCCCGAAAGCACTACGAGTAAATCGACTAACCCTAATGGAGAAAGAATGAATTTCCATTTCCTTGGCGCTATTATTAAACGCATAACATATTCAACCGCAAAAAACCCAATCACTGTCTGATCAAAGACTTTAAAAAAATACCAATATCCTTGGAACGCCTCTATATTTTCAAGTGCAAAAGAAAGCGTCGAAAGAGCAATAAGAGTTAGCAAAAGATGCCCAAACATACGTCCAGCACGAGATTCGTGATTCATAAGTAAATCGACTAACGCCGCGTGTATTTTTTCTTTCATGTTTGTTTTGCCTGCTTATTGTGCCAGAATTATGTGTTTTTTTGAAATGATTTTTAAAATTCATATCCTTTCGCATGTAGATTGGAGTTTTGAATCCGAAACCCTATACTCCACGACGATGAAACTTGCGATTATAGGCGCTGGACCGGCTGGGATATTTGCGACGAAGTTCTTGAAAGAATGGAAGGGAGAAATTCATCTTTTTGAAGCAAATCCACATATCGGGAAAAAACTCGCCCTTACTGGTGGTGGACGAATGAATCTAACGAATAAAGAACTGAATGTTGATCATTTTTTTTCTGAAAATGAACGAACACTGAAACATATTTTCAAAAATAACTTCGCGAGAAACTATTTGGATTTATTCGATGAGCTAGGAGTAAAAATGAAGTGGGAAAAGAATCGAGCACTCCTCCAGTCAGAAGATGGCGCTGAACAAGTAAGACAATGGGAAGATGAATTCCAACAGCAAAATAACCTTACTCTGCATCTTCATTGTGAGGTAACCGGGACTAAAAAGTTGAACAATAAATTTGTTCTAACTACGAGAATAAAACAAGATGAATTTGATTTTATTTTAATCACAACGGGCGGAATGCTCAGATTATTAGAGAAAAAGAATGAACAAGAAATTTACTCATTACCTAAAGACGCTCACCATACAATTATAAAACCTTCTCCTTGTTTGTCTCCGATACAAATCCCCTCTTCTCCTTTTGTAAAGTTAGCTGGAACGGCCATGAAGATTGAATTATCACAAAACAATAAACATAAAATAACTGACGATCTTTTATTTACTCATGTAGGTGTCTCAGGTCCCGCTGTGTTGGATTTTTCTGCTATATGGAGCAAAGAGGCGTTTGAGCTAAATTTCCTCCCAGGACAGAACGAAAATACCTTTGTAGCCGATTTCCAGGAACAACGAAATGGGAAACACCGGCTCATTAGCTTTTTACAAAATTTATTCCCAAAACGAGTAGCCGAATTTCATGCCGAACAAATCGGTGGAAAAGAAAAAATGATCGCTGATATAAATAAAGAAGATTTTAATACATTGAAAAAAAACATCTTCCACTGGCAAGTCGAAAATGGAAAAAGTTGTGGCTACGAACAATCATGGACTACTCGTGGTGGAGTAAGTCTCGATGAGATACATGCCTCAACTATGGAGTCAAAACTCGTGCCAAATTTATTTTTTGCTGGAGAAGTAGTCGATGTGACGGGACTCTGTGGTGGATACAATATTACATTTGCTGCTATATCAGCACGGATAGCTATGGAGGAAATAAAAAAGCGAAGCTAGTGCTTCGCTTTTCTTCTTTTAATTTAATCCTATCTCGTTGTTAACTCTAAGTTTGCAACAATCGGAAGCTCGGAGCCGTTAAGCTCTTTTATTTTAATTTCTGTTACAACGATTGTTTCATCTCGATCTCTTAGTTTCAAGTAATCATCAACTGAAATCTCCTTTCCATCATGAGTAATCTTCGCATCAGGATCCATTATTTTCCTTATTCGATCCTCCACTACTGATTGGCCCTCTTTCATTGTTTTGCTTTTATCAAGAAACGATCCAAAACCAAGCGCACAAGCAACCTCCATTTTCCCAAGATCTGTATTCAACTGATCTGGTGTTCTTTTTAAATCATAGTATGAATCAAGGTTCAACTCATTAACCATTTCATCTGAAAGAATTGGATTTTCGTTTACTGATGTAGTTGCACCATTTGCTACCGCTGCAGCTACTGGAGCTGTCCCAATGTTTGCTAGTGGTGTTGGTTCAAATTCATCATTCTCAAATTGTCCCACAACATCATCTTTTAATTCTTGGTTTTTATTTTTTTCCATTTCCGCTGTCGCATACGATGCTGGAATAAATGGCGTCACTATTCCAGCTCCACCCCTCGCCCACTTACTACGTACAGCAGGTACCGCTGGTATTACTGGCGGAACAGTGCTTGTTGGTGCAATTGTAGTAGTTGTTGTCGGTTTTACTGGCAAAACAGAAGAAGCTGGTTTATTCTGTCTTTTCCACGCATTATAGAGCAAATTCTCCTTTACTGGAGTAACTACTCCTTTGTATGCAGGGTTGGATGACACTAAAGACGTTGGTCTATTTTGCTTTCTCCAAGCTGCCTGCAAAGCTTTTGTTAGATTTGTAGCGTCTGTTGGTGGCAGCATTTTATGAATAGGTTTTCCCCCCTTTACTGTCTGAACCCATCCATTTGATGATTCTGTCCATACTCCTTCATATTTTCCTGATTTAATAATAACTCCTTGTTTAGTTTTTGCTGCCTTTTCAAAGGCAACTTTATTGAATGGATCTAATCGTTTTGTTTTAATAGTCGGTCCTGTATATTCTGTTTTTTTCGCAGTTTGTTTTACCCATCCTTTTGATGTTTCTTTCCATACTCCTTTATACTTTCCTGTCTTAATAATTATTCCTTCTTTCGTTTTTGCTACATTTTTAAAGGCATCTTTAGTAAGTGCGGGGTTTTTGAATTGTTTTGTTTTTATAACTTCTCCTGTATATTCTGTTTTTTTCGCTATCTTTGATACTACTTTCGTTGTATTTATTTTATTGGCTTTTTCCATAAGAGCTGCCGCCTCTTTTGTATACGCTTGTTTCATTTTAATATTTTTTGCTCCTTTTGCTAATTGATCTAATCGACGAGATTCTTTTATTAATTTTGCTTTTTGATTTCTCATATATTTTATGTTTCCGCCTTTTGCCCATCGTGTAGGTGTTAATCCTCTATCAATTGCACTTCCTACTTTTCTCACAGGTTTTCCCAACCATTTCAATGGTCTTAATCCAAATTTTAATGGAGCAAGTGCTAGGTTACCTGCTTTTGCCACATATTTTCCCGTCTTCATAGCAAAGTTCCCAACTTTTTCTGCACCGTTAACAATAGTCTTGGGTATATATTTTGAAACTTTTGACACTCCTTGCGTAGCAAATCTTCCAACTTTACCAACGTTCCCTAATAATCCTCCTCCACGTGCTCCTGCAGCATAACCTCCTGAGAACACAGTAGCTATAATATTACCTCCAGCCTCTCCTACTCCCGCTGTAATCTCACCCAGCCCGTTCATAGCATTCCAAAACCCTCCTTCCTGTAGTTTTGCAATTCCTGTTTGAAAGGCTTCTGCTCCGAAAAATCCTGTGGCAAGACCGCTCCATGCTGCAGAAAAAGATCCCGCTGGACCAAATCCCACAAGATTTGCTAGTCCTTCCCCTACCTTCAATGGATCCGTAATAAGTGTTCCTACTCCTTCAACTAATCCTCCTGCTGCACGACATAATCCTCCTACAACTCCTGTAACAGGATTCGTAGCTAAGACATCTCCAATCCCATCTAATCCTTTCGCAACATTTTTTGTCAAAAATCCAACCGACATGTCTAATATCGTTGCTGAATGCACATCTAATTTCTGAATGTATGTTCCTGTTTCATTTGCTGCTTGCAAAGAAATTCCTGTTGCCTCTGTAAGTTCTGGCACGGAACCATCCACTTGCATATCTAACTGATCTACCGCCGGACCAACTGTCTCTATGGCCGTTTCCCCAAATTCTGTCATAAGCTCTTCTACAACTCCATTCCATGGCTCTGCTGTTGGATCTAATCCTTCTGCTGTTAATTGTGCTTCAATATTTGTTTGAACCTCTCCTTTTACTTGATCGGGCGCATCTATTTTTAATTTCTCTGAATTGGTTTGCAATGTACTTCCATATGTATCAAGTCTTGTTTTTTTCGTTTCCAGCTCTACCTGTTTTTTTGCAAATTCTGTTCCAAATTCCACTTGTTCTTTTTGTAATTCTTCAGCCTGACTATCACCAAATCCTAGCCATCCAAACCTATCTCCTGCTCGTTTTCCTGTACCAATGGATTTTTCACCAACATCCCAAAGTGTTCCTGGAATAATAGCTAGTGAAGATGCAATAAATCGTCCTGCATTTGCAAATGATAATTCTGATTTTTGCTCTTCAAATTTTGCTACCTTTGTTGCAAGTTTCTGTCCACATGTCTGTAAAAAATTTACTTCTTCAATCATTTTCATCGATTCTGTTCGATGACTAATCATTCCTTTTTGAATTTTTTCAAAAGTATCAGGATCTGCTGGATCAAGTGGAGTATTATCAATTGTTAATTTATCGGGCGTGTCCCCAAGAGCTTCTAGTTTTGTTTTATACGCATCTACTGTTTTTTGAATTTCATCATCTTGTTTATTCAATTCCTCCTCTGTTTTTTCTTTATATTCTTTTTCAACTCTCTCTTTTTCTTTTGAACCCGTTTCATACACCTCTACTTTATTTTCCTTCTCATCTAATGCCGCCTGCAATTCAGCAATGTCTGCTTCAAATTGAGGTAATCCTGCTGCTGCAGCTATTGCTTTCATTAATTCTGCTTTGGCTGCATCAATAGGACCACTATAGTCATTATAATTCTCCATACTTAAGTCCTTCAGATCAATAGAATTAATCATGTCTCGAGCAAGATCGATAGCCTCTCGCGCTGCTTTTTCTTTATCAATATTTTCAATATTCTCCAACACTGCTTCACGCGCTTCAATACGAGTGATAAGATCATCCAATTGTTTATTTAATTGTGCTTTTTCGCTTACAGATAAATTTTCATCTAGTTCACCATCAATTTTTGTTCGAAGAGCGAGAATTTTTGTTCTCAACTCTGTTAATGCTGTTCGATCCATACTGTCAATTCCTGTGCCAAGCGCAGCAATTTCTGTTTCGTATCCTGTCATTGTTTCATTTACTTCTACTACTTCTGGGACTACTACTACTACAGGATCTATTTCTGGGATTACTACTACAGGATCCTCTGTTTCATTAATTTTATAAGCCCCCTCTGCTCTCAATACCTCCTCCACATCAAACTCTCCATCGCCATTGATATCTTTAACTTTTAAATCAGCCTGACTTAACCATCCTTGTTTAATTTTCACCTTTCCATCTTTTATTTTTATCTTTTCGTCATTATTAAATCCTTTTCTTTTTTCTCTCAAAACAGTTTTGTTCTTATTGTGAATAATAACTTCTTCATTTCCATTGGATTCAAATGATTGTTCAACCGCAGCTAGGTTAATCACGCTTCCCAATTTCTTTAATTGATTCGTAACTTCTGTTTTTAGTTTCGCTTTTTCATTAGTAAAGCTCGTAACATCCTTTTGGTTACTATATTCCTTATCCCATACAAACTTTGTTGGGTTCTCTTTTGCCGAATACTGGTATAGGTTTTTCATGGTTTTGACCAAAAAATCCTACTATTCTACCCCATTTCCATTATTTTTTCAAGTACAAAAAACTCCCACTCAATAAGTAGGAGTCTTTTTTCTTCTCATTAAATCTCGAACTAGAACTCTCGGTCTTGTTCTGTATCCTTCATTGATAACTTAATTCGTCCCATTTTATCAACTCCTGTTAATTTCACGTTTACCTTATCTCCTTCTTTCAATACCTCTGAAACATTTTCGATTCGTCGGTTTGCAATCTCTGATACATGAACCAATGCTTCTTTCCCAGGAACAAACTCAACGAATGCTCCGAAATCCATAATTGATTTTACTGTTGCATCTTTGAAGATGTCTCCTACCTCTGGCTCATAAGCCAAAGATTTGATAGCCGCAACTGCTGCAGCTGAATTTTCTCCGCTCGCAGAAGAAACCATAACCAATCCATCATCTTCAAGATCAATTTTCACATCATGCTCTGCACATAACCCCTGAATTGTTTCTCCTCCTTTTCCAATAACAATACGAATATAATCCGGATTAATGTGGAATGAAGTAACTCGTGGAGCAAATTCGTTCATCTCCTCTCGTGGAGCTGGAATTGCTGCTTTCATGGATTTCAAAATATCAGCACGACCTATTTGTGCTTGATCAAGAGCTTCTTTCAAAAGACTCATATCTAATCCTTTCAACTTGATATCCATCTGCAATGCAGTCAAACCATTCTCGTCTCCACAAACTTTCAAGTCCATGTCTCCACAGAAATCTTCTTGTGCCTGTATATCTGACAAAATGTTGTACTCTCCTGTCTCTTCATCCATAACCAATCCCATCGCAATTCCTGAAACTGCCGCTTTAATTGGGATTCCTCCATCCATAAGAGCCAACGTTGACCCACATACTGAAGCCATTGAACTTGATCCATTACAAGCCAATATCTCTGACACCACTCGAAGTGTGTACGGAAAATTATCTTTTTCTTTTGTTGGCAACACATATTGCAAAGCTCTCTCTGCCAATGTTCCATGACCAATCTCTCGTCGGTTTGTTCCACGTAATGGCTTTACCTCCCCTACTGAGTATGGTGGGAAGTTATAGTGGTGGAAATAATATTTATTAAATTCTGGTCGATCTGGATCGTCCAAAAGTTGAGCGTCTCCAACTGAACCAACTGTTAAAACTGAAAGAGCCTGTGTGTCTCCTCGGTTAAACAATCCAGTACCATGGGTTCGTGGCAACACACTGACCTCAGAATCCAATGCTCGGATATCTGTAAATCCTCGTCCATCAAGACGTTTTTTTGTCGTCATAATCTGATTTCGAATGTATTTCTTCAATCTTTTGTCGAAGAAAGACATCAAGTCTCCTTTTGAAACCTCTTCATTCTCAAGTGCTGTAGCACATGACTCAATTAGTTTTTCCTGAAGGGCTGCCATTGTTTTTTTCAATTCCTTTTTACCAACTCCTCCAACCGTCTCCCAGTCAGATTGTGTCAAAGCATTGTTTACCAATTCTTCAGCGGTAACATTTACTTCTCGAATCTTTGGAATTTTTGGTGTGATATCAAATTGTGATGCTAACTCTGTTTGAGCTACGCATAGTTTTTTGATTCGCTCGTGAGCAAACTCAAACGCTGCAATCATTTTGTCGTTTGAAATCAATCGTGCTCCTGCCTCAACCATCATAACTGCTTCTTCTGTACCAGCGATGATCAAATCTAAGTCTCCATTATCAACCTGATCATATGTAGGATTAAGGAAGAACTCTCCTTTGTCATCCATTCCTACTCGAACTGCTGCAAT
>Ga0307989_1000478_pt1 | contig 26266 bp, 28 predicted proteins | sample EllFjometagen185_FD_203164 | JGI IMG/M metagenome (GOLD analysis project Ga0307989, IMG submission 203164) | Marine microbial communities from Ellis Fjord, Antarctic Ocean - #185 | ecosystem: Environmental > Aquatic > Marine > Unclassified | place: Southern Ocean | collected 2014-10-08 | reverse complement strand
CAATCTGGTGGAACAATATCTGATATTCGCAGAGGGACAGGCCATGCGCCGAGTTCCCATGTATATGAAAGGTTGGATAAGTAAGTTAGACGCTTTTTTATCCCTTAATGACCGGGATATCCTCAATCATGCTGGAAAATTTTCCCATAAAATGGCGGCGGAACTGGCAAACAGGGAATATGACACTTTTAATCGACAACGCATTCAAATGAACGAGCAACAAGCAAACGATTTTGAGAAATCAATACAGATGATTTCCACATCTCCCAGGGAGCCGAAAAAATGAGTTATCCTGTTTATGAGTCCTATCGGAAATCCGGGGTGGAGTGGTTGGGGGATATCCCTAAGCATTGGGAGGTGAGACGACTTAGATTCAATACCATATCCAATCCTGTTAAATCAGAAGTAAATCATTTAAGTAAGGATCAAAACGTTTCTTTTGTTCCGATGGAAGCTGTTGGCGAATATGGTGGTCTTAAATTAGATAAGGTGAAAAGCATTGAGGATGTTTATAATGGTTATACATATTTTAAAAATGGTGATGTTTTGATCGCTAAGATAACACCATGCTTTGAAAATGGAAAAGGATCGGTCGCGACCAATCTAAAAAATGGAGTAGCTTTTGGTACAACTGAATTACATGTACTGAGGCCTGAAAACAATTTTGACAGTCAATTCCTGTTTTATTTGTCCATTTCTGATGCATTTCGTAAAATCGGAGCATCCGAAATGTTTTGAGCCGGAGGTCAAAAAAGGATATCAGAATTGTTTATTAAAGACTTTCGTTCAGCGTTTCCCGAAAAAACAGAGCAACAAGCCATTGCAAAATTCCTGGATCAGAAAATAGCTAGAATTGATGCTTTGATCGAAAAGAAAAAAGCGCTCATTGAAAAACTGAATGAACAGCGAATGGCACTGATCACCAGTGTGGTCACCGGTAAGGTGAAAGTTGAAAAAGCAACCGTCACCAACGGCACTCCCACCTACCAACTGATCCCCCAACGGCCACCCCATGGAAGACTCCGGCATCGACTGGCTAGGAAAAGTGCCAAAACATTGGGACGTAATACCAATTAAATATATTGTATATCCAGTTAAAAACTCAATGGTAGATGGACCCTTTGGCTCAAGTGTCAATACATCAGAAGATTATGTAGATGAAGGAATTCCAGTGGTTAGAACAATCAATATTACTGACAATGGATTTTCTCAAAATAATCTCAAATTTATGCGTACTGAAAAGTTCAATTTGCTTAAACGGCATGCTGTAAAGCCAGGAGATATTTTGTTTTCTAAAGTTGGTACAATTGGAAATGTATGTATTTTGCCAGATAGTATTCCAGAAGCAATTTTATCAACAACTGGGAGCTGTAGGATAACAGTTAATGAGAGTATTATAATTCCGCAGTATTTAGTTTTTTTACTTCGCGCAATGAGAAGTCACTTAATATTATTGGCAAGCTCAAATGTGCAGCCCTTTTTAAATATGGAAACGATTAAAAATATTAAGATCCCTGTCCCTCCAATAGAAGAACAACCACTTTATAATGAATATTCCTTATTTTTTTCAAATCGGATCGATATAATGCTTAAACAAACTAACCAAGCAATCAAAAAGCTTGAGGAATACCGTACCACAATTATTACTGCAGCGGTCACTGGAAAAATTAAGGTTATATAGTATGCCACTCAACACCTAGGGGTATTTCAACTGTCCGAGATCACATATACATAGCCACTATCTTATCAAACAAGCTGAGAACATCAAGATGATGGCTATTTGATCCAACTAAAACCCGACCTAAAAAATGAGCCGAAAAAATACGGAAGCGATGTTTGAAAAAGCGATTGTCCATGAGTTAACCACTGCTGGTGGTTATATTCAGGGAAAATCAAGTGACTTTGATAAAGTCCAAGTACTGGAACCCGCGAGAGTCATTTCGTTTATTCGGGACACACAGGACAAGCAGTGGCAAGCACTATCTAAAGTACACTCTGGCGGGAGGTCTGGCAGAAAGACTCCCTGCTGGATATCCTCGGCCGCTTTATGCATCTTCAGGTTGAAAACAAGCGGATTACCACGGATAAGGGGCTAAAAACCATCAAAAAAGAGGTGATGATTTTTCCCCGCTATCATCAATTGGATGCTGTGCAGAAGAGGATACCGTCACCATCAGTACGGCAGGGAAACGATTCGCGGTGATCGTGGATGAGGCCCCATAGCTCCCAATCCGACGAAAGTGCGATTGAGTTGAAGGGAGTTTTAAATGAGGAGGGGGTGGCCAAAGCAGCTGCGGAACACCGGGAGATGAACGAAGAGGATGAGAGTGAAGACGCGGTGATTCGAGAAATGCTGAAACGTGGGAAACAACCGAACATTAACTTTTACGCCTTTACCGCCACTCCCAAATACAAAACCAAACATGTCTTTGATGAACCAGGACCCGATGGACTGCCACCCTTTCATAAATATTCCATGCGCCAGGCCATCGAGGAGCGCTTTATTTTAGATGTGTTAGAAAACTTTACCCATTATGAGTCCTATTTTAAGCTTTTGAAATCCATTGAAGACGATCCCAATGTCAAACGCAAGAAAGCGGCCAAGGCCCTGGCACGTTTTGTCTCGCTACACGCCTATAATTTGCAGCAGAAAACGGAAATCATGGTGGAGCATTTCCGCACTTGTGTGAAACATAAAATTGGTGGTCGCGCCAAAGCCATGGTGGTTACGGAATCACGCTTGCACGCCGTTCGCTATAAACAGGAGTTTGACACCTATATTCAAAAGAAGGGATATGGTGATGTCAAGACGCTGGTCGCGTTTTCTGGTTCCGTGGAATACCCCGAAGATTCAGGTATTAAATATACCGAGGTCGGGATGAATGATGGTATTCGGGAAACGGAATTACCGGCCCAGTTTGATACGGATGAATATAAAGTTCTGCTAGTCGCTGAAAAATATCAGACAGGGTTTGATCAACCCTATTTACACACCATGTATGTAGATAAAAAGCTGTCCGGACTACAGGCAGTGCAGACCTTATCCCGGCTAAATCGAAACTGTACCGGCAAGGAAGATACTTTCGTCCTGGATTTCAGAAACAGCCCAGAAGAGATTTTCAAAGCGTTTAAACCCTATTATGAACAGACGCCGGTTGATCCGTTAATTGATGCACAACACCTCTATCGCTTGCAGCACCAGATTGAGGAAACCCATATTGTTTTTGAGGAGGAGATCAATCAATATTGTGAGATTTATTACAAGGATCTGCGAAGGCATGGCGTACATGATCAGGCAAAAATGGATGGATTCCTGAATTTAGCGGTCGAACGGGTCAAGGCACTGGAAGAGGAAGAGGCGCAGGAGTCCTTTAAAAGCCTGTTGGTGAACTTTCGCAATATGTATGCGTTTATGTCCCAAGTGATTCCCTTTCAGGATACGGACTTGGAGAAGTTGTATACCTACATCCGCTTTTTGCTGACCAAGCTTCCTTATCGTTCAGATAAGACGAAATACCGGTTTGATGATGAAGTGGATCTGGAGTTTTTCCGTCTGCAAAAAATCAGCGAAGGCCGGATTGATCTGTCTACAGGAAAGCTAAAACCACTCAAGGGACCCTCAGATGTCGGAACCGGACAGGACGATAAAGAATTGGCATTGTCAGAGTTGATTGATGTACTGAATGAGCGGTTTGGAACGGACTTTACCCAGGCAGACCAATACTTTTTTGATCAGATCGCGCAACAAGCGACTCAGGATGAGGCGCTTCGAGAAGCGGCCAGCGCAAACTCTGTGGAGGATTTTCGTTATGTATTCAGTAAAGCGTATGAAGGATTGATCATCGATCGCATGGACGGAAACGAAGAGATCTTTACCAAAATCATGAGTGATGAAGAGTTTCGGGATGTAACGATTGAACACTTGTTGCACCGTGTATATAGCTCTATCAATTCGGAAACCTCAGAGGATATCGATGCTGAAGGAGCCGATGTGATGGTCATTAACCGAGAAAAAGCAAAACCTTTACGTCCCTTAAAGGAATATGAGATAGAAGAACCAAAAGATATTGATGAGTTAATTAACGAATCTCTGATTGCGGCTGAGCCCAAAGTATTGAGTGAAACCGATCGGGAAGTACTCGCTGATCTATTACACTATGCCGATTCACGCCTTCACCCCTTTTTGAAATATCTGGTTACCTTTTCTCTTCCACTGCCCAAGATAGGGTTCGAAATCACCAATTCCAGTGGCACGGTGATCGCTGATGCTGAATTGGCCTGGGAGGATTTGAAACTTGCTGTTTTAACGGAAGAGATGGAAGCATATCAACTGGCTGTGAAGAAATCTGGCTGGCGAGTTGAGACAATCGATGATATTGCAACGAGCCCCTTAATTTTTCTCACGCCATTATTGGAATTCAGGAAGAAAACACCTATCAACTGAAAAATAAAAGCTAAAGTTACTGATATAGTATGAGTACTTCTAACTGAGAAAGAGTGATAATTGATTTAAAAACAATGTACCGATGCACTTATTGGTTTTACCTTCGATAACAAACCCCAGGATCTGAATCAGTTTCGCAATGCCCCTTATTGGCGGGAACGATTTGGTGACAACACATTGAATAAACCTCGCTTTCAACGGACCTAAAGGGCGATGCAATGCAGTAGATTACCTGGCTGTTTTTGATATGTTGGAGGCTCGTTTCAAGGAAGATGTTTATCCCGTTCATTCTTTCCCGGAGCTGTCATTTGCAGCTTGACTATATTATGATACGAACACCGCTCCACGGGAAAACCAGCGCACAAATAGCTGGCAAGATATTGTTATTGAGTACATTCAGAAGATTACAGAAAACGCAGATTCAACTCGTTTTTCATTTCAGGATCTGTTGACGTATTTGCCCGAGTTTACAAAGGCTTTCCCGAATAATAACACCCCTGAAGCAACATTAGCCAGACAACTACAGTTACTTCGCGATAAAGAAATCGTTCACTTTATTGATAATAAGGGAAACTACGAATGGATAGGCCTTGAGGATTCAGATCTGCCGGATGATGATCTTGAATTAGAACCGGAAATACCATCGGTTCCAATTGAACCCTATTCTGTTGATGATATCCTGTCTGATGGATGTTTCATTGAAAGAAATCAATTGGAAAAGCTGTTAGTGCGGCTGCGGATGAAAAAAAACTTGATCCTCCAGGGTCCTCCAGGTACTGGAAAAACCTGGCTGGCCAAACGTCTGGCGTATGCTTTAATGGGGCAACGCAACGAAAACAAACTAAAAGCGGTACAATTTCACCCCAATCTCTCATATGAAGATTTTGTCCGTGGATGGCGACCGTCAGGTGAAGGAACTCTGTCTCTAGTTGATGGACCGTTCATGGAAATGGTAAAAACTGCTTTAAAAGATCCAGTAGTGAAACATGTTGTTGTGATCGAAGAGATCAACCGAGGAAACCCGGCACAGATTTTTAGGGAAATGCTGACACTCCTGGAAGCCGATAAGAGAACGCCGAATGAAGCCTTGGAACTGTGTTATCGTCATTATGACGACGAGCGAGTTTTCATTCCTGATAATCTTTATGTTATCGGGACGATGAATATAGCAGATCGCTCACTCGCTTTGGTAGATTTGGCATTGCGCCGCCGATTCGCTTTTGTTGATCTGGAACCGAAATTGGGTGATATCTGGCGAGTTTGGGTTCATGATCAATGTGGGATCGATTTGGAAATTCTCTCAGACATCGAGACGCGGATACTAACCCTAAACGAAACTATCAGTGCCGACACCAGCCTCGGTCATCAATTTCAAATCGGGCATAGTTATGTGACACCCCCAGTTGGAATTAAAATTGATGATGCTCGCGAATGGTTCAGACCTTTTCCGGCAAATTGGTAAGGGAAAGGTGGCTATTGAAGATAATCCTGATGATATTCCCGACCTTGTTGCTGAATTGTTGACTCATGTTGTGGAGCGCCGTCTTGTTCGCAATCTAAGTTTCGGATATCAGCATCGAGAAGCTGTACTAGGAAGAGTTCGTGGACGTATCGATTTGCTATTTACGGAACGCCGCCAACTTCTTGCTCGTGGCAGAGTTGCTTGCCGGTTCGAGGATCTAACGGTTGATACTCCCCGCAACCGGTTTGTTAGGGCAGCACTGAATTCAATTGCAGAAATTGTTACTGAAAACAGGCTTGCTCGCCGTTGCCGATCTCTTGCTGGCAGTCTGAAACAAATTGGTGTGGTGGGAGAGAAACCTCATCACTTCAATATTAACTCGGATAGATTTGGACGTCATGATGCAGATGATCGACTGATGGTCTCTGCTGCACAACTTGCTTTTGATCTGGCTTACCCACTGAAGAAGCTGGCAATAGATTCCTGAGTCTCCCTGACCGAGAAATAAAATGGGTCAGACATCTATTCGAAAAAGCTGTTGCCGGATTTTACGATGTTGTACTATCGCCTGGCGGGTGGCGAGTTAAAGCAGGAAAAACTATTCATTGGCCGATTCAAACGAAGACATCTGGTATTGATAAAATTTTGCCTTCTATGCGCGTGGACATAGTGCTTAACCATCCAGCAACCAAGCAGCGCATAGTTATTGACACAAAATTTAATTCTGTTGTGACGAAAGGCTGGTATCGTGAAAAGACCCTGCGTAGTGCCTATATATACCAGATCTACGCCTATCTTCGCTCCCAGGAGGATAACGACGACCCACTTGCTTTGCACGCTTCAGGGCTGCTTCTTCACCCGTCCATTGGTGAGACTATTGACGAAACTGTTGCAATACAAGGACACTCAATTCGGTTTGCAACTGTTGATCTTGGAGGTACAGCAAGAAAAATCCGTAAGCAGTTAACGAACTTGATTGGGCTTCCTGGATAGTATAGCCGTCTTTCACTTGTGCTTATACCTGGGTTCCAAACAGTTCGACATGACTATCCATACCTGTTTGAATAAATTTAAATTTTGGTGTCAAAGCTTCAAGACCTTCAAAAAGAACAAATCTATCCGGAATCCTGGCAATAACAAACTCGCTGAAGTCTCTATTATAAACCGATTCAACATCTGATCTAAGAAGTACCTCGCCAATTTTGCGACGATTTGCTTGAAAAAGTTCAGGAACCGAAAGCTCAATCAACCAGTATAATCCTGATTCGATAATTTCATTTATAGGTTCAATGACATCGTTCAGAATCAATTTGCCATTCCAGTCTTTGATATTTTTAAGATGAAAAATATAGTCTTCAAGTGTGATAAGTATTGGACGTATCACAAGTTGACTGTCTTTCGCATAATTCTGCAATCTTTTGCACCATACTGTTGACGTATCTAATACCTGATTTAATATCATAAAGAGATATTCAACACCAATGGCTTCAGCTCGAATAGGATTCATTTTCACAGCTTTAGGAGTTGTACCTATCGCATAAACTACACCTTCTGAATCTTCCTTACAGAATTCGGGAGGTTGGGTGTTATATCCGCAAATAGTTTTTGTAGCCAAGTATCGGCGAGGAATACAGAAGTTCGACCCAAAATTATCATCATGTCCAATGAACATGCTTAACCATGATTCACTTGGAATGTATTGAGTTCCCGCACCAATTTGAAAATATGAAAAGTCCGCATTCGGTACCCAAGTATCTTGGTTAAAGGTATGTCCGAATATCGGAATGGCATGATAACCTTGTTTAACACCAAAGCAAACAATAGCCGGACATCCGGATTCAATGCTGCTGTACAAGTACTTTTGAAATGGTACAGGGGGGATTATGGGATTTGAAAAATCACCTACAAAGCAATTTGCTCCGGATGTTTCTAAGATTTTAATAATATCTTCTGCTATTAACCCTGGGGTTGCTTTTTTATTAACATGATCAACCCCTATGATATCATTCATTTCTCTATAGGAGATGTCACCGTCAGGGTGGTACCTTGCTACCGCACTGCGAATAGCCACATGAGCACAAACATTGGTTAGGTGGTTCTGTTGTGCGTATAAATATCCTTTGATATAGAACTCTTCATCTAGAATAAGACATTTCCAGTTTTGCATCCCGTGGATAAAATTATTAGGATAATGACTGATACTTATCACTGATTCGTAAATTCTGGAAAGTTGCCTGCTTGAAGAAAATCGATCCTGCTTTATTATTGCGTATCCAAGAAAGAAGTCATTTTTGATGGTTTTCAGTTCGGTTTCATTTGTGATTGTGACACTAAAAAATGATAACCTAAACGACTTACTCTTTTTCAATGAACAGTGAAGTTTTTCTAAGTCCTCATTTTCTTCTATTAGGTCATCGGAGTTTTCGATTTCTTCCAGGATCATTGTCTTCCCTTCAAGCTGACGAATCTGTGAAAAAATTCTTTTCAACGAAGTAAGACCAGGGAAACAATTATCTACAAAATCAAAAAAGGAGAAAGGGCGCTCTATCTGAAAAAGCTTAAATTCTTTATTAGATGCAATTCGAGTATTTGTTTTCATGGCAAAAAAAAAGCGCACCAAAAAGATGCGCTTTATCCAGTAATAAATTTTCTTCTTAATTTATCCGTAGCTTACTTTTCCGAGAGTTTTGTTCAAATTCGTTAAGCTTTTCCAGGAAATTGGGAACATCCCGATTTTGGAATGGAATCACCACTGTTTGAACTTCCCCCTTGGTAGACGAAGCCATTCGCTCTAGTAATTCTTTTCTCCTCTGATTGAATGACATGCCCATTTTAGGTTTTGGCATATCTCCTCCCCAATAATATTAATTATTTTTATCTTATTAAACTTTTAGAAATATATGTGATTAAGTATTTTAGTGTCAAGGATAAACTGGCAAAATATTGTTTGGATTACGTTATTATATTAGCTTGAAAACAGCACATTAGCAAGAAAATTTTCATTTTTGAGCTGTAAACCCTAGCGGAACTTAATCAGATACGGAGCGGGAAGCGACTCAAATTCGCGACCCTCAGCCTGGAAAGCTGGTGCTCTAAGCCAAGTTACATCGGTTTAAGTGGGGTACCGGGCCTTCAGAATTTAAGTTTTAAAGTAGAACGAAGGAATCAGCACACCATCCTGTTCCTATAATATTCTTTCAATAGGTTTGAAAAATCGAAGTAATGGGTACACCGAATAGGATACAGAATTATTTCAAAAAATTTAAAAACTTACAAGCTACTAATTTTACTGGTCGGGATGGGAAGATTTGAACTTCCGGCCCCTGCCTCCCGAAGAGTGTGGGGAACAAGGCAATAAAGATCATTATTTTATTAAAAAAGTTCAATAAATCAATTTCTTACATTAGACGTTTTATTTAACCAATCGAAGAATATACCATTCATAAGGCACTCAACAGGTACTCAAATGGCACTCTTCGGTCACAGTACGGTCACAGAATTTTAGAATAACTTGACACATAATTTTGTGATTAACCTATTATTTTAATTGAATCAGGAAGCGGATTCAAAACTCGATGTCTTCTGGACTTTGCGCTAATAATTCTTCTGAAATACGTTTTATGATCTTTCTAATTTCAGAGTTTGCGTCATACCGTTGCTTTAACTCGTATAGTGCGTCATAGCCATCATCAACCGTATTGTAGTAGAAATCCTTGATAAGCTCTTCAAGTTTTCCTGTATCTTTCTCGAAGTCACAAGCAATCAAATACTTCTCAATCAGTTCACCCAGAATACCGTGTATCCAATGAAAGTAGGATAAATCACTTAATAAACCCGCATTTGAAGGTGATTTTTCAATTCCAAATAATATCAGGCTCTTTAAATTGCGGTTTCCTTGGTTGAAATATCGTCTAAATAAAGGATAGTTCGGCGTTTCTGATTCTTTCTCAGATAAAAAAAGTTCCAATAGATCAGTTATTTTAGGCGAATGGCTTTCAAAGAAATCTACCAGTGTCTGTTGGTTCAGGTTTTCCGGTTTAGCGTTTTGTTCCTCAACCTTTTCTGAGTCATTTTCATCATCAACCCACATGAATCCAAGCTCTTCAAGATTTTTTGACCAATCCCTCTGATCTTTTTTGAATACTTCGGTGACCTGCTTGAATCGAATAGAGCGAATCATTTTACCATATTCATCGTCTTCCATGGCTTCATATTGTTTTTGAGGTTCGATATTGGTGTAATGTCTAAATTTCAATATGGTCGAGTGTATAGGAGTTTGTCACGGAGTTACTGACTTTTTACTTATTAATAGCAAGCCTATCCTGAAATTCATCCGACAATCTTTCTCTGGCTCTCCAGATTCAGTTCCTTCAGAATCCTATCACCTTATTGATCCCGTCAGATTTCAATTCACACTCACGCATTAGTGACTGATAGATAGCCCACGCATCCTTTTTGCCCATGATCTTCGATTGACGAACTACTGTTGAAAAGTCTCCTACGGTCAATCCATTCAAGTTAGCCACTTTCCGTTTCAGAATCGTTTGGTCTTTCCTTGGTATGTCACAGACTTCTTGGAACAATTGCCATTTCTGATGAGGCTTCAGGCTATTAAATTCTATCTTCAGATCAAACCTTCGAATTGAAGCATCATCGAGATCCGTAATCTTGCTATTGGTGCAACAAAATAATATTCCTTCGAATTCAGCCATTGCCACCAGCAATTCATTAACCTGCGTCACTTCCCAGCCGTGATGAGCTGATGATCGTTTCCTTAAAAAACTGTCGACTTCATCCAGAAGTAAAATGGAGCCACTAGTTTCAGCCTCGTCAAATGCTCGTCGAATCTCTTTCTCAGATTCACCCACAAATTTGTTAAGTAAATCAGATGCTCTCTTTTTCAGCAGGGGTTTTTCCAGTCTTTCAGAAACGTACTCTACGAATTTAGATTTTCCACAACCACTTGATCCCTTTAGCAGTACACTTGCTTGGTTGTGTTCTTTGATACCGTTGATGAAGGTATTAACATCAACATCTGCATTGACGTACTCTAACCTATAAGGAATTTCAGTTTTTTTCTTCATTCCAACCCTGTCAGACATCCCCATGAATTCAAATTTATTGTTTATGAGTCTGTCTATTATCTGTTCTGGATCGCTTCCACTCTTGTTACCAAGACATCCGGCGACTTCCGCTACCTGTGAAATTAAAGCCGGTGTCAACTTCTCATTTTTAGCGGTTACATCTATCCATTCACTGCTGACTATTACGGAATTTTGATTCAAGGCATTCAAGAGCATTTGTCTTCGAATATTGAACGGTGGCGTGGGGAGATGAACGCTATACGAAAATCTTCTCTTGTACGCTTGATCAAAATCCGTATTATTACTTAGCCAGAAAGTGGCGACTGGATTTTCTTCCAATATTTTGTTGATATATCCTTTACTCATATTATCTCTCTGAAACATGGAATAACCATTTTCCAGTAGATTCTCAATCTCATCCACCAATATAAACCCTTTGCCAGTATGCTTTAAGAAAGTCTGGCATAATTTTAGTGCTGATAATCTAGCTTGTGAAGATATTGCTTCTCCTTCTGGATTGTCAAATCTAACCTCATACAAAGGCATTTCCATCATCTTGGCAATTATACGGACAGTTTCGTTCTTGCCAACGCCTACATCCCCGTAAATAGCTATATTAACGCCCTGCATTTTATTCTGATGGGCAGATGATAGGAATGGAATCAGTATGGCTAGATCCTTCGTTATGTGGTCGAAATCCTTTTCCTCCAGTTCAGTTCTCTCACATAATGTAAAATAGTTATCCAGTAGTTGCTCAACACTCATATCGGGTTCAAGGATATAGTCTGTGAACTGATCAAGGAGTTCCACCTTATATGAAAATTGATGGGAACTACTATCAATTTTAACTAAACCCGATGCAATCAATGCAGAGTCCTTAGCAAGAGCTTTTTTAATCTCTTTTTTGGAGAGATCAAGTACTTCTGAAATAACCGCAAATAGGTTTGAGGTATTCATCTCACCAATGTGATCCGTCGCTGCTGAAAGTGATTCATCTGATTTGATTATGACAATAAATTTGATCAATTCTTTTTCAACGGCTGAAAGTCTGAGTTTTCGTCCCAGTTTATCTACATTTGCAGTTACAGTGGATTTAAAATTTCTTAATGAATTCTCAGATTCAATCTCATTTGCCCTTGATCTCAAGATGTCTAAAATTCCATGATCTGTTGTGTCTTGATCTATTTGTTTAAGACTAGGAATGGATATCTTGAAATGGTCATCATTATAGTCCCTGCAACTCAGGAAATCACGGTAAGCCTTAGTCTTTAGAAGAATTCGCAAGATCCATTTTTCTCTAAGTTGACTAAATTCGGAACCCTCATCTTCAATAGTGTTAAGTACTGCGGTTGAATTACTGGTTCTCCTTCGTCTTTTCATCTTGATGGAATTGGCTATTTATTTTGGCAATTTATACATTGAAAGTATTACAACTTTTCTGCCTCTATATCTTGAGAATCGAAGCATGTGAATTCATCACAGTAAAATAAACTTGTTGTACCGGTCGTTCCATGTTTGCATTTTCGAATATCGATATCCACTAATCCAGTTTGCCCTAACCGCTCATCATCCATTTCAAGAACCACATCCGCAAAACTAAAGTACGAATCAATTACATTCACATGGGTATTTAGATCCAGTTTACCCACTGAACCACTATAAACAGTTAACACTGGAATGTGGAATTCACGAGCTATTTCATTCAGAATTGAGATTTTTAACGCTACTGTCTCAGCTTTCGTGAGTTTGACCGTCTTTATATTTTTGTCCGCTTGATCAGTCGTAAGGGGTTTAATTACCTCTTTAAAGATAATGGAATCCAGATCATCGATTACAATGAGATCTAGAGTTGACACTGAGTACAGTTCTTCCAATTCGGAAAACCCGTCCTTTGTCGCTATCGTTTGATCTTCCGAAATCTGTATCTTAGATTTAAGCAATATCTCGTTAGCTCGCCTGATTCTTTCCCAATCCATTTTATCTAAAGGTGGATTTGCCTGACTGATACTTGAGAAAAAAACCTCTGATTGAATTGATATAAGGTGCATAACGTATTGTTCCTCACTTATTCTAGGGCATATCACCAAAATGGAAGCGTCAGGCTTAGCTTTGAGCTGGTTTAGGATGACATTCTGAGCAAAGGACTCACCTAATTCTCCGGTTCCGGCTATGACAGCTAATTCCCCTGGATATACCCCTTCAATAATTTCATCGAGTTCTCTGTAGCCCGTCTTTATTATGGAAGCTGAAACCTTTTTATGGGCTTCTTCAATTGAATTAAGCACTTTTGGCAATATTTTTTGTATTTGCATAGTCCCAACTTAATAGCGGTAGAGTGCCAAATACCGGTTTTCTCCTGTTTCTTCATTGCACCATCCGATGTGACTCATTTGAATATTCTCAATTTTTATTCCACTTTCAATACTGTTTTCAAAGTTGTCATACCATCCAGATTTAACTAGACCCACTGATCTGTAGCATTCCGCCATAAGCTGTTTTTTTAAGTCTTCAAGGTCTTTAAAAGAAATGACGGAATATATTTTGAAATTTCCACAGCTTTCGTATGTGGCCACACTGATTTTATCTTCCATACCCCTTTAAACCGGTTGATTTATGGTTTGTCTGTCTGCATCGAAATCCTTATTGGTAACCCTGAAAAAAGTTAAATTAACTCAAGGAAAAATTTGCGTATCTAACTTAATTATTTGCAGGGAGAGTGCCATGTCTGGTTGAGGTAATTGTGATGAAGGCGTTCGTGATAAGGAATATAAACTGAGAGCAACTGAGACGACTTATTGGATCTGAAGTATGATCATGTACCGGATATCTTCAAACTTTAGGAATATAAGGGGAAAACGTTAAGGAGCATCCATCAGCAGAATCGGCTACACTTAAACCTGTTGTGGTTGAACATCAATTTCAGTATAACCTGACTCCGGTTGAGAAGATTGCATTCTCATATGTTCAAGGCTTGCAAACCGATGAGTTCGGATAGGCATCTCTGGAGGAACTGGAATCCATTAAACGATCTTTTGGATTGACGATAGAACGAAACTTATATTTTTCACTACGCCCAAGTGATTCTATTAACTTCTTCCCTATCTGAGGTACCAGAAAACTGATTGGAGAATGACATATTTTGGAAAATGGGATCCTTTAAAGTACAACTGAGACATTCGGCTTACTTTTCAAATTAGAAAAGCTATTGGGTCTTAACATTTTCGTAAATCATATTTTTTACGACAGATCCCATCATTCTCTTAAATGGCATAATCTATTTATAAGTTATTTTCGGTAGTGGATGTTTCTGATATTATTACCACCGGAATAGGTGAATCGTAGAAGTCTCCATTTCCAAGATAATATTCCCCTCTGCCCCAACATTTTATTTCTTGGTTTTCAATAGCACAAGAATTAAAACTTGACACACCTAATCCTTTAGCTGAAGTAATATTTTTTACTTCGACAGGGGATCCATTTACAATTGTACCTTGATTCAAAAATAACCCATTTCCAAGCTGCCCATAATCTCCGTTACCCCAACAGACAATTTTACCAGACTCTAATAACGCACACGCATGTGCAGCAAACGTTGAATTTCCCATAGCTACTTCAATAGCGGAATCGATACCATAAATTTCCTGAGGGGCACCTCCTATTTGCCAGCATAAAATTTTACCACTTGATACTACAATACAAGTATTATTAGGGCCTGCGCTTATATGAATTGCGGGTTCAATATTTTCTATTTCATAGGGAATACTTATTCCTGCTCCCCAACACTTAACTTTTCCATCAGATAAGATAGCACAAACATGATTTTGACCAGCACTTACTTTTGTGGCAGTGTTTATATCTTTTACTTCCACGGGTAAACTTTCAGAATAATTGGTACCATTTGTCGTTGAATCTTTTCCATTTCCTAACTGCCCATCTTTTCCATTTCCCCAACATGCAACTTTACCACTTTCCAAAACAGAACAAAAATGAGGATCGGTTAGACCGCCTGCAGTTATATCGATGGCTGAGTCTATTCCCCCAATAAGGCCGTCAAGGTCATTACTATAACAGCTAATCGATTTATCTATAGACAAAATACACATATGACCGCCTCCCCAAGAAGAAGCCACTTTTATTGCAGAGTTTTGATTTCCTGATTTAGTAGGGGAATCACCCCAACATGTTACGCCACTACTAATTATTGCACAGATACCCCAACCACCATTCGAAATAGAGTCAACTGAATAAGCAACCGGGCCCATCACAATTGTGCCAGCATCTGCAGTCTGGCCAGCCGTTATTGTTATTGAACTTATTTCCCCTTGGTAAATTATAACGTCAGCGGAATCCAATCCTTGTAAGGTTAAAGTCCGGTTGCTTCCAGCAGGGATATTGTCTATTTTCCCCTTTCCATCGGACACATCATTGTCCTTTTGAATCGTCGTCATGTTTGACCCACTGACAACGCCTCTTATAGTTTTAACAGTTGTGGGAATCGAAGAATATTCGGGCAAAGTCATTTCAGATTTATTTATTGATTCAATATCTTGAATCCAGACCAATTTTGCAGTAATGCCACCAGTTCCCCTTTCTTGAGAATCTTCGGGTAGATATTTGCAGGAAAAAACGATTAACAAAAGAAAAGTGACTATCGGAAATAGTAGAATATGTCGTTTATACTTCATAACTATAATACCTTCTTTAAGCTTTTTGTGGCATTGAGATGAATTGATAAGACACTGTTTTTACCAAGTATATTCAGTAGAACCGCATGTTCCGGCACCTGAAGGGCAGGAATCGGATGTAGTACTGGATGTAGTACTGCTGCTGTCATCTTCGCTGTTCCCCGATACAGCAACCCCAATTATGCCTACTACAACTGCCCCAGCAGCCCAATACCACCACGGCCAACCATCATCTGACTCGATTGTTTGTTCTGGATATTGCTGCTGTTGAACAGGTTGGAATTTTGGTACGGATTTGCGGATCCTCACAATAGATTGAACAGGTTTTCCGCAAGTTTTGGCTAACTTACAGGCCAACTTTTCAAGTTTTGATTTTAAGGTTCTAAAGTTTCCGTCATGTTCAACGGATTCCGACACTAGACTGCGACCAGAATTGATATCTTTTATATTTCCGCTTAGGTAAAATAAATCATCAGTGATCTTTTCGTATGTAATATTGATCACTTTGCTAGCTCTGAGTTGTTGAGCGATGATCGTACCACATTCCTCCCTAGTGCAATTATATTTTTTCTGAATAGCATTGGCATCCGAACTATCAACTGCATCACTACTAATCAACTTGAATTTGTTTGTTTTTGATATGGCGGTCTTAAAAATACGGCTAAACGCTTTTTCTTTGCCGGGATACTTTTCAGTTAAATATGGTGAAAAAATATCCATTACAACCACCAAATCGTCTTCTACTTGTCTCAGCGATTCATAAGTGGCATCAGCTTTGGCTATCAATGTTGCTGATGATCCATTTTGAGCTTCTATTAAAATGACTGTATCTTCGCCCATTAGACGATATTTACCTGAGATAATTATGACATTATTTAAGGAAACTCCTGCTATCGAGTTCTCCAATTTGATTATCTCTGCATGTTGATACATTAATGTTAAAGCTTTATACAAGCTGTCTCTTATTATCTGAGCATCTCTATCTACCTTATCAGAATCATAATTCCTGATTTCCACAAATATTTTCGACGTTTTAAATTTAGACAGTCCATTCTCATCTAGAATCTCAACAGCTTCCCTGACTGCTTCGTCCAAATCGTCAGCCAATAATATGAAGGGAACTGTAACTAATATGCAAAAAATAAGAACCATTCGCAATGTGCACTTGTTAATAAGCCATTTCATTAGAATCGTCATCATATTCCTTAAAGCAGTCTATTAATAATATTGGTAAGGTCTGATTCCAAATTTTCCTCGAATCCACTAAAGATATGTGCAATTTTTTTGTCTTTACCAATAATAAAGAGTTTTGGCAGACTCTTTACACCATATTGTCTAATGGCTTCTTGCTGATTGGGCAGCATGATGGGAATTCGAATTCGAAGTTTTTTTATGATCCGTTTAGCGGTTGTTGGAGTAATATCTGGGTCAATATTTACATATAAGAATTTCACGTTGCTAAATATGAAGTTTCTAGCAATTCTATTAAAGGTCGGAATTTCTTTTATGCATGGCATACATGTTCGTTGGAAAAAGCTTAGTACTACAATATTATCGATAAACTCGGATATGTATTTGCCATTATCGCCAATAATAGGATTACCATTTGGATCTTTTTTAAACTGCAAAACGGTCATAACACGATTCAAAATAATTCGTTCACCATTTTTAGCATCAAGACCAATCAAATTCGGTGCTTTATCACCGGTATTCAGCTCACCAGCTATCAGAAAAGAAGGAATCAACAGTCCAATAATGAAGATTAAAATATTTTTTTTCATTTCAGAAATTTCTTAAATTGGTTGCATGTGCACTTTTGGAAGGTGGCTAATCATTGAAATTTTCTTTAAAATTTATTTTTATAGACAGAATATTCCCTAAAATCCAGTAATGTCAACAAATTGCCTTTAATTTTTTAATTTACGTTTTGAACGTGGGAAATCTTGACTATGAAAATAATAATAATGGGGAAGAAGTTAAAAAAGCTCTGAATGAGCTGAGCCAAATGACAATGACTGTTACTGTCAAAGTTAAAGACGGGAAGACGGGTGTCATTGATTCTATTGTGAAAAAAAATGTAAAGCTCTTTAGACACTTTAACTGGATGCCGAATCCCCCTCGGAAGAGAATTACAGGGGCATGTGTTGAACTTTCTGAATTTATAACATTCAATCGTAAGTATTATGTAAACCTGCGACTTGACTTCTATTCAAACCTAAAAGGGAAAGCCGGATCGATGGGATCAGATCATTTATATAGATTTTCTGAATTGATTGCTGCTGGAACCGCAAATAAGCGCATTAGCGTGAATAAGATCAATAGACACGGTTCAAGGGTAACCTCTAGAGAATCCTCCTCTGCCCCATATCAAATAATTATAACATATGATGAAATTGAAAGGGCAACTGGTATCGCTGAGAATGGCAGAGGTCGGGAAGATTTATATCGTAGGATCATAAACTACTGCTCCAAACTTCATTCATGCAAACACATAGTGGATTACATGCCCGATGGTGATACTATAAAAATCACCCCTAATCCTGAGATGTACCGATTCAAGTAGTAACAACAACTTTCTCCAACCTCAGTCTTGTTGCTAGTAAATTCCAGGTTTCCACTTGATCATGGGGAACTCAGGAAAGCTTAAGGTTGCTAGAAACCCCATTAAGTGAAGATCCAGCAGATAGTTGTTTTAACTTTTACTTTTAATAGTACCTATATCGTGGGACGAGTCGCCAAGCTCGTCCTGATGATTAAATTTTAATTAAATAATATCATAAGGACTAAGTGAGACCGTCTGATTCAATGAAATTGTACGGATGTCAACGAGTGCTCGTCAGGATAAGATAAGAGACTTAATTGAAGTACAATTTAGACGAGCCTTACTCATATGATTAATAAGATATTTAGTATGATATTAAAAACTTCTTATTAATACTATTTGGCGAAAGATTAAAAGATCTTTCGCTCATATTTAGCATATTATATATTGTACTCCAAAAATATAGGTTTTTTATAAGTAATTACAGATAGTTATAAACTTTTGGATCTCATTTAGACCCCAATAATTTACAGTTTAGACCCCCATAAACTGGATTTTAACCCCTGTTTTTTACAGTTTAAACCCCCAAGGATCACATTTAAACTACCATTCAATGTATTTAAACCCCTGTTCTGTGTATTTAACTGAGCATTGGTGTAGTTTTACCCCCCATCTGATCACATTTAAACTACCAACTTCACAAACTACTAGACTATTCCAGTTCCGGTAATCCAACTTAATATCACCTTGATATCATCAGAATATCATTAATATCTCCTTCAATATCTCTCTTAATATCAATCCACTTTTCACTACCTTCCATTAATTCAAATACTTATCAGTTATTCCAATCTTCAAGAATTGCATTAATGAAGACTCGATCCAAAAAATCTTCAACCTGGTTGGGGATTCCGATAAACCTGGTACTGACTGTGCAGATTGAAAGTATAGAAAACGTAAAAAAAAATTAAATTAACTTTATTAATATGTGAATATGTCTGGTTCAAGGATTTTGACAAAAGAAGAAGTAAAGGTGGTACTGGATTATTTCAAATCTACCAACGTCAGAAACTACGCAGCAGCATTGATGTCTGTCTCAATAGGTACTCGAATTGCTGAACTGCTATCCCTAAGATGGAAGGATCTTGATGATAAGTACGTGAACGTTAAAAGTCTCAAAGGCAGTAATAACGCATCGTTTCCAATGTCAAATGAACTGTTGAAAGCTCTAAAGCAGTTGAAGCAACACTACCATAATAGAGGTGTTCAGATTGACGACAACACCCATTTATTCCTTTCCAGAGAGGGAGCGAACAAGCCCCTTAGCAGCCAGCATTGGAATTTTATCATTCGTGATGCCTGTAAGAAACTGAGCATATCTGGAAAGGTATCAAATCATTCCTTCAGGAAATGCTTCATAACTAGGATATATGAAATCACTGGTAAGGATATTTTCCGAACTAAAGTATTCTCAAGGCACAAATCCGTATCTTCGTTAACGCCTTATGTTATCGCTAATGATGATACCACACTGGTAGAGACAATCTCTTGGGGAAAATAATGACAAAAACTGAACTGGTATACCAATACCTGATGGATCAATTGAATGAAGGCAGCCATACCAAAGAAGAATTACTGACCTTTACAGTTAAAAAATTAAAATCAGTATCTGAGCTTTCGGACATTGGTAAAACTTCGATAGCTGAAGGGTTGAGCAGGTTTAAGTCTGAGATGTCAAAAGAACCTGATATTAGACCTGATAGTAATGATATTAAATCAGATAGTAATGCTGATATTAATTCTGATGCTCAGTTCTTGAACAGGCTAAGAGATAATCAGGTGTTGATTTTTGAGCTTTTGGAAGATCATCAGAGGAAGAGACAACTTCAAGAGCTGGATTTGACTAATAAGACTATTGAATCAATCAGACAATACATCCAACAGCACCACCCAATAGATATACCACCAGCGAACGAAGGCAAGGGGATCGGTACCACTATTAATGAGGATTTGTTCAATACGTTCCAGTTGATGGTAAAGAATACTGGCATGACCCAACGATACGCCATTCATTTGGCAATTACTTTGTGTAATGAATACTGCTCGATGGTGCTGGAAGGAGAGGTTATCGGAAAAGGGCGAGGGAAAAGTTAAATTAACTCATAATAGTTTGCAGTATCTGACATAATTTTTTGCGGGGAGGTTGCCACTCCTGGTTGAGGTGGATGTAGCGAAGTGATCCGATGATATTGAGTAAGTATATCAATATTTTGAGTATAGCCTTGAATTTGTGGGGTTTTCAGCGTACGTTACCAATGTGATTGAGCATATCACGTCACGTTTTTCTGAAAAAAAGTTCAAGATCAGTAATTAGGTGGATTCCATCTAAATTGATCTTTGCTTAGAAAATAAAAATGACGACTAAACGGACTTGGGTTATTGCAACACCTGGGGCTGGCGTCGAACAAATTCTGTATCTGTTTTCAAAATGAACGTACAAGTAAAAATAGCCCTGGCTTCAGAATTCAACCCTACTGATGTGGATGAAATGTTGACATCCGCAAAAGCACTCACAAATGATGTTGACAACATCCATGTTTATGAGACGAGGGGTAATGATGTAAGTCTCTGGGCTGAATTTACCGTTGATGATGCACCTCAGGGTCAAATTGTTGATGGAATAAGGCGAGCGTTTGAGTTCAACATGAGTAATTTTGGCGACATTTCAATTAGCTTTCCCGAAAACATTAAGGAAACAGCTAGATCCATCAAAAAGTCGAAGGCTCGAATTACAAAAAAGCAGGGTCAGTATTTATCATTCATTTATTACTACACAAAGCTGAATAATAAACCACCAGCGGAAGCAGACCTTCAAAAGTACTTTGATGTGTCACCACCTTCAGTACACAATATGATAATAACACTTGAGAAGAAGGGCTTTATCCGTAGAATCCCTAATACTTCCAGAAGTATAAAGTTATTGTTGAAACGTTCTGAAATACCTGATTTAGACTAAAACACTCGATTCACAAAGTGATTAACAACAGAAAGAAGCTCATGATGACCAAAGTTGAAAATAATATTGGAGCAGACATAGCGAAAGCGGATGATTTGATGAGACCATGGTCTATACCTGAATTGCTAGTGTTCTTAGGGTTCCCAATACAGGCTCGAAATGGTTTACAGTGGTACTGGAAGGAAAAAGAAGCCGTTACTCTGTCCGAGATGTTTGAACTTGTGATTTCCTGTGATGCAGTTCCAAGCTCAGGTATCATCATCAGTAAAGTGCTTAATGTTCGTTGTATCGGTATAAAAACCTTTCATACTGTTGTCAAACACATGGCTGGACTTAACTTCGGAAAGAAATGTAATCGAGTCTGGAAAGAGAAATACAAACTATTCCAGAATGCTCGTAGGGTAAAAGGTAGTCTCACTATTGGTTGGACTGCCCCGATTAACCTATCAAAGAAGAAATGATAAACTAGCTAGACAAGCTGGACACCCAAATCAAAATTAAGGACTTATGACTCTTATTAAAGAAGACATCGTCAGACCACTGATGAACAAACGTGGACTCGATAGAAAACAGGCATACAATCTCATCAACTCACTATTGAAATGTCTGAAGGCGTCACTAGCCGAAGGTCAGGATGTGATGATCTCAGGCTTTGGTCAGTTCAAAATTCGCCATAAGAATGCCAGAAAAGGAAGGAACCCAAAAACTAAAGTGGAGTACGAAATTTCGGAAAGAGATGTGGTTACTTTCCACCCGTCAAAAGTGTTCAAGGAAGAGTTGAATCAACAAAAGTCGTGATATCCTAACGTAAAGCTTCAACCAAAACCGCAACATTTATTGATCGCTGAGGTAAAAGGTGAATTTTTTCCACCGTTTCACCCGTTATCCGCTGATTCATTGCCTTGCCCAACTCATCCTGAAATTGTGTGGCTAAAGCATCGTGACGGGTTTGGTTCCTTTTTCTGTTGATGGTTGAGCTACTAATGTTGAATCGAGTCATAACAATACCAATAAAGGTTAACATAGTCAGGTCTTGTTTCTTTATCGGTAGATGGAACCAGAACTTTAAAGATACTTAAACGAAGTAAAAACGTTTTTGATCGTCAGACAGGAATACCTGAAATTGTTAATTGATAAAGATACCATTAACTAAAGCATGGACGAGTCGAAACTTCCACAAAATGTAGTTGTGCCTTGGGATGAAATTGATCCTGACTCCTTGAGGAATATGATACAGGATTGGATTGGCAGATCTGATGGTACTTACTACGGAATCCTACCAGAAATGACGATGGCTGAAAAAATTGATACTATTTTAAGGCAACTAGAAGATGGTACCGCTGTTGTGAAGTGGAATTTGAATCTTGAAAGTGGTGATATTGTACTGAAGAAGGATTTGAAGTGATTTAGATTTCACATCGAAAGTCGATTAACTACCACAACCCCGCCTAACGAAGATTTTCCACAATTGTGGAAAAATGAAATGACTCACCATTAAAGTAAAGTTCAAGAAAAAACAGTTAATTCACTCGATGATACTGACTACTACTACTACTTCTTCTTTTTCTTTTTCTTCGGTTTCATCTTAACAACGTTCTTCTTCCTCTGCTTCCGTTGAAGTTTCTTCTTCTTAGCTTTATCCCTTTCATGCTGCCTCTGAATCTTGTCAAATGTATCTCTTAATCCTTTGGATGCTTTATAAAGAGGATCACTCTCCCGTTTTGTTTTAATGTATTCATCCTGTTTTTCTTGGATCACGTCAATGTCATCGATTTCTCTGCCATGATAGATGAAAACAGGAACAACATAGTCCCATAGATGAGAAATCTGGGGATCATATTCTTCATTTTTAATCACTTCAAGAACCTTCTCAGCCCCTTTGAGTGAGAAGATATCACACAGTGCACCACACAAGAATGTCTTTATCTCATCATCTGTTTCCTGATCTAGGCATCGGATTAATAACTCTTCAGTGTAGTCAAATGGGATATTCCTCAGAATACTTGAGTACTCCGATCTTAGTTTTTCATTGTGCCAGTCCTCGTCGATTGTCTTAACAACCTGCCTCCCTCCAATCTTACCCAATGACTGAATACATTTATCATGAACCTGATGCATGAAATCAGTTGCTTTAAGCAGTTTAAAAAGGAAGGGGGAACATTCCTCAATCCGAAGATCACCAGCCAATGTGACCAAGAACTCCTCAAAATGATAATTGATGTCAGTTTCTTGGCTCAGGTACATCACGATCTTGTGTTTTATCTTCTCCCTGTGCCTCAGTAAACCTTGGGTGATTAACCAGCCATTTTGTGAGGCTTCTTTATCCAATGATTTGTCTTTAAACTGATCACAGATTACCTTCAGAGTGTCCCACAGGTAATCAGGATCTTGAGATTTAGCTTTTTCTCGGTTTAATGCGATGTCCATTGAATGGGATAAATCTTCATTGAATCGAATGATTTTTTCGTTGCTCTTAACTACTTCAATTGGGAAGTGGAGCAGGCTCTCTTGAATATGCAGAAACCTGTTCATTGCTTGATCACCCTGATCTGGATCTGTTTCATTAAACAGTCGGATCAGTTCAGCAATTTCTTCATCGTTTGGAATGAAGGATTTTATTCGGGCAACCAGTGAGAGAGAATCATCCTTATTTTTATCGATTGCCTTAACAATCGAAGCGATGACACCCGAAGAACCTTTGAAAAAGGAAGCTAGAGCCTTGATTGATTCATTTCTAACGTTTGGATTTTCATGATCCAGCAGTTCTATCAGTTTTTCTTTATTTACTAGAATCATAAATGCATCAGATATTGTATTATTTATATTGAAAATTCAGATTGAGAGAAAAGGAGGCAAAAAAAAAGCCATACTTCTTTCGAAATATGGCTTTATCTGTTCAGGTATTAGGCTTGTTTTAGCCAACCATCAAATCTCTACACAATTCCATGGTCTGCGCACTACGTTGCCTCTCGGTTTCTTGGTTTTTTTTCGAATTCTCTTCTAAGGATTTATGAACTTTGTTTATCCACTGTTTTTGCGATTTATCAACGGTTTTGGACTTGAGTTCCTGCTTAAAAATTGAATTCCCCTTGTTTAATTCCATTTTATACCTTCTTTAAATTTCCACATAGCATTGGAGTGTTACCATCCGAGATGTTATATTGTTTCTCGTTAGCAATGATAACGTTCTTCCCCTGAAAAAACATGACAGCATCAAAGCCATCAACGGTAGCAGTTGAATCAATAACGACTCTATAATCTACTCTCTTTTCTTCGTAATTTTCAGGTGTGGAGTATTCGATAACCCAAATGAATTTAGGCATTCTTAATGATAATACAAACTGTTTATAATTAATAGAGTCAAATTGTAAAGCAGTTTTTTTTAACTTTTTTGCAGAGGTCATAAAAACACGGCGCATAAGTTTTTGATTTTTTAACTCTTTTGTTTTTGATTCAAAACTTGGCAAATAATTATTTATAATATTTGCAGGTGTTATATACATCTTATCGTTAAGTGGTACTGCAATAGCACTAATATCATTCATGCATAAATCATGGTCATTGTTGATTTTTGTCAGTTTACTAAATGGTAAAAAATTGTCGTTCACTGAAAGCCAGCTTTCAACCAGTTCAAATGAGTCAACGATTTTAGCATTTTTATCGTTATTAAAATGTCCGATTGATGAATTTGGCATGCCATGACCTACCAATGTTACAGCATGGGCTTTTTCAGCTAAAGCTGCCATGATTGGAATCCCTGATTCAATATAGTATTGAATAATTTGATTAAAGTGTTTGTCACCTACTATTGATCGGGCAAATATTTCTGTTGAAAACCCGAAATCGCTTAATGCCTGAACGGCCTGAAGTATTGTTAAACCATTTGAAGGAATCTTTCTTTTATCGGATTTTACTAATTCTACAAGTTTTCCTAGTGTAAAATTGGGATAACCTCGGTTTTTCCTCCCAAAATATCTCATAATACTCCACAAAGATACATGTGCACACCTTGAAATATTTATATCTTGTTGCATCCAAGGGAAAGTAAATATATCCATCGTTTTTCCGAAAACATGAGCCTTAAATTTGGTTTTCATTATCCACCCTGAGACACTTTTTAAAGCTTTCGGATCAATGTACGATCTCCCAATTGAATTTTCCAAAGATTCTCTCAAAGTAAAAAAACCAAGATAACCTTTATCAACCGAATCTATCGTTAGTTCCCCTTTTGTTTGACTATACAAATGTACTCTACAAACATCTCTGCTATATTCTCGATGCCTTTTTGATAAGTCTGAATAATAAATTGAACGGTAGTCTTTATCAACATAAGGATTCTCAATCAAAAGATGTTTAACACGGTTATTAATTCCATTTTCAAGTAAAGTCATTGAGCAATCAGATAAATATGATTTTGAAACTATCTTCTGCAGTTTTGCAAAATTCCTTTCAATGACTTTAAATTGTAACATTTTCATCCTTTGGTATCATACAACAATGTGAATATCAAAAAAGAACATGCTGTATATTTTTAATAATAATTGGTTTTATTACTTCTATCTGAATTTATTCAAGCATCTTCTCTACTGGCTCATCATTTGGATCTTGAGGCACCATTTCACCTCGGAATGCTCTGGCAAGGCAGTATCGTTTTGCCATGGCTGCTTGTTTGAAAAGAGCAGGATCAAGATCTTTAAGAAACCGGAAATTGGGTGAAATCAGTTCCATCTCAATAATTCATACAAGGTAAAATGCAAAAACCAATGAAGGAAATTTTCTGTTCACAATGATATCTGGAGATTTAACCACCAATGGATTGAAAAAGCAATTTAGATCCTCATTGACAGTTAATCTAAATACCTAATATATCTATATGAAACATGGTCTATGACCGTACTTCAGAGGCAAATACCTGCTCATAAATTCGATGCCATTTATTCCCTGGAAAGACATATTAACTCAGTATTTGATTTTATCAAACTCAAATCAATGAATTGCAAACTGTTCCGTTACGACTCCAGTAAAAGAAGGAT
>Ga0307989_1000476_pt1 | contig 26283 bp, 24 predicted proteins | sample EllFjometagen185_FD_203164 | JGI IMG/M metagenome (GOLD analysis project Ga0307989, IMG submission 203164) | Marine microbial communities from Ellis Fjord, Antarctic Ocean - #185 | ecosystem: Environmental > Aquatic > Marine > Unclassified | place: Southern Ocean | collected 2014-10-08 | reverse complement strand
TTATTAAAGTAGCTTCTTCTTCATCGGTACAGGCTTGTTTCGTTTCATCAAATTTGGTATTATCTCCACTGAAACAATGAATTTCTGTGTCATTGGCTTTCATTTCAATATTAGCCATAACGACCGATTCTAAGACGTAGTCTTCTCTTTGTTCTGTCGTTAATACGCGTCGATTGGTTTTTGTTGCTCGACTAGGGTTATATGTGGTTCCAGGTTTTTCAAAGGTTGGATTAAAAGAGAAATCTCCAACGGCGGAATCTCCTTCCGTTTTCGGATCAATCGTGGTCATTTCCAGACTGATTGTTGTGTCATCTGTCGCCATACCCTGGCGTTTTAAATTTCTGGCCATTCTGGCCAATCGAGAAACCGGCATGCTCAAGGTTAAGCTTCCGTCGTCGGTTTTAAAATGGACCGTATCTTCCCCATCACTGGATTTTTCAATCACCGAATGCACGCCTCTCCTGCTTTTGGAAAAAATGACTCCGTTAGTTAAATCACCCAGTTTTGTGGTCTGAATGGATCCCACTTCCTTCAATTTGATTTCTGTTCCATTAACATCCAGCATGCTCTCGTTGACAATAATTTCTTGTGTTGAATAGCCATCTGCGGCAATTCTAATAATGTCTCCCACCTTCAATTGGCAATCATTTGCCGAGACACCCGCTTTGCCGGAGATTCTCAGTGATCCATCCGAATTTCTGGATAATTTAAAACAATTACTGGCCCCAGTCGCAGCACTTTGACGAATTGAGACCTCTGTTGTACTGCTTTTTAGGGTGACAGAGACATTTTTAACTGTGGATGAAGAACTGGAACCAGATGTTGATTGGTTTTTTTGGATATTAGATGTTTTAATTGTGAATTGAGCCTGTTGAGCTGATTGAACTTGTGTTGTGAACTTCCAAACGGTATCTGCTATTGAAGCTTTCCCTGCGGTATCCTCAACGATACCCGCTTTCACCGTCGCTATATATTCAACGCTATTGGTAAGATCGGCCGCCGGTTGAAACGTCACTGTTTTGTCACTGAGTGAAACCGTTCCGGATATATTTGAAGTTCCGTTGTTAACTATGAATTTAGTTGCGTCCAGACTGTTTACCGATTTATTAAATGTTGCAGAAATGGTGCTGTTAATTCCAACTCCTGTCGCCCCACTGGCTGGACTTATTGATACAACAACCGGCTCAGCCGTATCGGTTGGGAGAGTTGGGACAGTTGGAATCGTTGTACCGGTGGTAGTTTCATTCGTCGCAGGTTCCTCTCCACAACTGGAAATCATCAGTAAAACAATGAAGGAATAAAACAGTATATTTAATATCCGTTTACAGTTTTTCATGAACACCTTTTTAATTATTTTATAAAAGCCATATCTACTTTGAATCCAGCTCATGATACAATATCGGCATATACGTATATTAAGGACCATTTTATGTTTTTACCTGATACAGTTTTTGTGTTTTTTACTTTAATACTAACTACCCGTTTTTCGAATGTCTTTGTTGCTATCAACCGAGAATAACTCACTCTCTGAAAGTTTTTAGTTTAAAACAAATTAAAGTCATGTTTATTTCAAAACAGTGACAGACTTATTAAGTGTATTATTCGATGCATTAACAGTAATTTTTAGTACTATTATCTAATAGATACATGTATTTACCTTTGTCTGACGCAATGAGTCAGTTTAGTAACTTCCACCAGTTTGCGAAGTTGAGGTATCCAGCCACCTCTGTGTGGGAATCATTTAGTTGTTTGTCTCAGCATTAGCTTTTTTAAGAAAGGAGCACGATGAGTCATTTCAAGTAGTTTGTGATCTGATAATATGCGCATAATTATTTGGTTCAACATTGGCCCACACCGAAGTTCCTTCTAATTGAATATCGTTGAGTTCTATCCAGACTTCATATACTGAAACACAGTTAAAAACAGTTAAAAACAGTTAAAAACAGTTAAAAACAGTTAAAGTGACCCAACGTAAGAAGAAAGTATGCCCTACAGTGATTTATATCATAGCTTTTGATCGGAATAATTATCAAAATATAAAGCCTTGAAAATATTGCTTTTAGGCGTTTTTTCCAAATCAATAAGATAAAAAAGCTTATGAAAAAAATTTCATAATAGATTATTCTGTTTTTTAGTAGATAAAAACCTACCGAATTTTTTTTAGGATATCAAGATTAATCATGATGGAATCATTAAAGGTTTGAATTGTCGCACTAGCAGCCTGTCGAATTGACAGGTTGGTTTATTGAAACATTATTTGGCTATTCATTCTGCTGAGATCTTTTCCACGTTTTTTTCCGAAATTTTGAAAAAATCCCAGTGATAAACCCATTATTAAGGTTTATTTCCAGGGAATGGTTTTCTTACCAATATGACAAGGTCTTTTTTTGTTTAGACAGCCGTATTTAAGGTGAATATGCTGCATTCTCCCCTCCAACCCAATCGATTCTTACAACTCGATCTGGAATATATTCAAAGCCGTTTGGAACAGATTTTTTCCCTAAAATTTATTCAGCCCTCTTTTTCCCTCCTTATAAGTAAAAATGGGAAAAGGAAGTAAAAGGAAATAAGATGTGAATTTTGATGTGATAATTTTACAAAACAAATATTAAACATAAATACAATCAGCTATTTCATCTTCATCACCTGATATAACTTCAATATGGCGCATTTCTGGCAAGCTGAAGCCTTTGTTATTATTTGTGGGTTTCCTTGGAGGGCAGACCATAAAAGGGCCATATTGATGAAATGGATTATTTTGGTGGACAGGTTTTCAATGTTTTGGATGGATTGTCTTACAGTAAAAGAAAGTCTAACCACTGACTATTGTGAATTACAGAACCATACGGAGTAATCGTCAAGCAACTCATAATTTTTTGACTTTTTATCCATTGATTCCAAATCACATAAAGCAACTACTAATCGATGACGCTTATCTGACAACAGCTTTACATTGCCTGTTAATCCATACATTGTATCGCCGGAATCTTCGATTTCATAAAGCAGATATTTTTCATCGTCTTCCAAGCTAACCACCTCGAAAGGAAAATCAAGGTTTTCATTGAGGTGATTGAGAAAGGTATCTACGGTTTTTGACTCAACAGCCCATCCATCACATTCCTTTAATACTTGATCGATTCGGCTATCCTGTTCTGATAATTGTGCATTCATATTATTTTAACTCTTTGATTATAGAAATACAAAGCTCTTTTTTACAGCTTCACAGTAACAAATCATGTTGCATTAGATTTGGTGATTTGATTTATTGTAACTCTCAAGAACTAATCCAAATATAATAAATAATGGTCGGGTTCCAGTATTGGACATTCTTGATTGGAAACCACGCATGACATCCAATAAGGGCCGGCATATTTCATGAATTTCTCATATTGTTCAATAATGGAGGGTGCTTGAAAATAAAACATTTTATTATAAATCAGATCTTCTAAATTTGTTTTATACTCTTTTGGCCAACATTTTGGATCACCAAATGCGAATGATTTTCCTCCGATTTCTATAAGACGTGTCAGAAATATCTCTCCCTTCTCAAACTCGTGTATCGAATTTACTATATTTATGACCTTATTTGTAAACAACTCGCGAAGTTTAATGTTCTTTTTGCTGCTGAGTATTTCTTGGTAGAGTCCAAATCGAGATGATTTCATTAAACTAATAAAATATTGAAAATTACTAGCGGCATCAGATTTTTCTATGAAATTTTCAAAATAGCTGAGAACCGTTTCATTTTCTGGTCCAAACGGAAAATCACAGAAGACCCATGACTCTAAGAAGACTCCGTCATCAAAGATATTGTCATGAATAAATAACCGGGAAATTTCTTCCCAGCATCTTGTTAATGGGGGGAATGTCTTTTCGTATATTGTACCGAGAGCAAAGGCTGTTAAAAATCTAAAACACCTCAATAAGTATTCCCACTCTTCAGGCCCATCTATGGAACCAATTAAGTAACGGTTTGCATCCTTGAATGATTTTAATTCTTTTAGCTTCAACTTGTTTGGATCAATTTTAATACGTTTTAATGCTTCAAGCCAATCTGGGGTATGTTTCCTGTTTTTCATTTTTTCCTTTTTTGCTGCAAAAGTTAAGTCATGTTGTGTATTATAATTTATTTTGGTTTATTGTAAACCTATCTTTTTAAACACTACTTCTTCCGGGTCCATCTATTCAGACATTGCAGTAAAACCGGAGATATCAGCAAACCTGATAGTGGGAATATGTCTTTCAGATTCTTTTTTCATGTTGGGATTTAGAATTGGTTTGTATTTTGTATTCGATGACTAGATGAATACCAGAAAGAGGGGAATACGTCGAGGGATGAATTAGAAACCAGCAATGCGACACTTCACTGGCTTGAATCCACAATATGTATTATTTTTCTTAATAAATCAGTTGTTTTAATTCCGAAACTGAACAAATCAGTAACTTTTCTTTAAAAATAGCACATCACGAAAAAGTCTTCTGGACTCGATTTTGCATAATTGATAGAAGGGCCGCTTTTACCTGGGTTTGTGAAAAATACATCCAGTTTTAAAGTAAAAACGCCACTGACGATGCGTAAACACCGCCAGTAGCATTAGACCAGCAACTCCGCCATTCTATCGAACTATGACTCTTCAGATTCCTTTTCTAACCTATCTCGCTTAATTATCTCTTCGCCTTCTTCACGACTACTGACCGGAATCAGTTGACCATTGCCAACAACGTAGAGACCGTCGCTGCGAGATGTGATCCTCAGAGGGCCAGAAGTATCAAATTCCATCCCATCACTGAATTTTAATGTCATTTTCTTCTCCATTTTTATGAGTGATTAAGTTTGAGGAAAATTGAACCGGTAGCACCGGCTCAATTGACTACTCTTCTACTTCTTTCTTCTTCAATTCCGATCTGATTACCTGGGCAATACGAATAACCGTATCAACCTACAACGAATCTAATCTTGTTCATGGTACCTCCTCACATATAATCTTTATGATTGGAATAGCTTTTTGGATACTTATTAGCAACTGACCCGTACTTCTGTAAGTATTGACTGTAGGTCATCTTCGGTCCTTTATCCCTGAAACTATAAATACCTGCAAAGATGACTACATCAATTGCGATGCCAAGGAAAACGTAAAATAGAATAGACATGTTCAACCTCCTGTTTTGTTCATAAAAATACCGCTGCCGAAGCAACGATATTGATGAGAGAGGTATTAATATATCTATATGAAGGGGCGCAAAAAGTGTTGTTGGGAGTACAAAATAAATTCAAAACACCTCAGTCCAGCAGCTGGACTGGCGGAAGTTACTAAAATATTTAATTTTTAGGATTACTAGATTTTAAAACTTATTTCCTGCGCGTAAAAATGAATTTAAAAAATCAAATGCTGGAATATCGTTTTGAAAAAGAAAATGAGAATTTCAGGGGTTTATTTGATATTTTAGAAATGGATGGCTGTGAAGGTAAGGCGGCACAGCGTTTAGACTAAACTGAACTATCCACATAAAGAACCAATCTCAACACTTTTTGATTTGTTGAACACTTATCAAACTTTGCGACAGTCGAATTATCTGGGATAATAAAAAACCTGTCGGTAGTATGAAAATCCATCCGACCATCCGACCTTTTTAAAATAGCACACTTAATCTATTGTATTCATTCCTTTATTGCAATGGAATTTGGGTCGGATGGATTGTTTTTCAGTAATGCCGGGTCGGATGGAATTATCAACACCTCTGTGGTTTTATCACATTGTAAACATAGTCGTATTTACAAAATATTAGGGAAAGGTCGGATGGTCGGATGAAAAAAACGACTAATACTTGTTTTTAAAATTGTCGGCAATGGTGAGTTGAATACAGGAGAAATGTCATAATTTTGATTTCTCATTTCCATCAACTGAATTTAACACTTAACAAAACCAAGTGTTATTAACGGTGAGACAAGCAAAGATGTGCTGTTAGAAAAGTCCACCGCGGTGGACTTTCTACTTAAAAAATCAAATATTTTAGCTATTTAATCAATTTGTTTTTGCCATTTTCGCCAATAATACTCAATAAAGACCTGCCTTCGTTAAAGGTAAAAAAACCGTTCGCAATGGAACGGTGAAAGCACATAAGAATTATTCTAGCACTTCGAAGTAGTAAAAATTTGCTTAAATGGTAGCAAAACCAATTACCTGAAAAAATCATGTCCATATACGTTAAGTCTGATACTTTGAAATTTTATTAAACTGTCACTATGCAATCCATTGAAAAATGTATTATGTATGAATAAAATTATTCAAGGACTTATTAGTTGTGAATTTGGCAAGACCTTTTAATATTCTATTACATATTGAAGTAATTAACTATTTTACATTAGGTCTTATGGGTCTTGCGGGTCTTGCCATTATTTTGCAGTGTTCATTTTTTTAATTTTATGCATTAAATTCCGTATCAAATCTTGCCGCTCGAAATAGCTAATGATATGTTTTCTGGCAAAATGCAGTATCGTATTCAAATTTGCACAATCACCATTACACCAGCGAAAAGTCTAACGCGTTAGAATATCTCACATCTTATTGAACTGATGATGCTTTGATGCAAAACAAAATGACTTTTGAAGTTTACTACTCGTTGTAAAGTGCATGGAGAACTTGAAAAGAAATATGATAGTTAACTTAAAATGTAGACAATTGATTAGCTGAAAGGTGATCTATCAGAGCAGGCACTTGTATATAGATATCCCTATTCCGTAGTTAGCTGACTACAATAAAAGCGGCGGTGCAACTATTGGTCTAGAGGTGCCGTCTTTTTTTATCTGAAATGATTATAATATTTATTCAACACCAAAGACAATGAAATATTGATCTGTTGAATATCTGACATTGTGACGGGGGCATTGATGATTCTCAGAATAACTACTCATAGTTCAAGACGTCGAAATGAATGATCTTTGACACTATGAATGTTATTCTATAATTGAAGCGGGGGATCTCATGATTACCAGAATGATAATCAATAATATTGTTTGAAATACAACTTCTCATTTTTTATGAATAGAATCTAAACAACGTCAAAATTTATGATTTGAAGATTTGAAATCATAGCTTCGCTCACATATACCCCTTCCCAGATTCCTATCATATATTACTTTGAAACTTTGAAATGTCGTTTCTTTATTTAATAATATTAAATATATTAAAGGATTTTGCGAGCGGCAAAGTATTGTTAATAGTGCATTTGGGAAGGGGTGGCGCTGTAACACGGTGGAAATACGCTTTAACACGGTGGAAAACTATTCCAAGCTTTTCTTTTTCACTTTGAAAAGTTTATCGTAATTGATCTGAAACTCGACCAGTAAACCATGTTGCAATTTAAAGACATCTGCGGCCCGACCATAGATAATCTGGTTATTGTGAAGTTCCAATCCTTCATTCATGTTTCTCCTTTTTAAGATATTCAGGATCCAGCATATTTTTCTCATCTATAGTGAGTTTACGGTCTAAATAATGTTCTTCAATTTCCACATGTTCTTGATATTTGAAATAGTGGGCAATAAAGTCTGCTGCGAATTCTAAATCTTTGATCGGTGGTACAATTAGGTTATCCATGTTTTTTCTTTCGTTTAAGTGGGATTACTTTTGCATTATTAGACGGCAAGTTTATATTTAATTTCTCACAGACGCCTCTATTCTTGATTCCGCTTGCATCAATGTACACATTTAATGATTTGAGACTTTTGTGTCCAGATACCGACATGACCTCAAGGGGACTGTTGTGAGAAAGAAGATGCGTACAGCAGGTGTGACGAAGGCTGTGAAAATCAACTTCTGTTATGCCAATCTTCTTACAGAACTTTCTCATGACTCCTGCTTGTTTACCTCTTAATAATGCCCCAGGCCTGTTTAATAAAAAGCCATCTCTCGGGCCAACCATTAATTCCTTGATTAATGGCATAAGCTGTTTTGGCAAGCTGATAACTCTCCAATCTCCGGTCTTTGTTGACTTTATTTTATCTTTTGCAAACCTGGAATATGACTTTGTAATACTGATTGTCATATCATCCAAACTAATTGAGCTTCTTTTTAAAGCTGCGATTTCACCGGCGCGACACCCCAAAGTAACAGCTATAGCAAAGATGGGGTACCACTCAGGTAATTCATGTTTAGATCTGGATAACAAAATATCAATCTCAGACTTAGTTAAGACGCGGGGCTTATGCTCCTGCTGATTCTTACTCTTGAGACGAATCTTATCACATGGGTTTTGATGGAATCCTTGTTCTTTTGCAAAAACAAAAGACCTGGAGATGTACCCCCTTTATCTTCTTTACAGTGCTGAATGAGACACTTTTCTCTGCTGTTTTTAGAATATCCATCACATCTTTCATGTTAATCTGTTCCATCTTCAGTTCCATGATATTTTGGCACCATTTATTAATTGTAGAAGACAGTGTGGGGAATTCTGTAGGAAACTCTTCTCGAATGTGTGGAAAAAATTCCATTTTCAGGAATTGAGCATATGAGATAGAGTGGTATCCCATTGCGAGGCGTCCTAATTCTTTATTAAGTTCAGACTCACATCTCACTGCAGCTGCCTTTGATCCATGAATTATACGGCGGCGTCTTGTTTTGACTTTGTATTTATCAATTCCATAACACTGGATCTGCCATTTTGTATTTGATAATTTCTTTATCATCTCTCTCCATAATATTAAAAGTCCGGTTCCTAAATCTAAAATTTTACCTGGATTTATTTTATTCCGGCACTATTTAAAATTTGGTATTGCTTCTGGATCACCAGAGGCATTTTTTTACCGTTTAACAAACAGCTTTTCTAAATCTCGAATTCTGTACCGGTTATTATGCCCACCAGCAACTTTGTATACTGGAATAATCCCAGCTGAGATTTTATTATAAAGTGTCGGCTTTTTTATGCCCAAGAAAATGCTAGCTTCTTCAGTTGTGATGAAATCATGCTCTAATTTTTTATCCATGTTTACCTCGTTTTATTGTTAAATAGTGAAATAGATAAATTTCTATCTCGGTATAGTTATATCTGTGTGTTTTTCCCACAACTCGATAGGACCGCATAAGAGATTAAAGAAAGAACATTTATCATAGTGTCGGCTACTATCATTTGGAGTGAGTTAATAGGCATTGCCAGTTTTCAAGAAACATGAAAGAGTGGGGCATTCAATCCACCAATAACGTCAATCACAACTTTCAATTAAAACTGATGGTAAACGTAAAAGTAATGTCTATTAGCGGCTGTAATGATACTGAACCAACAATTGATCTAGTCCAACAAACTGCAGAAGAGTTGGGGATTGAGATTTCATTTACCCATGAAATATTATCTTCCCAGGAGGAAGCTGAAAATCATAAGTTTATTGGTAGCCCAACAATACAGATTAATGACCTAGACATAGACCAGGAGATGAGAACATCAGAAAACTACGGCATTACCTGACGAAGATATGGGGCATCGGGCATGCCCAGCAAAGAAATGATTAAAAGAGTTTTTCTTGAAGTACAATTACAAAAAATAATGAAATGACAGGCATTGCGCCTGTCTATTGGTTAAAGGATCTTAGCTGCCGGAGAATCAATGACTGAAACTCCAATCGCGTAATCTTCGAGAGATTTAAAGCTGGAATGATTAGTCAATTTCTTGATTTCATGCAATCCAATTCCCTGATTTATACACTCAGTTACAAAGCCTGATCGTAATGATCGAGACCCAAACAACTTCTCATCAAGTCCTGCCATTTGACAACGCTTCTTGACTATCTGATGAATACCGATACCAGATAGCCCGTCATGAACTGTTCCATGTCTGGATATGTTCCTGAATAATGGGCCAGTAGTGATACCCACTGCTTCAAGATATTCTGTTAAAGCAATTCCACTTTGACCAATCACCGGAAAGGTTTTTGGTATGCCAGAGAAGTCTGACTTTGAATGATACATTCTGATTGTATAACCATTATGTACCTTTTCCAGATCCGTGACTCTAAAGTTGGCTATCTCAGATCTTCTCCTCCCGCCACTTGAAAAGCCTAAAAGTATGATCGCCTTGTCTCGCAGATCCACTAATGAATCTGAATTGCAAGTAGCGACCAGCTTTGTGATAATGTTTTTGACTGCCGGAGCTTTCTTTTCGATTTCGATACCTTGAAGAATCATTGCCTTTCTTGCTTTTGACATCACTTCAATCACTAACCGATGCTTACAAGGATTAGGTAGGCCCTGCTTTGTATGAAACGCTGATATGGTAAACAACCGTCTTTTGATTGTTGCATACTTCAGTGGTCCTTTCTTCTTTTTGACTCCCAAACGAATCATCTCGTCCTCAACATTTGATGGTATTAAACAGAAATGATCTGTCAAAAATTGAAGTACTAATTCCGGCTCAATGGGATAATACTCCTCTCGACCTGATCTGATTCTAGCCCATGTCCAGAAATATTTTAAATCCTTATGGTATGATTTCAACGTATTCTCCGCAATGCCACTTCGAATGATACTTTTCAGTTGATCTTTGGTCTCCTCTGGTAGCACTAGACTACTGTCAGAGGTAACTAATTGTAATTCTTCCATAAAATTTCTCCTATAAAAATGTTCAATTGCTGCATAAAAACTGTCCAAGCGATATCTAAGTGTTCACGCTTGGGTAGCACGAATGAATAAGCTACACAAAGCAGCCTATAATCAATGATATCTATACTTGCAGCAGTTATAACACCTCACTTTTTCCGTGCCATCTGTTTTAAATTCCTGGTACAATTTAGTCTTATTTCGGCTGTTGAGAATACTTCACAGCGTTTTAATAAATTATATCAAGGAGGCCATTTGTATAAATCAGATAAAGAATTGTTGTCAGAGTTATTGCAGATCCCAGAACAGGATATGCGGGGTCATACCATTCATGATTTGCTGGATTCCATTCCAGATGAACGGGTGGATCTGGTACGTGAGATTGCTGCCCGATATGGAGAGAAAAGAATCCTGGGTCAGTCATTCGATAACGCCAAGCAAGTGTTTGAACATTTCAAGATCCGGCTTGGCACAGCGAAGCAAGAAGAGTTTCATGTTTTGATCCTGGATAATAAGCACCGGGTCATTGAAGAGAAGATGATTACGATGGGCACCTTGAACCGGTCATTGATTCATCCGCGTGAGATCTTCGCTCCAGCAATTGAGTTACGTGCAGCTGCCATCATTCTGATTCATTGTCATCCCAGCGGAGATAGCCAGCCCAGTAAACAGGATATTGAGATTACGAAACGGTTATCTGAAGTTGGTGAACTCATCGGAATTAAAGTGCTTGACCATGTGATTATCGGTGATGATTACTTCTCATTCGCTGACCATGAAATGATGCCGGTATAGGATTCTACTGATAGATATACCTACCCAATAGAACTTAACTTTTATCAAATCAAAGGAGAAGATTATGGCTAAGCAAACAGTATTATCAACGAAACAGGTAAGAACTCGTCTTGGTGGATTTGTAATCGACATGAAGTAGATGCCCGATGATATCTTTCTCATCGAGAAAAAAGGTTCTGACCAATTCGTTGGCTGCCTCTGCAGTGTCAAGTTTTTGGAAGATCATGGAGTGAAGATCGAAGCAAAGGTTGGTGAATCTGAAGCTGTTGAAACTGAAGAAAAACCGGAACCCAAGAAGAAAAAATAATTTGGTCAAAACTCCTTTTTTTTCGATTATTGTTATTTCGCATTCGCGGAGGAAGACTTATTAATTCTTTCTCTTCCAAACGCAATAGAAGATCTCTGGCAGCGAGGTCCTTAAGTTTTCCGTTAGGTTGAACCCATTTCCAGGCTTGACACAGGATCGAGGATATTCGGGTTCTTCCTTTTTGATAGTGTTGATTAATGATCTCTCGGATGAAAATGATGTCGTCTTCCGTGAGTTCTTTGTTACGATATTTCAATATAGTTGGCAGCATGTTGTTCTCCTATATGTTCGAGAACAACCTATATGATCCTTTTCACCGTCGTCAGTACTTTTTTACTTTTTTTACAAAAAAATAAAAATTGAAGTTCAACCTCTGGTCAGATTTCACTATAAGATGAAGAGTCAATAGTGTTTTGTTGGCTAAGAACATAATGAACTTATGTACGAAAAAATTCGAAGCCAATTAAAGCCTATCCGTATGATTTATGGCGTATAATAGGAATACGTTTTTTTCCGATAACACTTATAACCTGCCGGTTGACTGGCACATTTGTAAGTTGCTTTTCCAGTTGTACACTCAGTGGTTGAGCTACATTTGGAAAGTTCGCCGTCTTCATCATAGTTTTTTTCAGCGGTTCGAAAGAGATTTTCATCATACTCATAAGCTGTATGATAAACTTTGGTCGCAACTCCACCTGGCACAATGTAGTATTGAGTTTTAATTAGAGCACCATTGGTGTCATATGTCCATTCCTGCTGTGAAGTCAGGGTAAACGTTCCATCACCATCGCTGTCAAAATAAGACTTCTTTGCAGTTAATAATCCCATTGAATTATAAGTTCGTCCCATCTTGTAATAGGGGCTTTCCTGGTAGATTCCAGGGGTACCAGATGAAGAATTGCAATATCCTGTTGCGGTGTAAGTCATCAGTCCTGACTCATCTGTGTTATATGAAATATCCCAATTCCAGCCAGACGAATTAAAGTAAGTGGTACAAGCGGGTGTTTTTACATCATTCACATATCTATACTCCCTATATTTGGTCCGTCTACCGTTAGTATCGAATGTACTTTCAGTCTCTGCATAGGTATCGCCACTGGCATCTTTTAACACAGTGCTTTTTTCCCTGCCCTGAGTATCACGAGATGTTGTAGAGGTATCAGATACAGTGGCAATTCCCGAGGTAACGGTAAAGTATGTTTTACTCACTTCTAAACCGTTAGCATAGGTGTAGTCTGTTTGAGAAGTTAAAGTCGTTGCACCAGAACTCACACTGTAAATTTTTGAATTTAAAGCGCTGCGATGATATAGTAAGATATTTGAAAATGTAGATATATCTTCAGTTCTTAAAAACTCAATTTCAGAAACGTCAAACCATTTCTTCGTTTCCGTTATAATATTCCCCGAAAGAACCACTGTTCTTACATATTTTGCGGCGCCGGACACTCCCTCCAAAGTAGACTGCCATGCGAGCAATGTTGTACCATCTGCATCATAGTTTGCTTTTGTTTCAGTATAATTTTGGATTGTTAAGGTTTCTGTACCACTCCATGTTCTTTTGTGTGAACATTGGGCAATTCCAGCGCCGTTGGTGACAGTATGACCATCTCGGTCCAAACTTGTAAAACTACTACCGATTCGCTTGCTGAATGTCTGAGTCCAGCTATATCCAGTGATTGTTTTACCGCCACAGGATATTACGCTTCCCGAAAAAGGGGTGTTAACATTCGTTGGATCCATTAAAGTATATATCCGCTTTATGGGATACCCTGAATTTTCATCATATTCAATAGTATATTTTTGAGGTGACTGCGAATAACTAGTTGATGCAAGTGTCCCGTTGTGGTCAACATCCTGCCAAATTCCGGTAGTCGCCCTTATCGGCAAATAACTACCCGTAGTGGCCTCTTTCCCTGCAAAACTCCCATCCGCAAACGCTCTTTTTGATAGATTATAAGAATTCCCTGCATAACCCGGATACATTGGATTATCTATTGCTTTCATAAAGCTGATGGTTTTATTGCTGTTTTCCAGAAAATAGAAATGATCTTGATTGGCATATAAATTAAAATCATAATCCGTGTCATCCAGATAACCACTGTCTCTCCATCCCCAGTAATAGTGGTCAAAATCTTTCGTCCCAGTCAATGAAACCTTATAAACCCCTTTGACATAGCTTTCTTTTTTGAGGTTGAAGCTCATGCTGGGCATGGCAACCTGTACGCTTGTTTGCGTCGTATTGGCATCAATGATGAAAGGTTCTGACAGTCCGATGGACATCGCCTTGAGCGATCCCGAAGTAATTTCTGCCAAAGTTGAGTTACCAGAGTAATGGGCTCTGACCAGTCGAATTGAGCTACCTACAGGTAAAGTAAACGTCACAAAATTATTAACCGGCAGCAACATCTGTCCGTAATTATCAGATAGATCCGTTGTCGGTGTAACCGTACTGACAGACCCCGATACTGCTGTTATTACAACTGTAGGATAGGTCCGTGCATCGCCAACACTGTTATTGGACGGTGTGCTTTCATTTGAGGAAATGGCTCCATTTAGACTAAGGTTCACCGTCGCCCAATCGCCGTCACTTGTATTCTCCATTCTAACGCAGGAATAAAGAACCAGCATACTAACGAGAAGCCCGGCAAATAGATATTTCAAATGATTTTTCATAGGTTATTCTCCTTATCGTTTATATATAAATCAGGAACAGTCAGAGAGTTGTTATCAGTTTTACATCTCCCTGTTTTATATTGGTAAATTATTCTGTTACTTCAATAGTGACTTTTAGTTCTGTTGGACTCGTTGGAGTATCATCAACGACCTCATCAACAGTTTCTAAAACTTCGCTAATGATTTCATCGATATCAACCTCGGATTCAACATTTTCTGCGTTTTCATTATCTTCGCCTTCCTTGGAGTCATCTTTATCAGCTGTTTTTTTTGCTCCGTTTTGCGATTTTGTAACTTTAATTTCCACACCAAATGTCACGGCGTTAAATGCTTTGGGGTCATCACTGGTAATAATTGACTCCCTGATTTTCGGAGGTACAACCACCGGTGCGGTCGGCTGGGCACCCTTTTTTATCTGAGAAGCTTGGTTCAGTTTGACTTCAACTTCAACTTCAGGGGTTTCAAGACTGGCAATGGTTACTGAACCTTCTAAAGTCAGCAGGCTGGTATTACCGTTATAAGCTCCAGCTACAAATTCTGTTCCTTTCACCCCAATGATAGCGTTGGCGGTTCGTAAACGGAAACGGTTTCTACCCTTTGCGATACGTCGTTTTTTAATTTTGAATTGTGCTTTACCGATAGGCATTTCAATGGTGCTTTCTTCAGGAGTAACATCTTTTAACGTTAAAAAAGAGTTTGAAGATATAATTATCTTATCTTCTTTCTTAGTAAGATTAATTATCACCGAAGTATTTGGACCTGTCTGGATTTCGTCGAGTTCTTGCACCTGAATTTGTGTTCCAGCTTCTTGATAAAAATTATCTGTAGAGATACGGCGCAATTTTATCATTCCTTTCTCCAGTATCAGAGTACCCACCGATTCACCTGCCAGGGACACTGTACTGAAAAAGAGGGCCAACAGGCCGATAAAAAAAATTGTTTTTTTTGTCATGTGAATCTCCGATTCAGAAATTAGGTATTATCTGATTAGTTTCCTAGTCCTGATAACCAGGACGCTTTTTAGTAGGCGCTTGACGAGATATAAGTACTTTAAAAATATTATCTGCTAAAATATAAAAAAAATTACTTAGAATACTAAAAAACATGAGTACAAGAAAGTGTTATTATATTAGCGCTATAAACAGAAGCGTCAACATTAGAAGCCTGGTTTTTGTTTTTAATATCGAGTGATAACTGCCCCTGTTTCCATAATTGATATCCAATTTTCAAGGTCAGAGTACTAAGCTTGTCTTCCTGGGCGCTCGTAGAAACACTTGGATTACTATTGCTCTTGGTCTTTATGCTATAGCGGTATCCCGCAGATGGTGTGAGTTTACCCATCGGGTATTTCCCCATGATACCCAGTTTGATGCTGGAGCTGTCTTCGTATTTACCTTTGGCATCATTAATGATGTATTCTACTTTGGAGGAAGTACCTATTTTGTTGAGTTTATAATCGATTCCACTTTTAAGTGAAATTACGGCCGCATCTGCTTCAACATCAGGGTCAGTGACCGTTGCTTTAGAGTCTTTCATTTTATACTTTAATCCTACATGCCAGGAATCTGATTTCCCGAGCTGTTGTTTCATTTTTCCAGAAAGAAATATTTCTGACATGGTTTCATCTTTTCCAATCAAGGGGTTTGCATTGTCCGTTTTAATATCATTAAATCCAGCTTCTGCGGTTATCATACCCAAACTGGTTTTGAGTTGAACCCACTCGACAGCAACCTGAGTAAAAGAGATCTCATTGCTGGAAAAACCAGAATCTGAGAATTTTTCTCTTAATAAAATTCCTTTCAAGTTAAGTATCGAATGTTTATCTGAATAAAGCTGGTACCGTGGTACTAATGTTAATGATAGCTTCGAACCGCTTTTTGGGTCAGAGCCCGAAGCAGCACTTGTGACATTGTCAAGGCTAGACAACCCTGCAATTCCAATCAAACGAAAAACCGGTTTTTGGGGTTTAGGTTTCTTGCCAAGATAGATCATGAATTGTTTTCCAGATGTTCCTTTTTCAGTAATGACGTTGACCTCAAATATGTTGGGTCCGTCTTTTAATGTGAAAGGATAAGAGATATTCACTTTAGAATCTCCCGCTTCTGCAACCTGAACACTGTTGATCTCAACTTTTACAATAGGGTTAAACGATGTGATGCCAACTTTCAGGACTCCTGATTGTTTTTTGGTATACGTCTCAGGAGCGTGTGAATAACTGTAGATGATTGTATTTTGGTCTTCTGCTGTTAAATCCGTTTGCCAGATGACACCAGCAATCAGAAAAAAACACAGGGTGAGTGTTGATATTTTCAAATCCACCTCTCTATTTAAAAAGCTTGATTTCAATCCATCGAAAAATATTAAATTATTTATAATAATCCACCTAGATCCATCATACATATTTCGTACATCAGGAACTCATTATCAAAGGGACAATTTTTTGAAAAATTATAAATATTAATGGCTTGAAACTATAAGCATGATTTAAGAAAAATTTCGATTATTATTCGAAAAAAAATATTCCAATGTTAAATTTGACGGCAAGTATAGTTAAAATTACTTTTGATGTCAAATTGTTCCTTGTTCCATGATTTGTGGGAGTTAGAGCAATTGCAGTGATTGATATGGAAGGAGTACGGGGTCTTTTGGCGAAAATCCTCTAGATGTTATTATTATTATTATTATTATTGGGTTTCCGGGGAGGATGGTCGGTGTGTAGCCCGTTTTTAAGGTAATTTCATTTCAACTATAATTTACAGTTCCAGGAAAAAAACTCTGACTGAGGCGATATTTCTTATCTATAAAAGTTACCAGTCCATCGCGATGGACTACTTACAAGTGTATTATAATAGATGCTTACGTGTGGTTAAAATCTCAAATTTGAATCAATCTTACCAGTAAAATACAAACATATTCAGATTCTCTTAGTATGCTTTTTTCGTCTATTTCTTTCGCTTTAACTGGCTTGAAAGAATATTTTGCTGCAATTTTAAGCAGACCGAATCAGACCTTAAAAAAAGTATTTATTGATAAAAGATGATAAGATTTGAGAATGGGGATTTTTCCCAAGAAAAATTCTTAAATAAAACAAAACCTTTAAAATCCAACAATCTACAGCTTTCTCATCACTCGATTACTAATTAAAAGGGCGCATTTCTGGCAAGATGAAGCCTTTGTTAATATTTGTGGGTTTCCTTGGAGGGCAGACCATAAAAGGGCCATAGTGGTGAAGTGGATTTTTTTTTGGTGAGTAGGTTTTTAATGTTTTGTTGAAATCTGGGTTTCCGGGGAGTATGGTCGGTGGAAAGACCAGAGTATCATTGAAATAAAAATCATATTGAATTTTTGTCACGATATTTGACGTATATACCACTTTATTTGTAGGTTCCCCTCATTTTTCATTATTGTGGTGACAAGATAATCGACTTCAAAAATACTTATCAGATGGGTTAAAAGAATAAGTTTAGACATTGTCCATATTCATTAAATCGTGGCAGGATATGAAAACAGAATCCATTTAAAACTAAACGAACATCCAGAAAAGCCATGAAGAGTATCACCCATAAAGATATATTGATTATTTTAAGCGGCGCAATCCAGATGTCTGAAAAAGATTTAAAAGTTGTAGAGGAAGAGAAAGGACTTTTAAAAAAAATGATGGAAGCTTCCGGTATAGATTCTAAAGGTCTTAAAGAGTTTAAAGACGCCGCTAACACCAACATAAAAGAATTGAGTAATCAACTTTCATCAGACACAGCTAAAAAATTATTTTTACTCACATTAGCCGCTGTCGCCCAGGCCGATCAAGTAATCGATAAAAATGAAAAAGAAATGTTGGATGATTTAACTAAAGAGCTGAAGGTGGGGCAAATAAACATTGGAAAAATTGCCTGTGAAGACTGTGAGGAGATGGTTCTTAAAATGTTATCTGAAAATAAATAACTTGCTTTTCCAACTTAAGATTTTCTAGATCACTGCAGCGGGAAAAAGGCCTGGGCGCCTTAATATACCTTTAGTCCCTAAGGAATTCAGTAGTCTAAAATCGGAGTGAAGAGGGTCCGATAAGTTTATGCTATAATATCTGGTTTTAGTATTTTAATGGAGTCAAAGCAGTTTAAACGCTACTTTTCAGTATGTCGGCATAGTATTTTTCAAAAACATCTGCTTCCATGGGTTTTCCGAATAGATAACCCTGAGCTGAATGGCAACCTAATTCCATCAGCTTTTCATTCTGTTTCTGATCTTCAATACCTTCCGCAATAACTTGCAGATTCAAATTCTTTGCCAGGTTAATGATAGCAGAGGCAATCGTGGAGTCTTCCACCACATTGTCAACAAATACTTTGTCAATCTTAAGGTGTGCAACTGGAAGCTGCTGCAGATAGCTTAATGAAGAATACCCAGTTCCAAAATCATCGATTGAAGATTCAATTCCATACTTCTTCAGATCATCTAATTTTTGAATTGTATCTTGCATATTATCCATCAGCAGACTTTCAGTGATTTCTACATTTAAAAACCTGGGTTCCAGGCCTGAATTTTTTAAAGACGTTTTAATTATTTCAATGATATTATTTTGTTGAAACTGCTTAATCGAGAAATTAACAGAGATAGTAAAATCTTTAAAACCAAGATCATGCCAGTGTTTGGTTTGCCTGCATGCTTCTGTCAGAACATATTCCCCGATAGGCACAATGAGTCCGTTTTTTTCTGCCAACGGGATGAATTCCGAAGGAGATATCAAGCCTTGATCGGGATGTTGCCATCTAATTAGCACTTCTGCCCCAAAAACCTCTCCTGTTTCTGATAATACCTGTGGTTGATATAACAGTCTAAATTCTTTGTTTTTAATAGCACTATGTAAATTTGAATCCAATAACAGTATCCGTTTAGCCTTCACGTCCATCTCTTTTTCATAAAAAGCATAGCAATTTTTCCCAGCCTTTTTTGCCTGATACATTGCATTGTCACCATTTTTTAATAAATTGGTTAATAATTCAGAATCATCAGGAAAAAAAGTAATGCCAATGCTTGTACCAATAAAAACATCCATTTGATTGATAGTGTAAGCTTTTGAAACTTCATTAATGATTTTGTTTGAAATGTTTGCAGCATCTTCCGGTGAGTTTATATTCAATAAACCAATGACAAATTCATCTCCTCCAAACCTGGCAACAATATCCGTTTCTCTTACACAATCGCGCATATCGAGCGCAACTTTTTTAAGAAGTTTGTCCCCCGCATCATGGCCCAAAGAATCGTTAACTTTTTTAAACTGGTCCAGCCCTACAAATAATAATGCTGCGGATAATTTATTTCTTTTATGAAATTTCAAATGGTCCTGTAGTGTTTTAATAAATCCGCGACGATTTAACAGCTGGGTTAGTTCATCAATAACAATTTGCTGTTCCAGTTGTTTTCGTTGGAAACTCAATTCCAGATGGGTTTTAACCCTTGCTATCAAAACACTGCTGATAATCGGTTTAGTAACATAATCAACAGCCCCTAACTCCAACCCTTTGACAATATTTTCTGAGTCCGTCATAGCTGTCAAAAAAATTATTGGGATTTTATTTAAAGGATTTGGGAGTTTTTTAATACGCTTACAGACCTCAAATCCATCAATATCAGGCATCATGATATCCAGCAAGATAAGATCAAACGGATTTTCATTAATAAGCTCAAGCGCTTTTTTTCCATTAAAAGCAGCAGTCGTATTATACCCAGCTTTCTGAACAAGCTTACTTGCTAACTCAACATTTACCGGGCTGTCATCAACGATGAGAATTTTAATATCTTCATTCATCATATCATTGGAATTCATAACCGTTTGCCTCCATGATGGTATCCTAAGATCAAAGGCAGTTCTTTTCTTTTTTTGAACAGATCTATTTCCATTTTACTTTTGGATTCCTCCGAGATTTATATAAGTTTGTGAAGTACCATTGATAAGTTGTCGATGAGGATGAATGTGAAGATTTTCATCTACCTCTTCTTGATTTTGATGGGAGTATTTTTCATAAAATAAATTATCATGAGTTTTTGTAAACCAATATTAGACTAGCCCCATTCTTGATATAGCAAACTGTGGTTATTGATTCAAGCTGTAGAATATATTAAATTGAGTCTCCAACTTACAATAAAAAATCTAAGTATGTACAATTCACAACCCATTTTTAAAATATTCTCAAGTAAATATTATGTATTCAGTGATGTATAGTAAAGATCTATTTGCCCGTCCTAAACACTCATTTCAAAAACAAGCCACCATTCTGGATCTGGATTTGTATTGATATTCAAATGATTTTATGATTGTGAGACTGCTTACCTATCTATTTTTTTTTCTTTGACAAAATAAACAGTTTTTTTCAATACTTAAAGACAGATACTATTTTACAATTAAAGACATGAAAGCATGAAATTATTTCTCCATACTAAATAATAATTTTCGCTACTTTCCCCTGTAAATACAATTATATCCTATGAAAAATAAAAACTGTTGGGAATTTAAAAAATGCGGCAGAGAAGGCGATGGCAATAGCATATTTGAAGAAGCTGGAACTTGCCCCGCTTCAACTGAACTGTGCCTGGATCGTGTGAATAATGGGAAGAATGCCGGCAGGGCTTGCTGGATAATTGCAGGAACACTGTGTGGAGATGAGATACAAGGTGACAGTGCCAGTAAAATACAAACGTGTCTGGAATGTGACTTTTATAAACATGTGAAAGAAGAGGAAGGATACAGGTTTGTTGCAGGGAGTGAACTAGCTGAAATAGTTCAGCATAAAGAGGAAATTCTACTTTCGAAACAGAAAAAAGAGGAAAACAAAACTATGAAATTAAAGAAATCGGAATTGATTGAAAAACTGGTAGCAGAAATGGATAATTTTTTTGACGCTGAGACCACCCATAAACAAAAAACAGAAGTGGCCAGGGAGACTGTAAACCTGTTTTTCAACTCCATCAAAGAAACCTTAGCTTCAGGGGATAGGGTTGAGCTCCGGGGATTCGGTTCTTTCTATGTCAGGGAATATGATGGTTACATTGGTAGGGATCCTAAAACTGGTGCGAAAGTGGATGTAAAACCCAAAAGATTACCGGTGTTCCGTGCGGGTAAGCCGTTGAAAGCTATGGTGGATAAATAGCGTTAAAGAAATGAAAAATTACTGATTTTGTTAACATTCGAGCAATCGATTCAATTTTCAGAACCTAAATAATATTATCTCTTAATCCATACTCAATAGAAATCTTACCTGCTTGATAATTCTTCAAAAACTCTTGTTTGCTGATGTTGAAGTTTACCAGAAGTTTTTCTGCTTCTGAGTAGCTTGGCGTGGAACCTAAGAAGAAACCTTCTTCCCATAATTCATATTTAACTTTCGCTCCTATTGCTTCTCTCTGTATTGTCGGCATAATACTCTTAGTTTTGGACTATCAACTCAGTTTGTTATGACTATTGAATTCAACAACTTTGATTCTTCAGTTTTTCAAACTGTTTTTTCCATCCTCTCGAACAAATGCACAGATGTTGTCATAGATTCTTTTTTGAAACCACAAATCAAGTCCAACCATATTTGTTCTTAATGAGACTGATATGGTTTTGGAACTTACAAGCGGTGTTAAAAGATTCGGTGTCTCTCTCAGTTCTTTCAATCAGTATATTTAACAGGCTAAGTGACTCATCCAGTCGTTTTTTACTGGTGTCCAGGTCAAACAGATCTGCTGTTTCGATCGCAATCCAGGCTGATTTCAGAAACGGATCTGCTTCAAACGTTTTGCCTATAGTCGCATTTTCCAAATACTTGTTGATAGTATTTGTATTGCTAATAAACATTCTGTTTGCTAGTTCCTTGGCCGTCTCTTTGATCCCACTGGCAATAATAATTTGAAAATCAGTGACCTTTTGGGTATTCAGGATCATTTTTTTTTGGAGAATTAGATCTCTCGAAGTATTGGGAATATGTGCCAGGATCTCACGCACCAGTGTCGATAAGATCGGTATCCTGGCAAAAATACTCGTTAATGTAAACATAATTGTTAGAATATTGGTCGCCGATTTATTCTGGGTGATCATCTTGTTTTTTTTATTTCGGGCCATTGCATGACATGCTTTTGATAATTCCTCCATAGAAATGGCTTCAGCAATAAGTACTGTGTTTCTTAGCTTGATATTAAGTGTGGTCAATCCTCCCAAAGAACTGCTGAACTGAAACAGACACGGGATTAAAAGAAGTTTTTCATAAATTTTTTTAGCTGCTGAATAGATTTGTATGTTTTCATTATTGGCGCACAAATTATACTCTCTAGATAGTCTTTCCTTTAATAACTCCAAATACTTTAAATAAATTGTGATAAACCAAGTCACATTAAAGATACTGACGCCTCCATTGTGAAGGGCTTTTGACATTTTGGAGAGAGTAATTTCCAATAAATCAAGTTTACTTTTATCCTGACCGCTTTGAGAAATATCATTATAGCTTTGAATGGCTTTTAAAGCGTGTAAATCGGCAGCATAGGGGTATTTTTTGATAAGCTTGCTGACTTCCCCTCTGGTAGTATTAACTCCTTTTTTTTCTGAAAACCGGTGAACAGCTTCCCTGAGATTACTAAGATCAGGTAACTGTTGTCTTCTAAAGAGGATGTTTCTGTTAGATCTCTTATAGTATACGCCGTTTCCTAAAAATCCTGATGATTCTGGTACTTTTTTTAAAAGGTGCAGAATTTTATTGACTTGCGATTGATTTGCTTTTTGATTATTACTGACCAGTTCTTCCATATCTTGAAAGTCCTATTGAGCTGAAAAAATTATACTGGGGTAAAACGTCTCTTCAACAGAAAAATGATTAACTGAGTTTCTTGTAAAAAAGTAATCATTGAAATTTTATAGAAGCACAATATCTCGATTTATGATCCTTTTTAGGGATTCTTGATTACTTTGGCTATCTTATAAATCCAACCATTAGATAAAATCGGTTTTAATGCGTTAAAATTTTTCGTTTTTCTCAAACAACCGAAGGCAATATAGTTCAATGATTGAAATTATGAACAACCCTAAAATCTGGAATAAGATATATGAGTTTATGTCTTAGAAAAATCCAATTTTTTGTGAGATTAAGGCGCGAAGATTCCGGTTAAATTAAAGCAGAAGAAGCAATCAAATTGATAGAGTTTATGCTCTGCTATGATTGGAACCTCGCTTACAGGTTTATTTTTCCAACCAGTAAGCGATAAAGAGAGATCAATTATAATCTCTCATAATATCATCTATCTGCTTTCCCAAAGGACTTTTTTTCTTCTCAAATAGTCCCTGAAGTCCTTCATCAATAAGCTTTGGATTGACTTGGTATTTGATGGCTTGAAGGGTTTCTGAAATTGTTTCCTTATCGATGTCTTTCAATTGGCTAATTTTAATCAAATGACTTGCTTCAAGTTTTAATAAGTCTTTCTTGGAGATTTTACCCTTACTAATCTGGTCTTTCAAAAACGTTTTGATTCTAACTGCAGGTTCCATAACACCGTTAAAATAAGTATTAACACAATAAGCCGGAGAACATAATGTCTTCCGGCTTATGAATAGAACTTTATTACAAGGAGAGTTATACTGAGATTGTTTCTTTATCTGTTCTGACAAACTACTGCTATAAGACCAAAAGAAGAAACATTTACTCTTTTAAACGGTGACTCTACATTAACTGATCATAGAAGTAAAACTATTACAATAAATTCAATTTCGAATGCAGTAGGGACATGTTCCGAACGTGGGAAATTATATATCAAAAAAAATCCAGCAATCGCAATAGTTGCTTATCTTGCATCCGAGTTATGTATACTGATAAAATGTGCAAAGCCGAGTCGTGAACGTGGGATTTATTTTTATTTTAACTTTGTTAAGAATCAACTTAAAATCTCAATGATGGAATTAAAGCTTAAGCAAAACGGTAAGAAAAATGACAGAAAAATTTTATGCTTGATGAGAAATAATTTGGTCTGGTTGGACAATTGTTACAAACATGATTTAAGGATTAAGTAAAAAAGTTTTAGGCAGACCTATTCGGCTCTTCAATAAAGTATATCCTGATAACAGAAGAGAAAAGCTGATAAAGGGGGTTTTTCCCAAGAAAAATTCCAAAAAGAAAACAAACCTATAAAGACTAACATTCTAAAGCACTCTCAGCACTCGATTACTAATTAAAATGGCGCATTTCTGGCAATGTGAAGCCTTTGGCATTCAAAACCAAATGTTGATTGAAGATTATATTAAATAGTTTATAGGATACAATCTCTTTATCGAAAAGAAATAACCCCGTCAAATCAATACACAGAAACAACGCTTTTAACTGCAATAAAAATCCACTGTCTACAAGCTTATCTGAGTTGTAAACTAGAAATAGCGGACCGGATTAGATCAGACCGATCCAGCCCTTTAATTAATGAGAAGTTGATAAATCCTGATAAAGAATGAGAAGGCGCGATTTTAGGTTAGAATTTTGTAATCAAAAATAAATCTTTGTAATTCAACATACTACACAACAGAATCACTTGATTTGAATATTATAGGGCGTATTTCTGGCCAGCTGAAGCCTTTGTTATTATTTGTGGGTTTCCTTGGAGGGCAGACCATAAAAGTGCCATATTGGTGAAATGATTTGGAATTTATAAGCTACTTAACCTGATCAGGATGCAATTTGTTTGAGGTTCAATGTCTGAATTCGGATAGAGGCCCTATTATGCTTAGGGTTTGGTTGAGCTTAGAAATCAAATGCCAATCCCATTTGAACCTGTTTGGTGGATACCTGATAGTTTAATGAGACGGACCCCGTAGGGTTATATAAATAAATACCTGTGGCAAAGTCGTTTGAGATTTGAGGCTTTTCATAGTAATAAACCATTGAATCGGCGAAAAGCTTGATGTTGGGTGTCAGTAAAAATTTTATACCGCTACCAAAAGTCATGCTGTCGAGATAAGCATTGTAAAGAAGTCCCAGTTGTTCGACTTTCCCTGTTACCATTAATTGAAGGGTTACTTGATTGTAATCGTCGTTCTTATCGTTGGTTTCGTCGTCGCTAGCTGTGAAATCTGTATTATCGTCATCCCAAATGATTCTTCTTCGGGCACCAAATGCTAATTCAGCTGGAGCGGACGAATCGTCGACAATTTTATATTTTAGCGATATATAAGTAGAATGATGACCCATTTCCTTTTTTGTGTTGGGAATGATTGATTCGGCATTATCTTTTACCATAATGGCATAGGATTGGACTCCAAATTGCAGCATTCCCAGAATTCGTACCGAATACCTGAAGCGGGCGATTTGAACATCCACTTCCGCAAGGTTTTTCAACCAAAGTAACATTTCAACCGATTGGTATTCCGGATTGATCAAAGCCGTTGGGGCAAAATACATCCAGGTATCATTTTGTCCTTCTACAAAGGATTTTGGATTGAAACCCATGCTAAAAGACTGAAAGGCGGTTTTCTTTGACTTGGATGATGTGGATACAGGTTTTGCTGTTTTGTATGTCGGTTGTACCTTTGCTGTGGATACAGGTTTTGCTGTTTTGTATGTCGGTTGAACCTTTGCTTCCGGTACGAGTTCCATTTTTACCTGGGACAACTTTATGTTGTCGCTGTTTACCAGCTGCATATTCGCCAATAATCTGACTTCATTGAGATGTAAATCCACTAAAAGAATTTGTGAACTACCGGCGCGGTTGGCAAATTGTCGAAGAATTTCGTCGTCCTGACGAATTTGTTCATAACTTAAGTGATTGGTATTAATTATTTCCTGGGTAATAATTGGATCCGTGACAGAAAATGATTTTAATAATTCATAAGAAAGATCCTGTTTTAATTTTACCAGATCATATTTTTTCTTAACGTTTGTCCTGTCTGGGATGTTGTATACAATTGCAATTGTGGTT
>Ga0307989_1000475_pt1 | contig 26316 bp, 22 predicted proteins | sample EllFjometagen185_FD_203164 | JGI IMG/M metagenome (GOLD analysis project Ga0307989, IMG submission 203164) | Marine microbial communities from Ellis Fjord, Antarctic Ocean - #185 | ecosystem: Environmental > Aquatic > Marine > Unclassified | place: Southern Ocean | collected 2014-10-08 | reverse complement strand
ACCTTAAAATATCACCGCATTCCTGAGAAACAGGCAGCCATTGCCCAGGAAACTTTGGACATCTATGCTCCCATAGCCGCCCGGCTGGGTATTTTCTGGATAAAGTATGAATTGGAGGAAATTGCGTTTTTTTATACTTTAAAGGACGAATATGAACGTATTGACGTCCTTGTGAATAAAGCTAAAGATGAAAAAGAAGAATACATCAAAGAAGTGAATGAAAAGCTCCAAGATAAAATGAAAGAAATGGGGCTGAAATGTGAAATAAAAGGAAGACATAAGCAGCATTACAGCATTTATCAAAAAATGATATCCCAGAATCTAGAATTTGATGAGGTATATGATATCATTGCATTTAGAATTGTCCTGGATACGGTTCCCAATTGTTATGCCGCCCTGGGCGCCATCCACTCCCTCTGGAAGCCGATTTATAATAAAATTAAAGATTATATCGGCAACCCCAAGCCCAATATGTATCAATCAATTCATACCACGGTTGTAGGGCCAAAGGGTGAGCGGGTTGAAATACAGATCCGGACCTATGATATGGACCGGATTGCAGAATCCGGAATTGCCGCCCATTGGAGTTATAAAGAAGGTACGAAAGTAGATGAGGGTGCTGGAGAATTGTTTTCCTGGATCAGAAAGCTTGTGGAAAATCAGGAAAACTATAATGATCCTGATGAATTTTTAGAAAATGTACGGATTGATCTGTATCCTGACGAAATATATGTATTCACCCCCCAGGGCGAGATCAAGACCCTTCCTAAAAAAGCCACACCAGTAGACTTTGCTTATTTGATACATACAGAAGTTGGTGCTGAGTGCACAGGGGCAAAGGTTAACGGGAAATTGGTACCGCTGCCCCATCAATTAACGACCGGTGATAAAATAGAAATTGTCACAACCAAAGGCCATACTCCAAGCCCTGACTGGCTTAACTTTGTCAAGACAGTAAAAGCCAGAACTAAAATCCGATCCTGGATCAATGCCCGGGAAAAAGAGAGAAGTTATTCTTTAGGCAGAGAGATATGTGAAAAGACATTTAGAAAGAAAAATCAGAATTTTAACGCTTTGGTTAAATCAGGAGAAATTAAAAAGGTTGCTGATACCTTTGGGTTTAAATCGGTTGATGATCTTATCGCCCATGTCGGTTTTGGAAAACTCACCCCTTTGCAGATTTTGAATAAAGCTTTGCCTGAGCTTGAAAAGCAGGAAGCTCCGGAAGTTAAAGAAACAAGCATTCTTCAGAAATTAGTCGGAAAAAGAAAGAAAAAAGACAGCACAGGCATAGTTGTAAAAGGGCTCAATGATATTCTAGTTCGGTTTTCAAAATGCTGTAACCCTCTTCCCGGAGATCCCATCATAGGATATATTACCCAGGGTCAGGGTGTGACCATTCACCGAAAAGGGTGCGTGAATGTCATGAAAATGAGCAATGAGCGTCAGATTGAAGTTCAATGGAGTGATGAGGTTTCAGAATCCTATCCTGCCAATATAAAGGTAAGAACAGAAGACAGGTTTGGGCTTTTAGCAGATATTGCCTCTGTAATCAGCAAACATAAATCAAATATATTAAACGCTAAAACAGAAACTCAGGACACAGGTCTTGGTCTATTCTATTTTACCATTCTGGTCGAAAGTACTGATCAGCTTCGAAAAATCATGTCGGATATCAGAAAAGTGAAAAAAGTAACCGGTGTCAAACGAATTGTCAGAGTAGAATAAATACAGACAAATTCATATAAATCTTGAAAAAGATAAGCATTTCAAATTTGCAGAACCTGCATTAAAAATTTTGTAGACAGATTACAATTACAAAATTAAAGGTTCGGGCTGTCATATTTAAACGGCCCGAACCCTAAAAATTTATATCATTGAAATGTTGTAAGGAAGGAAACAGCCTTAAGAGGCTTTAGTTACTTTTCCTGCTTTAATACAACTTGTACAGACATCAATTTTTCTAACACAACCCTCTTTAATTACTGCACGAACTCTTTGAAGGTTGGGATTAAATTTTCTCTTGTTCAGATTATGAGCATGACTGACATTATTGCCAACCATTGGTTTTTTCCCGCAAATTGCACATTCTTTCGCCATTTTTATACTCCTAAAAGAAAAATCTTTTTAACAAAATAATAACCAAGGATAGATATCCCAAAAACAGATAAAAGTAAAGAAATTTTTAACTTTTGTTTATCAATGTTCTGCATTCAATGATTTTATTCATTGCTTCTTTGCTTTCTTTAGAGTTCGGATAATTCGAAACAAGGGACTCATATCTTTTTAATGCAGACTCATATTTTTTTGTTTTGAAATAGAAATTAGCCACATAAAATTCATGTGCTGAAAGATTTTCCAAACATGTTTGAATTTTACCTTTTGCTTGCTGGGCATACTCACTTTCAGGATATTGATCAATAAGGCGCTTGAACTGGGTCATACCGTTTTTGGCAGGCGTTTGGTCCCGGTCTACAGTATCTATCTGCTCAAACCAGCAAAGGCCCGATCTATAAATAACATAGGGAATTGCATCATTTTTTGGATGCATGTTTTCAAATGCTTCATAGGCAAGGATTGCTTCATCATATGCTTTAAGGTGATAATAGGAATCTGCAATTTTCAATTCAGCTAAAATGGCATACTTGCTGAACGGATACCAGTCCTTCAAATCAGTATAGGCTTTTATTGCATCTTTATAGTTTCCGGAAACAAAGGCGGACGATCCTTCTGAACCTAGTTCTTCAGCACTTTTTTCCATTTCATGTGAGCTTTCAAATAGAGCGCAACCAGAGAGCAGCAAAATAATCGCAAACAATAAGAATAATTTTTTCATCATTAATAGTTCTCTATAAAGTGTTCTGCAGACAGGGCAGCAATAGCAGCATCACCTACAGCAGTTGATATTTGTCTTAACGGGGTGTCTCTTACATCACCAGCGGCATATACTCCGGGGACAGATGTTTGCATTTTTATGTCTGCAAGAATAAATCCAAATTCATCTGTTTTAACGGCAGCATTCAAAAATGAAGCATTTGGTAAAATGCCAACCCATATAAAACAGCCGTCAGCCCTTATGGTTTTTTCTTCAAGGGTTTTCACATTTTTTATTTTAACACTCTCTACGCCAAAAAAACCTTCTACACCGGTTGCAACACTGTCCCAGACAATTTCAATCTTATTATTTTCAAAAGCTCGTTCCTGAAGTATTTTTGCAGCTCTAAGTTCGTCTCTCCTGTGAATCAGATAGACTTTTTTGGCAAATTTCGTCAAGTATAAGGCTTCCTGGACTGCAGTATCTCCCCCGCCAATTGCAACAACGGTTTTATCTTTAAAAAAAGGTGCATCACAGGTGGCACAAAAGGAAACTCCCTTTCCAATGAATTTATCCTCGCCAATACCAAGATTTTTTGGAGAGGCCCCGGAAGCAATGATAAGACTTTTGGCGAAAACGCTTCTGTCCTTTAGAACAATTTCTTTTGATTCTTTGGAAAGATTAAGGGAATGGACCTCTGCTGTTTCAATTTCCAATCCCATTCCTTCAGCCTGAAGTTTCATTTTTTCAGCAAGATCAAACCCTGAAATGCCTTCTGGAAAACCAGGATAGTTTTCTATCCAGTCAGTCACAAGGATTTGACCACCCGGCACTGTTTTTTCCAGTAAAAGTACGTTCATCCTTGCCCTTGCTGCATACATTCCTGCTGTCAGACCGGCAGGTCCGGCACCAATAATCACTAGGTCATAGTCAATTTTTGACATTTAACGACTCCTTACAAGACCCCTTTGATTGTTTCTTCAAGCTTTTCTTTAGCAACCATTCCCGTGATCTGATCAGCAATCTTTCCATTTTTAAAGAAAATCAACGTTGGTATTGCCTGAACGCCATAATTACTGGGGCTGATTGGATTTTCATCAACATTGACTTTTGCAAAGGTCAATTTGTCACCATACTCTTTTTCAAGGGCTTCAATGGTCGGGGCAATGGCTTTACAAGGACCACACCAGGGAGCCCAGAAATCTACCATTACAGGTTTTTCTGATTTGAGAACTTTTTCTTCAAAGGAATCATCATCAAGTTCAATTATATTTTGTGTCATGCCAACAATCCTAAATTTAAGGTTAAGGTTAAAAAATACTTTGTAAATATATGTTCAAACTCACTCTTTGTCAATTAATCAATATGGTTAATTAAAACGGTTCTAAGTAAATAAGGGGCAAAGTCTTTTGATGATGGAATCAAAGCTGTTTTACCCCTTAAAATCCTATGAGAAATATTAAGTTTTACCAGTTTTCAGCAAGCAGTTCAAAATGAGCTTGGGGGTGATCGCATGCCGGACATATCTCTAAGGCCTCTTCTCCTGTGTGGACATATCCGCAGTTTCTGCATCTCCATTTTGTACCGGCATCTTTTTTAAAAACAGTTCCATTTTCGATATTGAGGGCCAGGTTAGCATATCTTTTTTCATGCTGTTTTTCTGCCACTGAAATCATTTCAAAAACTATTGCAATGTCATCAAAGCCTTCTTGTCTGGCTGTTGCGGCAAAGTCAGGATACATTTTTGTCCACTCAAATTTTTCTCCTGCTGCAGCTGCTTTAAGATTTTCAAGAGTCGTTGAGATCATTCCTGCAGGGAATGCTCCGGTGATCTCAAGTTCTCCACCTTCAAGAAATTTGAAAAATCGTTTTGCATGTTCTTTTTCCTGGTTGGCAGTTTCTGAGAAAATGTCGGAAATTTGAATAAAGCCTTCTTTTTTTGCCGCACTTGCAAAATAGGTGTACCTGTTTCTTGCCTGGGATTCACCTGCAAAAGCGGTTAAAAGATTTTTTTCAGTTTGGGTTCCTTTTATACTTGCCATAAGTTTTCTTTCCTTTGTCTTTAAGATGTTGTTTATTGCAAATAATCCTTAAAGGCGATTGAATTCAAATTAATAAAATTGATATTTAAAAGCTTTTGGATAATCATTGTAAATACTATAATATCCTGTTTTTTTAAAGAGAATTAAATTTTGTGCCAATTGATATTCTTTCTTGACTTGTTTTTGTTATATAAATACAGTCTTAAAAATTTAATCAGGGGGAAAAATGTCCCATGCTTTAAAAGCGCAGTCAATTTTTGCAGGTTATCTTTTTGCCATTGGCGCTACAGCAATTTGGTCAGGAAATTTTATTTTAGCACGGGGGCTCAATGACAGCATCCCCCCAATCAGCCTTGCTTTCTACAGATGGGTGGTGGCGGTTATTTTTTTTACACCCTTTGCAATTAAGACTTTTGTGCAAGAATGGGCAATTATAAAAAAACATATTGTATATTTTTCAGTCACGTCCTTTCTGGGAATTACAACCTTTAACACCCTTATTTATTTTGCCGGGCATACAACAACGGCCATGAACCTTTCGCTTATTGCCATCACATTTCCAATTTTTATTCTGCTTATTTCCAGGATTCTCTATAAAGAAATCATAACGATTAGAAAAGGAGTAGGTATCACACTGGTTTTAACTGGTGTCCTTGTTCTTATTACAAAAGGGAGAATCTCAAGTCTTTTAAGTATTTCTTTTAATATTGGGGATGTCTGGATGTTATTGGCATCCATGATCTTTGCCGTTTACAGCATTTTATTAAAAAACAGACCAAAGGGAGTTAGTATTATTGCCTTACAGTTTTCCACCTTTATACTCGGATTGATTTTTTTATTTCCATTTTTTTTATGGGAACAAAGTTCTGTGCATCAATCCTTTTTAAATCAAAGCACAATACCTGCAATTCTTTATGTCGGAATTTTTGCGTCATTGTGTGCATTTGTTTTATGGAATAAGGCTATTGTTGTCCTGGGCCCATCCAAGGCTGGAATGGTTTATTATATTCTTCCTTTGTTCAGCGGTTTTTTAGGGTATCTTTTTTTGCATGAAAGCATCAGCATGATTCATCTTTACAGCATGATGCTGATTTTTTCAGGAATTATTGTCACCAACTATGAATCAAAAAATCTAAAAATCTAAAACACAATAAAATATTACAGCTAAAAATGAATTGTGATTATGAAAAAATAGTTATGGACCCAAGCTCATCTATTCTCTAAAAATAGATTTTATGAAAGTATTCATTTTTTCAAAACTGATTTTTTCAACCCTTGCTTTACCTATTTGTTCAAGGAAAACATAAAAAAGATCGCTGCCCTGCTTTTTTTTATCTTTACTTGCGGCGCTGATAACCTCTTTTGCATTATACTCAAGCATTGTTGGAAGGTTAAGATCTGTTAAAAGAGAACTGATTTTTGAAACATCTTCCCGGCTTATCAGACGTCTATTCTGAGAAAATTTAGCAGCCGCCACAATTCCCAGGGCGACGGCTCTACCATGTCCTTTTTTTTCGATCTTTTCAATGGCGTGGCCAATGGTGTGGCCGAAATTGAGTTTTCTTCTTTCATTGGATTCTTTTTCATCTTGCTGAACCACTTGAGACTTGATTTTAACTGAATCCGTGACAAGTCTGAGAATGGTTTCATAATCAAGGCAAAGTGCTTTTTGACTGTTTTTTTCAATAAAATTAAACATGTCTACATCTGAAATCAGGGCATGCTTTACGATTTCGGCAAGACCATTTGAAATTTCATTTTTAGGCAGAGTGTTTAAAAGGTCAAGATCGCATATGACAAATTCGGGCTGGTTAAAAACGCCGACCATATTTTTATAGGAATCCAGATTAACCCCATTTTTTCCGCCAACACTGGCATCCACCTGGGACAAAAGAGAAGTGGACACAAATCCGAAGTTTACTCCCCTTAAAAAGACAGAGGCTGCAAATCCTACAATATCGCAGACAATACCACCGCCGATTCCCACAATAAAGCTTGAGCGGTCGCAGGAATAGTGAACAAGTTCTTTTAATATGAATTCAATAGTGGCAAGGGTTTTAATACCTTCTCCAGTTCCAATGGTAATAATGGGAACATTTGGGAAGTCTTTTTGATAATATTTTTTTATATTTTCATCTGTGATAATTATGGTTTGGACGTCGGGCAGATAGTTTCCCAGGTTTTTGAGGCGCTCTCCCACATAGATGGAAGAACTCCCATAGCTACCTTTTATATGGAATGTCTTCATTATTAATTACCGATAATTGCGTGGATCGCCTTCATTTTTTCCATAGCTGTAACAAACTGATCAGGATATAGAGACTGTGGGCCATCACTCAAAGCCTCTTTTGGATGGTTATGAACTTCAATCATAACTCCATCTGCACCTAAAGCTGCTGAAGCATGGGCAAGGGATATGACCTGATCCCTTATCCCTGCGGCATGACTGGGATCAACAATGATGGGGAGGTGACTTTCCTTTTTAACTGCCGGCACAACTGATAGATCTAAGGTGTTTCTGCTGTGTCTTACAAAGGTCCTTACCCCTCTTTCACAGAGGATAACCTTGGTATTGCCCTGTTCCATTATATATTCAGCTGCCATGAGCCATTCCTGCAGAGTGGCGGACATTCCTCTTTTTAAAAGAACAGGTTTGTCAGAATTTCCGGCGCGTCTTAAAAGGCTGAAATTCTGCATATTTCTAGTTCCGATCTGTATTATATCGGCATATTCTTCAACAAGATCAAAAGTTTCAACATCCATAACTTCCGTAGCTATGGGTAATCCGGTTTCTTTCCTCACTTTTGCTAAAAAGATGAGTCCTTTTTTCCCAAGCCCCTGGAAAGAATATGGAGAGGTCCTTGGCTTAAACGCCCCTCCTCTGAATACCTTTGCCCCGGCATTTTTAACAGATTTTGCAATAGATAGAATCTGTTTCTCACTTTCCACAGCACAGGGACCGGCTATTACGACAAAACTCCCATCACCGAAAACGGCATCACCGACTTTAATGAGGGTGTTTTCCTTCTGAAACTCCCGGCCGACAAGTTTATATGGTTTTGTCACCGGAATAACCTCTTTTACACCGTCAAGTCCCAAAAAATGTGCTGCCTCAATAGAATTCTTATTATGCAAAATTCCAATGGATACTCTGTCGCCTACTGGTATGGTACGGGCGGTGTAACCTCTTTTTTCAATAGCGGTTATGACAGCTTGAATTTTTTTTTCAGTTATGTTTTTTCCCATTACAACTAACATAGTTTTCCTCAATTTTGTTTTGTATCAGTATTCATTCTTTTCAGCAATAAAAAAGGCGGTAATGTTTGTTTTCAGATTTTTTTTTGCGATGGTTAATCTTTTTTCATAATTTGTTTTTGTTGTAAAAATGTTTGTAGTTTAATTATAAAAAGGGAAAAATCCCTGCTGCATTTTTGCTGGTCATATGTTGTCTGCTTGTTTTTTTCTTTATAAACTAAGGACTTTAGGGGGAGATACAAAAATAAATTATTGTTTGATTTTAAAGAATGAGCAGGATACACTTCGTCCGAGAAAATTAAATATTCAGCGGGGAATATGACAATCAGGATAATCATAGCAGATGACCATGCAATTATCCGGGAAGGAATGAAAGTCCTTTTTGAAAAAAAAGGGATGGATGTCGTTGCGACTGCCAAAAATGGTCATGAAGCAGTAACTTTTACTATAAAGTATCAACCCGATGTTGTGCTGATGGATATTTCAATGCCGGATCTAAATGGCGTGGAAGCCACTGCAGCCATCCGAAAACAAGTTCCAAGAACCAAGGTTATTGCTCTTTCAATGCATTCCAATAAAAAAAGTATTGATAAAATGCTTGGATCCGGTGCGTCAGGATATGTTCTAAAAGAAACTGCCTTTGGTGAATTGTATAATGCAGTAAAAGAAGTTGACAGAGGAAATTTTTATCTAACACCCTCCATTGCGGGGATGTACGTTGATAACCAGGGAAATAAATTAAAATTCATTGGTGACATACCAAAATTTAAAAAACTTTCAAAAAAAGAACGCTATGTTTTGCAACTGGTTGCAGAGGGGAAAAAAACCAGGGATATTGCTGAAAAACTTGGCGTTAGCATCAAGACAATAGAATCCCACCGTAGAAGTATCATGAAAAAACTCAATATTTTCAGTATTGCCGGCCTCACAAAATTTGCAATCAAAGAAGGAATTGTGTTTTTGGAGTAAAAAAATGCCATTTTTTTCAAAATTCAGGGTTTACCCTAATTGAATTTCTAAATCAGTTAAATTATAATAAAGCTTAATTTGGCAATACCTAGGATTAACTGAGTTTAAGATAAGGTATGAAAATGGCGCATATCCAATTAAAAAATGAGATCCCCAATGCAGTAGAAGCAATTACGGGCGGGATCGCACATGATTTTAATATTCTTCTATCGGAAATTAAATCCAGAGCATCACTAATGATGAATAGTGTAGAACCGTCTGATCCAATTTATCAACACATTAAGGAAATCAACAATAGTATTGATAAAGGATCAGAAATGGCCAATTTATTACTTTGTTTAGCAAAAATGAATGAATATTATACCAGCTCTATTGATATAAACCGACTGGTCCGAAACATCGTGGAAAACCTTGATATGAAGGGCAAAAAAATTGTACTGGATGTGGATCTTGATCCAAAAGCCCTGATTGTTGAAGCTGATCCTGATAAAATTAACCAGGTATTGGCAAGTATAATTGATAATGCAATGGATGCCATGCCAAAAGGCGGAAAGCTTTCCATTAGAACTGAATCAGCAGCATTTTTAAATGGAACGGCTGATGCTTATGGGCTGAGTACAGGATTTTTCGTAAAGCTTACTATAATTGATACGGGGATTGGAATGGAAAAAGGGCAGTTGAAGAGTATTTTCAAGCCTTTTTATTCTACTGATAATAACAATTATCCTAAGAAAAAAGGCCTGGGATTAACATTTGCCAGAGAAATCGTTGAAAACCATGACGGGGTCATTGATGTTTGGAGTTATCCAAACACGGGATCTTCTTTTTCAGTTATTTTACCTTTAAAGCAAGCGATAGATGACTTAGGTATCCCGGCAGGAGATGAAAAACTGGGTTTGTGGATGGAATCTGTACTTTTAGTGGATGATGATGAAAAAATTCTGAGTGTTGGCCGAAAAATTTGCAAATCCCTGGGTTATAGTGTTTTAACTGCTGCTTCCGGAAAAAAAGCGATCAGCATTTATAAAAAAGAAAAAAACAGGATAAGTCTTGTTATTCTTGATATGATAATGCCCGAGATGAATGGACTTGAGACATTTTTAGAACTTAAAAAAATAAATCCTGATATTAAAGTACTGCTTTCAACGGGCTATAGCATTGATGAAAAGGCCCAGGAGATGCTCAGACAGGGATGTAAAGGATATCTTTTAAAACCATATAATACATTTGAATTATCACATAAATTAAAAGAAATTTTATTTATATAAATTTTTTAAAACCATTTCATACAGCGGTTCTAATATTTGCCCGCCGACTTTAATCTGAGCACCTAAAGTAGCAATCAATTTTTGAGCGAACCCTAAACTTTAATCAAAGCACCAGAAAAAGATTTTACAGGCTTGTTCTGGTGCTTTGAATTTTTTTGAATAGGGTTATTCTTCTATTTTAATAACTTTGATTGAAAGTTCCTGGAGCTGTTCCATTGAAGTCTTTGATGGCGCTTCAGTCAAAGGACAGGTAGCTTTTTGAGTTTTTGGAAAGGCAATAACGTTTCTGATGGAGTCCTCATGGCATAACAACATCATTATTCGATCCAGACCAAAAGCAATTCCACCGTGAGGAGGTGCCCCAGAGGACAGGGCATTTAGAAGAAAACCAAATTTTTCATTGGCTTCGGTCGCATCAATTCCAAGGCAGTTTAATACCTTTTCCTGAAGTTCAGCTGAATGAATACGAATACTTCCACCGCCAATTTCAATCCCGTTCAACACCAAATCATAGGCCCTTGATTTTACTAAAAGAGGATCAGAAGAAAGTTTTTCAATATCTTCCTCAAGGGGTGCTGTAAAAGGATGATGCAGGGCCTGGTAACGTTTTTCTGTTTCATCATAATCCATTAATGGGAATTGGGTCACCCAGGTAAATTCAAAGGTGTCATCGGAAATCAGTTCAAGCCGTCTTGCCAGTTCATTTCTTAGCTGACCCAGAGCTTCATTGGCTATTTTTGGCTGGTCTGCCACAAAGAAAACAATATCACCGGGTTCAAGATCAAGCCGTATCCTTAATGCATCTTTTTCTTTGTCAGTAAAGAATTTTGCAATGGGAGACTGCCATTCATTTTCTTTGATCTTTATCCAGGCAAGACCTTTTGCTTTATAAACAGCAGCAAAATCAGTCAACTCGTCAATCTGTTTTCTGGTAAAAGTTGAACATCCCTTTGCATTAATAGCTTTAACAAGACCGCCATTTTTTACTACATTTGCAAACACCTTGAATCCAGCATCTTTTACAATATCGGATACTTCACACAATTCCAGACCGAATCTTAAGTCAGGCCTGTCCAGACCAAATCTTGAAATGGCCTCATCATATGTGATCTGTGGAAAAGGGATGACAAGGTCAATATCAACCACTTTTTTAAAAATAGCGACAATCATACCTTCTGCAACTTCCATAACCTCTTGTTCATTAATGAAAGAAAGCTCCATATCGATCTGGGTAAACTCAGGCTGCCGGTCGGCTCTTAAGTCTTCGTCTCTGAAACATTTGACAATCTGATAATACCTGTCAAACCCTGAAATCATTAATAATTGTTTAAAAAGCTGGGGGGATTGCGGGAGTGCATAAAATTCCCCCTGGTTGACCCTGGACGGAACCAGGTAATCCCTTGCACCCTCGGGTGTGCTTTTGGTTAAAAAGGGTGTTTCAATATCAACAAAGCCTTTATTGTCAAGATAGTTTCTGATAGCCATGGTGGCCTTATGTCTTGCCAGAATATTTTTTTTCAGCTGAGGTCGTCTTAAATCCAGATATCTGTATTGCAGACGAATGGATTCCGACGCTTCCACACGGTCTTCAATCTGGAATGCCGGTGTTTTGGCCTTTGCAAAAATGTTCAATTCATCTATCAAAACTTCAATGGCACCAGTTTTCATAGCAGGGTTGAGCATATCATCCGGGCGGGCGATAACTTTTCCTTTAACACCAAGGACATATTCGTTCCTGATTTCCTGGGCCTTTTTATGAATCTCTTTTGAATTTTCCGGGTTAAAAACTATTTGGGTGATACCTTCTCTGTCCCTTAAATCTATAAAGACTACCCCTCCATGGTCGCGGCGGTGCTGAACCCAGCCCATTAAAACAACTTCTTTATTGATATCCGTGGCTCTTAATTGGCAACAATGATGTGTTCTTTTTAAATCTCCCAGTGAATCAGTCACGTATAATTTTCCTCTATATTATTTATTAAATATCTTGATAAGTTCAGGAACCAGTGTTTCTATTGCGAGTAATACCTGTTTTTTTGTATTCATGTTTCTTATAACAACAGTTTTTTTCTTAAGTTCATCTTCCCCTGCAATCAAGACATATTGGGCCTTAAGTTTATCTGCACGTTTCATAAGGGCTTTCAAGCTTTTTCCCCTGAAATCCATCTCTGTACGAATGCCGGCCTGATTCAGTTCACAGGACCAGTGATATCCTTTTTCCATGGCAAGATCACCTAAAGAGACGATAAACAGGTCAATGGGGCGAGCTTCTTTTTCGTTTTTAATCTGTTCCATGATCTCCACCAGCCGGTCAAAGCCAATTGCAAATCCGATTGCAGGTGTTTGAGGTCCGCCAAGTTCTTTGACAAGACCATCATATCGCCCGCCCCCGGCAACGGCACTCTGTGCGCCCAAAGCAGTGGTCTGAATTTCCCAGGCAGTCCTTGTATAATAATCCAGGCCTCGCACCAGGGATTTGTCTACAATAAAATCAATGCCTTGTTTTTCTAGGGTTGTTTTTACCGTATCAAAATGTTCTGAACAGTCATGGCAGAGATGGTTCAGAGTTGCAGGCGCATCGGCAAGTGCTTTTTTACAATCTGCAATTTTGCAGTCAAGGATTCTCAGGGGATTTTTATCCATCCTTCTTAAGCAATTTTCACAAAGACTGTCTTTTTTTAATTCAATAAAGTCCAAAAGCGCTTTTTGAAATGATGGTCTGCATTCAGGACATCCAAGAGAATTTATATGTGCAGAAAGCCCAGTCAGTCCAAGGCGTTTAAATAATTCGTTTAACAGAAAAATCAATTGACTGTCTATATAGGCAGATTCAACCCCAAATATTTCTGCATCAATTTGATAGAATTGACGGTATCGTCCTTTCTGCGGCCTTTCACGTCTGAACATGGGACCGATCATGTAAAATTTTCTGATAGGATCTGTTGCATACATTTTATGCTGGATGTAAGATCTGACAATAGAAGCCGTTGCTTCCGGCCTTAAGGTCAGTTTATCCCCTTTGCGATCCTCAAAGGTATACATCTCTTTTTCAACAATATCGGTTACAACTCCGATACTTCTTGCAAAAAGTTCGGTTTTTTCAATGATGGGAATCTTGATTTCCTTAAAGCCAAAGCTTTTAAATAAATGAGTAGCTTCTTTTTCTACTTTTTGCCAGAGGGAAATTTTCTCCGGCAGTATATCTCTAAATCCTCGAATGGTCTGCATTATTTTTTCTTTATACTTAAAATTATTAGTAAAATTTAAACAAACGTTATTTATAGATTAAAATCAAGGTGTTAGTCAATACGTAAAATGATGTTTTATAGAATTACTATTTTCTGATTTTTACGCAATTGGCATGGGCAGTCAACCCTTCGGTCTCAGCCAGAAGGATCACATCGTCGGCTTCCTTTTTAAATGCGGCTTTTGAATAATGAATCAAACTGGTTTTTTTTGTAAAGTTATCAACACTTAGAGCAGAGGAAAATCTTGCTGTTCCGGCCGTTGGCAGGACATGGTTGGGGCCTGCAATATAATCTCCCATGGGTTCAGGAGTGTATGCGCCTAAAAATAGGGCACCGGCATTGTGTATCTGATCGATATAATCAAAGGGTTCCTGAACTATCAATTCAAGGTGTTCCGGTGCTAGACGGTTTGAAAGTTTGATGCCGGTTTCAATGTCCGGCACAAGCATAATAGCACCGAATTTTTCAATCGACTGCTTTGCAATATCTTTTCTGGTTAGTTTTTCAATCTGGCTCTCAAGGGCGGCAGCAGTCTTTTTGGCAATGCTTTGTGAATCTGTCACAAGTATGGCAGATGCCATTACATCGTGTTCTGCCTGGGAAAGAAGATCGGCTGCCAAAAATTGGGGATCTGCGTGTTTATCTGCAATGATGAGTATTTCGCTGGGGCCTGCGATCATATCAATTCCTACTATGCCTGCAACAATTTTTTTAGCAAGGGTGACATAGATATTTCCTGGACCAACAATGACATCCACTTTTGGGACGGTTTTGGTTCCATAGGCCAAGGCTCCTATTGCCCATGCACTCCCGGTTTTAAAAACTGAAGTAATTCCAATTCTATGGGCTGCAGCAAGAATATGGGGGTTGATTTCACCGTTTTCCATTGGTGGAGTCATAAGATTAATGGATGGAACACCAGCTATTTTTGCAGGAATCCCTCCCATCAGTACAGATGACACCAGGGGGGTTTTCCCTCCCTTTGCTCCCGGCGCATAAATACCTGCAGTACCCACGGGTTTTACAAGTTGTCCCACCATGACACCATTTCTCGGCGTGTCTATCCAGGAGTTTTCTTTCTGTTTTGAATGGAACGCCTCCAGTTGAGAGACAGATCGGTCAAGAGCTTTTAAAAATGATGCATCAACGCTTTTTACTGCGATTTCAAACTCTTCTATGGTCACTTTTAAGGAATCAATGGTAATTTTTTTTGAATCAAATCGGTTGGTATATTCAACAAGGGCTTCATCCCCCCTTATTTTTACATCTTCAAGATAGGCTTCAACTGTTTCATAGTCCTTTTTTGAGAATCCCAGGCCCCTTTCTATAGTCTCTTTTACTCTTTTTTCCGCACTCTTGGAAGGGTATTGATATATTTTCATTTTTATTATAATTCCAAAATAATTATGGTTTACTAGGAAATGATCATATGATTTTAAAATACCGATAAATTCCTGACATCTTTATATGTAGCCTTTTTTATAGCAAAAAAGACACTATAAAGCCATCAAATAAAATCAAACAAGTTTATTTTAAGAAAGGCGAAAAGTGTAAGGGCGATCCACAATAATTGTGAAGATCGGCGGTTTTTGGCCATGGTGTAGATATGAACAAGAATTGGTTACAATTAAATAAATAAGGGCAGAAAACCTGCCCTTATTTATTTGTGTTATTTAAGTTTAAGGTTTAAAATTTTAGTGTTTTTGACAATTCTTCTAAAGTAAAATCCCAGGTTGTATCATGGGGAGGAAATACTTCATTAAACATCTCGGGAAGCTGGTCATCAACTTTGGTAAATCCGGCTTTTCTGTTGAATTCATTTTCATTGTTCAATATTGATTTTCCAAGGGCAACGACATCATCCGGGGTAAGGGAAATTCCATACCGTGCATTAAGCATATCGACAATGGTTGGAACCCCATCTTCATTGTCAAGCACAGCAAAAGCAATAAACAGGCAAAGTCCTGCCGCATCAATTGCTGCTGTGGCGACCTGAAGGTTTTGGGAAAGCTCAACATTTCCTTGCTTTTTGCAAGGGTCAATGGTGCCGCCAACACTCAAAATATTGGCTGTAACACCGTAGCCAGCCGTATGATCCGCTCCCATGGGAGTTGTGGCATATGTCACTCCAACTCCTTTACAGGATCGTGGGTCATAGGCAGGAAGCGCCTGGTTTTTTACCACAGGAACCCTTGTAACACCAAGGGCATCGCCCGTGAATCCGGCACCATTGCCAATGATTTTTCCTTCGGGCGCATCTTCGCCGACTTTTGACAGAAGATCAATGGCTGCCTTACCGTCTCCCCATGGAATCATGCCGCCTTCCATGGCTATACCTAATGCAACACCCATTTCTATGGTATCAAGACCGAAGTCATCACACAGCCTGTCCAGCATGGCAATATCATCCAGCTCTTTTATGGTGGTGTGGGCACCAAATGCCCAGATTGTTTCATATTCAAATCCGGTTGTGAGATACTTGCCGTCTTTGTCATGGTACACATTAGAACATTTAATCACGCAACCCGGATGGCATCCTTCCGTTGTAATTCCGCCTCTTTCTTCAATAAGCTCAGCCATTTTTTCTCCACTGATATCCTGGGCATGCTCAAACCGGCCGGATCGAAAGTTTTTGGTGGGCAGTGTGCCGGCTTCATTGATAACATTGACAAGGACTGCCGTGCCAAGGGCAGGTAATCCCTGGCCAGACACGGGATGGCTTCTTAACATGTCCACCCATCTCTTGTTGGCGGCTTTAAAGGCCTCGGGGTCTTTGATTTCAATTCTGGGTGCACCAGTGTCATCCACTACAATGGCTTTTATCTTTTTGGACCCCATTACAGCGCCCAAACCTCCTCTACCGTGTGCGCGTCCAGGTCTTCCATTCATATCAGCCTGCTGGATACTGGCACCTTTCAGGCATTGTTCACCTGCCTGGCCAATACTGAGAACGGCAACCCTTTTACCATATTTTTCCCAAAGGCTTTCCATGACAGCATAATTGCCCTTGCCCGCAAGGTCTCCTGCCGGCAAAATCTGGACCCCATCATTGTTAATTACAATTATACTGAAGTCATTCTTTTCCGGCTTATCTTCAAGAATCAGGCCGGCAATGCCTAATTTTGCAAGTTTCTGGGAAGCAAATCCTCCGGCATTACTTTCTTTTATACCACCGGTGAGAGGTGATTTTGCACCGGCAGACAACCTGCCGGAATTGGCTGCGGGAGATCCTGTCAAAAGCCCCGGAGAAAAGATCAATTTGTTTGCTTTTCCAAGCGGATGGCAGGTCGCTGGTACTTCATCCAGTATCATTTTGGATGTGAGCGCACGGCCTCCTAACCCTGAATAAACTTCTGGAATTTCTTCAAATACAAAGGTTTTTTCTTTGGTGTTTACCCTTAAAAATTTTCCCATTTTTCCTCCTTGGCAAGAGTTAATAAAAATTAAGAAAGACTGCCTGATTCAGATAGCTCAAGAAGTCCTTCAAGGTCGTTAATTAAAATGGTTTTGGTTTGAACTTCAATATAAGATGATGACATCATTTTTTTTAATATCCTGGAAACAGTTTCAGGAGTTGTGCCGATGAGGTTGGCCAATTGTGCCTTTGAAATGGGAAGGGTCACCTGTTTTTCATTTTGCTGTTCTTTGGAAAGAGTTAGAATATAGGCGGCAAGCCTTGCAGGAACTTCTTTTAAACTCAAGTTTTCAATCTGAATGGTAAAATCCCGTAGACGTTTGGACAAATCTGCCAGCAGTATCATCCCAAGCCCAGGTGTTTTTGTAATCAAGTCAACAAATTTATTTCTGGGAAGGAAAAGAATGACAGATTTTTCAAGGGCCATGGAAGAGGCTGGGAAATTTTTTCCTTCAAAAACCGGAACCTCACCAAATGTGTTGCCGGGACCATAAATATGAAGGATTTGCTCTTTGCCCTCAAAGGAAAGTTTGAAAACTTTAACTTTTCCTTTTTCAACCATATAAAACCCGTTTCCTTTATCCCCTTCATGGAAGATCATTTCTCCCTTGTCAAACCTGGAAGTTGAGGCAATGGATGATATTTTTTCCAGGTGTTCATCAGGCAGACCTGAAAAAAGAGGGATTGTTTTTAAATTTTTAATAATATAAAATACTCCTGCTAATGTTCGAAACAATTGAAAACTTCAAAATCTGAAAAAAAAATAAAAAAAATTAAGATTACTTGATTCAGGTCAAGGATATATATTCTTTTTTATAATAATTTAAAGCCATGATGTAAAGATTAATTGTTCATTAACCACTATATAAGGAGAAAGTAACATGTTTTGTTTTCAATGTCAGGAAACAGCAAAAAATCAAGGATGCACTGTTAAAGGTGTTTGTGGGAAAGAAAATGATACAGCCGACCTTCAGGATTTGTTGATTTATAACCTCAAAGGAATCGGTGTGATTGCTAGCACGGCCATGGCCCAGGGTGCAGCAGTTCCCAAAGATGCGGGTCTGTTTGTTGCTCAGGCACTTTTCACCACCATAACAAATACAAATTATAATGACGAAAATTTAAACGAATGGATTTTGCAGGCACAGAAAGTAAAGAAAGAGCTCTATGAGACAGTAAAGGATAAAGTGGGTACAGACCTTCATGAAAGTGCCACCTGGTATTCCGATGATGCGGCTTCTTTTGGCGCTAAAGCTGAAACAGTAGGAATCCTTTCCACGGCAAATGAGGATGTTAGATCCCTTCGTGAACTTCTCATCATCGGGTTAAAAGGGATTGCAGCGTATGCAGACCATGCAGCTGTTTTAGGCGTTGAAAAAGATGAAATTTATAATTTCCTGTTTGAAGCCCTTGCATCCACCACCAAGGATTTGAGCGTAGATGAAATGGTAGGATTGGTACTTAAGGCAGGAGAGGTGGCCGTCACGACCATGGCAGCCCTTGATGAAGCCAATACAACCACCTATGGCCACCCGGAATTGACCGAGGTGAATCTCGGCGTTGGATCAAATCCTGGAATACTGATTTCCGGTCATGACCTTAAAGATATGGATGAACTATTAAAACAGACGGATGGAACGGGAGTGGATGTTTACACCCATGGCGAAATGCTTCCTGCCAACTATTATCCTGCTTTTAAGAAGTATGCCCATCTTAAAGGCAATTACGGCGGTTCCTGGTGGCACCAGAACGCAGATTTTGAATCCTTTAACGGCCCTATTCTCATGACCACCAACTGCATTGTGCCCATGAAAAGTAAAAATACCTACAGGGACAGAGTCTTTACAACTGGTGTGGTTTCCTATCCCGGCACAAAACATATTGCAGACAGGGTGAACGGCGGAGCCAAGGATTTTTCTAAAATTGTTGAACTTGCCAGAACCTGCAATGCACCGGAAGAGCTTGAAACCGGCAAGATTGTGGGCGGGTTTGCTCACAACCAGGTTCTGGCACTGGCCGATAAAGTGGTTGATGCCGTAAAATCAGGCGCCATCAAACGGTTTGTTGTCATGGCAGGGTGCGATGGTCGTCAAAAGGGAAGAAATTATTTTACTGAAGTCGCTGAACAACTTCCAAAAGATGCTGTGATCCTGACAGCAGGATGTGCAAAATACAGATATAATAAGCTGGATCTCGGCGATATCGGTGGGATTCCAAGAGTACTTGATGCAGGCCAATGCAATGATTGCTATTCACTTGCCGTAATTGCACTTAAACTCAAAGAGGTTTTTGAACTTGATGATATCAATGACCTACCGATTTCTTTTGATATTGGATGGTATGAGCAAAAAGCAGTTGCTGTTCTTTTAGCCCTTCTTCACCTGGGTGTAAAAGGTATTCGACTGGGGCCATCTTTACCTGCATTTGTATCTCCAACGGTATTGAATGTTTTGGTAGAAAATTTTGACATTAAACTTATTACAGAACCGGCTGCTGATATAGAAGCCATGATGCAGGGTAAGTAAACAAAGAAAACCTAAAGCCGGTGTAAGAATTTTTCTGCACCGGCTTTAACCAGAAAGGTTTTTTTAAGGAGGCTTAAAATGAAATGCCCGGGACAAGATACTCAATACTGGAGTCAAGATGCCATCTTTGAAACTGAGTGTCCGGAATGCGGTCATCCCATGGAGTTTTTCAAGGATGATGCAACCCGAAGATGCGCAAATTGCAAGAAAAAAATTGTAAACCCTAATATGGATTTTGGATGTGCATCCTATTGCAAATTTGCCGAGCAATGTCTTGGTACGCTTCCAGAAGAGTTTGTTGCCCAAAGAGACGATCTTCTTAAAGACCGGGTGGCTGTGGAAGTAAAACGATATCTTGGAACGGATTTTAAGCGCATTGGACATGCAGCAAAAGTCGCGAATTTTGTAGAGAAAATTGGGAAAAAAGAAAAGGCAAATCTTCCGGTAATCCTTTGTGCAGCATATCTCTATGATGTCGGTGTAAAAAATGCCTTAAAAAAATATGATTCAGACAAACCGCAATACATAGAAAAAGAAAGCCCGAATGTGGCAAGAGAGCTCATGGGAAAATTGGGAGCCAAAGAAGAGTTAATCAATGACGTCATTGAAATTGTCGGACACCATAATCGTCCGGCTCAAGATGACAGTCTGGACAGAAAAGTCCTGCACGATGCCGACATGCTGACTCATATGACGGCCTGCGAAGGGAAAAATGGCGTTGATGATGAAGAATTTTGTGCCAAACTGGACAAACTTTTTCTGACAGCAGCTGGAAACGAGCTCGCCAAACAGGTTTTGATAGAAGCAAGGTAAGAAATTCTATAGAATAATAGAGAACATAAAAAATAATATTATTCATATTGATATAAAAAAAGGAGAACAAAATGAAAGTAACCAGAAAAATAATCGAAATAGATGAAGAATTATGTAATGGATGCGGTAACTGTGTGATTGCCTGTGCAGAAGGTGCTATCCAGATTATAGACGGTAAGGCAAAAGTTATTGCAGATAAGTATTGTGATGGTCTAGGCGCTTGTATCGGAGACTGCCCCGAGGATGCGTTAAAGATCATAGAAAGAACAGCAGATGATTTTGATGAAGAAGCTGTTGAAGAACTGTTAAAAAAACAGAAAGCCGCGAAAAAAGTGGCAGAACCTGTTGGCTGCGGATGTCCGTCCACAGCCCTGAAAACTTTTCCCACTATGGGTAAGGCAGAGCCTTGCGGCTGTACAAATCATGCAAAAGTTGCTACTTCCGGCGGTCCTTCCTCATTAGGCCACTGGCCGGTTCAGATCAGACTGGTTCCGCCTGGTGCACCTTTTTTAAAAGATGCAGATCTTTTGATCGCAGCTGATTGCGTACCTGTTGCCTATCCTACATTTCATGCAGATTTTCTTTCCGGAAAGGCTGTAATGATCGGCTGTCCCAAATTTGATGATGCTGATGAGTATGTTGAAAAGCTTTCCCAGGTATTTAAAGTGTCCGGGATAAAGAGTATTACATCAGTTATCATGGAAGTGCCTTGTTGTTCAGCCATGCCGATAATTGTTAAAAAGGCCCTTGAAAAGTCTGGGGTACAGATTCCGTTTGAAGAAGTTGTGGTCAGTGCCCGGGGCGAGATTCTTGCATGAAATGGTCTGAAGAAGCAGAAAGAGCCATTAATAAAATCCCATTTTTTGTAAGAAAAAAAGTTAAGAAAAAGGTTGAGGCCTATGCACAGCAAAAAGCAAAGTTGTCTGTTGAACTCTCAGATGTAAATGAATTAAAGAAAAAATTTCTGTCCAAGGGCGGAATGGAAAAAGAAATAAAAGGATATGAGGTTACCACATGCTTTGGAGGTGCAGGATGCCCTAATACAGCAAATTCAGCCACCCGGCTTGCAAAGGATATCGAAGCTATTATTGAAAAAGAAAATATACTTTCTTTTTTAAAACAAAGTGTAAAAGGCGATCTAAAGTTCCATCATGAGTTCAGGATTGCGCTTTCTGATTGTCCTAATGCCTGCTCAAGACCTCAGATCATGGATATCGGTATTATCGGAGCAGTTCTTCCGGGGGTCTCAAATGAAGCATGCATCCTGTGCAATGCCTGCGTGGAGGTTTGTAAGGAAAACGCCATCACACTTGATCTGGAAAATGAATACCCTTTGATTGATTATGATCAATGTTTGATGTGTGCCAAATGCATCAGCGAATGTCCTACAGGAACCATAAAAGAAAAAGAAAAAGGATTTCGGGTGATGCTTGGCGGAAGATTGGGGCGTCATCCCAGGCTTGCCATGGAGGTTCCGGGACTTCATACCCATGATGATGTGTTACTGATTATTAAAAACTGCCTTAAGCTTTATAAAGAGAAATCTAAAAACGGTCAGAGGTTTTCCCATATCCTTTCTTCAGTGGATGAGGTTTTTTCTAAATGAGCGCCATTGAAAATTTTAATGCTTGAATAACAGGGGCATAGTTTTTTTGTTAAAAAAGCCATATCTTTTTATGATTTTGGTAAAATGGTTATTGCCAAAATAATCAGCTCGAGCATATGGAGCTTGTAAGAAATTTACCTACACCAGAATCAGAAATCCTCCAATTGATTCATTGACTCAATATTTAGTAGTGTATTAAACGGTAAAAATAGTTTTTAGGTTTTAATATCAACAAAATGGAGGATCGTATGAAAAGTAAAAATTTATTGCTCATTGGATTTATCGCTTTACTCACCATGGCTTTTTGCCAGACAGCCTTTGCAAAAGACAGATTAGTATTCGGTGGAGGCCCTGCCGGTGGTACATTCCAGGTAGTTGCTAACGCCATCCAGGTTTATAAACCTGTAAAAGAATCAGCAGCGTTTAAAGTGCAGGCACAGTCTTCAGCAGGTTCCGTGGAAAATTTGAGAAAAACAAATTCCGGCAAACAACAATTTAGCGTTGTTTATTCAGGTCATGTTTACCTGGGTCGAAACGGCATGATGAAAAATGATACTAAAAAGTATGAAGATGTCATGGCTGTTGCATGGTTATATGGCGCACCAGGCCAATTGGTCGTCCGTGCAGGTTCTGGAATTAAAAGTGTAAAAGATCTTGTCGGCAAAAAAGTAGGTGTTGGTAATGCCGGTTCAGGCGCATTTGCTAATTGTGAGCTTTTTTTCAGCCACATGGGTGTCTGGGATAAAATTGAAAGAAATGCAATGGGTTATAATGATGCTGCCCAGGCATTTGGAAACAAACAGCTGGATGCTTTCTGGCTGTTTACTGCCTTCCCGAGTGGAGCTGTAATAATGGCAGCACAGACCAATGATATTGCCCTTATAAATCTTGATGCCGATGCCACAGCAAGCGGATTTTATACGAAATATCCTTACTTTGCAAAACTGTCTGTTCCTGCAGGGACCTATAAGGGTGTAGATTATGAATCTCCTTCCTTTCAGGATTCAGCTCTTTGGGTAGCCAATTCAAAAGTGTCCGCAGATGCAGTATATGAAATACTTTCTCTTATTTATACGGATGAGGGACTGGCCCATATGAAAGCTGCAAAAAAGACATTTAAGAAAATGGCCCTTGAAACAGGCGCTGACGGTGTTGTAACTCCTTTCCATCCAGGTGCTGAAAAATTCTGGACTGATAAAGGTATTTTATAATAGGCATAAGTTCGTTTAACTGATATATTAATTAAGATACGGGTTTTTAAATAAAGAAAGCCCGTATCTTTATCCAAAATTAATATATTGTTTCAATTATTTAATTCAAACAACAGGAAGGCCTGCCGTGTACGAAAAGTTAAATAGATTTGAGCAAATCGTATTTGATGCATGCTCAGTGATCCTGGTCGTTTTCTACTCCTATGCTGCTGTGATTCATCCCATGGCAACACAGTATCACAGGGGCGTTTATATCATAATAACCTACGCTCTTGTCTTTCTTTTATACAAATCAAAATCAAAAATTATGAGGGTTGTGGATTATATTCTCATTCTTCTTTCCCTGGTCTCGATAGGATATTGGATGTTCATGTTTGAGGTCATTAATTACCGGACAGGTGCTGAAACACAGACAGATATGGTGTTTGCCGTCATTGGTGTATTAGTGGGTATTGAACTCGCCAGAAGGGTGGTGGGCAAAATCTTTGTTTTTATGGGCGTTATCATGCTGAGCTATGGTGTTTACGGTTATCTGGTACCAGATCTTGTTTCCCATGCCGGCGCTCCTTTTACTGAATTGTGTATCAGTATATTTTATAAAAGCGATGGAGTGTTTGGCATCATGGCCAATGTCCTGGCCACCTATGTGATTTTGTTTGTTCTTTTTGGTGCTTTTTTAGAAAAATGCGGAGCCCAGAAATTTTTTATTGACTGGCCTCTTGCTGCTGTGGGGCACACAGTTGGCGGTCCTGGCAAGGTTTCAGTTATTGCATCAGGACTTTTTGGTTCTATTTCAGGTTCCGCCATTGCCAACACGGTTTCCACAGGAATGTTTACCATTCCCATGATGAAAAAAGCAGGATTCAGGCCCCATGTAGCAGGTGGCATTGAGCCTGCTGCATCCATTGGCGGAATGTTCATGCCTCCGATTATGGGTGCCGGTGGATTTATCATGGCAGAGTTGACAGGTGTTCCTTATTCTAAAATCATGCTGGTGGCAATATTCCCCGCTGTGATGTATTTTTTCAGCGTTTTCTGCATGGTCCATTATGAAGCCAAGAAATATAATATTGTGGGTGAAAAATCAAAAGTCTCAGCCACGGAAATTTTTAAGAAACAATGGTTTTATGCCCTTCCATTAGTCGTTATCACTATTTTTATGCTGACGGGATATTCTCCAGGATATTCAGCGATACTTGGCCTTGTTTCATGTGTTTATATCAGCTGGGCTGACAAGGAAAAACGAATGGATCTAACCATGGCAATAATCGTGAGCGCCATATTTTTGGTATCCCTGATTAACATTGTCAACGGAGGAACCGAGGACATTGTTCCCCAATGGGCTGGATTTCTTGTCGGAATTTTGGTGGCTGGTGCATTTTATCTTAAGTTTCCCAAACAGGCAAAGCCCGGGCTCTCCAAATTTTTAGGTGCTGCCCGATCCGGAACTGAGAATAGTCTCAAGATCGGCGCCACTGTTGGTGTCATCGGTATTATTATAGGGGTTTTGACATTTTCCGGTCTGGTATTAACTTTTGCCGATATCATGATTGAACTGGCAGGTGGTTCTTTATTGCTGACCATATTTCTGGTTGCTTTAGCATCACTCGTCCTTGGTATGGGGGTGCCGGTGACAGCTGCCTATCTTATCACAGCCGTTGTTGCAGTTCCTGCTCTCACCCATCTGGGGGTAAATGAAATTGCAGCCCATATGATCGTTTACTGGCTGTCACAGGATTCCAATATAACACCTCCGGTCTGCATTGCAGCCTTTGCCGGTGCAACAATTGCAAAAGCCAATATGTGGAAAACGGCTTTTACATCATTCAAGTTTGCAAAATTTTTATACCTGGGCCCTATCCTTTTCGGATATGTGCCCGGATTTTCCCTTAATGGCAGTTCAACCGATATTACTAAGGCATTTGTCTTGATTGTGTTTGGTACCTGGGCCTATTCATGGTTTCTCAGCGGTATCTGGGTTGGTTATATAAAAGACTTTTTTAAGAAAAACCCCGCATAAAAAACTTTCTTTAAAAAAACATATCACCCCTGACACAGTGTTCCTTGTCCGGGGTGATTTTTTTATTTTCATGGATCATCTGTTTTTCATTGAAAAATTTAGTTGCAATATCAACTGTTTTGTACAATATTAAGCGGGAAAGGCTTAAAAAACTGAGTTAATAGCGAACGCGATGATATTTACAATTGATTAGACAATAAAATAAGACATAATTATATGGAAACATTTGAGAAAGTCATTGATTCTTCTATCGCATATCTGGTAGGCCGAACATCCAGATCAATTATTAAAAGACTGACAAAAAAATTTTCAAATGCCGGATTTGACGTGAGCTATGAGCAATGGAGCATACTTGTTCATTTGTATCGAAAAGACGGGCAAACCCAACAGGAGCTCTCCAATATAGCAGTAAAAGATAAGGCTGCTATTACAAGGCTTTTGAATGTTCTGGAAAAAAAGAATATTGTCCTAAGAATCCCGGACAGAAATGACAAGCGAAGCAAGCTTGTCTATCTTACCAATAAAGCAAAAGAGTTTAAACCGGATTTAATTGCTGTTGTTGAAGAATTGTTGGAAGAGGCAGAGAAACAAATTTCTTCAGAAGAAATGGCTCAGTGCAAAACCACCTTAAATAAAATATTTTCTAATTTTGACCGGCTGAATCACTAATCCCTCTGGGTTAATTGCCAGCCGCTTGCGGTATTACAAATTAGATTGTGTTGTCTATTCCCGACAGTTCGCGGCAGGGTTGTTCATTTTATAATTCCACCAATTTGTTTTGAATGGCATATCTGGATAATTCAGCATTGTTTCTTATGTTCAGTTTTTTTAATATTCTTGATCGATAGGTATCAACGGTTTTGACACTGATATTATAGGATATGGCTATTTCCCTGTTTGTCGAGCCCATGGCCAGTTTTCTGAGTACTTGAAGTTCTCTCATGGACAATGATTCTGTAAGAGTCTGGTTTTTATTTCCCCGGATCACTCTAAGGGCCAAAGCTTCACTGGCCTTTTCAGTCAAATACCGTCCTCCGGAGTGGATTTTTTTTACCGCTTCCACAAGTTGTTCAGGAGCAGACTGCTTTGTCACATATCCCATGGCACCGGCTTCTATTGCCCTGACAAC
>Ga0307989_1000474_pt1 | contig 26319 bp, 20 predicted proteins | sample EllFjometagen185_FD_203164 | JGI IMG/M metagenome (GOLD analysis project Ga0307989, IMG submission 203164) | Marine microbial communities from Ellis Fjord, Antarctic Ocean - #185 | ecosystem: Environmental > Aquatic > Marine > Unclassified | place: Southern Ocean | collected 2014-10-08 | reverse complement strand
GGCTATTTTTACTGTATCGGCGCCAGCAGTCGTGCAACTTTAACTGCCAGTTTATACCATAAAGGTTTTTTTGTGTAGTCTTCTTCGGTAATTTGGAAGCTGTTGGCAAAATCTTCTATCATCATCTCTTCAACTTTACTAGCAAACTCTTTGCTGCTGAATAACATGTTGATCTCAAAGTTAATACGGAAGGAGCGGTTATCCAGGTTGGCAGTGCCTATCATAGATATTTCATCATCGATCAGCATTGTTTTTTGATGCAGGAATCCTTTTTTGTATCTATAAACTTTGATGCCAACTTTAGTAATATCCTGCAAGTATGATAGTGATGAAAGGTTGGTAATAAGAAGATCAGATTTTTCCGGGATCATCAACCGTACATCAACACCACGTAGCCCGGCAAGTTGTAAAGCGCACAAAACCTGCTGATCCGGTACAAAATATGGGCTAATTATCCATAACCTTTTTTTAGCTGAATTTATAGCATGAACAAAAAATATTCCGCAAGTTTCCAATTCATCTGCCGGTCCGCTTGGTAAAACCAGAACATTATTTTTCCATTCAGCAGAGTAAGTAGGTTCCCAATTCAGTTCGGGAACTTCATGTGTTGCCCAATACCAATCGGAGATAAACGGTAGCTGAACACTCTGAACTGAAGGTCCTTCAATTTTTACATGAGTATCACGCCAGTAACCATATTTTGGATGAATTCCCATATATTTATCACTCACGTTCAAACCACCTACATAAGCAGTTTTACCATCCACAACTACAATTTTGCGATGATTACGGAAATTTAAACGAAGTCTATATGCCCAACCTTTTCTACTTTTAAAATTATGAACTTCAATTCCTTCATTCCGCAATTTCTCCATATAAGAACGGGGTAGAGGCGTACAACCGATGTCATCATAAAGCAGATAAATTCGAACACCTTCTTTGGCTTTATTTATGAGTTTGGTTTGCAGTTCAGTTCCCAGTTTATCATCATTTATCTTATAAAATTGTACAAGAATATAGTCCTGTGCTTCATCAATTCCCTTAAAAATTGCATTAAAGGTAGCTTCACCATTTATGAGTACTTCTGCATTATTATAGGAAGTAAAAGGCATTTTAGCCAGTGTTTCTACAACGCTGAAATCGGGATGTTCATCTTCTGATATGAGATCATTATTCTTGAATTTAATTTTTAGATCACGGGCAATATTATTAATCTTTAGGTCACCCGAACGACGCGCATTTATATACCCGTGGAATTTTCTGTCACCGAACATCCAATAAAGTGGAACTGCCAGGTAAGGGAAACTAATGAGAAAAATAGCCCAACCAACCGAACCTTGAGAAGTCCGTCCTTTCCAAATGGCATCAAGAGCTGCAAGTACACCCAAAACATAGAATACTACAACAACTATCCACCAAACGATCTTAAAACCTATCATACTTTATTCTTCCCTGCTTTTTTTGTCGTTCAGGTACAGTACTATCTTATCATAAAGCATAGATAAGGTTACCGAATAAGGAACGTTTTTCTTGGAAAGTTCCGCAACCGAAAAAGCTTCACCATATCTATCATGCTCAATATAAATTCGTATAAGTTCTATATATACAATAGGATCAAAAGGTTTTTTCTTGATACCATCCATCAGCAAGGCTATGGCTTTATCTGTTTTGCCAATCCTATCACATGTGATGGCAAAATTCTTATAAAAATTTGCAGAATTAATTGTTAATTTTTCTGCTGCAACAAATTCAACATATGCTTTAAGAATAATATTTAAATTAAAATATGCCAACCCTTTTAGGTAACTGATATTTCCATGCTTACCAAATTTTTGTTCAGCTTTATCTAATGTTTTTATAGAATCTTCGTGCTTGCCTTCTAAAAAGAGTAATTCAGCCAAAAAAATGTAGGGAAGAAGCGATGATACCTTATAATTAAAAATTGGCTTTAACACTTCAATGCTTTTATTGTTCCTGCCAATTTTAGAATAAGCAAATGCTTTATTATAAAGTAGTTCAGGAAAGCTGGTAGATAGCATATTGTAATAATCTATTGCCAGCTTATATTCATTTATTGCCATAAAAGAATTTGCTAGTTGGAAGATAGCTGTTTCATTACCTGGTTCAACTTTTAGCACCTGATGATACACACCTATAGCTTTTCTGAAAAGTTTTTTACTGAAATAGATTTCAGCCATAAATAAGAGGATCTCAACGTTTTGTGGAAATTCCTTCAATCCTTGTAGCAAAATTCTTTTTGATTCCAACCAATTTTTATTCAGCTGCATCTTTGCCTGCCAGATGATATTATTCAGCTTCTTCCTATCCACAAATATTCCCCTAAAATCATTGAGTATTATACAATTCTTCAACCAAGATCAGAATTTGTTCAACATCAAACAATCTATTTATTCTATTTCTAATTTTTGCACCACCACGAAATCCTTTGGTGTAATGTGAAAAATGAGTACGCATTTCATACACCGCTTGTTTTTCTCCTTTATGGAAGATCATGAATTCCAGGTGTCTTTTTATAATTTCCAGTTTTTCTGCAGTAGTTATCGGTTCAATGTTCCCACTCTTTAAATAGTTTTTAACTTGCTTAAATAACCATGGCTTTCCCATAGCTCCTCTACCTATCATCACCGAGTCGCATCCTGTTTGTTCATACATAGCTATCATATCTTCAATTACTAATACATCACCGTTGCCAATTATCGGAATGTTTACTGCTTTCTTCAATTCTGCTATCAGTTTCCAATTACTTTTACCCGAAAACATCTGTTCACGAGTACGAGGATGAAGACAGATAATATCTGCTCCAGCATCTTGCATTTGTTTACCGAATTCAAGTGAATTTGTGCTGAACATATTCCAACCAGAGCGAAATTTAACAGATAAAGGAATGTTAAGTGGTTCTAAGATCTTTTTGGTCTCCCTAACAATACTGGCAGCGATATCGGGTGTGTTCATCAAGGCAGATCCGGCTCCACGTTTAGTAACTTTTTTAACAGGGCAACCCATGTTAATGTCGATAAAATCAGGATTTTTTGTTAAGGCAATATCAAGCGCTTTCTTAAAGATTTCAGGGTCAGAGCCAAATAACTGCAATCCAAAAGGTCTTTGTGATTCTTCAAATTCTGCATATTCTAAACTGCGATCTTGGTTATAAAGTAATCCATCTACGCTTACCATTTCGCTAACAACAACATCAGCACCACACTCTTTACAAATCGCTCTAAATGGATTATCAGTAATTCCTGCTAAAGGTGCTAACCATATCTTATTGTTTGTGAGTTCTCTTGCTGTAATACTCATAACTATTTACCAATTAAATGATAGATCGCTATTCCGGCAGCAACAGCGGCATTTATCGATTCGATATTTCCCTGAATTGGTATATTAACTTTATGCTCAGCAATTTGCAGAATATCCTGACTTACGCCAAATGCTTCCGAACCGATAACGAGTATTAAACTGGCAGGTCTTTCAAGTTTAAAAATATTTGTGGAATCTTCCAGCGTTGTAGCGATAATTGTGTTTTTTATACTTTTCAGCCAGTTATGCTCATGAGTTTCCGAAGGCAGATGAAACACCGAGCCCAATGAAGCACGTATAACTTTTGGATTGTATATCTCACAACAATTAGGCGAGAGAATTATTCCGGAAACTCCTGCCGCTGTAGCCGTGCGGAAGATGGTTCCCATATTTCCAGGATCGCTTATTCCATCCAGATAGAGCAGGAATTGTGTTTGTTCAATTGGTACAGGTTTAATTTCAATAACTGCTGCAATATTCTGTGGTGTAATCGTTTCTGTGATCTTTTTCATTTGATCTCTATTTGCAATTGATATTTGTTTGGCAGAATAATGCGATGTGTCAATTTGGTCAGAATTGGTAATTATCAATTCATCAAAGCTAATACCGTAATCGTTCAATTGATCTATCAGACGTACACCTTCAACGATCGTTTTTCTGTTTAATGTACGGAATTTCTTCTGCTGTAGTTTAGCTAGTTCTTTTGCGTGATTATTACTTAATTCGTTATACATTATTTGTTATATATTTCCTTTATTGCATTAATATTAACATTATCAATTTGCTCAGATTTTAGAAATTGTTCAGCATATTTCAGGTACAATTTGGAATCCATCAGAAGCTCTACAAGGTCTTTATCGATCTCACCATCTTTAACCATGAAAGCCATTATTTTTAGTGTTTCGGAAAGAGTTTTACCCTTTTTATAGGGTCTATCGGAGGCAGTGAGAGCTTCATAGAGATCAGCGATGGCAATAATGCGTGATTGAAGCGGAAGTTCTTCTGCCGTTTTCTTAAAGGGATATCCTTTGCCATTTAGCTTTTCATGATGAGAAGCTGCATAAAGAGGAAGATTCTTGAATTTCTTTGGATATGTTAGTTCCGATAACATCTCATGAGAAACAAGAGCATGTTCCCACATTTTTTGCAACTCATCGGGAAGAAGTGTGCCTTTTCTTATACAAAGGTTTTTTTTCTCATCTTTAGTGATAATATAGTATTCTTTGCCATTTGCTGAATATTTAAATTTATAGATCTCCTCAATTCGGTCTATATAGTCATCCCGCATGAATTCACCACCGGTATTAACTTTGATGACGAATTCCTTATCTTCAATCAGCTTTTCATGAAGCTTTTGCAATTCTTCTTTTTGCTCGATAGTCTTTGCTAATTCAATATCCTTTTTAATTAATGCAAATATCATTTCGAAACGGGTTATCACATGTTCTATCTTATCTTGAATTGTTTCCAGTTTTGTAGCTTTATCCCGAACATAGATAGGGATTGTGATCTTGCCGACATCATGCATCCAGCCTGCAAGAGATATTTCCTGCATTTCGTCGGGAGAAAAATGTACATCTTTATATTTATTAGAATCTTTTTGGATCTCTTCCGACAGCATTTCAGATAGTGATGCTACACGTTTAATATGGCCACCTGTGTATTTTGATTTGCGGTCTATTGCGGCTGCAATACTTTTAATAAATTGATATAATAAATTTTCTAACCCTTCTACAAGATGTTTATTTGTAAAAGCAATTGCAGCTTGTGATGCGAGTGAAGTTAGCATTGTGAGATGTTCTTCTGTGAAATGAGTTATATTTCCCTCATCATCGTAGGCATTGATCAATTGTATAACTCCCAGCAGTTCATTTTCGTGATCCTTCATCGGAATTGCTGCCATTGATTTGGAATGATAATTATTGTTTTTATCATAATTTTTTGTTCCGCTGTTATCAAAGATATCTTGATCATAGGCATCTTTAACACTACTGGGATCTCCAGTATTGGCTACATAAGAAGCAAAATTCTTGTATATTTTATTACCCTTTTCATCATAAAGCGGAACACTTGGCCATTTGGCAGTATCTGCCATTCCAAGATTTAAATTCATGGATTTTGTGCAAATTATAGTGAAATCGAGAGATTGTTTATCTTCTGAAAGCGTGTAGATCGTTCCTCCATCAGAATTGGTAAACTTAATAGCCTCCTCTAAAACCAACTTAAAGAAGTTATTTATATCACTTTCACCTGAGAGTGCAATCCCGATCCTAGTAAGTGCTTTTACTTGTCTTAATAGTTCTTTCTTATCTGCCATAACATACCTTCAATACCTAATTATTTGACATAATTACCAATAACTTTATTCTTGGATATGTAATAAAAATTGATTTTATGTGTCAAATTATTTTGTAAACGCAGGTATAAATGTTAGAAACTATAATACTTTCAGCAGGTCAATCAAGCAGAATGGGAAGAGATAAAGCTTTATTAGATATTAATGGAATTCCTGCGATTATACATATAATTAATAAAGTTATTTCTTTTTCAGACCACATTTACATTATACTTGGAGATAATTTGGAATCAGTAAAGAGTAGGGTTTTGGAGTACTTTGAAAACCATGATTGTATAAGCTTTATTCACAATGAAGTACACTTAAAGGGAATGTTCTCTTCAATTCGAAAAGGCTTTCAGGAAGTAAAAGGTGAAAATGGAATCATGCTGCAATTGATTGATCAGCCTTTTATTTCACAGAATGTTTATGAAGAACTTGTTTCAAACTACAGTTCAGAAAACCTAATAATGCAGCCTTCTTATATAAAAGGTGAGTTTAAGCGTGGAGGGCATCCACTTGTATTTGCTCCAGCGTTTAAAGATATTGTACTTTCACATGCAGATGAGTATCAATTGAATGAGATTATAAAAAAATATAGTGAGCGCAGAAAATTTATTGAAGTAACTGATGAATCGATTCTGCATAATTTAAACACAAAAAAAGATTTTAACGATAAATTATCAGGATAAAAATTATGGAATTAGCAGTATTTGACGTTTTACAAAAAGCTGTAGAGAATCAGAAACAAGGGATTGCTTTTGTTCTGGCTACAATAGTGGAAGGTGTAGAAAAAACACCCGGACGTTCCGGATTTAAACTGATTGCCTATGAAGATAAAACAAGTGAAGGAACAGTAGGCGGTGGTAAACTGGAGAGAATGGTACTGGATAAATGTGAGGAAATTCATATAACCAAAGAAAATGCTTTTCTGGAATTTGAGCTGACTGAAACCTCCGAAGGAATCGGCATGATGTGTGGGGGAAATGCAAAGATCTACTTAGAATATTTTCCACCAACTAAGAAGATATATATTTTTGGAGCAGGACACCTCTGCAGAAGTATTGTACCCATTTTTAATTCAATTGGATTTTATTGCATTGTTATAGATAACAGAGAAGAATATGGTAACAAAGAAAGAATCCCGCTTGCTAAAGAAGTTTTTGCAACAGACTATTTTGAGTTCTTAAAGAAATTTGAACCTCAAGAAAATGACTCAGTTGTTATATTTACTCATGGGCACAAATATGATTTTGATATTTTGGATAAATTATGTGAGAAAAATGTTCAAGTGAAATATATTGGAATGATTGGATCGAAAATAAAGGCTGCTGATGCTTTAAATAAAATTAAGAAAAATAATTATAGGGGAGCCTTGATAGATAGTGTTCATGCACCTATTGGGTTAAACATTGGTAAGACAACAACACAGGAGATCGCTATTGCAATTACTGCAGAAATGTTGGCAGTTTATAATAATGTGACTGAGATTAAATCACTTAACATTAACTGAAGAAAATTTCTTTATAATATTATATTGACATATTATACTTAAATTCATGTTTATAATCTATTCTAATTATGGAGTTAAAATGAAATATATTTTAGTCATTCTCATTTTAATATTTAGTTATCTCTTATTTGCTGATTCTGTGCCGCCTTACGTTGAACCGTTGTATCCAACAGCGGGTTCAACCGGAATCCCTGTGGATTCAGATGTAACTTTTTATATTTATGATGAGGTTGATGGAGTTGATATAAACTCTGTTGGGGTTAATATTGATGGAGTAACCTATACAAACGACAGTAATTCTTTTTTTTATAGTGGCACACCTTTTGATTATATAGTCACTATAAATCCTCCCATGAATTTCCTGTTTGATGATCCGATCAATATTCAGATAGTTGCAGCTGATCTTGAAAATCCTGCAAATGTAATGCCAACCTATTCATATACATTTCAAACTATAGAAGATATGCAACCTCCTTATGTTGGTGGATTAGATCCAGAGGCAAACGCAGTAAATGTCCCTCAGGAAACTGATATTGAGTTTATTGTATATGATAGCGGGATTGGAGTTAATTTAACTTCTGTAATTGTAGAAATTCAAGGTGTTACTTATACTCATAATAATGGAGCATTTTATTATACTGGGAATGCCAATGCATACCATATTGTTATTGATGTTCCTGTGAATTTTGAACTTGCTGAAATTGTTAATGTTGCTATTGATGCTTCTGACTTAAATGGAATATCAATGGCTACTTTTGAATACTTCTTTGAAATAATTGATGATATTCAACCACCGTATCCAGGAGAATGGGATCCAGAACCTGGAGAGGATCAAGTACCCATTGATACAAATATAATTTTTAATATATACGATAATATTGAAGGTGTAGATATTACTTCAGTTGTTGTTGATGTTCAGGGAATTCAATTTACTTATCTCAATACATCGTTCTCATATCAGACAATACCAAATGGATATTCTGTTATATTAGATCTACCCAGTGATCTAGATTATGGTGAAGTTGTTATAGTTCAAATTGATGCTGCCGATCTTTCTCAGCCTGCAAATGTAATGCTGACATACATATACAATTTCCAATGTAAATTTGATGATGACCCACCTTACACAGGTGATTACGATCCAATTCCAGGACAACAGAATGTTCCAATAGATTCTAATGTAAATTTTCATGTATATGATGATGACCTGGGCGTGGATATAAATACTTTACTGGTTGAAATTGATGGTACACTTTATTCAGTTGCTAATGGTAACTTGTCTTATAGCGGTAATTCAGAAGACTATTCAATAAGCATTAACCCTACCGAGAACTTTGAGTTTTCTCAGTTCGTTACAGTAGAGATAGATGTAGCAGACCTTGCAATACCTCCAAATCAACTTTCAGGTTTTTACTACTCATTCCAGTGCATTAGTGATGAAGAGACTCCATATGTTACTGAACTCGATCCTCAGGCATTTTCTGTTGATAATCCGGTTAACACAAATATTTCGTTTCATATTAATGATGATGGTTTTGGAGTAGATGTTAATAGTGTAACTGCTCATGTACAAAATATTGAATATTCAGTAGCATTAGGTAATTTGTTCTACAGTGGGGCAGTAAACGATTATTTATTCATTGTTGATCCTGTAGATAATTTCAATTCTGGAGATACAGTTTATGTTTCTATCGAAGCATCTGACATGGTAATTCCAGCAAATACAATGGGAACCTTTAGTTACTCATTTGAGTGCATTATTGAAGATACAACTCCACCTTTTATTTGGCAACCGAATCCTGCCAATGGAGCTGTGAATGTTTCTGTATCTACTCCGATAAGTTGTTATATACTAGATAATGGAAGCGATGTAGATTCAACATCTATAGAGATGAATATTAACGATATTGCAATACCGGATTTTGAACTTGAACCGATTTCTATAATGGGTAGTTCAGGTTTTATAGTTTCATATCAACCTTCACAGCCGTTTAACCATAATGAGATAATTACCGTTAATATCTCAGCAGCTGATCTGGCAATTATTCCTAATCTGCTCATAGATGCATCCTTCTCTTTTGTTTGTGAGGAGAATCAACCGCCAACAATTAACTTACCAGATAGCCTGACTTGTGATGAAGACGGTTTGATAATTGAGAATTTCAGCTTCTATATAATCGATCCAGAGAATGATGATCCTATTTTGGAAGCGACTGTCAGTAATAATCTTACGATTACAGTTGATGGATTCATGGTAACTATTGAACCAAATACTAACTGGTTTGGTATGGAAAATATTAGTTTTGTTATTAAAGATGAAATGGGAGTGACTCTGGCAAGTGATAATACAAATATCATTGTTTATAGCGTAAACGATGCACCTCAATTTAATATGGACGAACTTCCTAGCGAATTATCCTTTACTGAAAATACAATTGAACAATTTGATTTCACACAGTCTATATTCGACCCTGACCAACAATTGGAAGATCTTACATTAACACTAGTTGGGAATAATGAGATTATCGTGGAATTAGTTGGTTTTGAAGCAACGTTTTCAGCACTAGAGAACTGGACTGGGTCAGAATTATTAACACTAACTGTAGACGATAACGTATCACGTGCAACATGTACAGCAGAGCTTATTGTTCATGTTACTGCCGAGATCCCGGATGAGAAGATTGTTATCAAACCACATACAGTCAAATGGGATGTTGATTGTTGTGAAATTACTATCTACAGCGAAGTTGACATTAATAAAATATCAGGCAAAATATTCGATAGAAGCGGGAAATTAATTAAAAAATTAAGTATAAGTGAACATGGTGAAAACAAACAATCCAGATGGTATAAAAGAGATTCTGATCAAAATTTAGTGAGTGGTGGTTTTTATATCTACCAGATAAAGATAAATGACAGAGTTTACCAAGGAAGCATAATAATTGCAAGGTAATGTAATGAAATTTAAAATTTTTGTAATTGCTCTAATGATATTCCCGATAATCTGTTTCGGATATGATTTTGAAAATGGTGGAGTTCGTAATGCAGCTTTAGGTGAAACAGGTATTGCCTCTTCTCGTGATGCGTCTACGGCAGTATGGAATCCTGCAGGATTAGCTAATTTCAATTATTTCCAGCTGATTACAGATTCTCGACCCTATATGATGCAAATGGATAACGATGAAATCGCACAGAACTTTGTGTACTTATCATTCCCAATAAATAAAATTCCGGGTGCTTTTGCTTTAACTGGAAGCTCTTTTAATTCTGATGCCTTTACCGAAGGAAGATATGGTTTACATTATGGAGCAGGTATCTTCCCGAATAAATTTCCTGGTAAATTCTCTATTGGTCTAAGTTTGTTAGATCATTACACAAGTTTTTCGGAGATTAATGAGAGTAAGAATGCATTTGATTTGGATTTGGGTATTTCTTACCGATTAAATAAATATGCAGATTTTGGTCTTTTGGTTGGGAATCTCCTGCAGGCTGATATGGCAATTAACAATGATAATGAAGATAAGCTTCCAATGAGGCTGGGTTTTGGCTCTGATTTTACATGGAAGAGAATAGTTATTTCTGGTGATATTCTGTTACGAAAACATCAAAGTTATAACGAGCTTGGATTTGGTATCGGTTTTGAATATATATTAGCAAAGAACCTTCAGTTGAGGATGGGATTGAACAATCACGATCTTACCGGTGGCTTCGGTGTTAATTTTTATTCCAAAAAATGGTTTGAACCAACTGGTAATAAAAATGAGAAAATTGATTTCAGTTTTCTTCAAATAAGTATGGATTATGCTTTTCAATATCCTTTAAGTGAAGCAAGCGAAAGCGGAATTGTATCTATCGGGAATAGCCTGGAATCGGATTATGGAGAACATTTCTTTGGTATTAAAATTGATTTTGGCAAAAATAGAGATTTAGATAAAGACTTTGTTTCATTATTCCCTTCTCAATTCGGAGTAGATCTCGATGTGAGTGTTGATACAGTATTTATAGAAAAAGTTGTGATCGACACAATAGTTCAAACTAGAACGATTCATGATACAATTAGGATAATTGAACGGGTAATGGATGAGAGAGAAGTTGAGAAGAAAGTGCAGGAAGAAGCTTCCAAAATAAGAAAGTCTGATATTGAGAAGATAAATCAAGCTTCGGTTCATTTGATCGCCGCGCTGGAATTTTATTATTCCGAAGAATATTATAAAGCGATAGATGAGTGTAATAGAGCCATTTCTCTTGCTCCGGATCTCTCATTATCATACATAAGGCTAGCCTCAATATATTATCGATTGGGGGATGTTGAAGAAGCAATGTATCAATTAAAGCATGCTGAGAGAATTGATCCAAATAATGCTGAGATAAAGAAAATGATGCGCTTATTATTAAATGAATAGATAAGGAATTTATATGAAGAAATTGTTGATAATTTTAATTTTGTTACTCAATTTACAACTCTTTTCACAAGATTTTGATATTGAAACTGTAAAAGAAATTCAGACGGAACGTGAACTTGCAGAATGGATTGAAGCAATGCTATTCCCAATAGTTGGAGAAACTATCGTAATTGCAAATCTTACACTGGATTACCCGGCTAGTAGATTGCAGGTTTACGGTTCTATGCTGGATAAAGAGAAAAGTCTTCCCGGGCTTCCAATTGCCAAGTCAAAATCTGTTATGCCTACAATGATAGATGATCAAGAGACTTATCCAACAATCGTTGCTCGAAAAGAGATCACTATTTATTTACAAAAAGATGTTTCAGATGATGTCCTGCGATTCATTCAACAGAATGTAGCACTATGGATGAATATTAATCCTGAAAGAGGTGATGTATTGCAAATTAGGAATATCATGGATTTCACTAGTGGCATTGCTGAGGAAGTAAAAGAGAAAGATGTGAATAATTTCTTTTTTCTCTATATGGGGATAGCTCTGCTGGTCATAATTCTGGTTTCTGTTTTTATCCTAAGATCAGGATTTACAAAATTAACAACTTCCATGCAGAATATAAATGTAACCGGATTTGAGAAAGCATTTCAGATAAAGGGGAACCTGGCAGCTCAGGCAGTTGGCGGGACAAGTACCAATCCCAGTCTCGTTTCCTCAAAGAAAAAACCTATAGCTATTCAACTTGTAGATGATAAGAAAGATTTCGATCCATTCGATTTTAGTTTTCTGGAAGATCTATCAATTCCTAGTTTTTCAAAACTGCTTGATGATGAAAGAGCCAGTGATATTGCCTTCATATTAACTAATCTTAATTCAAAATTTGTGAGTGAATTTATGAATTCTTACATTGGAGAGACAAATGAGATCATGAAAGCAATGTTAACTGATAATGCTAAATCGAAAAAAGAAATCGTTGAATTAAAAAACAGATTGCAGCTAAAATTCAAAAAAATAATTGAAGATGAAAAATTGAAATTCAACAGCAAAGAAGTATTGGTGAATGTACTTAATCAACTGGATCTGGACAAAACGAAGAAATATCTGGATCAAATTAATAAAATTGATATGGAAACCGGTAAAGCGATGAGAGAGGGTGTCTTTCTCTTTTCCGATATTGCAAAATTAAGCGAGCATGAGATAGAGCAGATCTCTCTCTCTACCGATCATGATCTGATGGTAAGTTTCCTTAAGAGTATAGATAGAGATATGCAAAGTAAATTCATGACAAACTTAACACCCAGAGCAGCTTCTATTATACGAGAAGATATGGATTATTTAGGAGTTATTGAACAAAATGAACAAGAGAAGATTCAAAAGCAAATGCTTTTTAATATTAGAAATATTTTACAATTTATAAAGGAATAAATATGAAAACATCAGTAATAATTGGATTTCTATTTGGCTTTGGTATTATTGTATCGGTGATATTTTTCAAGCAAGATCCATCATTGTATCTCAATTGGCCGGCTTTAGCGATTACATTCGGCGGCACATTATCTGCTGTTGTGATATATTTTTCTCCACATGCTTTAAAAAATGCCGGGAAATCTATCATTGCAATATTCAAAGATAAGCAATATTCGGATATTTACCTTATTGATATAATATTAGATATCAGTAAGCAATCACGAAAAACCAGTTTTAAAAGTCTGATCGAAAATGAATCTATTAAAGAGATTCCATTTTTAGCTAAAGGTTTGAACCTGGTTGCAGATGGAGAAGATATTGCCCATATTGATGAAGTCTTATCCCGAGACAGCAGGTCTATGACGGAAAAAAATATTATTGCAGAGAGAGTGTTTCGAATAGCCGGTAGTTTTGCGCCTATGTTCGGTATGATGGGAACAGTAATTGGGCTTATAGCCATGCTCCACAGCGTGAAAGATCCCGTAGCAATCCCAGCAGCGATGGGACTGGCTCTCGTTACCACACTTTACGGGCTGATACTTACTGCCCTCGTTTTCAAACCACTTTCAGGAAAAATAAGGGATAAGAATAATACAGATACCAGGATAAGAGAGATCATAATAGCCGGTATTATTTCCATTAAGAAAAATGAAAATTCTCACATAATTAAAGAAAAATTATTAGGATATTTACATTGACAACAGAAGATATACTTGCCAGTAATATTCATTCGAAACAAAGTAGGATACAGGATCTAAGCGACGAAGCTAATGAGAATCAGAACCTGCTGGATGTAATGATACCTTATGCTGATCTTATGACCTTGCTGCTAGTCTTCTTTGTTTTTTTTTATATAACAATGGATCATGAGAAGAACAGAAAAATAATTGAACAGAATAAGCAAATTGTTGAGCAAAATGAACAACTTATGGAGCTTGCAAAATTGGATTCACTCTTAGATATGAATGAACAAGTTATCACAATTCCCGGTGAAGTATTATTCGGTACAGGAGATGCACTTTTAAAATGGGAATCCTTACGCACTTTGGCGCAGGTTGCCAGAAATATTCAAGGTAGGATAAAAGGTGAGCCCGGATGGCAAGTAAGAGTTGAGGGACATACTGATAATATTCCTATCTTAAGTAGTAATTATGCTTCCAATTGGGAACTTTCATCAGCAAGAGCATTAAATGTCGTAAAATTCTTTATGGATAATAATTTTTTTCCTCCTGAGCAAATGCAGGCAATGGGTTATGGTGAATTTAAACCTCTAGTGCTTAATAACACACCTGAAAATCGAAAGAAGAACAGGAGAGCAGAAATCCGATTGATCAAAAACTTCAGAGGTGAGTAGTGACAAGTCTTCTAAATTCAATTAAAAATACTATACAGAATCTACCTTACATTAATTCTCCATTAACTATTAAACTTATCGAATCTGTAGCTCTAATTATAGTTATTTGGCTTTTTAAGATACTAATTATAAAACTTATAAATAGAAATGTAACAGATGTAAAAACACAATATCACTGGCGGAAGTTAATAAAATCAACTATCTTAATATTAATAATTATCCTTGTTGGCAGGATATGGTTTAGAGGAGCACAATCTTTAGTTACCTATTTAGGATTACTTTCTGCAGGTATTGCCATTGCTCTTAAAGATGTTCTGGCTAATCTTGCCGGCTGGCTTTATATTATTTCAAGACGTCCTTTTAATGTGGGTGATAGAGTGCAGATCGGTGAATTTGCCGGCGATGTGATTGATCAAAGTTTTTTTGAATTTACTCTTTTGGAAATTGGGAATTGGGTTCATGCAGATCAAAGTACTGGAAGAATAGTGCACATACCAAATGGAAAAATATTCACACAGGATCTGGCAAATTATGATAAAGGGTTTAAATATCTCTGGAATGAAATTGAAGTTGTTGTAACCTTTGAAAGTAACTGGCAAAAAGCTAAAAAGATACTGTTGGATATTGCTAATAATAAAGGTGAGAATATCTCTAAAAGAATGGAAAACCAGATAAAGAGAGCTGCAAAAAAATATATGATCTATTATAAAGAATTAACTCCAATTGTTTATACAAGCGTTGTAGATCATGGTGTTAAACTTACCATTCGTCATTTATGCGAAACTAGAAAACGAAGGGGTTATACAGAAGCTCTTTGGGAAGATATCTTATTGGAATTTGCCAAGGATAAGAATATTAATTTAGCCTATCCAACTACAAGATTTTTTAAGAATAAAGACGAATAAAATTTTACTCGTCACTCTGAGGTGTATTACTATTGTTACTTCTAACGAAGAGTCTATTGATTTGCGATTAAGGATTTGCGATTTATGATGAATATTGATGTTAAATTAATTTATGCTTCTAATTCCTAATTGGTAATTTCTAATTTTCGTTATCTATCCTTCCTTAAAAAACAACGTGAAAGATTCATCAGGATGACGATTTGCATATTTAGTGGGAACTTTTTGTTAATTCACCTGCAGTTTTTACGAATTCCAGGAATATTGGATGAGGATCATCAGGACGTGATTTGAATTCGGGATGATATTGAACTGCTATAAAAAAAGGATGCTCTGGGATTTCTACAATCTCTACAAGCAGATCATCAGGTGATGTGCCAGCTATTTTCATACCATGTTTTTCTATCATATTTCTGTAATTATTATTAAATTCATATCTATGCCGGTGTCTTTCAGAGATTTCGGTCTTTTTGTAAATCTTCTTGGCTAAGCTATCGTCTTTTAAGATGCAGGGCTGAGCACCTAATCGCATAGTACCACCCATTTTCTCTAAATATTTTTGATCATCCATCAGATGTATTACCGGATGTTCACAATTTTTTATAAATTCGCTACTATATGCATTTGTAAGTCCGCAAACATTTTTACCGAATTCTATTACAGCAATCTGCATTCCAAGGCAAATACCAAAAAATGGGATATTATTTTCTCTGGCAAATCCTGCAATAGCTATTTTACCGTCAATGCCACGATTCCCAAAGCCACCAGGAACAAGAATTCCATCAACATCCATCAGGTTTTCATCAATATCATTTTTGTTACTAACTTTTTCAGAATCGATCCATTTTATCTTAAGTTTTAATTTATTATATGCTGCTGAATGAATAAGAGCTGCCCAAACACTTTTGTAAGCATCTTGATGTTCAATATATTTTCCACAAACTGCAATTACAACTTCTTTGGTTGAATTCTTTATACCATCTATTATTTTTTCCCAGTCTGAAAAATCGATATTGCTCTGACGTAAGTGAAGATGCTCACAGATCCTTTCGTGAATCTTTGCTTCCATTAATATTTTAGGAACTTCATAGATTGTTGATGCATCATAGGCATTTATAACTCTGCTTTTTTGAACGTTTGTAAAGAGGGAAATCTTCGATTCAATTTCATCGTTCAAGGGCATCTCTGAACGGCAAACCAAGAGATCAGGTTGAATTCCAATCTCACGTAATTTTGTTGTTGCATGCTGTGTGGGTTTAGTTTTAAGTTCACCTGCAGCTTTAATGTAAGGAACATATGTAAGGAAAACGAAGAGAGAGTTTTCTATGCCTACATCCATCCTGAATTGTCTCACTGCTTCTAAAAATGGCAGACTTTCAATATCTCCAACAGTCCCACCAATCTCAGTAATTACAATATCGTTATCTTTTCCAATTGTTGTTATAACTCTTTTTATCTCATCGGTTATATGAGGAATAACTTGAACGGTTTTCCCTAAATAATCACCCCGTCTCTCTTTTTTTAACACTGTTTCATAGATCTGCCCGGATGTGGAGTTTGAATATTTACTAAGGGGATTGCCAATAAATCTTTCATAATGACCAAGATCAAGATCAGTTTCAGCTCCATCTTCTGTAACAAAAACTTCTCCATGTTGGAAAGGACTCATAGTTCCTGGATCTACATTAAGATATGGGTCAAATTTTTGCATTACCACTTTGTATCCCATCTTCTTTAAAAGAAGTCCAATTGAAGATGCAGCAATCCCTTTCCCAAGCGAAGATAACACTCCACCGATTACAAAAATGTGTTTAGCCATCAGATCTCCTTTTTTTAGTTATGATGTAAATAGACTATTAGTAGAGAAATTTGGATCAGTTGTTAGATTTACGCCAATCCTTCGTAGACCAGCTTCGTCACCAGGGGTTGGTATGTGTGTCATATGAACCTCACAACCTCGTAAGTTTCTAATTTTTTCCATAGCAACTTGTGAAGTTGGGTTTGTAGTTGCACTAATACTAAGCGCAATGAAGGTTTCTTCCAGATCGAGGCTTACAGATTTCTCACCTAAAATATTCTTCTCAAGTTTAAATATGGATTCAATCACTTGAGGTGAAAGAAGGTGAATTTCATCAGGAATTCCAGCCAGCACTTTTATTGCATTTAGTATCAGGCTTGATGCTGAGTGCATGAGTGGTGAATTCTTTCCAGTTACAATTGTACCATCTTGAAGCTCAATTGCAGATCCACAGAAAATGCCATCATTTCCTTTCCCACATGATTCAGCTTGTATAGAAGCATTGCGTGCAGGATCTACAACTTTTCTGTCTTCCTGTTTAGCTCCAACTTCATTCATGATCAGTTCAGCTCGATCAACTGTATCTTTATTAACGAATCCCATTACAAACTCACATTTGTAACGGAAATATCTGCGAATAATTTCTTGGCGAGATGCTTCTTTTGTAGCCTCATCATCAATTATTCCAAAACCAGCTCGATTAACTCCCATATCGGTAGGAGATTGATACATTGCCTTTCCGCTAGTAATTTTTTCTAATATACGTTTAAGTACAGGAAATGCTTCTACATCGCGATTATAATTTATGGTAGCCTCTCCATAAGCTTCTAAATGAAATGGATCTACAAGATTAAAATCCTTAAGATCGGCAGTAGCAGATTCGTAAGCAATATTTACCGGATGTTTAAGCGGTATATTCCAAATTGGGAAGGTCTCAAATTTTGCATAGCCTGCTCTTAAACCTCTTACATTCTCATGATACATTTGTGAAAGGCAGGTTGCAAGCTTCCCACTTCCTGGTCCTGGTCCAGTAACAATTACAAGTGGTTTTGTAGTTTCGATATAATCATTTGCACCATATCCTTCTTCACTTACAATGGTGTCTACATCAGTTGGATAGCCTTTAGTAAATTTATGAGTATAAACTTTCACATTTCTGCGTTCAAGTTTGTTTTTAAAAATTATCGCAGCAGGTTGTTCGTCAAATCGAGTTATAACAACAGCAGCTACATCAATATCTCTTTCTCTTAGGTCATCAATTAGTTTAAGAGCATCAACATCATACGTGATTCCGAAATCTGCTCGAATTTTCTTTCGTTCAATATCACCTGCATAAATGCAGAGTATTATATCAGCTCTATCTTTCAACTTCTTTAAGAGCTCCATTTTAACGTTGGGATGAAAGCCTGGTAACACACGTGATGCATGATAATCAAAGATGATCTTTCCACCAAATTCGAGATAGAGTTTATTATTAAATTTACTTACTCTCTCTAAAATTGCTTCAGTTTGTTCTTTTAGATATTTTGAATTATCAAAACCTATTTTCATTCTTAACTCCTAAATTAGTTATGGCTTTTTGTCTCTTTTTCTATTTTGCTGTTAATATTTGAAAGAAATATTGGTTTTGAATTTTTATCAAAAAATTTCATTGAAATATTGCCATCAATGCAACGATCATAAGAAAAATAATTTGTATACTCTTTAATATCTTTGTTAAAACCGAGAGTTAGGAAACATTCTTTGTCATTATTAATAAGTTCATTTTGAAGATGGAAGTTTCCTTTTTTATCTTCTTTAAAAGCAACATACCGTATTGCACCATTTTCAAATTTAATTTTTATATTATTATAATTGCGCTCTTTATAATATATCTTTTCAGCAAAATAAATTCCGTTCATATTTTCACGACTAATAGGAAATTCAATAATTCCGGTAGGTAAAACAAGTATTTGATGTTCCGAAATATCACCAGAGAAAAGAACAGGTTTGTCTCTATCAATTTTAATCGCCAATGTTTCAGAATTGGTTGTTATCCGGTAATTAGAAAACGAAAAATACTGCTCCCGATACTCTTCGCCGTTAATTTTAAGTAAATTATAATTGCAGTTTACGCCTTCAATATATGTATTCACAAGTTTTTCATAATCAGTTCCAATATACTCAGCAAGTTCCTGTGTTGGAAAGTTTAGGAATATGATCTTCTTCTTTTGTTGGAAGAGATGCTGAAGAATTGAGTTAGTTGAGTCTTTAAACTGCTTGAGTTGTCTGTCAGATTTATCATGGAAATCACTAGAGTAGCTTTCCCAACTTATCTCAATAAATTTATCTATTGCATTTATCCAATTTTTGTAATAATTTGGTGGTACAGAAAACACTTCATCAGGCATTTCAGCAAAAAATCTTTTCTTAAGTTTTTCTGTAGACATCTCTAACACTGGGAATGCCTTTCGTTTTCTAATAGCAACAGCTAATTCTTCTATTAGTGGTAATTCTATTAATGGTTCGTTAACATTATTTGCATTATGAATTTCACCTGAAATTGAGATGACATCATTCTTTTGGATTTTTAAGAGGTTGTTAATTATATTAAAAGCTAGTTCAGAAAATTTCTGCATTAGTTTAAAAACCAGCCTTCACCTAATTTTACTTTAATCAATTTATCTATCTCCATATTAAGTATTTTTGATGCGATTTTATTAAACTTATCCTCATTGTCACTAACATAAAAACGATCTTCACCGGTTCCCATCGTTTCCCTATTCGGCAGAACGTCATCAAGCTTATCTGTAACTGCCTGTGCACTATCTACAAGAGTAATCTCATTACCTGCAAACTGCTGAATTGAAGTTTTTAGAATTGGATAATGAGTGCAGCCCAGAACTAGAGTATCTATACTATTTTTGAGCAGGGGAGTGAGATATTCTTTAATTGTAAGTTTGGTAACTTCGTGATCTTCCCAACCTTCTTCGGCTAATTGAACAAGTAATGGACAGGCTTTACTAAACACACTACAGTTCTTATCTAAATTAGATATTGCGGATGAATATGCCTGACTACGAATAGTCCCTTCAGTTCCGATAACTCCAATACGTTTACTTATGGAAGTTTTAACAGCAGACATAGCACCTGGTTCTATAACACCAAGGACAGGAACAGGTAATATTGATTGTAACTCAGTTAATGCAGTTGCTGAAGAAGTATTACAAGCTATCACTATGATCTTAGCACCCTGCTGAATAAGGAATCTGGCATTTTGAACTGAATATTCAATAACTGTATTTCGAGATTTTGGACCGTATGGAACTCTAGCTGTATCACCGAAGTATATTAAATCTTCGTAGGGGAATCTTTTGCGAATCTCCTTAAATACAGTTAATCCACCAACTCCTGAATCAAAAATTCCAATTGGTTTTTTATTCAAATCAATCTCTCCTTAATTATATTTACTGATTTCCAAAATTGAGAAAATAAATATGTTGTCAAGCTGGCATTAAATAATTATTTTAGAAAATGAAATATATGAATAATGGGTTGGTAAATGCTTAAGAAAAAAATTGGATTAACGCTTGGTGGTGGCGGGGCAAGAGGGATTTGCCATATTGAGTTCCTTAAGGTTCTTGATGAAATGAATGTAAAACCTTCCATTATCTCAGGAACAAGCATCGGTGCAATTATTGGTGCCTTTTATGCATCTGGATTCTCCGGAAAAAAGATCAATGATATACTAGATACAATTGATATAAGCAATAAGAAAACTGAAAAAGATACTTCAATTAGTAATAAAGATGGAAATAAGTTAGAGAAATTTGTAGATGAAAAAATTACTGATCTTAAAGAATCGTATAAAAAACTTGAAAATATTCATAAAATGATAGACTTCTCTTTTTTTAAGAATACCAGTTTCATTTATGGCAAAGGTGTAGAAAAATTCTTTGAGGATAATCTACCGGTAAAAACTTTTGAAGAGCTAAAAATACCTTTGAAAATTGTTGCGACAGATTATTGGGCACGGAAACAAGTAATTTTTGATTCAGGTGACCTAATTCCGGCAATTCGTGCAAGTATGTCTATCCCCGCAGTTTTTGAACCTGTAATAATGAAAGATATGGTTTTAATTGATGGTGGTATTACAAACAATCTACCATACGACATTATTCAGGATGAATGTGATCTTACAATTGCAATCGATGTCTCTGGAAACTTGAGTATTCCCAATAATACGAAAGCCCCAAACCTGTTTGATAATATTATGAATAGTTTTGAGATACTTCAAGATTCCATTCTTAAATATCAAATGAAGATCAAAACTCCTGAAATATACATTAAGCCTGAGTTAATTGATGTTGGTATTTTAGACTTTCATAAAGCAAATATGATTATTGCAAGTGTAGCTGATGATGTTGTACAGTTAAGAAAAGAGCTGAAAGATGAAATGTCAAGAAAACCAACGTTTAAAGAATTTGGTAATAATCTAAAAGAGATAATTAAGGGTAATTGAAGTACAAATTGAAAATGTAGAGCCGATAATTATGTATATTGTTAAGTTGAATCTTAGCTAAATCTAATCCTTCTCATCTAATTCTAACCAGCGAGATTCCAGTTCATCAAGTTTCATTTGAAGCTCTTCCAATTTACTGGTTATCTCTTTAAAATCAGTTGGGGAGAGGCTGGAAGCTTCATCTTCCATCTTTAGATTTAAATCCATGATCTGGTTTTCAATCTTTGGGATTTCATTATCAATAAATTTTAATTCTCGTTTTTCATTAAAATTTAATCTGTTTGATTTACTTTTTGTTCTATGTTTCTTAATCTCTATAGTTTTAGTTTTTCTTTTACTTTCTTCATCACGATATTTTTTCACTAAAACATAATCAGAATAATTGCCAGGAAATTTTATGATTCTATCATCGTCGAAAACGAAGAGGTGATCTGTAACTCTATCAAGGAAAAATCTATCGTGAGAAACTACAATTATGCATCCTTTAAAAGCATCGAGATAATCTTCTAAAATTTCCAAGGTTCGAATATCAAGATCATTAGTTGGTTCATCAAGAATTATAAAGTTATTTCCAAACATAAGAGAACGCAAAAGATACAACCGTTTTTTTTCTCCACCAGATAGATTCTCTAATTTGCTTTGCTGCATTTTACCATCAAAAAGAAAACGCTTCAACATTTCAGAAGCTGAGTGTAATGTACCATCAGCAGTTCTAATATTATGCGCAAATTCCTGAATATAACCAAGAACCGTTAGATCATTGTCAAATTCATCAATGTTCTGCTGAAAATAGGAAAATGAAGTATTAATGCCTACTTTTGTAGATCCATTATCTGGATTAATCTCGTCCATAATAATTTTTAGTAAAGTGGTTTTACCACATCCATTTGGACCAATGATTCCAATACGCTCCAGTTTTTGGAAGTTATGATTGAAATTAGTGAAGAGAATTTTTTCATCATATTGTTTTGTAATATTTCGAATCTCCAATATGGTTTTTCCCAAGCGTTTTGTTTTAAAAGAAATATCGAGATCTTTATTTTCGGAGAGATAGGATTTATCGATGAGTTCTTTAACTCTATCAAGATGATCCTTCGGCTTGGAAGTTCTCGCTCTTGCCCCGCGTTGCAGCCATTTGAGTTCTTTTTTTAACTGAGCATTGCGTCGAGTTTCCTTCCTTTGAACATCAACATCCTGTTGTTCTTTTTTACGTAAATAGTATGAATAATTACCTTTGTAAAACCAAAGTTCTCCATTATCCATTTCTAATATGCTATCAGAAACAGCATCTAAAAAATATCTGTCGTGCGTAACGAATATAATTGTTCCCTTATAATTGGATAAATAATCTTGAAACCATTCTATAGTATCAAGATCAAGATGGTTTGTTGGTTCATCTAGCAATAGCACATCTGGTTCATCCATTAGTACTCTTGCCAGATCAATTCGTCTTTTCTGCCCTCCAGAAAGAGTTGAGATTTTCAAGTTTACATTATCAAACCCAAATTTGTTTAAAATGCTCTTTGCTTTAACTTCGATCTTCCAGGCATCATTTACTTCAATTTCTCTAATAATTTGATGATGTTCTTCTTCTAAAACTGGTGAAGGTGAGGTCTCAAGTTTATTTAGAATTTTATAATACTTTCGTAAAAGATCGAATTGAGGATGATCGCTAAAATAGATCTCTTCATATATTGTTTTGTTTAGGTCTAGTTGGGGAATTTGGGGAAGATAACCAATACGAATACCTTTACGGAATGTGATATTACCAGAATCTGCAGGCTCTATCCCTACAAGAAGTTTTAAAAGAGTAGATTTGCCACAGCCATTTATTCCAACTAATCCAATCTTCTCATTCTCAAATACTCCAAAAGAGCTATTTTTACAGATTAATTTTTCTGCAAATGCTTTATTTAATTCTTCTATTGAAATTAAGTTCTTACTCAATTTTTCCTCACTAATTAAACAGCTTTAAAATAGGTGACTATTTGTCAAACACTGATTATTTAGAAATAATGAATCAGCTTCAATTTTTTTTGGTTTGAATATTTTTTTATAAATGAATCTGATTCATGTAACTTTAGGTTATTTATAGAGATGCAAAAAAAGTGAGAATGACAATTGATATTACTAATAAATTTAAAGTTGACATTTTATGATTGTAGAGTTTTGAAACAAGTGAAATTAAGTGAAGACAAAATATAAAAGGAGTAATTATGCAATTACAGCAGAAATTTGTGGAAGTTGCAAAGAAGCAATCAAAAAAAATAGCTGTTTATGATCAAGCAACCGGCAAAGATCTTTCTTATGATCGTATGCTTATCGCAGCTTTAATTCTGGCAGGAAGATTTAAGAAGGTCAAAAGCAAATATCTGGGAATTATGGTTCCAACTTCTGCAGGATGTTTACTTTCAACTCTTGGAGCTCTAATGGCAGGGAAAATTCCTGTTATGATAAATTATTCTACAGGAGCAGCGGAAAACTCTGTTTATGCTCAAGAAAAATGTAGTTTTAAAACTATTGTAACAAGTAAGAAATTATTAGATAAGCTTAATGTTACACCTGTTGATGGTATGATCTACTTAGAAGATATCATGGCTTCTCTTTCTACGGCAGAAAAACTTAAAGCAGCACTAACTTCTAAAATGCCATCTGCTATGTTACAGAATAAGGTTAAATATGGTGATGATGACTCTACTTCAGTAATTCTATTTACAAGTGGAAGTGAAAAAGAACCGAAAGCTGTTCAACTTTCCCACAAAAATATCTTCCATAATATAAAAGCAGTTCCAAGTATAATTGATATAGACGAAAATGATATCTTTGCAGGTACATTGCCTCTTTTTCATGTGTTCGGGTTAACTACAACTTTTTGGCTTCCAATCTATCTGGGAGCATCGATCATAACTCACGCAAACCCACTCGATTACAGTGCTATCGTTAAATCCATTATAGATTACAAAATAACTGTACTTATTGGAACTCCAACTTTCTTCCATGGATATCAGCGCAAATCAAAACCTGGAGAACTTTCCTCAATAAGATTTGCAATTGCCGGAGCTGACAAACTCACAGAAAAATTGCGACTTTCATTCCAAAAAGATCACGGAATTGAAATATTAGAAGGTTATGGTGCTACTGAAACCAGTCCAGTTGTTTCTGTAAATGTGCCTGGAGCTAATAAGCCAGGAAGTATTGGGAAACCGCTACCAGGAGTTCAAGTAAAAATATTAGATAGAGAAACCGACGAAGAACTATCACCAAATAAAGAAGGGAAAATTCTTGTTAAGGGTGATCTTGTGATGAAAGGTTATTTGGGTGATATAGAAGAAACTTCAATGCATATTCATGGTGGCTGGTATGATACTGGTGATATGGGTGTAATGGATGAAGATGGCTTCTTGTGGCATCGTGGACGCCTGAAAAGATTTGTGAAAGTCGGCGGGGAAATGGTCTCATTGGTTAGAGTAGAAGAAGTGCTCACAAAATTGTTGCCGGAAGGTGTTGTCTGTTGTGTTGTGGATGTTCCAAATCCTAAAAAAGGTGCCGATGTGGTTGCAGCAGTTGCAACCGGAGAATTTGATAGAAAGAAGATCTTAAAGAGCATGGCAAAAGAGCTGCCGGCAATTGCTGTTCCAAAAGAATTTTACATAATCGAAGATATTCCCATTATGGGAAGTGGAAAAGTAGCATTCCGTGAAGTTGAAAGGATGTGTAGAGAAAAACAAGAGAATGGAGAGAAATAGAGTTAGAAATTAGAAGTTATAAGTTAGAAATTAGAAAAAGATTGAGATAAATTGTAAATATTAGTCCATGACTGTTTACTCCGGCTACTGCCGGATTAGTCGTGGGTTTTTTAATATTAGGAATATTACTTCATCCAACGATCTTGGCAAAAACCAAACTCTAATCTTCGCTAAGCTACGACCGGCAAGCAGGAAGACAGTAGTTGAGGATGATATGGAAAACCGGAAATTCTTCTTGCGGCTTCTTATGTTCCCTCGCCTGTGACATAGGAGCGGGAGAGGGACAGCAGGGTGAGGCAGGATCATGGCTAATCTAAAATCTATAACTAATATCTACAGAATTATACCCAAAAGATAATTTCAGTTTCTTATCTTGATGGTACTTACAGATTACATAACTTATTCCGCTTCCAACAACTGCTCCTACAATTACATCCGATGGAAAGTGTTGAGCTGCAGCAACACGCAATATTGCAGTTGCACTTGCCGATCCAAAAAGGATAGATCCAATAAGAATGTTATGACCATAATTATGGAAATAGTAATAGTAACCGCTGGTTGCTGCAGCGAAAACAGTTGAGGAGTGCATCGAGTAAAATGAATGTTGACTGTTGCGTTCCTTTTTCTTGTCATTTGATACAACTTCATCATAAACAAATGGACGATAACGCTGAGAGAAAGTTTTTGTCCATTTGCATATTGCGCTTTGAGCTATCATTATTTCACTGAAAACTAATAGATTATTAAATAAAACTTCTTTATCACTTTCGTATAAACAAAAAAGAGTTGAGCCAATTGCAAGATAGGCTGAATAATCACTGAGATCTTTTAGCGTTGAAGAATATGATTGTAATCCAATTCTATCGAAGAATGGAACATTATCCTTATTTAATTCCAGCTCAGTAGGTGCTTCTATGAGTTGTCTATCAAAATAGTTATTACTTAAATCAACTGCAAGGGCTGAGGAAATGAAAATAAGTGATTCGA
>Ga0307989_1000473_pt1 | contig 26339 bp, 23 predicted proteins | sample EllFjometagen185_FD_203164 | JGI IMG/M metagenome (GOLD analysis project Ga0307989, IMG submission 203164) | Marine microbial communities from Ellis Fjord, Antarctic Ocean - #185 | ecosystem: Environmental > Aquatic > Marine > Unclassified | place: Southern Ocean | collected 2014-10-08 | reverse complement strand
GCAAATACTCCGGTGACTGCCATCATGATATTCTTTATGTTGTCAACCATTCCACCACCACCAACTTTGAAATCCTCTGGGCTTAGTCCCATTTGTTGGAGAGTGGCAAATTCTTTCATTCCAGTTGCAATCTCCCCAAATACCGCACCAATACCCTGAACCGCTTCAACGCCATCTTGTATGTCTCCATCACTAAACATTCCACCACTGCCACCACCTTCACCAATTTTCTGGAAGACTCCGGATATGACAGTTAAAACTAAGCCTATATTTATACCAAGTTGTGCTATAGTTGCTCCTCCGAGCATACTCTCGACATTTGCAAAAGATTTCATTCCACCAGCAATGCCTGTAAATATCTCCCCAATTCCCTTAACAGACTCAATTCCCTTTTTAACGAAATTGTCGTTGGTGGCTGAACCAAATACATCAGATAATAATCCTTCCGCTCCACCTGATCCTCCTCCTGCATTTCTTCCAATCTCACCAAACGATTGATTAATAACTCCAAGAACACTAATTATTTTAGCTGGTATCGAATCGGCTGCAAATAATAACCTTCCATTCTTACCTGTGCCTATAGATTTAAATGCATTAGACCCAAGAGCACTTGTCATTTTTATAAATTCACCAAGACCTTTGGTTATTTGTATCAGTGAACTTCCTGCATTTTTAACTGACTCTATTCCCTTGTCCGTGTCCGAGGTTGTAAGGGTAGTTCCTAAGAATACAGTTGATAATAATCCCAAAACGCTTTTTGGCTTGTTGTTTCCAATTTCCGAAAATACGGAATTAACTACTCCAAGAACAGTTGATATTCTGTGGGGTATCGTTCCATCTTTGAATTTACCTTCCGAATCAAGATCCCATACTCCGGAACCCAAACTCTCAGTAAATTTCCAAAATTCACCCAAGGACGCTCCAATTTTTGAAAGGGCTTTTCCTGCCATCTCAACACTTTCAGATCCCACCTTGACACTATTCTGACTGAAATCATTACCAAATACCATACTAATCAAACTGCCGCCACTACCTTGTTTCCCGATGTCAGCAAATACTTTATTCACAACTCCAAGAACAGTTGATATTCTATAAGGAATTGAATCTTTAGATGGACTATCATCCGAATTAGTTGCCCATGCGGCTTTACCCATATCTTTAGTTAAATCGAAAAAGACTTCAACGCCTTGTGCCACAGAAATTAAAGATCGACCTACTTTTTTAGTTGAATCTATACCAACTTCCACATCTGATTTTTTCATGTCACTACCAAATATCATCCCTATGAGACTGTTATTTGTGTTCCCGGATGCCCCAATGTCACCAAATACCTTACCGATTACTCCAAGAACGGTTGCGATTCTATGTGGAACTGAACCCTCTGCCGGACTATCGTCTTCATTGACTGCCCATGCTTCGTCACCCATACCGTTTGACATATTGTAAAATGCTTGGACGCCTTCTGTCACGGATATTAACGTCTTGCCTACTTTTTTAGTTGATTCTATTCCAACTTCAGTGTCCGATTTTTTCATGTCACTACCAAATACCATGCCAATGAGACTGTCATTTGTATTCCCAGATGCCCCAATGTCCCCGAAGACTTTTCCAATCACTCCCAGAACGGTTGCAATTCTTTGTGGAACTGAACCCTCTGCCGGACTACCATCATCATTAACTGCCCATGATTCTTTTGGCATTCCATCGGTCATGTCAAAAAATGCCTTGACGCCCTTACCAACTTCCGTGAGGGCCTTACTTGCACCACTTACTGACTTAATACCAATTAAAACAGAATTTGGAGATATTCCAATCATGCTCGTTATTCCACCAAGCATTCCCTTGCCTTCTCCACTTGCCTGACCAACCATTGCAAATGCCTCCGCTAATCCTACAAGAACAGTTTGAATGGGAACAATATCAAATTCCGCCCAGTTAAATTTCGAGGCTTCTTGTAGTCCTTTTGAAAGTTCTTGTAACGCAACACCCATTCCAACAACAAGTGGTATAGATGCCAATACTCCTGCGGCATGCCATGGAGGCCATACGGTTTCTAACATTCCACTAACAAGGGCTCCCATTAAGAATGAGAAGTTTTCACTTTGTTTTTCTGTCCACTCAGGAACCTTACTTAGTTCCTGTAAGCCTTTTGCTAATAGTGGTAATGCTGCAGATATTCCTAATAATGCAGGTAGCCCAACGGTTGCCAATACTAATTTTGGAACATTAAATGCTAACATGGAAATAAATTCACCAGTCATTTTTATATTTTTTTCCGTTAATTTATCTGCAGAATCCCCAAATAAACCAATTGCGAAACCAAATGCAATTAGTGGTACGGCAAGTGCCGTCAAAACCAATGCGCCCATTAATACAAAACCGGATACTGGGGGAATACCAAGAACTGCCGCGGCAAGGCCTAACCCCGTAATTACTGCACCAAGCATGAGTAACTTATCCCAGGTTAAGTTCTTTGATGCCTTCGAAAATATTAACATTCCTGTTGCGAAGATTATTAAATTGACTCCTAATGCGGCTAAACCAACGGCACCGATTAGAATTGTACTTATATTTTGACCAATAACAGCCGCAGCGATACCTAACCCCGTAATTACTGCACCAAGCATGGCCAATTTATCCCAGGTTAAGTCTTTTGATGCCTTTGATAATATTAATAATCCTATGGAGAATATTATTAAATTGATTCCTAATGCGGCCAAGCCAAGAGCACCTTTTAAAATTGTATTGATCTTTCCTCCTATCACAAACGCAGCAAGTCCCAGACCCGTTATAGTGGCGCCAAGTATGGCCAATCTATCCCAGGTTAAGTTCTTCGATGCCTTTGAAAATATTAACAGTCCTACGGAGAATATCATTAAACTGAATCCCAATGCGGCCAAGCCAAGAGCACCTTTTAAAATTGTCTTGATCTTTTCTCCTATCACAAACGCAGCAAGTCCCAGACCCGTTATAGTGGCACCAAGCATGGCCAATTTATCCCAGGTCAAGTCTTTTGACGCCTTTGAAAATATTAACAGTCCTACGGAGAATATCATTAAACTGACTCCCAATGCGGCTAAACCAATGGCACCCCGTACAATTGTTTTTAGTTTTGATCCAATGCCAAATGCAGCCAGTCCCATTCCTGCTATGGCGGCTCCCATCATTGCCAACATTTTCCAGGTAGTGTTTTTCATTGCAAGAGTCATTATGTATAGTGCGGCAGAAAATATCACAAGCCCAATTGACATAGCTAACATAGCAAAGGCCCCTTTTATTATTCGCTTTCTTAAAACTCCAAGAAGTGTAAATAATAATCCCATCATTCCAATGACCGCAATTCCTGCAAGTAAATGTAGAGGGGAAACCATCATTACCAATGTCAATGCAAATGCTCCAAGGGTAAACGCAACAAGGCCAATCGATATTGCGATTAATGCCTTACTTCCCTTTTTAATTTTCTTTCGAAGCGTCCCAAGTAATGTAAAAATGACACCAACGGCCGATATTAATAAAATTCCAAGTACAAGAGGGACTATTATTTTCAATATCACTACCGCAAAAAGTGTAGCAGCAACCACGAATGTAATGAGTCCAAATCCTAATAATGTCAGAGAGCGAATTCCCCTTCTTAATTTTTTACTTTTTGATCCCTTACCTAATGTCTGGAATAAACGCAATGTCCCATATATAAATAACACAGAGACTGCGGCAATTGGAGTTAGAACAGCAACAAGGGCCAGTTTGATAATTGTGCCACCAATCCTCTCTAAAGACTCCGCAACTTTTGCAATTACATTATCTGTTTCTGATCCAAAAGTTCCCTTTGAGAAGGCGTCTTTTAATAAATGAACAATCTGAACGAATACTCGAATGGTACCAACTGCCAATTTTGAAAAGACAGCAGCTTTAGCAAGAGCTTTTATCCCTGTTGCAATCGTCGTTAGGGATCCCAAAATGAGGGCTATTATTTTCTTAGATTCAGACTGGTCTTTTTTGTTAAATTCTTTGGATAAGGTTAATAATACCCTACCAATACCCTGAGATTTTTTGTCCCCAAGTACAAGAAGTTGGAAATTGGCAACCGATTTTCTAATTTTCCCTTGGCCTAATTTCTTGGTTGCTTTAACGAAGTTGATTATATTGTCAGTGTTCTTCGGAGTAAATATTTCAAAGATTGGACTATTATTATCTTTAATATTTAACTTTGAAAATTCTTTCATGAATCTGAGAAGTTGAGACATTCCTGATGTATCTAACTTGGCCGGAGGTCCCTTCTTGAAGAGATTTTTAGCCTTATCCATTATGCCGGTTTTTTCCTTGCCACCAGTTTTTTCCTTGTCATCACCTTTTTCCTTGTCACCACCCATTTTTCCGGGCTTGGCATTTTTCAATCCACTTATAATAGAACTCAGTTTTGCTGCTTGCTTGGCGAGATCTTGCTTGGCGAGTGTTTTAACATTGGGTAATTTCTTTCCAGCTCCTGCAATGGTAGCGAGTAAGGCACTCTGGATTGCAGTCTGTGCCAGGATAGATTCATTTAATTTCGAGAGGGATTTATTGATATCGGCAGTGCCACCAACGGCGCCAGATCCTTTTGATTTGTCTTTTTTGGGTTCCTCTTGGAGTTTGGTAAGAACCTTGCCGATGCCAACGAAAAGAGATGATTGTTTTTTTGAATCTTGATTCATGGAATCCATTTGATCCCCAATAGAGCCAAATACGGAATTCACTGAATTTAATAATTCATCTTTTTTTTCTCCTTTTTCCGGATCAACTGTTCCCAGGGATTTCTTTTTTGTATCTTTAGCCATTAAAATAGAATAATTTTAATTTATATACATTATATATAAAAAATAAAACGACGATGACATATAATTATACCACCGCCGTTTGTATTTAAAAAAAAGTTTCGTTTATTTTTGAACTACCACGACCTGAAGGACGTGGTTTCTTGTAGAAGAAGGATAAAAATTATCTTTACATCTTAGGCATCGAGGAGGATCCAAATCCAGGGACTTTTGGCATGTTAGGCATTTTGTAGTTTCCACCACCCTTCATGTTTTTACTGGCATCCTGATACATTTTATTCTGTTTCAAATTACCACCACCACCATCTTCTTTTTCCTGTTGATCTTTCTGTTTCTTGAGATATTCCTCCAAATGACCTAACGTTAATTCCCATTCCCAATATGGCATTGACAGTATATCATGTCTTGTAAATGCACACTCTTTACGATTTAAGAATAGAAATTGATATTCTATATGCCTTTCCAAGTCAATTTGGAACAGACCAAAGAGACCCTCTTTTACAGAATTTGTGTCTCCTTGATCTTCCATCTCCCAAATAATCTCTTGATTCTTTTCCTTAGTCCACTCATCAAGCCAGTTCGGCAAAGGGATCTGAAAGTAAGAAAAGTGATTTGACGCCACCTTGAAAGTCTAAGGGAGCAACCACATCTGCCCCACATCCTCCACACGAATGGACAACGTCCGGGTTCACACTATCTAAGAGGTTATCAATTATGCCTGTAATAACAGATAGTTTTTTATGTTTCCAGCCAACGGACATTATGTCCTTTTCTCTATAGGCCTTCTCGTTCATACTTCTCCAGTCACCAAATAAAAATGGTGCGTGTTTCAAGAACGTATGATCCAAGAATTTACGACTTTGTGATTTACCTTTTGCATAAGTCTTTAACCATGAATTGACGCCAAGGGTTGGCATATAAAGTGGGAATGCGTCGCCATCTTTGGTTTTAATATCTAACGCGCCCGTTGCCGGATTAAAATATTTATGTAGCCGTTCATCCAACCGGAAGAAATCAAGTGTATCTCTATTAATTTCAACCTTGTCTGTGTGCCCACATTGTTCACACTGTGTCTGCATTGTGAGTTTATTTTCTCCATGCACAAAAGTTAAATCTCTAATTGAAAGTAATATGAAAAACTTATCAACATCTGAGATGTCTTTCCATGAACTTCCGGGCTTGGAAGTTCGAACCTGGGTGCACTTCTCAATAATGCCGTTAATCTTGTCATCAACATCAAGAAAATCGTTTTCATCAATTGTTGAAAAATGACGAATTTCTTTTGTTTCTGCCGAGCGAATTGCTATCGTGGTGCCCGCGGGATAAAATTTTCCTTCTGACGGTAATACATCCATCGGCATATTCTTCCATCCTATTCCTGGGATGTTTTCTTTTCCTGCTCCCGTTGCTGCGTTTGGATTCTGACCAACCTGGATTTGTCCAAGACTTGGCTTCCCTGAAACAGGACTGACCTTTGAATCCTTGGATCCTGCTTCTACATTTGATTTTAATGTTGCTTCTCTTTCGGCCAATAATTTTTTAGCCGTTTCTTCGTTTAATTCCATTGTTTGAGTTACTCCTATTGAAATATGTGTAAATTAATTAAAAATTTGTTCTTATAAATCCCTTTAACTTGAGATCGCCGTTCTTCTGGACGTTCCTTGTTTTTTGAAAAACACCATCCCCTTCTCTACTACCAGAGCCATTCGTGTTGCCTTCAATCGTAATAATTTTTTTGTTATCTAACACCGCCACAACGATTGCCGCGTGACCTTGCCATGTTTTCTTCGCATTATACCATATTACTACGTCCCCTGGTTGGGGTAGATGGTGAATACTGAAGCCATATTTTTCACCATGTTTCTTAAAGTTGGCAAATGTCTTTTGTGTTGATCCACTAAATAATTTTTTGACTCCCTCGAGGTGTTTTGTATCTTTCAATGTCATGAAACTGTCAAACCATACTTTTTCGGTAAAATATGCACACCAGGCATGCCCCGTTTGGAACCCAATTAGTCTCATACCTTTTTCAAAGGCTTTATCATACCATCCCTTATTTCCAGGTTTTTCCTGAAAGCCAACATATCTTTTTGCTGTCTCGGTTACCAGGGCTGCCCAATCTTCTTTAATTGATTCAGGGTCCGGAAGATCTTGATATAGAACTTTGTGTAATCTAAATTGCTGCTTCCTTAATAGTCCACCTATAATATCTATCATTTTTTGTTTTTTATGTTAATTTGGCATCTTTTAACTGATCTGCAAAGGCTACCATGAAATCTTTGATCAATGTTGATATATCTTTGAATGAGTTCCCTGGGACACTTGCCCAGAAATTAAGTCCGGCCACATTCGTTATATCTCGATGGCCGCCGGATTGTGAGGATATTAAGTCAAAAACACTCACGGTAACCTTTTCTAATATCTCAATCTGTTTGCGACTTAATTTTCGATAATGTTTATGGGCTATGTCCGTTAGTAGGGCCTTGCCGGCATCAGTTTTAAAATATGGGGTTGATTTAATTTTCCCCTCAAACATTGCCATTAAATCTTCTGCTGTGAAACCAAAGGAATCTTTCGATGAACCCTTCTTGATATCATATTCCCACTTGTAATCTTTTTTATTCCACTTATATATATCCATTTCCAATGTCTTCTTGATATCGGCGAAACTAAGCTCAGCTTTTAACTTCGATTTCATCTTCTTCAATACCTTCTGGGCCATCTCTCCAAGATTGATTGGGTTCTTACCCTTCTTGAATGGATTCTTTGACGCCTGGCAAAGGCCCATAGGCCAGCCAATTATCATATATTCAGCCTCCGGATTGTTTTCAAATGCAATATACCTGTCATAGCCTCTCATAACTGTGGCACCATACTGCACCAAACAGTTACCAACCATGGCATTATTACCCTGTCTGAACTTATATATATCTTTTAAATTTGTTAGTGGAGGAACTTTGAGACCTATTTGTTTTTCAATATTCCAGTTTGTATTTTTTTCGATGTCTTGAAGAGGATATGTCGAGGGATCCTCAGATGTAATTTTCTTGATGGTTGTGTATATTGAAATTAAAGATGTAGATGCCTCTAATACCAACCGAACCAAGAAATTTGCTTTGTTTTTGAATGTTAATAGCATCTTATTGACTACCAAGCCCATTGCCTGTCTGTTTTTTTCGGCCCCAGCAGTCTTATCAAATTTATAAAATCCTTTGAAGATATCACTTGGAGATAAATTGTGTTTTGCAAAATCCGCAGAATCTACCATGTTTATCAACTTGATGTCCTCGGGGGGGAATAAATCCTTTTTTGAAATTTCTTGTGATATGACTCCTGCATTTGACGGAGCACTTTTAAATGCGGATGCTGTTGTATCTTCAACACCAATTTGACTGTCGTGATGATCTGTATGAATGTGCATTGTTGGTTTCCCGTGTGCAAAATCCACCATCACTGCCAAATGATCTGTCTTGGGTTTCGCAACAGAAAATTCCTTTCCTCCATACTGTATAACCTGGGCTGCCGCCGTTGGCATCCCATGATCCGCCAAATATTCCTTCATGGCGATGGCACTTGTAACCCCATCCAAATCCATGTGGAAAAATATTTCGGCCGATTTATATTTTTCCCTCATAGAGGCCCAATCCTGTTTACTTATGTTTATGGATTCATTTAAAAACTCTACATAATCGTCATGACCCATGATATAATCGTTCATAATTTCTTTTTTTATATTATTAATTTCATTTCTGTTTCGCATAACTTATATATAAATTATTTTTTATATAAATATTTGCCGTTACCACTGTTATATATCTTATTGTATCCTCGGTCATGCATAATTTCTGTTTCTGTTTTAGATGGATCAAAACCTTCATTTACCAATTTATGTTTCTGGAATTGTTGCCTCCCATATCGTATACCGGACTTTACCCAACTATATCCTGGAACAGTGTTTCCACAAAATTTAAATCCTGTCGTTAAATATACATTTTTATTTGGGTTACTCCAGTCCAAATCGGCATATGAAAATATTTCTTTCGGTGAATATGTTTGAATATAATATTTCAACAGCTTTGAAAATCCTCCAATGACAGTATAATTTAATAGATTACAATATCTTAACATCTCGGTTCGATCATTTCTTTTACCAAAGGTCATTAATGCCACTAAATTACTCTCATAGAACAGCCCTATACGATGTTTTGAATTTATATGTCCTTGTATATGATTTATATTTAAAAACTCCCTGGAGACAACGGAGGAGACCTCTCTTATTTCAGTTTTACGGCCATAGATACGTTTCGATATCCCAAGGACAGCTCGAATCCTACTTTTGACAATTTCATTTTTAAAATTCCAATCATCTTCCCAGATATGAATTAAATTGATGTTATTCTTTGCTGCAAGAAATTTCTTTTCCTGGTGATAATCTTTCGATTTATACTTATCCGAGTGCCAATAAATTCCGTTAAATTCAAATCCAATTTTCATGGAGGGTATATAAATGTCAATTTCCCTATTACCAAGGATTGTTCGGTTGGATTGTTCGGTTTCAACTCCAAGTGAATTTATGAATTCATTTAGTTTAACCTCTTGACCTGAGATATGTGAATCAAGAGGGTTACAATTGACGCATAATTCTACACAGTGATTATACAACCTACTATATAATAATTTATGATGAATATTAAAAATTTCATTACATTTTGGACATTTTAATGTGAATATACTCCCTATATAATTTAGCATTTCATATCTTCTCTTTTTCAAATCAACAAAAATGGATGAATTAACAAGAAAATTCTTTGCGTATGTCTGTTGAGCTAAATTTTTAATTTTTTCGGATTGGCTTGGATTCTTAACACCATAATTTTCTTCCCAGGTCTGTCTCGCCTTCATTTTAAAATTATCCGTCTGGAATGTGTATTTTTTTCCATATTCTGACATACAAGTATCTTCCGATTTTTCCTGAACAACTTTCGATTGCATGGGATGATCAACCCCGAAATTAATAAAGCATGTGGATATCTTCCTTTTCTTTATAACTTCCGATTGAGATACATTTTCAACCCCATATTTTTTTAAATTGGTGGCCTTCATTTTGTCTTTAATGGTGTTAGATTGGGCGGCGTTTTCGACCCCATATTTTTTTAAATTGGCGGCCTTCATTTTGTCTTTAATGGTGTTAGATTGGGCGGCGTTTTCGACCCCATATTTTTTTAAATTGGCGGCCTTCCGTTTTAATATTATACATTTTTTATTTTTACAAATTGTATTATAATAAACATCATTTTTTAAATCTACACTCACATACTTATGAACTAATTCCCCGCAAAATTCACAAACGTAAAACTCGTAATAATTATTGTAAATATGGACAAGTCTTTGATTTATATGGATATTTGAATATCTTTCTTCTAAAAATGAAGTTTTTGATATAATATATGCCTCAACATCAGAATTTGTCTTTTTTAAAATTTTATATTTTTTAAAAAATTCCAAAAGATTTTCTGAATTTTTAACCATGTCATTTATAATTTCCATACCAATATCCTTAATTTAAAAAAACCAATGACAGGGATTTGTCATTGGTTTTTATATAGAAAAAATTTCACCTTGTTGTTATTAAAGTGTATTGTCCTCCCAATAGTCCGCGGCGAATACAACTTCCATTTCCCACGGATCTGCCGCAGTATAATCAAGTTCTATTGCTGGGAGTGGAGCCATTGGCCATATCCAAGGGAATTTCCACTGCCTAAATATATCTCCAACTCTTGTGTGAAGTGACACAGTCATTGGTCCGCCTGTATAGTCGACCTTATTTGACATTGCACCTGTAAGTGGGTCATATACGAGATCAGACCATGATCTCAATGCATTGTATACATAAACGCTATTACTATCGTCTATATTAACTGCAAACCCTATTGTTATATCGACTGTCGTCGACTCCGGAACAGCAGATTGAAATCTTCTTGTGTGTCCCTTGAATTTCTGCTCTACAATTCCTGGCATTTTTTCAGTTTCCAAACCGCCTACCTTCAAAATACTGTCCAAAACGAGTTGACCCCATTTATCTGCAACTAAAGATGGAGGTTGTATGGTTACATCAAAGAGATTCGTAAAGAGTGGCTCCCACCGATTCACATTGGTAGGACTGTTTCTGTAGTGACCAAAACCTGGCATATTATTATTTATTTATTTTTATTTATTTATTTGCTTTTAACTTCCGGGACATTTTACTATCCCGGAAACGATTTACTTCTTTTTTTATACTTGCACTCCGGCTACACTGAATCCACCTGAACTAATTCCACCAGTTTTCATGACAGTAACTCTGTTAATAAATTTCTGTAATCCTTTGGCTGGCTCAATTGCTATATCAATAATTCCTGTATTTGCGTCAATAACTTCGTTAGTATTATTTTCTTCATTCATAATAACTGTATAGTTATAGATTCCACCGTTAGCACGGACAGTATCCAAATACACTTCAACGATTGTCTTAATTTCAAGCCTTGTCGTGTCATCATTAAATTCGAATAAATAATTCGATAAAACCTGTTCCACTCTGTCTTCAATTGTAATTAGGAGATCTCTAACATGAATACTATTAAATGCACTTCTTGTGTTCTGAAATGCCATTGAATTTGCAAATATCATGTAGCCAACACCCTTGCGTTGAATGATTGGGTTGATACCAAATGGTTCCAAATATTCTCGATCTTTCAACAAGAAATCATATTCAAGTCCAACCAATTTTCTGTTAGACAGAACTCCTCGTTTTGGACCAGCCACGATACCAAATGGATTTCCAGTTTTAAATTTCTGGATAAACTTATTTGATACATCTGCTGCAGGAGGAACTGAAATTTGTTTGCCATTTTCATATAATTTTAAGAATGGTGCAAAATACCCACAGAATTTAGATCCGTAAGTTTCATCCGGCAATGTGAAGGAGAACGATGGTCCCAAGTCTTGGTTTCCACCATCTGGAATAAATCTCGTATTGAGAATTGGCTTAGGATCAACTCGTGTCGGCTCTGATGTGAATCTTGGATTATTCGAATCCGCAAATTCCTTCATGCTCGGTGCGTTCATAATTGCAAGACATTTCTGTCTCTCTTTTGCCAATTTTGTTAGCCATGTTTTTGGCCCAGTCATTGGTGCTAATCCGCCGTCAAATGTGTCAACAATGTAACGGAATGAAATGAGGTGTTTATCTGATAAAACCTCCATCAAGTTTGAATTTGCGGGATTCAACATACCAAGAATTTTTTCCAACTGTGCTTTTTTGTAAGCTCCACCCGGCAAATGATAATCTGTCAAGGTGAATCCATCTAAATGGAACATCTGGTAATTCTGAATGAAATCATCAAGTGGTTTATATCTTGTAATATATTTTCCAAGCGCTGATCTATCAATTATATAAATCGGTTGATTAACTTCATATTCCTGAACATATCCAGGAAGCTCAGTATTATAAACCTTTTTCTTACTAATAACCTTTGTAAGTTTATAATGATCGTTTGCGTCGTCATCTGTTGTTTTTGATACGATATAATCTCCGACTGTAATTCCTGTCGAATATTCTTGTCTTACTGCGAACTTAGTTTTGTATGCATTCCAACTGTTATTGACAATTTGCATCTCGTCGTATAGGTCGTCGGCCGAAACATACATATACAGTTCAGTTACATCTGTAATGACAGGTGTTCCAACTGCAGATCCAGTCAGACGTAAATTATATTCCGAGTCAGTTTCAGTTTTCAATCTGTTATCCAATGGTGAGAAATCATAACCATTTGTATACTCAAATGTTGGATCGTAGCCAAATTTTTCATCTGTATAAGTATCGAACATTTGAATCTTCAGAATCGGAATTCCTTCAGAATCAACTGCTTTGTCATAATTTACATAAAAGTAATCTGTTGCCAAGGTTCCTGTATAGAATTTATCCCCCGGCAACAATGCACCAGCTTCATAGTATTCATATAGTTTATGGCCTTTGTATGCAATGTAAAGATTTGGATCATCTTCTCCTGCAGAAACAACTGTCGTGCCATCCATGTAATCCGCGGCAGCTTCAGCATCCAAGAAAACTAATTTATCTGGTTCATAGACGAACGTTGGTAGGTTAGTATACAATTCAAATGAATTTACATAATCTGAGTTGCTCATGAATAATTGATAGTTTGTTAAGTTCTGGTCAATTAATTCTAATGCATCTCCGATATCATCGCGAGTTACGATTGGAATAAATATCTGTTTTGGAATATCGTCCCATGAACCATAACCGTCATATCCACCAGCTTCAATAGCGGCCTTGTCAGCAGTTGAAAGTGAATCAGGATATACTACGACTTCTTCACTAACTTTAAAGTAGTATGAAATTTTATTTGAAACATCTTCAATTAAAACATCCTGGCCTACCTTAGGTATATTGAGATATGTTGTATTATCAACATCATCAACAGCCAAGTTAAATTTTGCAATTTCATCTGCGTCTACTGTAGGTTCGTTAATAACGATATGCATAGACGTTGTATCAATTCCCAATGCGGTCATTTTTGATAAGTAATCCGCGTCATCTGTTGGATCAAGTAATGCAACCTCGTTACCCATCAAACTACTAATATCAAGTCCCTGTAGGGCCAACTCATTTTCCTTTATAGAATGTTTATATGCAATTTTCAAATATGTTAATCCATCAATTGCATTTTCTTCTTCCCAAATCTGTCCAACTGTAGCCCAACGATTTTCGGTATCCCCGTAATCATTAACTGCTGTGCCATTCATTTGAACTAATGAAACACCTGGTTCCAATAAATTCTTCATTGTAGTATAATCAACTAATTGGTCGTTATCGTCTTCAACATCAATTGGTTTCGGAATCACGATAACATTATCCAGATAACCATATGCAAGGCCAAGGTGACGCGAATCCGAAGTTACGGGATATGCAACTGAGTTGTAATCGTATGTCCACTCTGTGAAGTCATCGTTGAGATTAAATACAAGATTCTCTTTTATTGCTGTTCTGTAACTCAAGAAATTAATAATGTCTGGATTTTCTCTGGTAGGATCCGCAAAGTTGTGACCAACCATATCAACTGCACTCAGTTGATCATCATCCTGTTCATTTGCACTTGCGTCATAGTTTTCTAATACGTCTCTGTCAATAGCAACGAATAAACCTGTTGTTGCTACACTATTATTAATTATCGTATCAACTGAGTGTGTCACTCCATTTCCGTCCGTGAGGTCGGGGATGATTGAACCAGTCCACTGGCCAATGACACTAACTTCATTTAAGCCATAAAAATCTCTTTCTTTTGATTTGATTAATCCGCGGCTATCAAAGTATTCACTGAATATTGGATCAATTGATAACTGTGTATAATTTGTCCAATTTCCCTCTACTATGACCACTTGAATGAAATAATCTTCAATGAAATCATATTCATCGATGAATTGTGGAACGTTTCCGACACCATACCATGATCTTGCCGTCACAGCAAATCCAGATACATCAGCTTTCTTAATAAGAACGCTTACGGGCGTCTGACTTAAATTAACGAGGTTGAAAATTTTACCTTCGTTGATTGATCCAGGACTGTTCACATTTCCTAATAAGTAATCCTGATCCGGTTTCCAGAATCGTTCTTTATTATAGTAAGATGCGTATAATTTCCATACTTTTTTACCATTTGCTTCTGTTGATGCTACACTGAATGACCTATATGGAGTTTTGTCTCCAAAATCTGGGTCATTGTTCAATGCCATTAAATTTAGTCCAAATACAGGACCCTGTTCGAGGCATGTTAATAATGATCGGTGGAAGAATGAACCTCGTCGTTCCAAGAACGTGTCAATATCTCCATATACCCGCAATGCCGAAGCTTTGTCTGGGCAATATACTGGCGCATTGATTGGACCTTTCTTTGAAAACCCAATAACCAATCTGACCGTCTGTGTGTTCAAACGAATGGACTCGGAGTTGTCATACTCGACGGTATACACCCCTGATGCTTTAAATTCTGTTAGATCTAAAAAATACTTTGCCATATTGTATTGTTAATATTTATTTTTATTTCCTTTTTTGTGACCTATTTATGTCATATACATTATATATAAGATTCCTATTTGGTTTTTTTCTAAGTTAAACCTTTCACTACAGAATAGTCTAATTCTCCTGTAAATATGTTCTCAGGTAACCTGTCCAGTTTATATTCTATTGCCGCCAAGGTTGACGCAGGGAGGCAGTCATACATTAGACCTACCATTTCAAAATATTCCAGGGACTCAAATAATGGAGCACAATTTATGGCGGTGATTATGATATCATCATTGTCTCCCTGCCCTTCAAAAATACCATCAGAGCTTTCACCAAATTCAATTCCCTCAACCACAGATGCCGTTTCCTCCATTATAATTTTTCCCTCGGCAGCAAGGTGCTTGAACGATTTACAATGTGACGGCTTGGAGGCCTTGGTTAATTTCACACCAACTTTTTTTTGTATGGCATTTACTGTATGAAATGTCTGTAGCATGAGGCCATCATCATAATCCTCCACGGTTTTTAATATTTCATGGATCTGTTGCCCCTCAGCTCGGTTCATCTCAAGAATCGTTATTATGTTTTCTGCTCCCAATATCTTAAATATTAATAAGGATATTAATTTTGCGAATTCTGGAATTGGAATGGTATTTGATCGATATATGCCCACCTGACGCAACCGGAAGAAATCAGTCTCGTCTTTATATTTTATGAGTGTGCGGATTTTAGAAAGGGATAGAGGCATAATCTCAAATACGTTAATGACATTATAATCCTGTTCTAAACTTTCAGATACATCAATGGACAATACAAATTTGCGGAGATTGTCCTCCAGATCAAAATCATCAAACCCTGGGACCCAAAGGAAATTGTCATAGTCCATATTATAATTCTCTAATACGTCCCACTCCTTCCATTCAAAATCCTTTTGAATTCTACTCCAAAATTGTAGAACAGGCCCGTTCAGTAGTATTTTTGAATTTGATAAGAACTGATTGTCGTATTCCTGGTTGAAATATTCCTGACCAAAGTTTCGAATTTCCGTCTCTTTCCATGCCTCATCTCTCCCCGGAACCTCCCACCAATCAACTCGAATGGCATGATATGTATTATGCCCACGGGTCGCATCCATATACAATTTTTCAAATTTATTTTTGCCATTTGCAGTGGATGTTATAAGTATTCGTGAAATTTGAGAACTTGATAGTGTAGGATACATTGATTTATAGAACGGGTTGATAATGTTTTTTGGGATATGAGCAAACTCATCTGCATATAATAAATGTATAGTAAAACCAAGTGCCGGTTTTGGGGTTGTTGCTTGTCCAATGATTCTACAACCATTATCAAATTCCATCCGCCGTTTATTGTTCACCGTAATTCCAACCTTTAGAAAAAATGGAAGATATGAATATACGATCTCACACTTATCTATAATTTCCTGCATTGTCTCCGCCCTGTTGGCTACAATCAACGCATTTCGTTCGACGTGGAATGTGACATACCACATCATAAAAAACGATGCTGTGGTGGTTTTACCAACCTGTCGCGCAGCAAGCCAAATATTAAATCTGTTTTCCTTCAGATCCCTCAGTATTCGTTTTTGATATGGATATAGATGTATATTCTTATAGCCGTCATCTGTCATTGAGTAGCAATACTTCTCTGCGAAATATACAATGTCCGTTGCACATTTACACATTTCATCATACTCCCAATCCGTCAAATCAAATTCCAAATTTCCCTTCCTCATTGAGATATCTTTATCTCCCTCAAAAAATGGGCTTGGTAATGTGTGTTCGATGTTGTCTATTTTCTCTTGTATATGCGTATCAATCTTGACGGTATCCCACACAATCATTTCAGCTTTAAGTTTGTTTGAAACTGGCATTAGATTGGCCTAACTCCCTTTGGCCATGATGGCTCGGGTTGTTTTTTTTGTGATTTTCTTTTTGGTTTCTGTTTGGGCTTCTTCTTGGTATCGGTAATTTCAATGGCGTCCGTCAACTCTTCAACATTCCCACCAACTTTATGTTCTTTGACATCCAACGATCCTACTTTATCATGTACACTTCTTAGAATACTCTTTGTATCTCTTTTCTGTTTCATGGGTCGTCCATCTCCTGTAGATTCAGGCAATTCCAACCTTTGAATTGCATAGGACTCTTTTATCATTTTATAATTATCCTCTATGAGTTTTTTGTCGGCCTCGTAGTGCTTAATTATGTCCATCTGGGCTCTTTGACACTGTGATAACACCTCGAACAACCTCGCCTCAGGTGCGTACTCTATGCGCTCCAGACACCTCATAATCGCGTGCTCGGACGTTTCAATCTGGAATAATAGCTTAGATAGGGTATTTTTGTCGTCATCGATCTTGGATTGAGTATGAGGGAGGCCCACAACTTCTTTACTTAGATAAAATTCCACCAGATAATCAACAAAGTCGTTTGTTTTCTCTTCACATTTTGTCTTTAATTCCATGAAATTACATGCCGGGCGTACTTTATCAGAAGGATTTGATATGTTGTCATCTCCCAGGAAGATATCATCATTTACGCCCTGTAATGAATCCAATGCTGATTTATAACCGGCGTCAATATTTTGTTTGACGGGAATTTTTTTCTTTTCTGCCTTGGCCATTAATATACTCCTAAAAATGAATTAATTCTTATTTAACTTTTCCTGCATATGGCAGTCGAGTTCTTGGTATTGCGTTGTCAATGATGATAGCGTGAGATGAGTTTCTTACAATATTCTTATTCAGGAACGACGACTGCTCATCCTCTTCCAGACTCACATCCATTAGACGAATATTTGTTAGGTGTAATGGAGACGCAAGAACTTCATAATTTATATCCACACTGCGATCAATGTTCGGTAGATTGTTTATCACCCTTTTCAGAACACTGCGTAATCCGGATGTCTTTTCTGTTGATTCCTGGCGTTCCCATATATGGAATGACACTTGTCCAAAAGTGTTCAAGATATTCACAACGAAGCCATACCAATGTTCATATTCAAGGGGTGTTGTAAATGGGAACCATATTATATCACTATTTAATTTGATCCTAATATATCTCATATCAAAGGTGTCGATTACAATTCCACGGCTAAGGGTTTCATCATATCCCCACAAGAAATTTCGTCTGCCCACTTCTTTCGATAATAGATTGGTGGAGGTTTTCCATGTTGGGAAAATTGAATCTGCCGCCTGTAGAATATAATCATCAACTTTTATAACCACTTGTAATGCCGTTGGGTCTTCATCGAACGACACAACTTCTCCAAATACCCCAAAGTTTACTGAATTAGAATCCCCTATTCCTATATAGCTACCAACTTTCAGATACGGCAGGATTGCGTTAGTATAGTTAATCGTGAGTTCATTTTCCAATAGTGCCACCGACAGGACATCCTTCGATATTGTTTTATGTTCTATGTTCCGGAACCAACAGGTATATGCAAGATCCTTATCCGGCCCAAATGTGTTTTTTTCTTTGTACTGAACAGCTCTCGTATATTCATTATGCGTATCCAGATACAATTTATATAAATCATAATAATACTGCGCCACCGTTGTATGATAATTTAATAATGTCTCTTGTATGCTCATCGATTCACTTTCTACATATTGTCGCACTGGGTCGAAATGTGACGTGGTCTCTTGTAACTGTTTCGGGTTTGTTATGTCTTCCATAATTGTATCCAACTCGTCCCCAAACATCTTATCAATTCCCGTAGTATAACTGTCGATACTATTTTTTATTTCATCTGACATGATTCTATTATGCTTAGGCTGGTATTTGACCAATGATACATCCCAATATAAAAACTCATGCATAAATTCCCCGATCACTGCCGAAGAACTAACTTCATACATTCTGTTGGTTAGGGGGAGATGGATTATGTCTCTTTTCTGTGGATGTGTGTTATGCCCGAAAATACTCTCAAAGTATCTTTTGTCTATATGAACCTCGAAAGGTAATTCAAAGTTCACTCCAAATGCATTATGATTTAATTTTTGTTCCGGAAATGTGTTCTCGGGGACCACCACTTTTATGCACTTTGCCGGAGATACATTAAACAACGTCCACTCCAAGAATACCACATCCCGACTCTCTGTAATAGGAACAGCCCTGAAATATGTAGCCTCGTGGCCATATATCTGGTTCATTGTAAATGATAAATCTTTTTGTAACTTGATGCTTTCGTTCTGGCGGTATGGGTTCCAGGTAAACGATTTCATACGAACAGGCCAATGCTTGTTGCCCTTTTCCTTGGAATAAAATGTCGGTATAGGTTTGGCCACTATTGTAAGATCTTGTGCTGCGACCTCCAAGGAAACGGAATTTATTGTTACATTCCCCTCCTCCAATAATTCATATTTGAACTGAACCCAAAATTGATCATTATCCAAATACAAAATCTCCTCATTCATACTCTCAACAGATAACTCCACCCACTGACTATATGAATTATTATTATAGCTCCATCGATAGTATCTTATTAGGGTTCCGGAGGTTTGTTCAATATCTTCTGTTACGGCTGTTATTTCCGCCACATTCGAATATGAAGAGGAGGCTCCAAATATTATGAAGTCTCCTGCGGTTTGAATTATTTGTGATAATGATGTTGTCATTCACTATATATTATTTTTATAATGTATATATAAAAAATAATCATTTCTTAGAAATCACACCCTGAGCCTCTATGGCTTTTAGTTCCTCTTCCAATTCCTTTGGAAAAATTGATGTAATCTCTTCAATATCTCTAAGGCCACACTCATTCCACCGACAATATGTTTCTATCGCTTCGGGGCTGGCGGTGTATGTAGCTTTTGGTTTTTTCACTCCGGTGGCATATAACCATTTGGGAGGACTGTAATATTGAAGTATTAGCATTTTCCTCCAATACCGAACGGCACTGGCAGGATTGATTCCCTGATGTCCCATAAACGCCGCATTTAGGGGCCACTGAATTGACATGAATTTATTAATCATAAAATGATGTTTTCCAATCTGGTAATCAGTCAGTGCATTAAGTTCATCTTCTCTCCAAAGCATATTTATAAAGAAAAAGAGGTCATCCGGATTCTTCTTTTTCTTTGGTTTAGCTTTCTTTGGAACTACCTTCTTTGCCATTTCTACTCCTTAAAATGCATCTGAAATTATTTGTATCTTGCCGGGGGTCTTACTCTGTTTATACTTACTATTTTCAAAGATGTTGTGCGCCGTCAAATCCTCACAGATAGACAACTCATTATCCGTACCTTTTAAAAATGTTTCATACATACCATCTGGTAAATATTCTTTGTCCAAATAAACCAGCCGGATGTTTCTTAATAAATCATTTTTAAAATCCGCGTAGTTCAAATTTGAAATGGAAGCCTGCTCTATAACAGCTTTGAGTCTACGAAGAAATTTTTCGTCAGTTATAAATTTCTTGATATTGATATTGCCCATCTGGTATGTCTCAACAAATTTAAGAACCTGTTTATATACCTTTGTTATTGCGGATCCTTTTTTCCTCTTCCAGATATCCATTATATTATCTCCGGGGTCTCCACATACAACCTTCTCCAACCTCACTTTATTAGGATCAATCTCTTCATAATTTAGGTTCTTCTTGGCATTAGATATGATATCTGTACCACTAAATGAGTGTGATAGCTTCTTCATCAATGCCGTCATATCCAATAAACTGTCATTAGTGGGCTTCACAAAGGCCGTCTGAGCCCAATCTTCAAACCCATCCTTCATTATAATTTTTCGGGTACTGGATTTATTATTATATACTCCCACAAAATTACCATGTCCATATTCAACAATCTGAGTTAAATCACTATCTGCTGTTATTACAATACTGTCTTCCCCATTATCGAACAGATACTTACTCCAGAGGTGAAGTAGATCGTCACCCTCAAAGCCGTCTATGGAGGATGCAATGACATTATTCAGTTTTAACAGATCTCCAAATTCTTTGATGAGGTTAAAAAATACGGACCAGTCTGTGTCGTCTTTTTGTTGTTTCTTCCGGTTGGCCTTGTATTCTGGATAGAATGTCTTTCGCCAACTTCTGGAATCGTAACAAAAGATTATTCGCTTATAGCCTTTGAAATTGTTCGTTATGCCAATAAAATCGTTGATTAATTTTTCCATAAAGATGTTAATATCTTTTTGCTTCGAAAGAAATTTGGAGGATCTCTTCTCATATCCCTTAATAACATGAAGCGCCTGGTGAAAAATAAAGTTTCCATCAAACAACAGAGTTAGTTTGTCCGTTTTCATTTCTACTTTCTATTTTGTTTTTCTATTTTGTTTTTATATGGAATGTATATTAAATTTGTTTTGGAATAACTATAATTAAATTTGTTTTGGAATAACTATAATTAAATTTGTTTTGGAATAACTATAATTAAATTTGTTTTGGAATAACTATAATTAAATTTGTTTAGGTATACCCTGCTTCTTTTTGAATCAGTTAATTCTTATACCCAACTTCCCAAAAAAAGTTGTATTTATTTTTTTGAATAAAATCAAAAAGGTTGGAATTGTGGGAAATAACCCGTATATTGTAGTATAATTAAAAAGACAAACAACACTAAAACGGAGAAATAAAATGGAAATGAAAATAACAACGCTCGAGAACAGTACACTCCTTCCCGAGGAATGGGCATTCGTAACCGTACGCAGATGTCAGGAGTTGGATACAAAAAGAATGAAAGCAGCAAGAGAGTTACATTATAATGGCCCCGGCCCAAATGTTATCCCACTAACTCCTGAAGAATTAGCAGAAGATGAACTCATCGATACCGTGTTATTAGAGTGTGGTATACTCGATGATTTCCTTCAGTTTGATGATAAACACCCCCTATATCAGTTCATTAAAGAATTAATGTGAAACATCGATATAAAAATATCCTATAATAAACCAAACATTATATCAAACAAAGTTCACATTAATTATGGTACGGAACAATAATTGGTTTTTTGGTTGGGATAGCAAGAAGGAATTACTATCAAATATTAAAAAAACATACCCCCAGAAAATTGACGAAACAGAATATAATTTTCATTGTAAAAGAAGTTCAATGAAAACTTGGAATCAGCTGTGGACAGTCTGGGAAATCGAAAAGGGTGGAATTATCCACGACACCATAATAAAACTGTTCTTGATCCGTTCATATAAAAATCGATGGGGTTACCATAAAATTGAGGAGACTGAACTTATTAAAGAGTTTGTCTGTCCTAAGTATATGTTGAAGATGGCTCCGGAAAAGAATAAACTGTGGAGATCCAATGTTATAAAAAATTATAAAATGAATAATTAAATATAAAAAGGTTATAGATGTCCGACATTCTTATTAATTTAGACGCGAGTTTTTTATCTCCCCTCAATCTGAAGAGAGGTCATAATGAACTGTTCTGGAGTGATGATATTGAATTCATATTAGATAGGGCATTTATACGAGGAATGTATAATACAAAAAATTATGTGCTGTTGACCGACAGCAAACTCAATCTCGAGAAGTTCCCAACCAGCATTATTAAATTTACGAGTAAGAAGGGTGCCCCGGGATGGTTCTTCATGAGTGAGCCAACGGAGCAGGAGATAACAGACTTTGGATAATTTTTTATAAATTGGAATTTTGATGGTTACATTATTTTTGGATTCTAAATCAGTGAAGCTTGTGGGGACGTTCCAAGGAGCCTACCTAAAAACAACGAACATTTATAGATATAAGGTGTGTCGCATTGACACGAACAAATATCTATATATGAGATGTATTAAAAATAATGGGGAAATCCAGGAGATTATCCTTAGTGTGGACGAAGAATTTTACAAACAAAAAAAATTATATAAATTCGATAAACGATTCGTAGACATATACTTAGCTCCAAAAAATCCGAGTTGATCCTATGTTTTATAAAAAATATATTCATATATTCATATATTCATATATAACTTATATGAAAAAAACAAAAAAACAATGAAAAATTTTAAAGAATTTACAATGAATGAGGGTAGACCTTGGAAGACAACAATAGAATTTACTGACATGAAGGGTAAGGAATTAGCAAAGCCATTATTAACGTATTTTGCTATGCATGATGAATATGAAGATATGCCAATATTAGATTTTACAGTCATGAATAAGAAAGAAGAAATTGAAACTCAAAGAAAAATTAGCAAAATATTATCAAAGAATCCTAAGATTAAGTCTGATTGGGATAACGAGTATAACGGATAAAAAATTTAAAACATAGCCGGCCTATATACATTATGAAAACAACAACAATGACAAATACGAAAACGACAATGGGGAATCCGGGCGGGGTATATACCTATCGACCATAATGGAGAATTATATAATTGAAAAAGTTAAAAACTCCTATTGGTTAATTCTTATAGGAGTTTTTTTATTCTGAACGGCGCTTGGATCTTAACTGATAATTTTGTAACTTTGTCCTATAATTAAAAACAAAAAACGGAGTGAATATGTCCAGATCATATAAAAAAGTGCCCATCGGAGGCCACGCCGACGGATCCGATAAAAAAGATAAAATAATGGCGAACAAGCGATTCCGGAAAATAAATAAATTAAAACTCGAGGGATTTTGGGATGAGGAGTTCTTTGATAATGTTCGTGAAGTTACCAATACATGTAATTTTAAAAAAGATGGTAAGGGTTGGTTTGGCACCCCCCGAACAGGAACAATGGCGTATTGTATAGACTGGACAACCGAAGACATAAAAAAATATCTAAGAAAATAATCCTTGGTTCTCACCTAAAAGTTCCGTATATTAGGAAATAATTAACATTAACATCAACAGAAAGAATATGATGACAAGATTAAATAGAATGGAGTGGATCTTAGAGTTTATGACACCCCACACACTTTTGGCAAATTTAGTCCTGGCTATGTCAGATGATGAAGCCGAAGCAGCCTTTGATTATATTGAGAGAATGCATGCAATCCCAGCTTCGGATGAAGACGAAGAATCTGAGGAGTAAAATGTTTGATATCATATTAAATGAACAGACCCCGAAAGTTGAAGATGAGGTTGTCCTAAATGATGAAAATGTAACCAAGTTGAAATATTTTTTTAATTATTCGACCAACCTACATTCCGCGGCAGGACTGGCCGCAAACCAGACATCACTGAACGGTGAGCGATTTCAAATCCGGGCGTTTATGATGAGATTGGGTAAACTACCAATTTTATGCGTCAACCCTAAAATTGAAAAGACATTCGGTTGGAAACTTAAAAAAGATGAGGGCTGCCTAACTTGGCCCGGAAGACGAATATCGGCAGATAGGCACATGTCAATTTCCGTGAGTTACTTTGATATTAATGGTAAGCAGTACAATAAAATGTTGAGGGGATTACCAAGTCAGATCTTCCAACACGAATTAAACCATATTGATGGTGTCGAGGAAAAAGTAATCTGAAAATAATCCTTGGTTCTTATCTGGAAATTCCGTATATTGTGTTATAATTAAGAACGGATCAACGGATCAACGGAGAAAAGAAAAATGAAGAATACAACAGCCGTGAAATTGGCAAATATTCGAAATATTAGTTTCGGCTTGGGATTTTTTGGAGTGTTCGCATTAGACTCCCCCTACCCAACAGACCCATTAAATTATCATGCCGTCATATTTGTCGCATGTTGTTTCCTGGTAATGTTTATAAGTGCGGTTGCTCATGAAAAACGTGAAGAGGAATAATCGGTAAATAACAAAAGGGAAAATTTATTATGAAAAACATGAGAGCGGATTATATAAATTTGTGGCTATTTAGAATTGGTATAATTGGGTTTATCTTGGGACTGATAGCTGGTTATTTTATATAACGAGAACAGGAACAATGAAAAATAAAATGGATGACATTTAAATAACTTAGAAATCATTAGGATATTAACAAATAATTCCGTATATTACATTATAATTAAAACGGAAACAACGGAGAATGGAAATGAAAAATAAAATGGATGGTGTTCAATAATTAAATAATATTAATTAGGAGAACACAATGAGTAGAAGTTACAGAAAAAGAGTCACTTGCGGTAATGACTCAAACAAATCTTGGAGCCGCGGGTATAATAGAAGTCTTCGTGGTACCAACAAAATTATCTTGAATTGCGACCTTTCCGATGAAAATCTTTTGAGTGTCAATGACGTTTCTAACGTCTGGACTTCTCCAAAAGAATGTCGTCACTGGATTTCTAATGTTGAAATGTATTGCTGTGAAAAAGAAGATGTGGATGTCATGTATCTTGATTATTACAGAAATCTTGTTAGAAAATAAGATGATTCTTTGACAAAAAAATATTACTATTAATTTGAAGCCGGGATCGAAACTCGGGGGTCGCCACATGGAGGTCCGTCATTTGGAGATACACCAGATTAATAGTTATTTAAATAGCGGGTAAGGTGTTTGTGATCGCATAAAAGATTTCCAATCTTAAGGGCAGGGTTTGACTCCCTGTACCCGCTCATAATTAGCCAGTCAACAGCCTTGGTGGCGAAGAAGTCTGTAAAACTTCGGTGTTTATGACACATGGTTGGATCATTCCCAACGGCTGGCACGTTTTTAACATGGGGAGGCGAAAGTATTTAAAGGGGGAATACGGGAAGACTGTACACCTTCTGCTGATTTATTCAGTGACTTGGTTCGACTCCAAGGCCCCCCACAATAAATAGCTTCTGTAGCTCAGTTCGGTAGAGCAGGATTCTTGTAAAATTCAGGTCGCAGGTTCGATGCCTGTCGGAAGCTCAATATAACTTGGATGTTATATTTGATTAGGTAGACATAGTGACATACTTCATAGTCATGCTTTGTTTGTATGTCACGTTTTTTAATAATGGAGATTTAAGATGAAAATGAAAGATAGATTCCCATTGGGATATTCACAAATAAGAAAACCCGTAAGATATAACCCTGGGGGTATTTTTATCGAGGACTCCGCCGGAGAGATATTATTGAATGTTCGTGGCTGGGGCAGGATTCAAAAATTAGAGAATCCTGAAACAGTACAAGACCAAATCGGTGAATATATTGCGGCATTGATAAATACGGACTAAGATAAATTAAATTCGGTGTATGGCGTAGCCTGCTAACGCACTCGGTTTGGGGCCGAGGGATCGAAGGTTGGAATCCTTCTACACCGACGAATTATGATATATACAATACCATTGTGCAGTAGGCAAATTGGTAAGCCGTTCGTTTCATATGCGAATGATCTCGGGGTTCAAATCCCCGCTGCGCAACTTTTATAATAAATATAGATATAAGAACCATGGGATATGTCTCAACTTTTGAAAAATATACACATAAACGTGTGAATATTAAGAAATAAAAAACTGTGGCTATATACCATATATAATTAAAGATATGGGAAAGGCCAATAAAAGATTTGTAGAACAAGAATTTAAAAAATTCCTCAAACTTTTATA
>Ga0307989_1000472_pt1 | contig 26353 bp, 22 predicted proteins | sample EllFjometagen185_FD_203164 | JGI IMG/M metagenome (GOLD analysis project Ga0307989, IMG submission 203164) | Marine microbial communities from Ellis Fjord, Antarctic Ocean - #185 | ecosystem: Environmental > Aquatic > Marine > Unclassified | place: Southern Ocean | collected 2014-10-08 | reverse complement strand
GAAAGTAATGGACATGGCAAGAAAGCAAATCCATACTCTGTTAATACATAACACCTTGATAGCCATTAAAAATCTTTATGAAATACTTAATCTTCTAATAAATCTCTCATATCTCCAAGAATCGCTCTAGGAACAGGTAAATCAATCATCGTTTTAAGTCCTGAACGCGCGTTTAATACATGTGGAATCATATTTACACACATTGCTATAGTTCCTATCCCTCCATCAATTTCAGGAGTAATAGCCATACTAATATTTGGTGTTCCTTTAATATTTATATAATCACCAGTATGTGTTCCTTCTAATTCTGGTTCTATTTGTTGTGGATGTTTCATATCAATAAATACTTTTCCATTAACAAGACCTTGTCCTGTCATATTAACACCAGCAACATTCCCTTTTAAAGCCTCACCATATTTACTTTTACGATCTATTGTAGTTACAATAGGTTCCATTTGTTGTTGGAAACCATCGAGTTTAACTCCGATAGCATCAGCAATCATTAATACACTTTCAGCAAAACCAACATGTCCTGCTAACGTGTTATCTTTAACACCTTTATTAAATGCATCTACAGTAATCCCAACTCCTTGTTCCTCCATAACTGCAGGTCCAAAAGGGCTAAGACTATTAACTCTATTTGCTTCTATATGAGTTACATCAGTCATAACTCCTGATAAGGCAACGACTAATAAATCCATTATGAACCCAGGATTTATTCCAGTACCAAGTACTGTAACATTATTGTCTTTTGCGATTTTATTTAATTCTTTTGCAAGTTCTGGTTCTTGTGCTTTAGGATAAGCCATTTCTTCGGCTGTACTAATTACATTAATACCTTTTTCTAGAATCATTTTCATTTTAGGAAAAGCTGTACTCGTATATGAGTCTGTCGCAAGTAAAACTACATCACATTTACTATTATTTAGTAACTCTTCAATATTATCACTAACTAACACATCATTATGGTTTCCTAATTCACTTTCTAATGCATTAAAAATACTTTTGTTTACCAATTCTGGATGAAGATCACATACACCTGTGATTTCAACACCTTTTTTCGCTAAGAGCATATCGGCCATTCCTTTACCCATTGCTCCAAATCCCCAAATAATTACATTAATATTTTCCATAGTAAACTCCTTAAAATATATAGTATGTCTTTCCACAATATATATTATCATAAAAACGCTTTCAAATAAACTGTTTTAATATAAAACCGTACAAGAAAATTACCAACTATTTCCGTCTTCTACATTTTATTGTTTTTATAGAAAAAGCAGACGTATAAACGCCTACTTTTTGTTAGAAGAACTTGAGGTTCAATTAATTTGATTAAGTCCTATATTAAAGGCTTTTAAGTTAATATTAATGAACTTTGGTTTAACATTTTTACGAATAGCATCTTCCCATTTAAGGTTGTCTAAATTTATTACCTTAGACAAGGCTCCTAACATAATAATATTCATTACTTTATCCAATCCCAAATCTATGGCTTTTTCTGTCCCTGGGATTACATAAGTTTTCACTTTATTGCTTAGATCTTCTAATATTGTTTCCGGATATTTTATCTTACCATTTAGAGTTACCATAGAGTGAATTTTATAGTCATTTACAATAAGTACTCCATCTTTTTTTAAATAATCAACATTTCTAGCAGCTTCCATTTGTTCCAAAGATACTAAAATAGATGCATCTCCTTTTTCAATTACAGGAGAATACACTTTCTTACCATATCTAATTTCACTCGATACACTTCCGCCACGTTGGCTCATTCCATGTATCTCTGACATCTTAACATCATAACCAGCTTCAATAAACACTGTCGTTAATATTTTAGCTAGAAGGATAGTTCCTTGTCCCCCTACACCAACAACCTTGATTGACTTAGTCATATTTACCATCCTTTACAATTGCGTCGTAAGGGCAAATTTGCAGACATACATCGCATCCTACACAAGTATTAGGGTTAATACTTACTTTTTCCTTCTCTGGATCAAATATTAGTGAGGCACAACCACTTCTCAAACAAACTTTACATCCGACACATTTATCTTCAATTACTATATCTTTTGTTTGCCACATATTATTATATTTTATATAGTCTTCTTCATTATATTTTTTCTTTAACTTACAAGGCCAATCCGTAATGATAACAGACGTTTCTTGAAGTTCTAGAGCCCAGTTGATTGCATCTTTAGTTTCCTTAAGATCATTAGGGTTTACTCTTCTAATGTTTTTAATACCAATTGCTCTTACAATACCTTCAATGTCCATTATAGTCGAAGACTCTTGAGACAGATTTAGTCCTGTCCCTGGATTATCTTGTTGACCTGTCATTCCTGTTATCCTATTATCTAGAATTACATTTATAGTATTCCCTTTATTATAGACAGTATTAATTAAAGAGTTAATTCCCGTGTGGAAGAATGTAGAATCTCCCATAACTGTAACTACTCTTCTGTCATCATCATCTTTTAATTCCATTATTTTTTGCATTCCGTGTCCAGTACTAAATGATGCCCCCATACAAATTATTGAATCCATCATGTTATATGGTTCACCAACAGCAAGACTGTAACAACCAATATCACCGGCAACAATGATTTTTTTGCGTTTTTTTCCTAATTCATAGAAGAAACCTCTATGAGGACAACCAGTGCAAAAAGTAGGAGGTCTACCAACAAATAATTCTTCATTGAGTTCTACCCCTTCATAGTTTTCACTTAATGCAGCTCTTCGAATAACGTCAGGAGTCATTTCTCCTGTATAAGGAAATAAATCTTTACCTATTACTGTTTTTCCTAAGATCTTAGCAAAATCTTCTATATAAGGATCATTTTCCTCAATAATATATACTTTATCGTATTTATCACAAAAATCCGAGATAAGCTTTGCGGGTAAGGGATTAGTGAATCCTAATTTAAGATAAGATACTGTTTCTCCAAATGCTTCATTTGCATATTCATATGACATACCTGAAGAAATCACTCCGATGTTAGATTTGTTATCAACTTCATAATTCCATTTAGAAGTTTCAGTATACTCTTTTAAAGTATTCATTCTATCTTCAACTTTATGTCTTAGTTGTCTACCAATCGCAGGAACTGCAACATACTTTGAAAAGTTCTTTTTATATGGAATCAATTCAACTTTTTTTCTTTCTCCAAATTCAACTACGCTTTTAGAGTGACAAACACGTGTTGTCATTCTAAACATAATTACAGAATCATACTTCTCACTAAGTTCGTAAGCGTCAACAATCATGTCTTTAGATTCTTGACTATTAGATGGTTCCATCATAGGTATTTTAGCGAATTTTGCATAATTTCTATTGTCTTGTTCGTTCTGACTTGAATGCATTCCAGGTTCATCAGCAGTTACTAATACACAACCACCAGTAACTCCAGTATATGCAAATGTGAATAACGGATCAGCAGCAACATTAACACCAACATGTTTCATAGATGCAAAACTTCTACCTCCAGCAATACTTGCTCCAATAGCAGTCTCTAATGCAACTTTTTCATTTGGTGCCCACTCAGCATAAATCCCTTCATAGGTTGATATATTCTGTAAAATTTCAGTACTAGGTGTTCCCGGATACGCCGAAGCAAAATGAACAGAAGCTTCATAAACTCCTCTTGCAACAGCTTCATTTCCAGATAATATTTTTTTCAATATTCTTCACTCCTTTTAATATATACTTCTATTAATTTTATAATAACATAATTGAGTTTAAAGCTCAAAATAAAAGTGGGAGTATGATGTAATCGCTATCACTTTATAGAGCTAAAGTATATTGGCGATATTAAAAAGATGAAGATTATTTCTAATCGTCACCTTACATGTCTAATATTAATACATTTATTTTATTACTTATTTCGACGTTACCATCAATAAATATCTTCCCGTCTCTTCTTAGAATTTCAAATGCTTCTGGGTTTGATATAAATAAGTCTTCTTGTTCCACTTTTGGATGTCTTATAGACGAAACTCGTTCATGTCCAACTACTACCGTTTTATCTGCTATCCTGTCAAAATTACTTTCTCTCCCCCACGTAAAACTTCGTTTTTCATTGTTTTTCCAATCACCATTTGTATTGTCAATACCACCATGTGTAAATATATATTCACCAATTTCAAAATATAATGGCATAGTTTCCAGAAAGTTATATAAGTGGATATATTCATTTATAATTTCACGATTGATTTCGTCCCAATTTTCTTCTATTGTCAATTCTCTTCCAACTAAACTATCCAGTGTGTATTTAAAACCATTAAGGCCAATATTAAATAATAGTTTTGAGTAATCTCTCTTTAAAAAGTCTAATAAAAAATTATCGTGATTTCCTAGTATAATTGTAACTTTATTTTCTTGTTTTAACTTACACATAAAATCAAGGACTTCTTTAGATTGTGTTCCTCTATCAAATAGGTCTCCAAGAACAATAAGATGATGAGATACATTTTTTTCATCATAATTATTTGATTTAAGTTCTCTAATCATTACATCATAGTGTCCATGAATATCACTTATAACAAAATATTTCATAATATCTTAATCACCCCTTTATATGTATTTTATCATTTTAATCCCAAATTACCTAGATTCAATCGCAAAAAAAAGATAGTCTGAATTATCAGATTATCAAATTTTTAATTTTGAAATTGAAGTATATCCATGTCTAATCGCAAATCCATCTGAATCTTCAGGTAAGATGTCATCATGTCTTAACTTCCTGTTAGGTTCATAACTGTTTTCTGTCATTTTTGGTAAGTAATCGTATGTTCTATAATATGGTGTTGTAAATTTAATCCCTTTTGATTCTGGATATATTTCTGGTGGGAAATTTATATTTAATGTGTATTCAGCTGATAATGAATTATCATTCATAATAATGTCCAAAGTCTTTTCAAGTTCTTTTTCTAACACTGTACTTCCTTTATAGTCAGATGATACAGCTACAGTTTTCACTCCAAAATATTGAGCTTGAAAACATGCCCCTACAGTACCTGAATATTTAATGTCAAAACCTAGGTTATATCCATTATTTACGCCAGAAAATAAAACATCTGGTCGCAATCCAAGTCCCCCTAAAGCAAAGTTTACACAATCAACTGGTGTACCTTCGACAGCATAGTTAAATTCATCTATCTTATTAAACTTAAATTCACCAATTGTGAGAGACATTCCTTTTGCACTTTGTTCAGTCTTTGGGGCTACTGTATAAACAGTCCCGAACTTACCTAATACTTCTTTAGCGAATTTTAGTTTTTTAGATTCTATTCCATCATCGTTTGTTAGTACTATAATCATATAATCACTCCTTATATATAAAGATAAACATATCTTTTTTTAATTCAACTCTATATATTCTAACACAAAAAAAAATATATGTATAAAAAATGACAAAACAAAAAAGGTAATTCTAAAAATCACCTTTTTATTTTATTTTATTTTTTCCTATTAATAAACAGAACTATTATTATTAGAATAGTCATATATATCGCAGGAACCAAGAACACCAATACATTAAATATATTGTTTCCTGTTTCAATAGCCATTCCTGGGAACATTAATAATGCAAACAATGGCAAGGCCATCGATATAGCTGTTCCACTACCTAGAACCATTTCTTCCGCAACGGGAGAAGAAAAATCTGAATCTACTCCTTTTAGTAATGCAAGTCCTGTAGAAGCAGTACCAGTTAACATACCAAATAATCCCAAAAAGTAATGAACGTGATATTCTTCTGCATACACTTTTTTAACAAGAAATCTAACTAACAAGAATGTAAATAAAGCTCCTATTAATGCTGATACTATTACAAATAAGTAATACAGTTTGATTGATTCTATAGTTATAGTTAAAACTGCTGCTGCAATTAAGAAGTTAAACGCAACTGAGCTAATATTTGAAAGAATATAATTGTTAGTCACAAAATTAACGTTCTTACCTTTTTTATCTAGAGAAACAATAACTTTCTTAAATAACAATGCGTACAAAATACCTATTAAGAAATTAAATCCGTGGAATACACCAGCAAACGTATCTCCAAGATCTCCTAACATTGGTAATAAGAGTCCTTCTAATAGTACTAGAGTAAGATATACAGCGCCATATATCATAGATATTATCGCGATTTGAGTTGTTAATGCATCAAATACTCTTAATTCCTTTATAGTTTCAAATTCAAATGTCTCTTTTACTGTCGGGCTTTCTTTATGGAATTTATCTACCCCAAGATCGTGTTTTCTAGATAAATAATTTAATGCAATAACACCAAAAACACCACCAACTAGAAAACCAACCGATGCTATTGCAGCTCCAAGTGCAGCCCCATCAGTTAATAATCCAACACCTACCGCGTAGCCATCTCCGATACTTGTTGCAAGTCCAGGACCTTGTCCGAATCCAAGAGGAAGCAATAACCCTGCTCCTAAGAATATGTCGTCAAAGAATAACACTATAACTCCAGTACCTATAATCGCTTGTAGCAAATAGACACTTACAATAATCATACCCGTAGACCAAATTTTCTTAGTGGTTTTATTTGTATCCCTTTTAAGAGATAACGCAATAAATCCTATTGCAAGGGAATGATATACTATCTCCTTTAAAACACCTTCTCTTTCATAGGGAATCCAACCTAAGAATCCTTCAGATAACATCAATCCAACAAACCCAGCTATTAACGCAGTTGGGATAATAACTCTATTTAGAAAAGGTACCTTTTCCTTAATTATTTTAGCTACAAGTAATAACACACCTATCAGTATAAAATAATTCATCATTTCCCAATCTAATACAACATCAAACATTTTTGTTCCTCCTTATTATATTCATCTTATTGAAACTAATCCCAATAAAAAAGGTATCAATAACAGTATTATGTTTCAACTTTAAAGTCTATAAATTCACTAAAAAATTAAAAACTAGTACATGCATTACCTTAATACCCTTAATAGTTATGTCCAAACTCTTTAGTTACAAATAAATGCATACTAAAAAAAATGATACATACTTCTTATGAAAATTATAACACAAAAATGTTACACACAAAATTATTTATTATTTTGAAATGTTTCTATACAATACCACTACAATCTTTTTTGAAAAATTACACCTTTAAACAATATTCTTTTGTATAGTATAATGTTTATGTTGTATGTATATCATTATGTGATATACTAATATCGCAAATAAATAACAAGAGGAGTAAATTATGAAAAGAAATATATACATATCTTATATAGACAGCGAATCAATGAATTACAAGACTAAAATCATGGATAAATTCAAAGGTAGAAAATACAAATATTCTGATGAATCATATAGTTTAAGTGAAACAAAGTTTGAAGAAAATAGTGACGAACTTACTAAACTTGCGAAAAATGTGTCTCGTGCAGACGTTACGGTCGTATTGATTTCAAGAAGCATTTTAGATAGCTCATGGATTCCTTTGGAAGTAGGATACTCATTAGAAGTAGTAAGTGATTCTAAAGCTCAACCAAAACCAAAAGGTGTAATTGGAGTTGTCATTCCTGATAAAGGAAATGATTATAGTTACATAATGAAAAAAGGGATGAAAGGAAGATGGAAAGCAGACACAAATAAATTGCCTGTTATTATATCATCTAATATTCTTAATGAAAAAGAAGTTCAAAATAAGAACAACATTCATTACGATTCATTCATATCAATTTATAGATGGGAAGATTTCATCGGAGCATTCGAAACATGTATAAATAGCGCTTATGATAAAGCTAACAACTACTTTGATGATTACAACGTAAATCAGTTATAATATATATACATTAAACCCGATGTCCATATGAAAGCAATTATATATCATTCGATGAGTAAGAATGAGGTATCAAAAGCAAATGCCTTAACAATCGAAGGGTATCACTAGAGGTGAACACTCCCCCACTTATCATAACTTTGTTTTGCTTGAAGAGGGAGTTTTCTTAAACGTGTTAGATAAAAAGCAGAAATTTCGAGACCACTGAATAAGTCTATGAGAAAATCATAGGCTTTTCTTATATTCAAAAAAAGTTATACACATTTCTTTGGATATAAAACTCCTATCGCTATGAGTGATGAAAGAATCATCACTGTAGCGACAATATTTGTAGTAAACATCAAAAGAATTATAAAATTAATGAAGTAATATTCATTGTTTCATTTCATTTTTACTAAAATCATACAAAAAAGAGATAAATCTCTCAATGAGTTTTTATCTCTTTTATTATTACCTTAGTTTTTCAGTGGTCTCAAATTTCTGCTTTTTTTGTTTGTTGCCTAATAATGTATTGAATAACTCCTCGTTTTTTTCTGTCAAAGAGGACAATCTGTTACAATTTCCGTAATATCTTACAGTTCCTTAAAACTAATAACTCCAAGTTTTATCTGTTGTTCAGCATCCTCTAAACTAACATTGTGACAACAACACAACATTTCTTTTTCAATAAGTTCTTCCTTCAATTATAGACAATACTTTACTGAATGAGAAACTAAGGGGAGGAGGGAGGAAAACTCATTCAGTAAAATTTATTATCATATTTTATTACAATTTGTTAATATATTTTACAGTATCCTCTAGTTGAGAATCAGTACATTATATAATAACTCCGAAATCTTCATCATTAAAGCCAACTACATCTATTTTATTGTCTTCTAAACATTCTGTAAGCAGATTATAATTTTTATCATGTTAATTGCATTGTTGTTTCACAAGTTGGTTCTCCTGCTTCCGTTGAAATATTTGTTAAGATACTGTTTATTTCTTTATTATCTTCCAAAACAATAACATTTCTCATCCTATCACCTCTCTTTGTTACTAAGAATCATTATTTTCGTCCCAATATAATTATTATACTATTATTCTTAGATTATTTGATAGTCAAACACAAAGTTTGTGATGAACGTTAACAAAATAATGACATAATACTATTTCCCAATCAAAAAATGAACATCGATGTATTTGACTAAAATATTAAATCAAGTTAAGATATATCTCACAAGCATTTTATAAAATAGTATAGGAGATGCAATATGATCAGAATAGGATATCAAGGAGTCGAAGGAAGTAATTCCGAAAGAGCTGCATTAGAATTTGCTCGCAAAAGAGATTTTAAGAGTTATCAATTATTACCCCTAGTATCATCTTTCAATGTATTGGATAATGTTATTAAAAACAGAGTAGACTATGGTGTAGTTGCTGTTCTAAATAGCAGTGGAGGAATTGTAAAAGAATCAAAGATAGTGTTAGATCATCTAAATATTACAAAAAAAGATGAAGTAACAATTCCAATTCACCATTATCTTTTTGTCAAAAATTCGACAATAACTATTAGTAATATCAATACATTAGTTTCTCATCCACAGGCATTTAAACAATGTAAAAACACACTAAAAGTTAACTACTCAAAAATCAAGTTATTAAATGACGAAGATACTGCGACAGCAGCTAGAAAACTTAGTCTAGGTATTATTGAAACTAACTGTGGAGTTCTTTGTAGAAAAAATGCTGGAGAAATGAATAATTTATTCTTACTAAAAAGCAATTTGGAAGATACAAAAGATAATAAAACAACATTCTATATTTATTAACAAAATATAGTCTATTACAAACTAAAAGAAGAACAAAAACGCCGATTCTAGCGTTTTTTTTATACTTATATGTAAAAGAAAAGCCGTAAAGTTTGAAATTATTATGATTTCATTTCTTTACAGCCTTTATTACATTACAATTTAAAAAACTGTTGTACTCCATTTTTATATACTTGAGAAAACTCACCTTCGATAAGTGGATAGATGTAATTAAAAAATGCTTTTGTTACATTATTACCATCTATCATATGAGCGGGGATAACTTGTTCTTTATTCGCAACCTTATATACATCTACAGGTACATATTCTACTTGATATTCTTTTGTATCAAGACGTTTAATTCCAACCATTTTACCATTTTCTCCATTTAGAGCAAATGTGACTGCATGTCTTCCGACTTCGATTGCTTCATTTACATCAGATTCACTTCTACACATACTTCCACTTCTTTGAACAGTAGATAATTCAATTGAACGAGTCGAAATTCCTAGTTCACTTTCAATTATATCCCCTAGATAAGTTGCAACCCCACCTAATTGTTTATGTCCAAATGCATCAACAGTTGCACTCATTGCTCCAATAAAATTACCTTCTTTGTCTTTAACACCTTCACTAACAGCAATTAAGCAGTTATGTGTATTAGAGTATATATTTTTTACTTCTTTTAAAAATTCTTTCATATCAAATATGTTTTCTGGGATATATACTAAATCAGGTCCGTTACCTTCGTTTGTAGCAACATGAGCTGCGGCTGTTAACCAACCAGCATGTCTTCCCATTATTTCAACAATTGTAACTTTACCATGTTGGTAAACATTGCTATCTAATTTCAATTGCATCAATGTGTTAATGATAAACTTAGCTGCACTACCAAACCCCGGAGTGTGATCGGTTAAAGGTAAATCATTATCAACAGTTTTAGGAACTCCAATTACATACATTTCATAATCTACAGTTTTTAGGTACTCACTTAATTTTACACAAGTATCCATTGAATCGTTCCCACCATTATATATGAAGAACCTTACATTGTTCTTTTTAAATACTTCAAGCATCTTTTGATATACTTCTATATCTTCAAGATGACTCACAAGTTTAAATCGAACACTCCCCATTGCTGAAGCAGGTGTATATTTCAATAATTCTATATCTGATTTTACCTCTTTTACATTTACAAAGTTTTCTTCTAGTACACCACTAATCCCATGTCTTAAAAGTAAAATATTTTCTATCGTTCCACTATTAGCTAGTGCTTCTTTAATTACACCATATGCACTCGCATTAATAACTGGGCTTGGCCCACCGCTTTGTCCATACATTAAATTTCCTTTTATCATTTAATTCAGCTCCTTTTTAAGCAGTTATTATTGTATCATATTAGTGCGTTTTTGCATAGTTCCAATATCTCCCTACTACCGTATTTGAAAAGATGCTTACAAAACATCATATATTTATTGAATATCTTAATTATTATATTATAATTGTATTGAAATGAGGTGAGTACTTTGAAGACAAAGTTAAGTACATTTTTAATATCAAAAAGAGAAATACTTAAAGAATTAGTAACTGATTTAAATACAGAATTTAAATACGTTAGTTTACTTGGTGTAGATACAATAGGAACAACATATAGTGTATCTAAAAGAGGAAGTTCAGTTGGAGATTCTAACTGGGGAGAACGTGGTTTCGTTATTAGAGTATATAATGGTGCAAACTATAGTGAGTATTCTTTCAACACTTTAAATAACTTAGAGGATGTAAAAAACAAAGTTAAAAGCATTGTTAAAAACGATTTGGAGTTACTTGTTAAAAGTGGAACAAAATTAATGGAATTCCCATTAATTAATGAAGAAGAAATGACAAAAGAGTTTCATACTGATTATGAAATAGATCCTTTTTCAATAAGCGCTGAAGAAAAATTATCTAAAATGACAGAATTAATGAATATTGGACTTACAAAATCTAAAGACTTCATAGATTTCAGAGTAAATTTTGAAGAAGTCAAAATATCAAAAGTATTTATATCAACAAAAAAAGACTTAAGTCAAAGCATTCTGTACACTAATATGTCTTTAATAGCAATTGGTAACAAAGCTGAAAGTGGAGTTAAATACGATTTTAGAGGCTTAAGTGGACTAAAAGGATTTGAAATCTTTGATGGAGCTCTTCTAGAAATTGATAGGGTTTCTAATAGTGTTATACAATTATTTGATGCTAAAAGAATAGTGCCTGGTGACTATGAAATAATCTGTGATCCTAGTGTGAGTGGATTAATCGCACATGAAGCATTTGGCCACGGTGTTGAAATGGATATGTTTGTTAAAAATAGAGCCAAAGGCGAAGAATTTCTTGGAAAACAAGTAGCTAGTGAGAAAGTAAACATGCGTGATGGCGCTCTAAGTGGAGATGAAGTTGGAACATATTTATTTGATGATGAAGGTACTCTTGGAACTGACACACTAGTGATTGAAAAAAGCATTCTAAATTCCGGTATTAGTGATTTACTAAGTGCTTTAAAACTAGGGACAGTTCCAACTGGGAATGGTCGCCGTGAGAGTTTTGAAAGAAAAGCATACGCAAGAATGACTAATACATTCTTTGAACCAGGAGAAGATAGTTTAGAAGATATGATAAAATCTGTTAAAAAAGGATATATGTTAGAAGGTTATTTCAGTGGTATGGAAGATCCTAAAAACTGGGGAATCCAATGTGTTATTGCTAAAGGAAGAGAGATTATTAATGGTGAATTTAGCGGAAATATTGTTAGTCCAATATTGTTGACAGGATATGTACCAGATCTATTAAAATCAGTTTCGATGGTTTCAAAAACCCCTCTTGAATTAAGTGGTGGTGGAGCTTGTGGAAAAGGGTATAAAGAGTGGGTTAAAACATCTACTGGTGGCACATATATCAAAGCTATTGGGAGGTTAGGTTAATGAAAAATATTATTGAATTATTAAATATTAAATCTAATGTTGATGAATATAAAATTGTTGTTTCAACTGTTTCATCAACTGAATTATTTTTCATCAAAGAAGAATTACAAATGAATAGAAGTAAAGATGTAAAGCACATTAATATAACAATATATAGAAACTTCGTGGAAAATGACATAAAATTCAAGGGTTCAAGTACAACTGTAATAGAACCCACAATGAGTATGGATGAAATTAGCAAAAAGATTGATACAGCTGCATTAGCAGCTTCATTTGTTAAAAATCAATTCTACAACTTGGTAGATCCAACAAATGATGTTCCTACGGATTTACCTTCTACATTTAAAGAAGGAAATCCAATAGAACATATCAGTAACCTAGTAAAAGATATCTTTAGTGAAGACAATCAGTTTGAAGCATTCATTAATTCATGTGAATTCTTCATTAATAAAAAGGACATTAGAATTTTGAACTCCAAAGGTGTAGATGTAAGCTACACAGTATATGATGGAGAAATAGAACTCATCACAGAAGCAAATGGCGAAAAAGAAAGCATTGAACTATTTGATGTGTTAAATTTTAGTGACTATGATCCAGCATGGATTAAAGAGACTGTTAAAGACTCTTTATACAAATCAATGTTACGCACAAAAGCAGTACCAATTTCTGCTCTAAAAGATATACCTGTTATTCTTACAGGTGAAGCTGTACAAGACTTCTTTAGTTACTATCAAGTAAAAGCTGCAGCACAAATGATATATCAAAAAATATCAACAGTTGAAATTGGTGATATGGTTCAACAAGGTGAAATTAAGGGAGACTTGGTTACAGCGACGCTGAAACCTTATATCCCGAATTCTTCTAAATCCCGTTCTTATGATGATGATGGGTTCTTTCTAAAAGAAATAACTATAATCAAGGATAGTAAACTACTTGGTTACTACGCACAAAAAAGATACGCAGATTATTTAGGAATTACCCCTACAGGTGGAATCCAAAATATAGAAATTAATTGTGGGTCTACAAGTATAGATGATCTAAAAAAAGGTCCATACTTAGAGTTATTAAACTTCTCAGATTTCCAAATGGATCCTCTCACAGGAAACTTTGGTGGAGAAATACGCCTTGGTATATACTTTGATGGTACATTAGAAATTCCAGTTACACTTGGTAGTATCTCTGGTGTAGCAAAAGATGTTGAAGGAAATATGTTATTTAGTAAAGAACAACAAAAACTAAATAGTTTTATCGGACCAAAATTCATTAAATTGAACAACATATCAATCGCAGGTAATTGAGTAGTAAAAACACATAGTCATTTATGATATGATACCTCTAAAGTAGACATTATAAAAAAAGAAAATAATCTATCAAAGGTTATGAGTAGTTAAATATAGTAGAACTTTAGAGGTGTTTTTTATTGCAGATTAATCAAGTCGATTTCTTCTACCTTAAACCTAACAAAAAGGAGACATTTAAGTGAAGTCTCCTTTTTCATATTATTTACTAAGTTTATTTTATGACCTTGTTGACAAATACATCAACTATATCCTTATCAAATTGTGTTCCACTATGTTTTATTAACTCATCAATAGCTTCTTCTATGGATAGTGGATTTATACGATATGGTCTTTCAGCTGTCATAGAATCAAATGCATCAGCAACAGCAATAATTTTGGACTCAATCGGAATTTGTTCTCCAGTTAATCCATTAGGATATCCTGTACCATCGATTCGCTCATGATGGTGAAGAACTCCTGCAGCTAATCGTGAATATTCATGTGAAGAATTTAACATCCTACTTCCAGATAATGGATGTTGTTCAATAATCTTTCTCTCTTCACTTGTTAATTCACCTGGTTTGTCTAATATGTGTAAATCAGTAGCAATCTTACCAATATCATGAACCAAGCCCATCGTTTTAATATCAACAACTTTTATTTTTGATAGTCCCATTTTCTCAGCAATAGAAGCAGAAAGTTCTGACACTCTGGTAGAATGCTCTTTAACTTCAGGACTTTTTTCAAATAATGTAGTCATAATTGTATTGATTGTTTGACCACGAATACTATCAATTTCTACAAGTTTATTTTGATACATTAATTCTTCAGCTAAAGTCAAAATAGATTTTATATCTTCTTGTTCTTCTTGTTTAGTTTCAGCCCCAAAAGAAATAGATAAAATCCCATATTCAAAAGAAGCCTCTTGGATCTTTTTCTGAATTCTAGTAATCAACTTCTCAGCAGCCTCCGCTCCAGAATTTGGTAATAATATAGTGAATTCATCTCCACCCCATCTAGAAGCAACATCATTTCCTCTAATGCTTGTTGATATAATCTCCCCAATCATCTTAAGCAATTTATCTCCTGCATTATGTCCAAATGCGTCATTAACTAATTTTAATCCATTTACATCTCCCATGATAATTGAAAGTGGTAGATTCCTTGGATTATCTAATATTTTTATTTGTTCTTCAAAAAATCTCCTGTTATACAAACCAGTTAATTGATCATGATAACTAATATGGATTAATTCATCTTCTTTCTTCTTCAATTCAGTAATATCTTCACCAGAACTTAAAAGTCCAATTATATTGCCACTGGTATCACGTAATAATGAGTTTTTCCAATCTATTAACTTCACTTCTTCTGAAGATGTGATAATTTCATTTTGAAAATTCATGACAAATATATTTTCTTCTTCAAATGTTTCTTTAAATTTATTCTTAGTCTCCTCTGCAACATGTTTTGGAATAAAAGTATCAAACCAATTAACTCCAACAACAGTTGATTCCTTAACACCTAAAATCTCACAACCTTTTCTGTTTATGAAAATAATGTCTCCGTTCTTATCTAAGGCTAACATCAAAACTTCTGCAATATTCAAATATTCCAATGCTAAATCTTTTTCATAAGTAAACTTCCTAATTAAATACCACGATCCAATAAACAGTGAAATCGCTGTAACTATTAGAATATAAAATCCTGGTGTCGTTAACTCAAATATATTATCATATCCAATTTGAACACCCCAATATCCTGATGGTAACTTAATAATAATTTCGTCATCCAAATAGTTACTACCAAATCCTGAATCATATACTATATGTGATTCATTTAATCCATTATCATATTGTGTTATTAAGTAAGAATATTTATCTGCGTTTAAAGACAAACTTGAAATTATGTCTTCGTATACCATCATATAGCCTAATTGTCCCCAGTAAGTCCCATCTGTTAACAATATAGGCATTCTAGTCATAATTCCCGTGCCACCTTGTACCAACTCAACAGGGGGTGTAATTACAACTTCCAAAAACTCCTTAACTCGTAAAGCATCATCTCTTTGTGAAGATATTTCAGCTAAATTGATATTGCTCATATCTTCGTTTGCTTCATACGGATATAAATATACTGCTGTTGTATCTTCAAAGATACCAATATTACTAATAATATTTTCACTAGAATCTACTGCATTTTGAACAAAATAATTCAAATCGTCAATATCAAAATTTGTATTTAAACTCACATAAGAAGACACCCCTAACATCTTGCTGTAATTATTAGTAGTGATCTCATTAATATTAGATTCTGTTATTGCCAAATGTTGTATCATACTTTGTCTCTCATTAGATACACTAATTTCAAAACTTGCGTAAGCTCCCATTAAAAAGCCTAAAAGCACTATAAAGGGTATTAATGACAATTGAATATTTCTCTTGTTCAAACAAATCATCTCCTTACGAGATTAAACTCTATATCTTTATATTCTAATTTGTTACAAAAATTCGTCATAAATATTTTATCATAATCAAAGATGCTATGCAAATCAAAGCTAACCCATTAGTTTCAGAAAATTATATGTTTTACTTCAATATTTTTGCCATTTTTATCAAATATTACTAATACATTAGCACTTTTATTAAAGAATTAAGTAATATAAGTGGCTAATTTAAGCACAACAAAAAAGAAGTTAGTAAATTACATAAATGCCTAAAACGTTAACAATGGACCTCGTGAAGTAACAAAAAATATCAAAAACACATAGGTCTATACTCTAAAGTAAGTAAAAAAAGCCTTGTAAAAGGCTTAATTGTATGTTGATGGTGGATAGGGATGGAATCGAACCACTAAAACAAGGATTTTGAATCATTTACTGCGCTCAAGACATTGAATATTATTGAATACACTACTATTTTTCGCTAACAATAAAAAATACGCAACCTATGAAAAAGATTGCACTTCCAATTGAACCAACAACGTTCAATTGTCTTACATTATCAAATAAAAAAACTATACTTCCTACCGAGAAAGCTATCCAACCCATTAATTCTAATCTTCTCTTCATATATATCACCTTTATATGAAACATTATAACATAACAAATTTATTTCTCGCTTTTATAATAGACTTAAACTATCAACACATAGATTTTTAATTGTTTACTGCACCGAATAGTTTAAGTTTTATTCTCTTTATTTATATCTGTGAAACACTCCCCCACTTATCATAACTTTGTTTTGCTTGAAGAGGGAGTTTTCTTAAACGTGTTAGATAAACAATTAAAGATGCAAAGTTGAAACAATTTGTTATAGGCTTAAAAATAAGTTGGGTTTAAAACTCTCAATTAGTCCATGTCTCTTATTAGATGTAAAAAGGGTAAATAAAAAAGCCGCATAAGGGCTTAGTTAAATTATTGATGGTGGATCGGGACGGAATTGAACCGCCGACACATGTATTTTAAATCCAAAACTGCAACAAAAAGAGATGTATCTACTTTCATCCTACCAACTCACTCAGTGCAACATTATTAATTGTAAATCATTATAAAATCTATACATTTAAATATGCAAACAAACTGGTGCAGGCGACTCATTTTTACAGATTTCCTTTTGCAATTCAAATTCATTTCACTATTGTGTTTGAATTGAATCACATATTAAATTTAGCAACAAAGTATCAAATTCTACTAAATCTTTATATGCAATTAGTTCTTTTTTGCTATATTTTCTAATTACTGGCGTGTGTTTAGGGTAATCTATAGCAACATGAAGAGTCTTATTAATTACACCAACTCTAATAGTTTGATTTGGATACTCCTCATGTAAATTATTAATCAAATTGTTAAGATACAAAGGTAACTCACTATTCCTTTCAAACTTTAAAGAGCCTTTTAAATAATCAACTTTATTTGTCAATTCATTTAATAGATAAGCATTTTTACCAAGGTTTTTTGGAGTTATCATTGCCGCTATTTTCGATCCAAATCCAGACAATGAAGTATAAATAAATTTTTCATCAAACTCTATGTTACTGCAATAATATGAACCCTGAAAAAAAATGGTTCTCTTTTGTCCACCACTAAAATACAACTTTGTTTTATATAATTTTGCGCTAGATTCATTGGCATCCAAAGTATAGTCTATTTCACTACTTAGAAATCCTGGAAACAATTCAAATTCTACATTTGAAGGCGACTCAACATTTATTTTATATGTCGAGTCATTGTTTATATTAAATATCAATAACTGATCATGATAAACAACCTTAAGTGAATTTTTCATTATTTGTTTGTAATTATTTGATAGTTTTATTAATAAACCGAATAAAGAAATCATAAATCCAATAAGTGAAAAAAATATCAACATTACGAATGGGGCTGGATTTTCCGGTCTTAAAAGGACAATCAATAACACTCCCATCACAATAAGAAGCATTGTTAATCGATTTAACCTTTTAATTTTTTTTGAAGATATATTGCTATTTAATTCTTTAAGTCTACTAAAATCATACATACTTATTTACCTCCAGTTTCTTATCAAGAATTTTAATTTAATACTTTAATTCATTTTATCATAATAATAAGACTAACTAAAAGATAAAGCAAATATCTATTAACGTCTTGTAATGTTCTTATGTCAGTAGTTGCAATTAAAGGTGTTACAACGAGTAGTAGTTGTTGTGAACACTTAACTTAACTTAACGAAACTAAAATACTGTGCAATTATTTCACATATCACTGTGTCACTCAGTAATATGTAACTACAAAAAAAGCTAAATAAAAAAGCCGTATAACGGCTTAGATAATTTGTAGATGGTGGCTCGGGACGGAATTGAACCGCCGACACATGGATTTTCAATCCATTGCTCTACCGACTGAGCTACCGAGCCAAAATGGCGGTCCCGACGAGAATCGAACTCGCGATCTCCTGAGTGACAGTCAGGCATGTTAACCGCTACACCACGGGACCATTTGGTTGCGGGGGAAGGATTTGAACCTACGACCTTTGGGTTATGAGCCCAACGAGCTACCAGACTGCTCCACCCCGCGATATTAATGAGCTAAATACGCTCTATGTGATTGTCAAAAAGTAATGGCGGAGGAAGAGGGATTCGAACCCCCGCGGCGCTATAAACGCCCTGTCAGTTTTCAAGACTGATCCCTTCAGCCGGACTTGGGTATTCCTCCGTATAAGCTGAATTGATGTTAAATGATAAATGTTGAAATGGTGGACCCGGTAGGACTCGAACCTACGACCTACCGGTTATGAGCCGGACGCTCTAACCAGCTGAGCTACGGGTCCTAACTTGGTAGCGGCAGAGGGAGTCGAACCCACGACCTTTCGGGTATGAACCGAATGCTCTAGCCAGCTGAGCTACACCGCCAAATATTAAATAAAGACACTAATGGTGGAGCCTAGCGGGTTCGAACCGCTGACCTCCTGCGTGCAAGGCAGGCGCTCTCCCAGCTGAGCTAAGGCCCCGCTTGTGTCTTATAGTTTAAAAAATAAGTTAGTAAATAACACTTTAGTAAAAAAATACATGGTACCTAGGGCCGGAGTCGAACCGGCACGATATTGCTATCATTGGATTTTAAGTCCAACGCGTCTACCAATTCCGCCACCCAGGCATAAATGGTGACCCGCAGAGGATTTGAACCTCTGACCCTCTGATTAAAAGTCAGATGCTCTACCAACTGAGCTAGCGGGTCGTACAATTTATAATACGCATAAAGATTAATGATGGTGCCGGAATCAGGAGTTGAACCCGAGACCTACTGATTACAAGTCAGTTGCTCTACCATCTGAGCTATTCCGGCATGGTGGAGAATACTGGGCTCGAACCAGTGACCCCTTGCTTGTAAGGCAAGTGCTCTCCCAACTGAGCTAATCCTCCATAAAAATTTGGGTATTAATTAAACATTTGAAAAGTAAATTGGTGGAGCCTAGCGGGATCGAACCGCTGACCTCCTGCGTGCAAGGCAGGCGCTCTCCCATCTGAGCTAAGGCCCCAATTTTGGTGGGCCTGAATGGAGTTGAACCATCGACCTCACGCTTATCAGGCGTGCGCTCTAACCAACTGAGCTACAGGCCCCCCACCAAAAATATTAGTGCGTTAATTATTCTACTATTTAATGATAATATTGTCAACCACTTTCAACTAATATTTTTAATAATAGATATTAATGTTTAAACATCGGGGATGAAAATTACCGATCCAAGAGTAACTTAACACTGTTTGAACTCTTGTAATAATGAAAAAATGGTGGAGGGGGACGGATTCGAACCGCCGAACCCTAAGGAACAGAGTTACAGTCTGTCGCGTTTAGCCACTTCGCTACCCCTCCGGATACGCAAAATATATTCTATACCAATAACATATAAAAATCAAGTTATTTTTCAGGATATTTTACAGCGTTTTTTATTAATTTTTCTCTTATAATTTCAGAGACGTCAAATCCTAAGTCATATGCCATAGCTATTGTGTATATCAAAACGTCCGCAATTTCTTCTTTCACATTTACCATATCGGCTTGTTCTGGTCCCCACTGATAGTTTTCAAGAAGTTCAGCAGCTTCGATAATTATAGATTTCGCGAGATTTTCAGGATTGTCACTATTGTCCCATCCTCGCTTGTCTCTAAATTCAATTATTTCTTCAACAATCTTATTCATGTCAACACCTCCCTAATATTCTAACATAAATGGTAAAAGTAATCCCACCAAATGAAAAATATAAATAATATCTATAAAATATATAAGAATTGTCTAATTAACTCTCTTATCATATTAATAATAGAGGCACAACATTTATCCCTGTAACGATTTTAGATGAAATGTGGGGAATTAGGTAGATTGAGTCTAAGAAAGAGTTATAGAGGCTAATTTAAAGGTTTCAAGGAAGAATTTAAAGAACAGAAGAGAATAGAGATGTAGTTTTGATGCTGGATATATATATGAAGATAAATCTCAACAAAATAAAGAGTCCAACAAAAAGATATTGTGATTAGTTTATTATCTACGTTAGAATGAACCGCGGTCAACATAATAACTTGACAACTTAGAATTTCTTATTAAATAAAAAAGTGATTAATCGAGATTAATCACTTTTTTTATTCTCTTATTTAATGTAGGACGGTCTAACATTACTACGCGCTCACACCCAGTACACTTTAACTTAACATCTGCTCCGGTCCTGATAACTTCCCATCTATTAGTTCCACATGGATGACCTTTTTTTAATATTAAGATGTCTCCATTTTTTATTTTATTCATTATGAACTACTAGTTGTGGGAAAGGTATTTCAATATCGTGTTCAACACAGAATATAACCAAATCAGTTCGAAGATCCCTTTCAATTTGGAAATGTTGTGAAGCGATTGTTTTCGCTATAACTCTCATATTTATACTTGAATCATCAAGTTTAGTAATACCAAGATATTTTGGTTTTTCAATAATTTTATCATATTTGCCATCAATACCCTCTATAAATTTTTCCATATGTTCAGGAAACTTCTTAAGGTCAGTATTATATGAAACCCCAAAATCAATTACAGCAACACTATTTTCTTTTGAAAAATTGATAATGCTGTTAATATCTCCGTTCTTAATAATGTTTATTTCTCCACGCCAATTAATTATGTTTGTAGTTCTAAGACCAAGTTCTATTACATTACCTTTAAATCCATTAACTTCAATTACATCTCCAACATTAAATGATTCTTCAAATATTATGAAAAATCCACTAATAAAATCTCGAACAACTTCTTGTGCACCAAATCCGATAGCCAATCCAATAACTCCAGCACTAGCTATAAATGGAGTTACATCTATTTCTAACTCTGATAAAATCATCATTGAAATCATAAACCATATAACATATTTGCTAATACTAGATGTTAATTTACCAATTGTTAAAGCTCTAGCTCCGCGCTCTTTAATCTTAAATACCTTATAAAGAATATGTTTGACTACAATCACTAAAATTACCCCAGTAAATATCCAAATAACCACAATTATCAAACTCGAAAATAAATTTGATAATTCCACAGAAATATTTAAACTTTGAAATAGATCAAATATAATTTTTCTAATAGAATCCATATTTAATTCCCCCTACTTAAAAAGTGAATTAGTTTCTCAAATTCTTTTTCATTAGAAAAGGAAAATGAAATACTATTCTTCTTAATTTTAAATTTTATTTCTTTGTTAACTTTACTCTCTAATAATACCTGAGCTTTATCTATTTGTATTTCTGAAACTAATTTTTCACTATCTTTATTATTTAATGTTCTAATAACATTCTCAATATCTCTTACTGTTAGTTTCTCTTTTACAATCTTATTGCGTAACCTAATACAAAGTTCAGTATCTTTTAACTTACTTAAAGCTCTTGCATGCCCCATTGAAATTTTCCCTAAATTTATATCATCCGTAACTGTTTTTGGTAAATTTAGAAGTCCTAAAATGTTAGTCACATAAACTCTACTTTTCCCAATTTTTTTACCTAGTTCTTCGTGTGTTAATTTTAAATTATATATTGCTCTCTCAAAAGCTATCGCTTCTTCTATCGAAGTTAAATCTTCTCTTTGAAGATTTTCAAGAATAGCTAATTCAGATAAATATATAGCATTGTATTCTCTTATAATACTAGGAACGGTTTCCATACCTGCTAATTTACAGGCTTTAACTCTTCTTTCACCAGCAACTAGAATATATCCGTTTGCTGCAGGTTTTAATATAACAGGCTGAATTACCCCATGTTCCTTTATAGATTCACAAAGTTCATTTAATTTTTTCACATTAAAAACTGTTCTTGGTTGTTCTGGATTAGGTTTGATTAAACTTATTTCTATATCAACAACCTCTTCCGCTAAATTCAAGTCAACCTTGTTCTCCTCAACTAAGTCACTAATACCTCTTCCTAATTTATCTTCACTCACTGAGTTCAACCATTTCCTTAGCTAGGTTTTGATAACTGATTGATCCTTTAGAACGAGGAGAGTATTCAGTAACTGGAAGACCATGACTTGGTGCATTTGAACACTTAACATTTCTTGGAATTATTGTTTTAAATACTTTTTCTTTAAAATATGTTTTAACTTCGTTTATTACTTCATACCCAATATTACTTCTAGTATCAAGCATAGTTAATAGAACTCCTTCAATAGTCAAGGTTCTATGATTATGTTTTTGTTTTGTTTGTATCAATCTAATGGTATTTAGTAGTTGTGTTAGTCCATCCAATGCTAAAAATTCACATTGAACAGGAATTAATACACTATCAGACGCCATCAAAGCATTAATAGTGACTACTCCTAACGAAGGTGGACAATCAATGATAATAAAATCGTAATCATCTCTTACTTGTTCAAGTGCATTTGATAAAATAAAATCTTTATTGTCATGTGAAATCAGTGTGCTTTCTATATTTCCCATTTCATATCTTGAAGGCAATATATCCACATTAACGCTGTCAACTTTTTGAATAACGTCTTTGATGTTTGCTTTTTCGCAAAATATATCAGCAACAGTAAACTCCAGATTTGCTCTGTTTATTCCCATTGACATTGTTGCGTTCGCTTGATGATCAACATCAACTAATAAAACGCTCTTACCCAAGTACGAGAGAGAGCTTGCTAAATTTACGCTGGTAGTTGTTTTACCAACTCCACCTTTTTGATTACTTACAGCCAATATTTTTCCCATATATTTAACACCTCAAAATTTACTATATTTCTTTAAAAGAAAGTAATATTATTTTAGCATAATTATATCCAAAATAATATACTGTAAACGTAAAAGTTATCCACAGATTCTGTGGATAACTTTTCTTATAAATAATTCCTGAATAGTTCTTGGTTATCTAAATAAAAATTTACTTGTTCGAACGAAATAAACTCTCTAAATTCCTTGGATACAAACATTTCAGTGATTTCTTCATGGTTAAGTACTCTAGTCACTTTACCCCATCTATCATACTGTGTAACTTCGGTCTTTAGATATTTATATAAAATTGATAACGCTAGTAGTTTATCTGTTTTATTATTAAATAGTTTTTCTAGACTATATTCATACCTATTTTCCTGGAATTTCTGATCCCCTTTAAATAGAGTTGTAAAGTCAAATAATATAGAAACCAATTCACTTCTAGAATTAATCAAATATTTTTGCAATTCAATCGCATATCTTCTTGTTAATAACGGGAGTTCTTTATCTCCAATAATTTTATCAACTTCTTGATCATGTAAGAAGAAGTAAAATTCAACAACTTCTGCAATGTTATTTCCTTCTTCTTCAAAGAATTCATTGATAAATACTGATAGTTCACTTACAAGTTGTTGGAACTTTGTATCTTTATATAAAGGTTCAACTTCATTATCTTCTAAATGTTCTTTTAGATATTGAAGACTAAATGATTGATACTTTTCTAATACTTTATTCATTCTAATCCATTCATTATTCATTTTCTCATATATATTGTCTGAAATAATAAATTGGACTAAAAAGATAAGATAAAACCCAAGCAGAATTACTTGATAGGTTAAAGATGAAGTTTCAATTCCGGTTGCATTCTTGCCTAAAATGGATTCTCCATTTTGAGTTATGTAATATATTCCGTATATTGTTATACCTCCACCATACAATAAATATGTGATTATATCCTGGTAGAAAATAATAACCGTTAGTGAAACAAAGAATAACATATATCCATAAAAATGATTAGACCCACCGACATAAAATAGAGTTAAGCCAATAATTGTATAAATACTAAAATGCATGGCCCATCTATTTAAATTAACCACTGTTAATAACATAGTAAAAACTAGTAACAAAGCAAACGCAATAGGGATCAATATCTCTATATCTCTTGTAAAAGAGTTAAATGAAGACAGAGGAATACTCAAAACAACAAAAACAAACAAGAATATTGTAACAATTGCAACTTTAAGTCTAAGAACTTCGTTAAATGTTAGGAATTCACTATTCTTAATTCTATTTATCATAGTTTTCATATTATCACTTACCTTCCAAATGGTCTTTGACAATAGTGTCGAAAACTTCATTGTTTTCAAGATAAATGTTTATTATATCTCTATCTATCCTATGGAAATATTCTGAGTTGTAAAGTATATCCTTAATTTGTGCCTCATCTAATTCATTTAAATATGGTTTATCTATTTTTAATAGGCAATAAAAAGTTACAAATGCAATAATCATTACATAATTATTATCCCCTTGATGATTAAATGATTTAAATTGAGATTCTGAAAATATTTCTTTTCTGGTGACTTCTACACCATATGACTGGCTTGATTTAATTCCAACTCTACGAATTTTATTAGTTACTTCAAGTTCCATATTTAATAAATCTAATATCTCTTTTCTATTATAATCTGGGTACTTATCTAACACATCTTGCATTGACATTAAATTTACGTCTCGCAATATATTTATTTTTCTATCAAATATATTTGATATGCCGATTTTTTTAGATAACTCATCTGAGAATTTAACAAGTGAAGAATAATATACTTCACTATCTAAATCTTTATTTTTATTAATTTTCTCGATTTCTAAAAGTAATTCCATGTTCCTAACTTCCGATTCTTTAACTTGTGCTAATTGATTGTAAAAAAAAGTCTTTCTCTTTATTAGGATGTATGAAGATAAACTAAGCAATAGCACAAAAACAATCAAATATACCAAGATGTATAATGTTTGTGGAGCTTCGTCATTTATTAACCGAAAAATGTCTGGATATTTGATTAAAAGTATTGATCCAGTAATAAACAATGCAAAATTACTTATCAGCATAGCTTTTAAGTCTTGATAGACTGATGTAAGTGCGTAAGCCAAGAATAACGCAGTAAAAATACTAGGTGTTTGAAACTCCAAAATTAAAACAATTGTAATTGAGTATATTCCTAAAGTGTTTATATACATGGCAATCTTTAAACTGTTATAATGATCTTCATCATATGCGTAAAATGCAAAGTTAATAATTAACAATATAAAGAACATTGTCATAGTAGATAATATTACAGTTGTTCCGACATCTAATTTAATTAAAAAATATAATACAACTCCTGCCAAAAGTAACACAAGGGAATTAACCATAAGTGTTTTAGATTTTAGATGTGCAAGCTCTAATGATTCTTTATATTTTTCTAATTGCGAGTATTGATGCTTATTCGTGTTTTGCCTCATGTAATCACCTCGTATAATATAGTTGGTCTCTTATAACGGGTTACTTTTAATCTTACCATAAATTCTTGGATATTTACTGTTTGTCTCTTTTACTTTATCAATAATAATTAGGGATCTTCCTAATCCTTCAACATTGTATTGGACAACTTCGTTTAATTTTCCACCAAGTATATTTATAGCTTTTTTAGATTTATTCACTTCTTCTTCAAAATTAGAGCCTTTTAAAGCTATAAAACACCCTTCTTTTTTAACAAAAGGAATACATAATTCACTTAAGATTTGTAAATTAGATACTGCTCTAGCAGTAAC
>Ga0307989_1000471_pt1 | contig 26359 bp, 23 predicted proteins | sample EllFjometagen185_FD_203164 | JGI IMG/M metagenome (GOLD analysis project Ga0307989, IMG submission 203164) | Marine microbial communities from Ellis Fjord, Antarctic Ocean - #185 | ecosystem: Environmental > Aquatic > Marine > Unclassified | place: Southern Ocean | collected 2014-10-08 | reverse complement strand
TACCCATTAATATGGGGTGATCCCTTAAATATAGCTGAGACAATCGGACCGTATCCCTATGATGAGGAGATGGCTGTCCAAATAAGCCTTATCCATAAGTATATTGATGATCAGAATTCAATAAAACCAATACCATTTGAATGGATACCCAAAGCGGTATCATATTTGTCCGCATTAGAATCAGCACTGTTTAATGATGAAGAATATTCAATATCGTTTTCGGAAGTACAGCATCAATGGAAAAATGGATAGGTTACACTAATTCAGACAGTTAATACTCGGACACATTGTTATTTTCAGATATAATAAATGTGAGGTTTTGAATGACAAAAAATATTAAGAATCCCAATATGTCGAAAAGATATACTGAGGAGTTCAAAAAGCAAATTGTAGAGCTGATCAACAATGGAAAGGTACCTGGGGATATAGTTAAAGAATATAATATCTCAAGATCCACCATACATAAATGGGTATCAGATTATGAGAGATCTAAATCCTTCAAGGCTAAGGATAATCGTTCAGATGATGATAATGAGTTAATTAAGCTCCGTAAAGATAATAAAGAGCTTAAGATGGAGAACGATATTTTAAAGCAAGCGGCGCTGATATTGGGACGAAAATAGCTGTAATCAGAAAAAATACGAATAAATACAGTATCAGCGCCATGTGTAAAAAGTTAAATATTAACAGAAGTTCAGTTTACTACACCAAGGGGATCAAAGTCGTTGATTCCAAACTAGAGAATAGAGTAATAAAGATTTTTAAGGAAAGCCGTAAAAACTATGGTACAAGAAAGATCAAGTATATGCTCTTTGCTGATGGAATTATTGCTTCTAGACGATGTATAAGCCGTATTATGGAGAAATATGGCCTAGAGTCCACCTATACCAAGAAGAAGTATAAAAGAGAAAATACTGGATGCAATGAGGAAATGATAGAGAATCTTGTAGATAGGAATTTTAATGATAAGGAACCACTTGAAGTAGCGGTAAGTGATCTTACCTACGTGCAGGTGGGAAGCAAATGGAATTATGTCTGTAATATTTTGGATCTGCATAATAGAGAAATTATCGGGACTGCTGCGGGAACCAAGAAGAGTGCAGAGTTAGTTCTAAAGGCTTTTTCATCAATTAAACATCCTTTAAACAAAATCCAGGTTTTTCATACGGATCGTGGTAGTGAGTTCAAAAATAAATCAATCGATATATTGTTAGCAACGTTTGATATAACTCGATCCCTCAGTAAAAAGGGGTCTCCATATGACAATGCCGTAGCAGAAGCAACGTTTAAGATCTTAAAAATGGAGTTCATCTACCAACAGAAATTTGAAACTCTAGAGGAGTTAAGAAGGAAACTATATGATTATGTAAATTGGTATAATAATAAAAGGATTCATGGGTCTCTGGGGTATTTAACACCAGTGGAATACAAAACTTTGATGTCCGAGAAAATAGTGTCCTAAAGGGGGTTGCCTATCCAAAACGATAGAAAACATATAATTCATGACTGTATAAAAATACGCAAGGTTTTATACGATATTGGAAAGGTCGAAAAAGAAGAATTTATTAGAAAAGTGCACGAATATTTGGAAATGCTTAGTACGAAATTAGATTATAAAAATAGCTAAACGATTTTTACTGTGGCAGTCTACAAAAAGTTGTATTTGACTTAGCTGCTGATATGTTTCTTGATTGCGCAAGAATCGAGCAAGCTTAAGCCATGCAACTGAAATTGGCGTCAATTATAATAGGATACTAAAATGGAAGTAGTACGATAATTCGCTTTCTTTCACAGATGAAGTATGATGAGCACTTCACACTAAAACAGCGCCAATACCGCACTTTTCTCACTCGATAAACAGCTCAAATCCTCTGATTTTTAACTATAATCATAAATTTATCATAATAACTTTCTTTTTTACTAAGGTATAATTATATTGATATCATATAAATTTTATATGGAGGTATATATATGAAGAAAAAATTATTACTAGTATTAGTTGTTATATTGTTACTGTTCCCGGCTACTATTTTTGCGGGAGATCTGTTTGGATTAAGTATTGGGGCTTCAGCTATCTTGCTGGAAGAGATCCCACTTGATGGTGATATTGATTTTGATCCTGCTGATGTTGGTATGGATGATTTTGAATTAGGTGGGGAAATTAGGTTCAATATCTCTTTACTTGAGCTGTCAGTCCTTATCTTACCAGTAGACTATGGAGAGTATGAGGATGGATATTACTTGTATGCAACTGTGGTACCTATGCTTGGTCTGTCAGTCGAATTGGTAGATTTAGTAGATCTGGGTGTTGCTGTTGGAACCTGGGGTGATGTATTCGTAAGTACTGAGGGGGATTTTGATACTTCTTATTACGATATTAAACAGCAGGAGTTATTCCTCAGGGCATCCGTTGATTTTAATCTTGGATTTCTTTCAGTTGGAGGATTTGCAATGGTTTTTCCACAGATGACAGTTGGAGAAGTTCTTGATTCTGATTTTGAGCCTAGTGCAATTGAAGTACCAACTAGTGCCTATGTTGGAGTAAGTGCACTGATAAATCTTCTGTAAATAAATATTTTACAGTCGGCAGGGGGTGTTGTATAACATACAGCAACCCCTTTTTTATTGTGCGCCTCCTACTTGAAGGACAATAAAAAAGACCAGGGTTTTCACCCTGGTCATATTGCTAGTTCATAATAAACTATTTTGTAAAAATCTGTGCTAACTCAGCCATTCTTGCTGAGTAACCCATTTCATTATCGTAAAAAGAAGTCATTTTAACAAGAGTATTGTCGCCTGCTTCAGTTACACGAGTATTTCCGGGAATATACATTGAACTCCAATCTTCACCAACACAGTCTCTTGAACATTCATAGTAATCACTTACATCAAGAACTTTACCCATTAAAGTACTGTCATTGATTTTTTTTGCATTAGCAGTAACAGCAGTATTAATTTCTTCTAAAGTATGTTTGCCTTCAAGTAAATAGACTACTTCAACTACAGAACCTGTGTCTGTTGGAACACGAAGAGCTGTACCATTTAATTTACCATTAAGGTGAGGAAGTACTTTACCTACTGCAATTGCAGCACCGGTGGAAGCAGGGATTATGTTGTTTAATGTTGCTCTGTTTTTTCCGCCGCCGAAAAAGTCCTGAACTCTCTGAGTTGATGTAGCGGCATGAGTTGTACACATCAAACCTGTAATTACTTTGAACGCGTCATCAACTGCTTTTGTCAAAGGAGCTAAACAGTTAGTTGTACAGGAAGCATTAGAAACAATTTTGTCATCGGCAGTTAATTCGCCATGATTTACACCAACAACAATTGTTTTTGTGTCGTCTTTACAAGGAGCAGAAATAATAACTTTTTTTGCACCTGCATTGATGTGAGCCATTGATTTTTCTGTGGTTAAGTAAAAACCAGTACACTCAAGAACAACATCTACATTATGTTTGCCCCAAGGAATGTTATTTGCATCTTTTTCAGCATATATAGTAACCTTGTGATCTCCAATTTGAATTACATTGTCGCTGATTAATTTTACATCAACAGGAAATTTCCCATGAATTGAGTCTTTTGGAAGACCTTCAGCGATCTCTTTTGCGGAAACTAAATCGTTTCCAGCTACAATTTCAATTTCATCATTGAATTGTGATGTAATAACGCGCATTACGTTTTTTCCAATACGGCCCATTCCGTTAAAAGCTACACGAATTTTACTCATATTACCCTCCAGTAATCATTTTAATATATTGTTATTCCCACTTAAATCCTAATTCCAAAAGTAAATAGAGAAATCTCTCTAACAATTACTGAATCATCAGAATTCTCCGAATGGGAGTAATAACCAAAGTTGTTCATTATATTTATTCAACAGATCTTTTATGTTTATAAGCACAAACCGTTTATAACGTTTTGTTGGGTGTACTTTAGTAAATTACCGAGGATTCTGCAATGCCTATATTAAAAAACTATAGTTAAATTTTTCCATACTTAAAGCCGGTATCCACTGGTGCCGAATTAGAAGGAACATTTCATTACAAGGCCGTTAATTATCCCCCCCATTCCTTCCGCTATCGCCCAAGTTTTCATTTAATACCTGAAATGTATATGATATATGAAAACTTTCAGGTAAAGTCTTTCTAAACCACATAGTGATAGCAGGTTTATGGGTTCCTACTGTTTCAAACGATTCCACTCTGATAGAGTTACGCTCAGTTACTTTTACGCATCCATCTCCTTCAATATGCCAATTTACTAAACCGTCTGCAGGGTTGAAAGTATATATATTATTCATTGATTTATCAAACTACTCAAACTTCTTAGGGCTCCTATTACTTTCGGGATTTTAACAGTTATCGAAAATTTTCGGAATACCCAGCTTTTTATGGAAAGATAAAATATCTGTGATATAATGGTTTAAATATGACAAAAATTAACATCCCCCTGAAAAAGTACTGGGAAATACTGGCCATACACCTTAAACCGCGGGTGGGTAAATTTACACTGCTCATGCTCTCTCAAATGACAGCCATACTTCTCACCGTTTTTATCCCCCAGATCACCCGGCGATTTATTGATTCCGCCCAGTCCGGTGCCGCCGAATCGGTTCTGTTGACCATTGCCGGCTCCTTCCTTGTTATCTCCGTGGTGCAGCAAATTATCTCTGTTTTAGCCCGGTATATAGGGGAAGTTGTTGCCTGGGGAGCCACCAATGAACTGCGTTTTGAGTTGGCCGAACACTGTCTTCAACTGGATATGAGTTTTCATAACGGCACCAATCCGGGAGAGCTGATTGAGAGGATTGACGGAGATGTTCAGTCCTTTGGTAACTTTTTCAGTCAGCTGGTGGTTAAGGTTATCGGCAATATTTTTCTACTGGCGGGAATTCTTGTTATATTGAGTCTGGAGGATCTGCGGGTAGGACTCATGTTTACCCTCTTCTCTTCGGGTACCATATTCCTGTTGAACCGCATAAAAAATATTGCCATTCCTCACCAGAAAAAAAGACGGGAAGTGGTCACCGAACTTTTCGGTTTTATAGAGGAACGGCTGGCCGGTGTTGAGGATATTAAGTCAAATAACGGAATAGCCTATGTGGTTAATGGTCTCTATAAACTGCACGATAAACTGTATACGGCCTGGCAGAAGGCGGAGATCATGCATGTTCTGGTCCGTCTAACCGCGGGACTGGCCCTTATGACCGGTTATGCCATTGCCCTTTACTGGGGCTCCCGCCTGTTCCGCTCCGGTGCCATTACCATAGGCACAGTTTATTTGATTATCCAGTATACCAATGTTATTGCCCGGCCCATACGGGAACTCACCCGGCAGGTACAGAACCTGCAGAATATCGGAGCCAATGTTGACAGGATTGATGAGTTGAAAAAAACCGAATCCTCCCTTGAAAATGAGGGCACCAAGGTTCTGGAAGAGACTTCCGGTGTTGAGTTTAAAGAGGTGGATTTTTCCTATAAGGTGAAGATAAAGTCCTAAAAAATCTCTCCTTCTCTTTGGACGCGGGAAAGGTTTTGGGGATTCTGGGAAGAACGGGGAGCGGTAAAACCACCATGGCCCGTCTGGTCTGCCGTCTTTATGATCCCCAGGGCGGGAGTATTAGTTACAATAATCATGATTCAAAGGAGTTGGAGCTTTCCCAGCTTCAAACACGCATTGCCTATGTGACCCAGGATGTACAGCTCTTTCAGGCCAGTGTCAGAGATAATCTTACCTTTTTCAGGGGGGATGTTTCCGATGAGCGGCTCCTTACCCTTATTGATGAAATGGGGCTGGAAAGCTGGTATAAAGGACTTTCCCACGGGTTGGATACGGTCCTGCAGTCCGGGGGAAAGGGACTGTCCGCCGGAGAAGGGCAGCTCCTGGCATTCCTGCGGGCTTTTTTGCGTAATCCTGCCATTGTTATTCTGGATGAAGCCTCCTCCCGCTTGGATCCGGCTACAGAAGTTCTTATTGAAAAGGCCGTCACCCGGCTGCTCAAAGGGCGTACGGGTATCATCATTGCTCACCGTCTGAAAACACTGGACCGGGTTGATGATATTCTCATTCTTGATGACGGCCATGCCGTAGAGGGGGGGACAAGGCTGGAACTTCTGGAGAAGAAGGACTCCCTCTTTAATCATCTCCTTAAAAAAGGTCTTGAGGAGGTCATGGTATGAGTAAAACAACCCATGTTTCTTCCTGGAAAACTGTTATCGGTACCATAAGGAATCAACCCTTATTCTGGTTGGCCAATCTACTATCCATGTTCGTTCTTATGGGATTCTCTCTGATTCCGCCACTCATTATAAAGGAATTTATGAATTCCCTGACCGGTGATCCCCGTTACTCTCTGGAACTGCTTATTCTGGGTATGTATGTCAGTGAGGTGGGGGGAGTGCTGGGTCTGTTGGGCATTGTTAAAACCAATGTTCCCTTCTTAGTTTACTCCCTGGCTCTGATACGTAAAAATCTTATACTCTCCATTTTCAAAAAACCAGCCGCTCTGGCCATTCCCAAATCACCGGGAGAGGCTGTCAGCCGGTTCAGAGGAGATTCCTTTGAGATTCCTCTCTTTGCTCTCTGGCTGAATGATATAAGCGGTATGCTGCTAACCAGTGCCGTTGCCATAGGTTTTATGGTAGGCATAAGTCTGCGTATTACTCTCTTTGCCCTCTGTCCCTTTGTTTTTGTCATGATAATCTCAGCCATTACCACCCATTGGATAGAAAAATACCGCCGGAAAAGCCGCAAGGCTACTGCTCTGGTCATTGGATTTATCTCCGAATTTTTTGGAGCAGTTCAGGCGGTAAAAATCTCCGGAAGCAGTAGAGCTGTGCTCAGTCACTTTAAGTCACTCAATGATACCCGGGGTAAATGGGCCGTGAAAGAGCGGCTGTTTCAGGAAATTCTCTACTCTATCTTTAGGAATGCTTCCAATCTGGGGATCGGTATCGTCCTGCTCCTGGCAGGAAAATATATTCGTAACGGTAGTTTTAGTTTTGGTGATTTTGCCCTCTTTGTCATGTATCTGGAATTTATCAGTGAATTTACCACCTTTGCCGGGTTAGCCCTGGCAAAATACCGCCAGCTTGCCGTTTCCGTTGACCGTATATTAGAGCTGACCGGGGAAGAGTCACCGGAGAGCATTGTGGAAAACAGCCCGGTCTACATAAGAAATAACACTCCCCAAGTGGTAGAACCTGACCAGGGGGAACCGCTGGATATATTGGATGTAAAAAACTGCCATTACAAATATGCCGCCGGCAACAAAGGAATTGAAGATATAAGTTTCTCCCTGAAAAAAGGGACCTTTACGGTCATAACAGGCAGGGTGGGATCGGGTAAGACCACACTGGTCAGATCTCTTTTAGGACTTCTTCCCATGGATCAGGGAGAGATTAGCTGGAATGATAGAATCGTGGAGAATCCGGCAGATAAATTGGTTCCTCCTCTCTGTGCTTACACCCCTCAAATTCCCCGCCTATTCAGTGAAACTCTGCAGGATAATATTCTTCTGGGACTGGACCGGGGCGAGGAACATATTGCCACTGCCATTCATAGTGCCGTCATGGAAGAGGATCTGGACCAGCTGGAAGATAGACTGGATACCATGGTGGGAACCCGGGGTGTTAAACTCTCCGGTGGTCAGGTTCAACGAAGTGCTGCGGCCCGAATGTTTGCCCGGACTCCCGAACTGCTGGTACTGGATGATGTTTCCAGTGCGTTAGATGTGGAGACGGAAGAGAAACTGTGGGAGCGGTTTTTTGCCCTGAAAAATGTGGCCTGTCTGGCCGTTTCTCACAGAAAAACGGTTCTGGCCCGGGCCGACAATATTCTTGTTCTTCAGGACGGCCGCCTGGTAGCTCAAGGAAAACTGGACAAACTTCTCAAAAATTCCGGTGAAATGAGGCATATCTGGTATGGTGAGGATAGGGATTAAATCAGGTATAGATTGATTGGAATAGGAATCAGAAAAAAACTGTCAATGATCAGCGAAAATGTCACCCACTCCTTGAACCAGTATGAGGCGAACGTTTTGTCTTATATAGGGGTATGCCATAGAAGCTGCAAAGGCGGTTACTGAATGGGTTTTTGCGAATTATGAGATCGAATATCTTATTGGAACAGCTGAAGTTGGAAATATTCCATTGTTTATTGCATAATTAAAACCCCCGTATTGTATATTGTAAATCATCTGCCTAATTTCATTCACTATTTTACTTCCACAAATCAGAGTAAGTATGCTATCGTAAATTATGACCTCATTTACTAACCCTAAAAATAGAGTTTTTCTCCGAATTTTTATTATTTTTCTGATAATAATTGCCTTGATCTATGGCTTGGGACTGAGTCTATATACTATTTCAGCTAATACTGTCGAAAACTATTTATTTGAAACTATCAAATCCCAAATTTCTGTTAATTTGCAGAAATTTGAGATTTCCCTAAAAAGGATTCGTGGGATTCAGGAAGAATTGAGTAATAATGAAGATGTTCTCAAGTATGCACTTTTAAAATCGGCAATGAGGACCTCTGATAGGTACGATACTGTTTTAGATATTGAACAGATTCTTATTTCTCTTGGAATTGCCAGTGAGTATATTGCCGATGCCAGGATATATTTTCCGAGAAATGATCAGGACATTTCTGCAGCAGCTGCAGTCTCAAAAATTTCGAAAGAGGAATGGAATAAATTTATCAGTAAAGATACTTCTAAAAAACTTCTAACATATATAGATGATCGTCTTTATAGTCTATTTACATTTCCAATGTCTTTATCAGCTGAAGACCCTATCTTTATTTCTGTACTTGAAATTTCTATACCCGAGATTAAGAAATCTTTGTCTGAGCTTAAGATTCCCATAAACAGTCAGGTTCAATTAATAAACATTAATCAAGGTTGGAGTATTACTGACCCTGAGCAGTCAATGAAAGACTCCATACTGGAAAGTGTCATGAAAAACATAAAGAAGGGGATTAATTCTGATGTTATCCAGAGTTCAGAAACTGGAAGCAAATTGATAATTGCTTATGAATATTCACAGTCTCTTGACAGTTGTCTGATCTGGTCTGCAGAAAAGAATGAGATTTTTACCTATATTCCCCGGATCAGGATGGTCTTTGTTATATTTTCGTTAATTTCCATTCTGGCTATTCCTCTATTTTCTGTGATGGTGCTGAGAACAGTACACTTTCCGCTTCTGGATCTTGTGACACATTTTAATGAGATGGAAAAAGGCAATTTGGGGATACAGGTAGCATACCATGGGGATGATGAATTCAGATACTTGTCAGATGCTTTCAACTCTATGAGCGGAAAACTTAAACAATTGTTCGATCAGGTATACTCTCAGGAACTGCTTTTAAAGGATGCAGAACTGAAACGTTTACATTCCCAAATAAATCCCCATTTTCTATATAATAGTCTATATGTAATATACCGTATAATAAAATCCGGAGATCAGGACCTTGCGGCCCAATTAACTCAGAAACTATCAGCTTATTATCAGTTTATAACCAGAGAGAGTGTTAATACGGTAACTCTCGAACAGGAAGTAGCCCATGGTGCTCTTTATGCAGAAATACAATCCATTAGATTCGATGGCGGCATATCTGTGGATATTTCAACTTTATTTCCTGCAGAATACTCAACTAAACCGTGTCCCTGTCTGATGCTGCAGCCAATACTGGAAAATTGCTATATACACGGTTTAAAAGATAGAACCACAAATGGCAGGATCTCCATATCTTTTGAGCAGCAGGCAGATTCTTTTCAAATTGCCGTAGAAGATAACGGCAACCTGATAACTGAACAGAAAATTATAGATTTGAAGAACCAGATCACCACGGCAGAGGATTCTCTTCTGAAAACAAAGAAATCTACAGGTCTCAGAAATATACATCGCAGGATTCAGCTGATGTATGGAGACAAGTACGGTTTGCAGTTTAACAAAAGTTCTTTAGGCGGTTTAAAAGTCACTATCGTATTAGACAAGGAAGATAGCAATGCATAGAGTACTGGTTGTAGATGATGAACCGCATGTTGTTCATGGACTGAAAGATCTGCTCCTGGACTGCAGAGATCTTGAACTAGATGTTTATACCGCTCTTGATGGCATGGATGCCCATGATTATATGCTGAATACAAGTTTTGATTTGTTAATCACAGATGTAATGATGCCCAGGTTAAGCGGGATGGATCTATTACATAAAGTAAAATCATACTGGCCAAACTGCAGAGTAATTCTTTTTACAGGGCATGGCAATTTTGATGATCTCTATGCTGCAAACAAATATCAGCATGTCACCTATTTGCTTAAGAACATTGCAGATGAAGAATTACTGGCTATAGTAAAGGAGATCCTGAATGAAATGGAACAGCAGGACAATTATAATAGTATCAGTGAAAAAATTAAAAAACTTGCTCCCGAAGCATTACTGGTTATGCAGCAGAATTTTTTTGCCAAACTGCTGCAGTCAAAGATAGACAATCCGGACACAATTCGGGAGCAATTTGTTGAACTTGATATCCCCTTATCTGCAGAGAATAAGCTGCTGTTAGCAATTGGCCGTTGTTCTTTTTCAGAAGTTCCTGACCTGCCCTGGGCATTACTTTCTTTAGTTCGGGAACGAGCGCCTGTTGAGATTCAGGTAACTATTGCCATGATTAATCAGCTGGAAGAGAGTTTTACCCTGCTGTTCCAATTTCAAGAGGAGCAAAGTAAGTGGCATAATGCTCAGTTTCCAGGCAGGATTATAATGAATCTGCTGGATCCGCTCCCCAAATGGTCTGGTGTATCTGTAGATACCAATATGATGATAATAATATCTGATCATCTGGTTTCCTGGATGGAGTTACATGAGAAGTATGAAAAAATACGTCTCCTGGCAAAGTCTACCAGGATGGAATCAGGCTGTATTATCTCTGAAGGAATGATGGAACAGAGACTGCTTGATAATTTAAAAAACAATCAATTTTCATTTGATTACAGTTTATTTCCGAAGTTATCTCTAAAACTTGAGTCCCGGGATCAGGAAGGAGTAGTAAACATCATCAAATCAATCCTGGACCAGGCAAAAAATGGAGATACATTGCATTTACAGTCAAAAATGGAAATCTATACAGGATTGCATTATTTTATAGCAAATTACATATCAAAACATGGTCTGGATTTCCTGCAGATAATGATCCGGAATTTCCCTTTAATTATTTCTGAAATGGTGGATATTTCAGAAGAAAAAATTCTCAATATATATTCATCAATGATTAAAAAAATAATTACAGCTGAATCAGAAATACAGAGCCCGGTTCAATCCAAAGCAGTAACATTAGTTTGCAGCTATATAGATTCAAACTTGGAAAAAGACCTTTCTCTGGTTCGGCTTGCAGATCTGGTTTTTTTAAATCCCAGTTATCTAGCCAGGTTATTTAAGAAAATTCAGGGGACAACAGTTCTGGAGTATACAAATATTAAAAAAATTGAACGGGTAAAATACCTGCTTCAACAAACTAATATGCAAATGCAGGATATTACCAGGGCTGTCGGATTTAGTTCAGCCAATTACTTTTCCCGGTTTGTTAAAAAATATACAGGGAAAGCACCGCAACAATTAAGAACTGATTATTTATTGTCATAAGTCAATATATACACAAAAAGGTAAAGATTTGTACATTGTGTATCTTCATCTGCCATTGCTACAATTAATCTATTCCAAAGGAGGAACTTATGAAGAAATCTCTATTCTTATTTTTGATGCTGTTTACAGCTTTTTTCTGCTTTGCCGCAGGGCAACAGGATAATGATGCCGCTGCAGAAAAACAGCTGGCACCGGGCCCATTCGGCAAGTATGAAACACCAATTACTGTTGAGTTTGTTGGGACCATGAATGATTCCATGCAAAAAAATGTTATTCGATATGACAATTCATTCGAAGATAACATGTGGACCCGTATATATGCAGAAAGACTAGGTATCCAGATTGAATATCAATGGATTGCCAAAAACCAGGAAGAATATAATCAAAAGTTAAATGTATCTCTTGCTTCCGGAGATATTCCCGATATCCTGGGAATTGGTCTTTCAAACCTGACCCAGTTTAAAAGACTTTATGACGCTGAATTAATTGCACCATTGACCGATATATATGAAGAATATATTTCTCCAAGAGTAAAACAGGAGCTAATGTCTTTTCTTGGTGATGAGGCATGGTCATCAGTCACGTTTGATGGTGAGAAATATGGAATTCCAATTGTTTGGGCGCGAGATGGAGAAGATGCTACTTGTTTTACCTGGATAAGAGAAGACTGGTTGGAAAACCTTGGTCTTAAACCACCCACAACTGCAGCTGAGCTGATCCAGGTTGCAGAAGCATTTACCAATGCCGATCCGGATGGGAATGGAGAAAACGACACTTACGGCTTTCTTCTAAAACGCAATCTCTGGGGTAGTGTCGCCGGTCTTGAACACTTTTTTAACTCTTTTCATGCCTACCCGACTATCTGGATAGATGATGGCGAGGGAGGCTTGGCTTACGGAACAATTCAGCCGGAGGTGAAAGAGACCCTTCAGGTGCTTCAGGATCTATTCAAACGTGGAATTATTGATTCAGAATTTGGAGTACGTCCCGATGATAAAATTCCCGAAGAGGTTGCAGCTGAACGGGTTGGGATAGTATTTGGTCCGCAATGGATATCTCTCTGGCCTCTTCCTGATAATGTGAATGCTAATCCTGAAGCAGATTGGTTGCCGCTGATGTTAGTTTCTGCAGACGATAAAGAAGCCCGACCGCAGGGTAAAGTTGGTCATACAGGAGTTTATGTAGTAAACAAAGAATTCCAGTATCCTGAGGTATTACCAAAAATGGCAAACCTTTACCACGAGCTTTATATTGACAAGTATGAAGAGTATGGAAATGTTCCGGGAGAGACTCCCTGGGAAGTTTGGAAATTTTCTCCCATTGGATTCGCAATTCCCGGAAAAAATCAGGCTACGCAAAAGGCCATTACTGAAGCATACATTAAAGGTAATGCAGATGATCTTGTAGGTGAACAAAAAGCAATGTTTGACAATGTTGATAGTTACCTGACTACTGGAAATCGAGAGGACTGGGGTTGGTATAGAATTTTTGGACCTGGTAAACCAGGTGAAATTTCTCAGGCTGGTTTAGCCGATTATCTGGATAATAACAAATTTGTAATTGACAAGTTTGTTGGTGCTCCTACTGATACAATGACAGCTAAATTTACCACTCTTGAATCCTTAAGAGATGAAGTTTTTGTTAAAATTATTGTTGGAGATTATGATATCGACCAATTTGATAAGTTTGTCTCGGACTGGAATAATTTAGGCGGAGCTGATATAACCGCTGAAGTAAACGCCTGGTATTCATCAACAAAATAATTAGCTTACTTTTAGCATAATCAAGAGCGGTTTCCTGAATCAGGTCCGCTCTTGATTTTATTATATATTCATCTAAGAGGTTTTAATGGGTATTAATTACAAACGCAGACGACAGCTCCAACGCAGACGACAGCTCCCCTTGGATCTGATGATTCTTGCTCCACTGTTAGTTGTTATCATTTTTTCATATATTCCAATGGCAGGAGTGGCAATTGCCTTTCAGAATTTTATTCCGGCTAAAGGGCTTTTCGGGGACCAGAAATGGATCGGTTTGGGAAACTTTGAATATATTTTCAAACTTCCTCAGGCTATGAGGGCTCTGAAAAATACAATTGTTATTGCCTTTTTTAAAATTATATTCGGTATGCTTGCCCCTATTGTTGTTTCAATCATGCTCAATGAACTTCGTAAAGAGAGATTGAAAAAGATAATCCAGACCACAATTTATCTACCGCATTTTCTTTCCTGGGTAATCTTATCTGGAGTTCTCATTGATATATTGTCTCCTTCCACGGGATTTGTGAATCAAATTATTACAGGTATAGGATTTAAACCCATATTCTTTTTAGGTGACCCTCAATGGTTCCAGGCAACTATTATTGCCTCACATGTCTGGAAAGAGTTCGGATTTGGAACTGTGATCTATTTAGCTACTATTGTTAATATTGATCCCCAACAGTATGAAGCTGCCCGGATGGATGGAGCCGGCAGGTTTCAGCAAATCTGGCATATCACACTTCCCGGGATGCGTATGATAATTGTACTTATTGCCGTTTTGAGTTTAGGAAGTGTCTTAACTGCCGGATTTGATCAGATTTTTAACCTGTATAATCCCCAAGTTTATGAAACAGGGGATATTCTGGATACATTGGTATACCGTATCGGGATGATGGAAGCGCAATTTGGTCCAGCTACTGCAATTGGCTTATTTAAATCAGTGGTTTCTCTGATTTTTATATCGGTGTCTTATCTTATGGCTTATAAACTGGCCGATTACCGAATATTTTAGGAGGACTCGTGATTGGTATTCGTAAACGAAAAGAAATTTTCCCTTTTGTTAATGCAGGAATACTTGTCCTGTTAGCAATCATTTGCGTACTCCCCTTTATTCATATACTGGCTATATCATTCAGTAAAAGTACCGCTGCCTCTGCCGGAAAAGTTACTTTCTGGCCGGTTGGATTTAATACTACATCTTATAAAGCAGTTGTTTCCAGGCTGGAATTCTGGAAATCAATGCTTATTTCCCTGCAGCGTCTATCATTAGGGATAGTGATTAATATGTCTCTGACAATTCTTGCTGCCTATCCGCTCTCCAAAAGCGCCAGGATATTTCCGCGTAGGACTTTTTATGTCTGGATTTTCTTTTTTACTATGCTGTTTAACGGCGGACTAATTCCAACTTATATGCTGATCCGGCAGTTGAATATGCTTAATACTATTTGGGCATTAATCCTCCCTCCCCCTTTCGGGGTACCAGTTTGGAATGTTTTGATTTTATTGAATTTTTTCCGGCGTCTGCCGGTGGAACTTGAAGAAGCCGCTCATATTGATGGAGCAAGTCACTGGACTACTCTGGTAAAAATCTATCTGCCATTATCGCTTCCGGCTTTGGCAACACTCACACTTTTTGTCAGTGTTGCTCATTGGAATTCCTGGTTTGACGGAATGATTTATATGCAAACACCTTATAAATATCCGTTGCAAACATTCCTTCGCACAGTTATAACCATGCCGGATGTTTCATATATGTCCAATATGACGATGGAGGAAGCCCGGAATCTGGCGGAAATATCATCCCGGACAGTTAAATCGGCACAAATTTTTATTGCTTCACTTCCCATCCTTTTAGTTTATCCTTTTCTTCAACGCTTCTTTGTTAAGGGAATAGTTCTTGGTGGTGTTAAGGGATAATTAATGACAGATCAAACAGACACGATTTAAATGAAAAGTTATAATCCCTGTCAATCCGATTTTCCGGAAGTGCCGCTGATTTAATCAATAAATCCGCAAAAGCCGTCCTTTTTTGGTTTTATTCCCGGAAAATAATTCCACCGATATTAAAGAAATTCAATTAGAAAGAGGAATGGAACCACAGTCAAAGGCACTTCGAGTATCCTGAGGTTGAGTAAAAATAGTTCTTTAAGGAGATTTTGATGTTGGATATAAAAAAGATAAGTGTGGAATCCATGGTATCCCCTATGGGATTGGATGAGAAAACACCCCGATTTAGTTTTATTTTGAGTACTCAGGGAGAAGAGGTCAATGGAGTCTACCAGAGTAGGCGCAGAATTGTTGTTAGTGAGTTTTTCCATGAAGAAAAATCTCCTTTGTGGGATTCGGGTTGGGTGGACACAGAAGAGTCTGTTTTAATTTCCTATGCCGGACCTGACCTGAATCCTAAAACCAGGTATAAAATTCAAATTGAAGTAGAAGATAATCGGGGAGAGAGCTGTTCCGGTGAGAGTTTCTGGGAGACCGGTTTCATGGATACGGCCTGGACAGGAAAATGGATCAGCTATGAGTATAAAGAGAGTGAAGAGTATAATCCCTCTCCCATGTTAAGGTCTGATTTTACCCTGACCCAAGGGGTAAGGCAGGCCCGTCTCTATGTAACAGCCCGGGGATTATATGAATTTCATATTAACGGGCAGAGAGTTGGGGAGGATTACTTTACCCCGGGGTGTACCGATTATAACAAGCGTATTCAATACCAGGTCTATGATGTGGCCGATCTCCTGAAAGAGGGAGAGAATGGTATGGGCGCTCTTTTGGGAGATGGTTGGTTCCGGGGGGACTACTCAAAACGCCTCCATGTGTATGGTGAGAAGCTGGAACTGCTTATGGAACTGGTCATTGAATATGCCGATGGATCTCAAGAGACGATAGGCAGTGACAGGAGTTTTAAATCGACCCCGTCATTTATATTAAAATCCGATTATTACCAGGGAGAGATTCAGGATACCACTGTATATGATAAAACCTGGAGCTGTGCCGGCTATGATGATACCGCCTGGTCATCAACCAGGGAAACAGAGGGAGGAACAGATTCTGTTGTGCCTTCTCTCTCTCCCATGGTTCGGAAGATGGAAGAGATCAAACCTAAAGAACTGATCAAAACTCCCAAGGGAGAGATTATCCTGGATATGGGGCAGAATATGGTGGGCTGGGTACGGATCCGCATTCGGGGAAGCAAGGGAGATGTTCTTGTTTTTCACCATGCAGAAGTACTGGATCAGAAAGGTAATTTCTACACAGAGAACTTAAGGGTGGCTAATCAGGAGGTACAATATATACTCAGTGGAGAGGAGCAGATTCTGGAACCACGCTTTACCTTTCAAGGCTTCCGATACTTGAGAATTACCGGTTGGGACAGTGTTTCCCTGGAAAATGTTACTGGAGTGGTTCTTTTTAGTAATATGGAAGCAGCAGGGGAGTTCAGCTGCAGTAATCCTCTGATTAATCAGCTCCAGAAAAATATTCAGTGGGGGCAGAGAGGCAACTTTCTAGATATACCCACCGACTGTCCTCAACGGGATGAACGTCTGGGATGGACCGGTGATGCCCAGGCTTTTATCTCCACAGCTTGTTTTAACCGAAAGGGCGACCGTTTCTTCTATAAGTGGCTCTCCGATCTGGCATCTGACCAATTTGACAATGGTGCCGTACCCCATGTCATCCCAAATGTACTTCAGGACCCGGAAAGGCAGAATGCATTTTTTAAGCGGGAAGGTGAATTCGGTTCCACCGGATGGGGAGATGCCGCTACCATCTGTCCCTTTACTATTTATCAGATCTATGGAGATAAAGGAATTCTGGAAAAACAGTATCCCAGCATGAAAGCCTGGACTGATTATAGCCTCTCCTGCCTGGATGAGGATAATATCTGGAGAATAGGATTCCATTTCGGTGATTGGTTGGCTAAGGACTGGCCACAGGATCTGCCGACCAATTTCGGGGCAACTACTCATCACCTGGTGGCCACAGCCTTTCTGGCTAACACACTAAAACTGCAGGAAAAATCGGCAGCTATTTTGGGCTTTGAAGCTGACGCCCGGTTTTATGCAGAAAAGAAACACAATGTCCGTCTGGCTTTTCAAAAGGAATTTGTCACCCCTGCCGGGAGAATCGGTTCGGATACGCAGACATCCTATGTTCTAGCTCTTTATTTTGATCTTTTGGAAGCACCCATGAAAGAGAAGGCTATGGATAGACTGGTCCGGGATATTCAATCCCGGGGAAACCATTTGAGTACCGGTTTTCTGGGAACTCCCTACCTCTGTCATGTCCTTTCTGAAAACGGAAGAAATGATGTGGCTTATGACCTGCTGCTGCAGGAGAGTTACCCCTCCTGGCTCTATCCTGTTACCAAGGGAGCTACCACAATCTGGGAACGATGGGACGGCATTCGGCCGGACGGAAGCTTTCAGGATGTGAGTATGAATTCTTACAACCACTATGCTTACGGCGCCATAGGAGACTGGCTGTACAAGAAAGCTGCCGGACTGAACATTGATCCATCAGCCCCGGGCTACAAGAGTTTTCTAGTTAAACCTCTACCGGACCACCGGCTTAATGACATTAGTCTGACCTATCAATCGGTTTATGGGGAGATCGGGATCAAGTGGAATATTGAGGGGGATGTTTTTTTCATTGAAGTTATAGTTCCCATTAACAGCCGGGCCGTTCTGGTGAATCCCTTTAGCGGAAAAGCAACAGCTTTGACCTCGGGGCTTCACCGTGTGGTTTTTGATATTCCTGAAGGAGCTCTAACTCCCGGCAAAAGATTATCAGCCCAGTTCCATACTTTCAATGGACTGGGTTAGAGTCCTTACATTGTCAATATTCTCTGCACCCATAACTTTCAGATCAGCCGATCCTTTGACTATGAAACGGCCAAGCTCCGTTAGTGATTGTACATTGTTGTATGTATCATTTACCAGCTTGTTCAAGTTTTAGAGTTAGTTGAGTGTGTAAGTTGTTTTTTGGAAACGAGTTAGAGAGTTTGAGATTTTGGGATGGCAATCGAGGGGGCGGGGCACTGGATGCAAGAAAATACAAGTTTTATTATTGCGATAAATTTTCTTTATTTTGGGCCTACAAGGATATAAAACGGATAAAACTTTTTCGGAATTAGTTCTTCGGCAGTTTGAACTGGAAAATAAATTGGATAAGATATCGATTGCTTTTTTGGATCATTTTTTGTTGTGAGATCGATAGATCAAACTACGCAAATTTTTTCGTGCTTATAGACGTAAAAAAAGCAGGACGATGATAAACATCTTCCTGCTTTTTTTGGGCCCACAAGGACTTTGAACCTGACCAAACACCGTTGGTGTTTGGTTCAGTAGTTTGAGAGGGGATTGGATTGGTTGGGAGATATATGGATTGGAGATAACATTTTCTGTAAAAGAAGTTTAGTTTATCAAACTACACAAACTTCTACGTGCTTATAGACGTAAAAAAAGCAGGACGATGATAAACATCTTCCTGCTTTTTTTGGGCCCACAAGGACTTGAACCTTGGACCCACGGATTATGAGTCCGTTGCTCTAACCAACTGAGCTATGGGCCCTTGAAGCAAGGCAATAATAAGCAAAAATGATGGGTGATGTCAAGTATTTAGGAGGCTTAATTTGTTTTAAGTTATATTGTTGTCCATCCCACTGTTTATATACCGTATCAACTCTACTTAGAACTCCGTTACCGGTTACAGTTTTTTTGACGGATAAATAGTCCTGGCTCCGGGAGGCATGGAGTTATATACATATATTTGAAATAACAAATTTAGGTATTCATCAAAAAAATACATCTTCAAATCTATGATTTGAATCAGGATGCTTTGCTAAAATCAGGTTACATGTTACAGTTTCCCTAAACTTGAGCTGCTTATTTGTTTGCATCCGAAATGTAACAAGTGAGCTGAACGGTAAGCTACTTAAGGAGAAGATATGACGGGACTATTGGGATTTATTTTCATATTAATTGCTATCGGCGGAAGTATTTTCTGGATATGGGCACTTATTGAGTGTATAACCAAAGAACCTTCAGAGGGGAATGATAAAATCATCTGGTTCCTCCTTATCTTATTTGTGCATTTAATTGGTGCTTTAATATACTATCTCGTACGAAGACCGGAGCGTATCAGAAAATATGGAAGATAGCGGGCAGATCGGCATAGTTAAGCCAACGAATCATCAATCTATAGGAATATATTGAAAATTGATGTATCAATAGAGAGGAAATGTTAAATCGGAGATGCTATGAACTTACCAAAAACGCCGAAGGGTCTATCCAATAAAATAACTAAAATCCGCTCCCAGTTTTCAGCATTCAAAAGGGAGTATGGTGGTCTCGATGACGGTGGCGGGGCCAGGTATTACCTTTTTTACCTCTATTTCCTTCTTGGGGACAATCGGCGGTCTTCAGCCTTTTTACGGTGGTATGAAAAAGAGTTCCCGTATTGCGGTACCGGGTACATTTTCCACAAAAGACCACATTTTCTGGAGGATTGGGGTGGCAAGTTGTTTGGGGGAAAGGAAATAGAAAGAGCTGGGGGTAAGCTGTCCGATCTTTTGAACCCGGTACCGATTCCACAAAAAACCACATTTCCGGTGGAAGTAGCATAGAATCAGGGTTTTATTTTTTTTTGTCTTTTTTATATTGTCTGATATTCTGATTTTCTGATGTTCTAATCGAGACGGAATTATCATTATTTAAAGTTAGTTACATTGTGTGTTTTACGACAATAAAACTACCGCCAGGGAATTATAATTGTCGCTAATCAATTGTGTAAATATTTTAGTATATTGTGCGTTTTGGTCTTTATAGTATGCTGGGTTACAATTCTCTCAACTCACGTATTTTATCTTGTTTTCCATATTGCCATAGGATGGTTCTGAATTCTATCGAGAATGTCTTGATTGTTATTGCGGTACCGGGTATCTTTTCCACAAAATGCCACATTTTCCGGGAAAGTGGAGTGATAATTTGTTTTTGGGTAAGGGAATAAGAATAGTGGGTGTTGAGCCGGCCAAACTTTTGTACCCGGTACCGATTCCACAAAATGCCACATTTTCGGTGGAAGTGTAGTTGGAATGAGGGAGGGTTTTCTTTTTTTTGAGTTTTTTAGATTGTCTGATATTCTGAATAAAGAACAATTAGGTTTCGGACAGAATGTATCTTATTTAAAGCTGCGCCTTAATACCTGAGTATAAGTGAACTGGTTATCTTGACTGATACCTCGGGTTTCACAAAACTTCTTGAGTGCTGTCCCACAAGTCTTGCTCTCAGATATCAATTGGAGTTTTTCTTTTTTACTGTACACTTTGTATGTTCGATCATGTCTTGCTATTATTTCCATACATTCCTCCTAGTGAGATAGTATGAATTATTTCCTTCCAGGTTTTAATGTGGGGTTTATTTGACGGTTACCAGCTGAGTATGTGCTCGGTGAAGAAGACTTCAGATTGCCGACAGCAGGGCCTGCACCTGCTCAAAGGCGTCTCGGCGCACCATTTCGATTTCCTCCTCATCCACCAAGTCCAAAAAGTTCGACACGTCCACTGGACCAGCATGATTCGCAGAGGCAAATTTTCCCGACAGCTTTTCTTTCATATCAAGCACTATGCGTTTGTCTGAACACCCAGAAAATTCTTTCGCCAGTTGTCTGGTACCGCCATGGTAGTGCTTGATTAAGAAATAGATGTCGTAGGCATCCTTTGCCTTGCCACGTCCCAACGCGGTCGTCTTCATGACAAGGTATGGGACAATAGCGATGACATTTACATGTGCAACATCGTTCGCACCGTCTGGTCGTTTCGCTTCCACCTTGACGTGTTGCGGTTCAAACTTGAAAGCAAAATCGCCGCCGGTTGCCTTCAGAGCTTTCACCCCTTGGATATGCTGGCTACGTTTTTGTTTCCGAGTTCCACCATACATTCCGGCAAGTATGTCCACATCAACATCGTACTGAGTGCCGTTGATCATCACATGTTTGAGAAATGAGAAATACTTGTCGGGATGTTCTTCATATCCATTTTTCAACAGGATCCTCGCCATTGTCTGATAACCTTCGTCCTGTAAGGTCAGGTGGTTTATCAGTACATCCACATCGACACTTCCCACGTGTCCCTCTCTGGGAAACATCAACTCGGGAACCCACCCACCGATGATGAGGATGTCATCCTTGTACTGGCCGAATAGGGAACACAGTTCGACCAAAACCCTGTATGCAGCCTCTCTCTGACCTTCCGAATAGTCGATACTACTATGCAGATCTTCATCCCTGATCACTTCTCTATCTCCTTTGCAAGGACAGCCTCAGCCATTTCCTCACCGCGCCCTTTCATCTTCAAGCAGTCTAGGTACACTTGCACTGGAGAGGCTATCTGTTGCCCCTTCAGTTCCCTTGAGTCATAGAGCATCTCATCGCTGGAGAGCACCTGAATATGCACGTTCGCGCCGGTATCAACGATCTTGCATGCGGTGGCTTCCAGAAACACCTGTATGTCCTTCTCCCTCACCAGTAGATGCACCTTATTGTACCTAACTACAGGCGCGTACCTCACTCCACCTGCGAAACAGGTGAGATAACAGTCAATTCCTAAATGGGTATGTATCTGCTGTGTTCTCTCTTCAAATTCAGGGATCGCCAGAAGTGTATGGCAATCCAATACCTCGAAGGCAGCTGCCTTTTGGGAGTAGGTGTGGCCCCAAGCTCGCATGATCGCCTGTGCATCGAGGACTCTCAAGCCGTCGGGAGACATGTGTGCCCAAAGTTGCTCGCAGAGGTAGTCCTTGATCTTGGAAACCTGGCCGATACTGCATTGCATTTTCTCTGAAAGCAGACTCAGCTTCCATGGATAGGATACATCGCGCATGATTTCCCTGAGGATCATCGACGATACCCTCGAGGAGGGGTCGAAAATAGTTTTAGCCGTACGCTTTTTGACAAACTTGTTTGGGTGTCCTTGTTCGCTTACATAGAGAGAACGGATCAACAGCCTGCAGTTGCCCGACATGTCCAGGTACCCGACGTTGAGCCGTTCGCACTGTTTGGCTGACTCATCGGATATGTAGGGAGCCATGAACACGGGATAGAGAGCCTGCCAGCCGAAATCTTCATTCACACGCTCGCCGACAACCTTGGCAACGATGGAGGGGAACGCCCTGTTCAGGACTGTCACATCAAGGTTTTCGGTTGCTTCATCCTTGAAAACCAGGCTGGCGATGAACCCGTCTTTCTTGTCACGTAGCCAGTCGCATCGTCCTATCACAGGAATTCTTACCAAGCTACTGCTGAGCCGTTCATATTCCTTCCCATATGCTGTGTAAGTTGCTTTCATTGAATAGACCCCTTTCACTACGGTGGTGAAACCAGTATATATAGTGAAACAGGAAATATCAAGCAAGTTTGTTGACTTTCACTAAAAACAAAACTTTCACCACGGTGATGAAAGTTGTGTAACAGTGATATTGCGGTACCGGGTACATTTTCCTCAAAAGTCCACATTTTCTGGGGGAGTGGGAAATTATTTGTTTGTGGGAAAGGGAATAAGAAGAGAGGGTGTTAAGCTGGCCGATTTTTTGAACCCGGTAGTGCGGCCGAGCGTAGGTCGCTTTAACATATAACGGGTGGAAATCCCGTCCGGTAAGGTTAACCAACCGCCGGTAGTTAGTCTTGGAGGGAGGTGGGTAACTGCCGACTTTAAGCGTAGACAAACGAGCAAGTGGGCCGAAAGCAGTATTGCGGTACCGGGTACATTTTCCACAAAAGACCACATTTTCTGGAGGATTGGGGTGGTAAGTTGTTTGGGGGAAAGGAAATAAAAAGAGCTGGGGGTAAGCTGTCCGATCTTTTGAACCCGGTACCGATTCCACAAAAAACCACATTTCCGGTGGAAGTAGCATAGAATGAGGGTTTTATTTTTTTTTGTCTTTTTTCTATTGTCTGATATTCTGATTTTCTGATGTTCTAATCGAGACGGAATTACCATTATTTAAAGCTGCTTCTCAATACATGAGTTTAATTGAAGTGGACTGATTATCATATGAGATATTAGTTGCTTGCTCAACGACAATTAAAACTACCGACAAGACTCAGTTGCTTCACAGCTTTGTTGATGTTTTAAAGGATATGAAAGTTATTGATTTGAAATTTAATTAGAAATATGGATATATTGGGGATGGATAATTTGAACAATATATATGCAAACCACCCGTTAAAAATGCTTTAGAAAATATTTAATAAAATTAGTATGTCCAAAGTTGACATAAGCCAATGATAGTAGTATTATTTATTTAGGTGATACGCTACCGTAAGTGCGAAATTGAAACATATGGCGACTAACTAAATAGTCGCCATTATTTTTATTTATATGAAGTTTTATACAGTTGAATTATATGAAGTTTTACACAGTTAAAGATAAATATATAGCATATTTAAAAACTCTTGATACTACAGTTCCAAATATTGCGGTACCGGGTACATTTTCCACAAAAGACCACATTTTCTGGAGGATTGGGGTGGTAAGTTGTTTGGGGGAAAGGAAATAAAAAGAGCTGGGGGTAAGCTGTCCGATCTTTTGAACCCGGTACCGATTCCACAAAAAACCACATTTCCGGTGGAAGTAGCATAGAATGAGGGTTTTATTTTTTTTTGTCTTTTTTATATTGTCTGATATTCTGAAGAAAGAACAATTAGGTTTCGTACTTCCGTACCAGGGATTGCCGTACCGGGTACATTTTCCACAAAATGCCACATTTTCTGGAGGAGTAGGGGAGTAAGTTGTTTATGGGAAATACTTCCGTACCAGGTACATTTTCCACAAAAGTCCACATTTTCTGGGGGAGTGCGGAGGCAAGTTGTTTGAGGGTAAAGGAATAAAAAGAGTGGGGTTAGGGTTTGACAACCTAATGTACCTGGTACCGATTCCACAAAAAAACACATTTTCGATGGAAGTGTGAATGAGGGAGCTTTTATTTTTTTTGTGCTTTTTATAATGTCAGATATTCTGAAGAAAGAACAATTAGGTTTCGGACAGATTGCAGATTATTTAAAGCTGGACTCATTATGAGAATATAATTGTAGTGAACTGATTATGATATGATGTAATAGTTGCTTATTCAACGACACTTAAAACTACCGACAGGGAAAAATTATCACTGGTCATTTGAACGCTCTTTTTGCTAGTGTTTATCCTTTCCCAGTCTGATATTCTGAACAAATAATAATTACTGGTTGATTCATAGTGAAGGGAATGCGTAAACAGTGGTGGGGGAGGGTGACACTAACATTTGTTCAGTGTTCTTAGTCGAACACGTCTCTGGACACATCCTGACCTTCAAGAGCCCTTGCAATGCAGATTCCTAAGTTGGTGTGACGCTCAAGTGAATGCTGTTCTTCCTTGATGAAAGCCCAGGATTCCAAATAGGTTCCCCTAACTGAGAAAGTGGATTCGGATATGAATTGCACAAATTCCGAAAAATCTGAACGATACCTCCTTGCAAAATCCAATGAATCCCTTTCCTTATCCTCATCAGAGGAATTAAGCTTGTTATACAGTACATGATCCAAATTGCAAGACATGAAATAGGCCTGATATGGGATACCGCGAAGCATTTGCGTCGAGGAAATCTTATCGATGCAGCCTCGCTTTGTCATGTTGTGATCCTGCCTCAGAAAAACGGAGAGCCAGTTAAGACACTTTTTCCAGTGCTTTGTAAAACCTACTTTCCTTTTCAACAGGTGTCAACCAGTTATTTGCTGAATGCTTCCTGACCCGGTTGTAATAAATCTCAATGTACCAATAGATATCTCTCTGTAATTCCTCCATCGTATTGTATTTTCTATGGTAAATTAATCTTGTCTTGAGCGTATGGAAAAATGATTCGGCGACGGCGTTATCCCAACAATTGCCTTTACGACTCATACTTTGAATAGCACCAACAGAATCCAATACCGTTCTGAATTCTTCTGAAGCATATTGAACCCCCCTATCACTATGGACCAGCAAATTGCCTTTAGTATATCCGGTAGAAAACAGATACTTTTTAAATGCTTGGCAAGTTGAATAAGCAGCTAAGGTATCACTGAGATCCCAGCCGACTACTTTACGTGCATACAGATCTATAAATACTGAAAGATAGACCCAGTGTGAAGCTACGCGTATATAGGTAATATCGCCCACCAGTGCTTCCTGTGGCTCTTCTGGGTTAAACTCTCTATTGAGTATATTCTCTGCAATCGGCCGATCATGGCTCGAATCAGTGGTTACTACAAACTTCTTTTGGATTTTGCAACGGAGTCCCATCTCTTGCATAATCTTTGCTACACGGCTCCGATGGACTGTTTTGTATCTGGGGTCATCATGTAAATCTGCAGTTATCAGCGGACTCCCTGCCATCTCTCGATGCTTATAAAACAGAGCACTGATTGCATCCATTAACTCTTCCTTTTTAAGCTGCCTTGCAGATTTCTTTCGGTCTAGCCAATCATAGAAACCACTCACGGAAACGGTTAAGACTGTGCACATTTTCACCACCGGAAATGTAGAGCGGTACTTCTGGATGAAGGTATATTTCATTTCGATGTCCTGCTGAAAATGGCCACTGCTTTTTTTAGTATGTCGCGCTCCAATTCGGCATCTTTCAGTTGCTTTTGCAACTCTTTTATTTGTTTTTGCTCTTCGGTGAGTGCTTCGATTCCTAATCCCGGAAAGGCTAATTCACCATTGTTTTCCAATTGTTTTCGCCATCTGCCAACTAATCCCTGAGAAATCCCCAGTGCTCTTTCCACACCGTTGGTAGTTTTCCCAGGTTCATTAGCCAATCTTATGGCATCTCGTTTGAATTCTGCGTCATATTGACGTCTTTTTCTTTCTGCTTTCATAGTTAATCCTTATGTTACTAAATATAAGTCTTAACTACCACTCCGTTTTTTCCGGGCAGGATCAC